>Ga0335081_10018961_pt1 | contig 11124 bp, 8 predicted proteins | sample Lox_Sample_35_FD_206713 | JGI IMG/M metagenome (GOLD analysis project Ga0335081, IMG submission 206713) | Soil microbial communities from Loxahatchee National Wildlife Refuge, Florida, United States - Lox_Sample_3.5 | ecosystem: Environmental > Terrestrial > Soil > Wetlands | place: USA: Florida...
GTCGGCTCACCGCGCATCCTCCGGTAGATTTCAGTCGATGATCGTTCATCCCATCGGCAAGCCCGGCATGGCGCTACCACGACCTTCGCCGTGACCCGCGCGAGCGCCGCTGCGAAGCCGCGCTGCCGACTTGGCGCCGATACCAGCGCGGAGAGCGGGCTCGGCTCGTGAATCGCAGCTATCGGCCATTTTGCGCCCTTCGATCGCCTGGCCAGACCGACCAAAAGTGGTGGTTCAAGAACAAGGTAAGATCGAAGCTTCTCCAGGATGGAGGCGATGACGCGCCCGCGATTTCATCGCGATTCTCAGCATGATGGCGCTGCCATCACGACTCGCGCTATCCGCCGGAGCCGTGCGCTGCCTCGGCGTACTGCTGCCGGGTCCTTCCGGAATGAACCCTGCTACGGCAGAGGACCGTGCTGCACTCAGGCAGGTGCTCGGCGGGTTCGGCTGCACCAAGGGTGACAATCTCCGCATCGTAGCTCTTGTACAACCAATTCCCTGCCCAGTGGCCGCCAACTGGCCGCGGGCTCAAGGAGGCACCCCCCATGAGGGCACGGGGCGTGCCCGCGTTCAACAATCGTGCTGCTCACCGACGGCGACCCGGTATTGGCACTTCGTGGATGTCGTCTGGTTCGGGTTGTCAGGCTAGCCGCGGCTGATCGAGCATCACGCTTGACGTTAATAACGTCTCGCGTTATCATTCCGTCAGTGGCGATCAAGACGTTCAAGTGTGCCGACACCGAAGGCCTGTTCGGGCTGCGGCGCGGGGCGCGGTTTGCGAATATCGAGCGCCCGGCGCTGCGAAAGCTGAAGCAGCTCGACTTGGCACGACGCATCGAGGACCTGTGCGCGCCACCGGCGAATAGAGCTCGAGCAGCTGAAGGGCGATCGTGCAGGCCAGTGGAGCCCCCGCGTGAACGATCAGTTCCGTATCTGCTTCCGCTGGACGGGAAGCGATGCCGAAGACGTCGAGATCGTGGACGATCACTGATGGAGGTCGAGATGAACAGGAAACTCAAACCCGTGTCGCCCGGCGAGATGCTGGCCGAGGAGTTTCTGAAGCCGTTGGGCATGAGCAACTACCGGCTCGCGAAGGAGCTCGGCGTGCCCGCGCAGCGCATCGGCGAGATCCTGGCCGGCAGGCGCGCCGTCACCGCGGACACCGATCTGCGGCTGTGCCGCTTCTTCGGACTCTCGGATGGCTGGTGGCTGCGTCTGCAGGCGGACTACGACACCCAGCTCGCAAAGGCGAGCCTGGCGAAGACGCTAGCGAAGATCAGGCCGTGGAACAAAACAAAGGAGCAGCGGGCGGATGTGCGCTGATCATGCGGCAACTGCTCGGGTGACATCGGTCTTGGGGAATGCGTGAAGGATGCGCATGATGATACCTGTCGCTGTGCAGGAGATGGAGGCTCCCAGGTTAGACATTGAAAGTGGGCAACGCCGATAGAGCCGGATCGATTTCGCTCGGGCTGACGCCCCAAGGGCACCTGCGGCTGACGAGTGACGCCGAATCGCTGCCGATTGCGCCTGAACTGGGTTGCCGGCTCGCCGCAGCGTTCGATCGCGGTGCCGGCCACGGGCTGCTTCACATGGGCGCACGCGAGGTCGATAGCGCATTGCCGCCGATCCTCGCGTACTGGCGTGAATTCGCCGCGCGTTACGTCAGCGCGCTGTGCGCTACCCCGGAGGACGCGAAGATCGCCGTTCCTCCGATGGATGTCGCGACGATCGAGTCCCTTGTCTCCGATGCACCCCCCATGCGTGGGGCGGAATACCTTTCGTCGGACGTTCTCGCGGCTTTGTGGGCACAGGTCGACGCCGCGGCGCGCGAAGCCCTCGCCGAGTCGAGGCTGAGCCTCCCGGAATTGCTCAGGAGCTGGCATCCTGCGTGGAATCTGGTCGGCCGGGTGCATTTCAACCTGGCCGAGAACCGCAAGGATGCGGAGGCACCCTTCGCCTTCCTCGCCACCTATACCACGCGCTTGTCGGCGCACGGCAAGGCGCAGCATCAGCCCCTGTCGGCGGCGCTGGCAGAATTCTCCGGCGGTCGCAGGAAGCCACAGCTCCTTTCGCTGTTGCTGCCGGTGCAGCGGGCGGCGGAGCAATGCGACTGGTTGCGGGAGATGGTCGAGGCGGGCGAGATCTATCACCCGCTGCGCTGGACGCCGGATGATACGCTGCGCTTCTTGCGCGATGCGCCGACGCTCGAAGCGAGTGGCATCGTCGTGCGCACGCCGGGAACCTGGCAGGCGGGACGACCGCCGCGGCCGCGCGTCACCGCGGTCGTCGGTACGACGCAGCCGTCGGTGCTCGGTGTGGATGCCATGCTGGATTTCCGGATGGCGGTCACCCTGGACGGGGAGCAGCTCAGCCCGGCCGAGATCGCAGCGCTGCTGAGGGGCGCCGAAGGCCTGCAGCTGATTCGCGGCCGCTGGGTCGAGGTGGATGCGAAGAGGCTGGGGCGGTTGATGGACCGTTTCCGGACCATCGAGGCGCTCGCGAAGGAGAACGGTCTGCCCTTCGCCGAGGCGATGCGGCTGATCGCCGGAGCGAGCCTCGAAGGCGACTTCGAGGCCGGCGTCGCAGAATGGTCGGAGGTCATCGCCGGCGACTGGCTGGCGGAAACCTTGCGCGGTCTGCGCCAGCCGGAGGGACTGGCGCGGGTCGATCCCGGCACAGCCCTCAAGGCCACCTTGCGACCCTATCAGCAGACTGGGGTGCGCTGGCTCTATCTGCTGACGCGCCTCGGACTAGGTGCCTGTCTGGCCGATGACATGGGCCTGGGCAAGACGATCCAGACGCTCGCATTGCTGCTGGTGCTGAAGCAGGAGCGGGCGAGGACAGGCGCGTCGGGTTCTTCGAGTCTTCTGGTGGCGCCAGCATCGCTGCTCGCGAACTGGGCAGCGGAGGCTGAACGCTTCGCGCCGGATCTCCGCGTGGCGATCGCGCACCCTTCGGCCTTGGCGACGGACGAACTGCGCAGTCTCGACGGCCCCGCGCTCGAAGCCGTGGACCTGGTAATCACCAGCTACGGCACGCTGCTTCGCCTGCCTGTGCTGTCGCAGGTCCACTGGCGCGTCGTGGTCGCCGACGAGGCCCAGGCGATCAAGAATCCCGGCGCCAAGCAGACGCGCCAACTCAAGAACCTCAAGGCCGATGCGCGCATCGCGCTCACCGGTACGCCGGTGGAGAACCGACTGTCGGACCTGTGGTCGCTGTTCGACTTCACCCATCCCGGGTTGCTAGGCTCGCAGAAGCTCTTCGCCGATTTCGCCAAGCGGCTGGCAGGCACCGAACATTTCGCTCCCTTGCGCAATCTGGTAAGGCCCTACATCCTGCGCCGCCTCAAGACGGACAAGCGCGTGATCGCCGACCTGCCCGACAAGACGGAGCTCGACGCGTGGTGCCATCTCGCGCCCGCACAGGCGGCGCTGTATCAGCAGTCGGTGAAAGACCTGGCGCGCGCTCTCGACAATACGGATGGCATCGCCCGCAAGGGCATCGTCCTCGCCTTCCTCATGCGCTTCAAGCAGATCTGCAACCATCCCTCGCAGTGGCTGGGGGACGCGGCCTGGCACGCCGGGGACAGCGGCAAGTTCGCGCGCTTGCGGGAGCTGGCGGAAGTGGTCCGGGAGAAGCAGGAGAAGATGCTGGTGTTCACGCAGTTCCGCGAGACCACCGAGCCGCTGGCATTCTTCCTGCGTACGATCTTCGGGCGCGAGGGCCTGGTGCTGCACGGCGCGACGCCGGTGGCGCGGCGGCGCGAACTGGTCGAGCGCTTCCAGAACGACGAGCTGACGCCCTTCTTCGTGCTCTCGCTCAAGGCGGGGGGATCGGGATTGAACTTGACCGCCGCCTCCCACGTGATCCACTTCGACCGCTGGTGGAATCCGGCGGTCGAGAATCAGGCGACCGATCGGGCGTTCCGCATCGGCCAGCGCCGGAACGTTCTCGTGCACAAGTTCGTGTGCCGCGGGACCGTGGAGGAGCGCATCGATGCGCTGATCGAATCGAAGAAGCAGTTGGTGAAGGAGGTGCTGGAAGGCGGCGCCGAGCTGCTGCTCACGGAAATGAGCGACCGCGAGCTGCTGGACCTGGTGCGCCTCGATATCCATGCCGCGCAGGAAAACTGATCGCAAGAGGGGCAGGGCATGAGTTACTGGGGATGGAAGCCGTATGTTCGGGTTGCCGAGCGCAGGAGAAGGGCCGAATCGGCGGCAGCCAAGGCGAAGAAAGCGGGCGGAACGCTGGCTCCCATTGCGCCCTCGCGCGGTGCCATCGCCAGGACGTTCTGGGGCAAGGCATGGTGCGACAACCTAGAGCGCTACAGCGATTATGCCAACCGGCTGCCTCGCGGACGTACCTATGTGCGCAACGGATCGGTGATCGACCTCACCATCGGACAGGGCGAAATCCGCGCACAGGTCGTGGGATCGAGTCTTTACCGCGTCGAAGTGCGAGTGTCGGCCGTGGGACAAAAGCATTGGAAAGCGATCGGTGCGGACTGTGCCGGTTCGATCGACTCGATGGTCGAGCTACTTCAAGGGACGTTTTCGAAGGCGGTGATGCAGCGGTTGTGCAGGCCCGGCGACGGACTGTTTCCGGCGCCGAAGGAGATCGAATTTAGCTGTACCTGCCCCGACTGGGCGTCGATGTGCAAGCATGTCGCGGCCGTGCTCTACGGTGTGGGCGCTCGACTGGACCAGCGCCCGGAGCTGCTGTTCCACTTGCGCCGGGTCGATGGAAACGATCTGCTGGTACAGGCGGGCACAGGCCTGATGCGCTCGGGGAAGGCACCGGCCAAGGCAAAGGTGCTCGACGAATCCGCCCTGGGAGAGGTGTTCGGTATCGAGATGGCAGAGGTCGCGACACCGCACGATTCGGTCCGACCGGCCGCGCGGCGCGGCAAGAAGGACGCGGCCGGAGTTGCGAGGGCGGCGTTGAAAATCGCCGCGGAAGCGAGCGCCAAAAGCTCGTCGTCTGCCATAGCCGATGCCAAGACCGAGACGACAGCAGGTGCTCCTTCGGCGCGCGCCGCGGTCGCAGCAAGGACGCCGGCGCGAATCCGCCGGCAACGCGCCAACAAGAACGATCTCCCGCAACCCATCGGTGCGGCTCGCACGCCGCAAGCCGCGCCGGCCGGCGTGGCGGTCAGGCGGAAGCCGAAGCGCAAGTTGCGGGCTTGATCAACTGCAATTTCTTCCTGTTCCTTGGTCTGCCGACCAGAAGCTCCAGGTTCAGATCCGAATGCGCTGGGCGAGGGGTCAGCCTTGACATTCGGCTCTCGGGACGCCCCTTCCCCATAGCCAGGAAGCCTTGGCAAGTGCAGACGGAGCGGTCGACGAAGTGTGGCAATAGTTTTGCAAACAGCACTGTCCACCTTGCCGTTGAAGAAGCGCTGCCCGGAACCCTCATCGTTTGCCGTCTCGGGCCGATCCAGTGGAGCACCGTGCACGCAAAACCCTTGGGCTGTGCCAGCGCAGGCCGTCGACGTCGCCCTGGACTTTGAACGTGCGATGGTAAGGTCGGTTGCGCGGCCCGCCTGCATCCGGGACCTCGATGAGATCTAACGACGTCTTTTGGTGTGTGGTTAGCACATGAAATTAGTTCGTTTTCCGAAGCCTCGGGCGCGCCATCTCTGCTGACTTGCGTGCTACTGCAGGCGCGAGTCCCCTAAGCCGTCATGGTTGCGCCCGGACTTCGCGTGGCCGCCGCGGCTTTCGTGTGCTGCCGCGGTGCTCGCCCGACCCTCCCATCGGCCCGGATGGTTTCCCCGAATGCCGCGGGCATAAGACTGACTTACGGACTTGTCGATAACAAAGCGGCTTTCCCATAGCCAATTATATTGCCTATTCACTTTGAATATTTCAGCTAACCTGCTATTTCCTATAGTGAATTGTTAATTCTGCAACAATGAAACGTAAGTGATTGTTCGGAATACAGAATGTTGTTGACCGGTCAGGGAGGTTATCTTATAGTGGCGATCAGTGGGAAAAAGTGGGTCGAAGTGGGCGCTTACGCCGGCAAAAGCGCTGGAGGAGGGGAAAAGCGGTGTTTCGCGGCGTCACCCATCTCGCGCTCGACAGCAAGGGTCGCCTGGCGATCCCCGCGAAGCATCGCGACGCTTTGGCCCATCCCGGCGACGGGAGGTTGGTCCTCACGGCCGATCCCGGCCACTGCCTGCTGCTCTACCCGCTTCCGGCGTGGGAGCCGATCGAGCGGCGCCTGATGGCGCTGTCGAGTTTCAACGAAAACACGCGCGCGCTGCAACGCTTGATCGTGGGCCATGCCGACGACGTCGTGCTCGACGGGTCCGGGCGCATTCTCGTTCCTCCGGCACTGCGCCAATACGCCATGCTCGACAAGCACGTCGTTCTGGTGGGCCAGGGAAACAAGTTCGAGATGTGGGATCGCCAGAAGTGGCTCGAGCGCACCGAGCAGACCGTCTCGTTCCCGACCGGCGGGCTGCCGCCGGAGCTCGACGGCTTCTCGCTTTGAAGCCCCATGCCTGTCATATCCCGGTCCTGCTCGAAGAAGCCGTGGCCGCGCTGGCGATCAAACCGGAAGGCGTGTATCTCGACGCCACTTTCGGCCGCGGCGGCCACAGCCGCAGCATCCTCGAGCGCCTCGGGGCCCGAGGCCGTCTCATTGCGCTGGACCGCGACCCCGGGGCCGAGGCGTTCGCCGCTTCGTGGAGCGACCCGCGCTTCCGGTTTCACCGCATCTGGTTCTCGCAGGCGCCCGCGGCGCTCGATGCGGAAGGCGTCGCGCGGATCGACGGCGCGCTGTTCGATCTCGGCGTGTCCTCGCCGCAGATCGACGCCCCGGAGCGCGGCTTTTCGCTGCGCGCCGACGGGCCGCTGGACATGCGCATGGATCCGACCCGCGAGCCGAGCGCGGCGCAGTGGCTGGCCACCGTTTCCGAACGTGACCTCAGGGGGGTGATCGCGGACTATGGTGAAGAACGGTTTGCTCGAGAGATTGCAAGGGCGATTGTTGCGGCTCGCGAGAGCGGACCCATCGTGCGCACGGGGCAGCTGGCCGCGATCGTGGCCAAAGCCGTCGGCGCGCGCGGGAAGCGTGATCGGAGTCAGGATCCGGCCACGCGGACATTCCAGGCTGTACGGATTCACGTCAATCAGGAGCTCGCGGAATTGCCGGTAGCGCTCGAATCCATCCTGCCGCGGCTGGCCCCGGGAGCCCGGCTCGCCGTCGTCACGTTCCATTCGCTCGAGGACAGGCTGGTCAAGGCGTTCTTTCGTCGCCACGCGACCGCGTACGGGGGAGACGAGCGGGCGGCGCGACTGCCCATTGCCGATCGCAGCCTCCCCGTGCCGCCGCTCAAGGTCGTGGGTCGCGGCGTCCGACCGGGTGCCGCGGAGCTCGCCTCGAATCCGCGCTCGCGCAGCGCGCATCTGCGCGTCGCCGAGCGCACGGAAGGAGCGCTGGCGCGATGGTAAGGCTGAATCTCGCGCTGCTCGCCCTGGTCGTGATCTGCGCTGTGTCGCTGGTGACGTCGCGCCATCAGGCGCGGAAGCTCTTCGTCGAGCTCGAGCGCGAGCAGAACCTCGCGCGGGGTTACGACGTCGAGTACGGCCAGCTTCAGCTCGAGCAGAGCACGTGGGGCACGCCCGCCCGTGTGGAGAGGATCGCCCGCGAGCAGCTGCGCATGCAGATCCCGCCCGCGAGCCGCGTGCAGATCGTCGACGGAGCGCCGCGATGACCACTGCGAGCGCCGCGCGCCGCGCGCCCGCGCCTGCACTGCCGCCGCTCCGCGCGCGGTTCGTGTTCGCGACCCTGCTCGCGCTCTTCGCGCTGCTCGCCGCGCGCTCGCTGTATCTGCAGCGCATCGACAACGGCTTCCTGCAGGAGCAGGGATCGTCGCGCTACAGCCGCAACGTGGAAGTGCCGGCGCATCGCGGTCGGATTCTCGACCGTCTCGGCACGCCGCTCGCGATCAGCACGCCGGTGAAGGCGATCTGGGCCTGGCCGGAGAAGGTCGATGCCACCCCGGCGCAGCTGCGTCAGCTCGGTAACGCCATCGATCTGTCGCCGCAAGCACTGGCCGCGAGGCTGCACGCCTCGGGCGACTTCGTGTACCTCAAGAAAGGCGTGCCGCCCGAGATCGCGGCCCGCGTGGCGGCGCTCGGAATTCCCGGTGTCCACGACGACGACGAGTACCGCCGCTACTACCCCGGGGGCGAAGTGATGAGCCAGGTCGTGGGATTCACCGGCGACGGCGATGTGGGCCAGGAGGGCATCGAGCTCGCGCAGCAGGTTTGGCTCGGCGGCCGGCCCGGCAGCCGGCGCGTGATCATCAATCGGCGCGGCGAGGCGGTCGAGGATGTCGAGAGCATTCGTGCGCCGCAGGAGGGCCGCGACCTCGTGCTCGCCCTCGACAGCCGGCTGCAGTACCTCGCCTTCCGCGAGCTCAAGTCGGCGATCGAGACCAACAAGGCCAAGGCCGGCGGCGTCGTGATTCTCGACGTGCGCACGGGCGAGATCCTGGCGCTCGCCAACTGGCCCTCGTACAACTCGAACAATCCCAGCAACCGCAACCGCGGCGCGCGCGACCGGATGCGCAACCGCGCGCTCACCGACACCTTCGAGCCGGGCTCGACGCTGAAGCCGTTCACGATCGCGGCGGCGCTGGAGGCCGGCAAAGTCCGTCCGGGAACCGTCGTCGACACCGCGCCGGGCACGCTCACCATCGGCGGCGCGACCATCCACGACGCGCATCGCGAGGGCGTGCTTACCGTCGAGCAGGTCGTGCAGAAGTCCTCCAACGTGGGCGCGGCGAAGATCGCGCTGTCGCTCCCCCCCGAAGCGATGTGGACGATGTTCGCCGGCGCGGGCTTCGGTGCGCCGCCGCGCACCGGGTTTCCCGGAGAGGTCTCGGGGCGACTGCGCCCCGCGAAGAGCTGGCGTCCGATCGAGCAGGCGACGATGGCGTACGGTCACGGCATCTCGGTGAACCTTGTGCAGCTCGCGCGCGCCTATACGCTGTTTGCCACCGACGGCGAGCTCAAGCCCGTGACGCTGTTCAAGGAGGCGGGTCCGGTCGCGGGCCGGCCGGTGCTCAAGCCGGAAACGGCGCGTGCCATTCGCCACATGCTGGAGATGGTGGTACTGCCGGGCGGAACGGCACCGAAGGCGCAGATCCCCGGTTACCGCGTGGCCGGAAAGACCGGCACGGCTCACAAGCTCGAGGGCGGCGTGTACGCCAACAAGTACGTGTCGTCCTTCGTCGGGTTCGCACCCGCGTCCAATCCGCGGCTCATCGTCGCCGTCATGATCGACGAGCCCTCCGCCGGCCAGTACTACGGCGGCAGCGTCGCGGCGCCGGTTTTCTCCTCGGTCATGGGCGCGGCGCTGCGGCTGCTGGGCGTTCCTCCCGACGCGCCGGTGAACAACGTCGTGCTGCCGGTGGAAGGCAGCGAGGTACGCGAGGAGACGTGATCGCCGAGACGACCTCCCTCCCGGCGCAGGCCGACGATGCCGCGGCGCTCCTCGCGAAGCTCGCCGTTCCGGTGACGCGGATCACCTCCGACAGCCGGCGCGTCGAGCGCGGGGACGCGTTCGCCGCTTACCCGGGCACGCTACGCGACGGGCGCGCGTTCATCGCCGAGGCGATCACTCGCGGCGCTGGCGCCGTCTTCTGGGATCCGAGCGGCTTCGTCTGGGATCGCGGGTGGAAGATCCCGCATTTGCCCGTCGAGCAGCTCAAGGCGCGGCTCGGCGCGCTCGCCGACTTGGTCTACGGCCGGCCCTCGCGCGAGCTGTGGATGGTCGGCGTAACCGGCACCAACGGGAAGACCTCGTGCGCGCACTGGATCGCGGCCGGCCTCGACGCGGCGGGCCGGCGCGCCGCCGTGCTCGGCACGCTGGGAAACGGCTTTTGGGGCACGCTCGAGGAGGCCCCGAACACCACCGCCGATGCCGCGCTGCTGCACGAGACGCTACGCACTCTCCGGGCGCAGGGCGCGCAGAGCGTAACCATGGAAGTCTCCTCGCACGGGCTCGATCAGGGACGGGTCAATGCCGTCGCGTTCGACGTCGCTTTGTTCACCAATCTCTCGCGCGACCACCTCGACTACCACGGCACGATGGCCGCCTACGGCGCGGCGAAGGCCAAGCTCTTCGCCTGGCCGGACCTGCAGGTCGGCGTGGTGAACGCCGACGATGCGTTCGGGCAGAGCCTGATCGACGGGTCGCGCGCGGCAGGCCGCAAGATCCTCACCTACGGCTTCGGCGCGGCGGACATCGTGGGGACGCGCCTCACCGCCGGAACCAGCGGCCTCGCCTTCGCCGTAACCACGCCATGGGGCAAGGGCGAGATCCACACGCCGCTCGTCGGCGCATTCAACGCGGCGAACCTGCTGGGCGTGCTGGCGGTGCTGCTGGTGAGCGGGATGGGCATCGAGCAGGCCGTCGCGCTCCTCGCCCGCGTCGAAGCGCCGCCGGGACGGATGCAGAGGCTGGGCGGCGACGGCGCGCCGCTGGTCGTCATCGATTACGCGCATACGCCCGACGCGCTGGACAAGGTGCTCACCGCGCTGCGCCCGGCGGTCGGGAGCGGCGGCGAGCTGGTGTGCGTCTTCGGGTGCGGCGGCGACCGCGACCGCGGCAAGCGTCCGGAGATGGGCAGGGTGGCGGCGCGGCTCGCCGACCGGGTGATCGTCACCAGCGACAACCCGCGCAGCGAGGAGCCCGAAGCGATCGCGAGCGAGATCGTGCACGGCATCCGCGACACGGGCAACCGCCGCTACTCGGTGGAGTTCGACCGCGCCACCGCGATCGCGCGCGCCATCGGGGAAGCGAGGCGCGGCGACGTCGTGCTGCTGGCAGGCAAGGGGCACGAGCCGTATCAGGAGGCCGCCGGGATCCGGCACCCGTTCCTCGACGCCGATCACGCCGCGCGAGCGCTCGCCTCGCGCAACGCCCGATGATGGACACCGCGACCGCCGCGCGCGCCATCGCCGGAACGCTGCTCGGCGAAAACGTCCGCTTTGACCGGGTGACGACGGATTCGCGCGCGCTGCGGCCGGGTGACCTGTTCGTCGCACTCACAGGCGAGCGCTTCGACGGACACGAGTTCGTCAGCGAAGCCTTCGCGCG
>Ga0335081_10018962_pt1 | contig 11124 bp, 9 predicted proteins | sample Lox_Sample_35_FD_206713 | JGI IMG/M metagenome (GOLD analysis project Ga0335081, IMG submission 206713) | Soil microbial communities from Loxahatchee National Wildlife Refuge, Florida, United States - Lox_Sample_3.5 | ecosystem: Environmental > Terrestrial > Soil > Wetlands | place: USA: Florida...
GCGCGCCCCGGTGGTAGCGGCCACCCGCTCGGCCGAGGCCCAGGCCAGGGCCGGCCCGGAGGCCCTCCCCGGCGGCGAGCTCGAGCGCGGCTCGCGGGTCCGCATCCTCTCGCTCGGCCAGGAGGGGGAGGTGCTCGAGGTGGCGGGCGCGGAGGCCCTCGTCCGGGCGGGGGCGCTCAAGGTGCGCCGCCCGCGCTCGGACCTCCTCCCCCTGAAGGGCAAGGCCAGGGACGCGCCCGGCTTCGCGCGGACGCGCGCCGAGAAGCTCGAGGCCGCGGAAGAGGTCCGCCCGGCCGCGCTCCGCGTGGCCGAGCGCCGCCTCGACGCGCGCGGACTCCGGGTCGACGAGCTGTTGCGCGAGGCCGATCGCTTCCTCGACCGGCTCTACGCCGAGGGCGCCGCGGACGCCGTCATCCTGCACGGCCACGGCACCGGGGCGCTCAAGGAGGCCCTGCGCGACCACCTGGCCGCCTCCCCCTACGTGGCGGAGTTCCAGCCGGGCGAGCGCCACGAGGGAGGCGACGCCGTCACGGTGGTGAAGCTCCGCCGGTGACGAACCCCATCGGCGGACTGTGAACCCCCGACCGGGCGCCGCCCGACGCCTCCGCGTTGCCAACAATTCACGCAATCGTTGCCGAAGCCGGGCGGCGCGGTCCCACCCGCTGCGGTCGCACGGTTTGTCGTCGATCGGGCACTTTTCACGTGCTAGAAGGCGGGCCTGTTTTCGCGAGGCCTCCAAAGCTCGCATTGGCTCGCAATTGGGGAGACGACGACATGAGAAGTGCTTGCGCAGCGTTCCTCGCCGCCGCGGTGACGGCGGCCCCCGTGGTCGGGTCGGCCCAGGCGGCCCCAGCGGCCCCGGCTGACGCTCAGGCCGCTCCGGCGCCCGAGAAGCTCGCGCCGCCCAAGGTCAGCATCACGCCCTACGGGTTCATCCTCGTTCAGTCGTGGTGGAACGACGGCCCCTTCGCGGCCCGCGACCAGCCGTTCCAGGTGCTGCAGAACCACGACGGCGGGTCGTACCTCATCAGCGCCCGCGGCACGCGCTTCGGGTTCAAGATCGGCCTGCCCGACGATCCCTTCACCGGCGCCCAGCTGAGCGGGGTCATCGAGGGCGACTTCAAGGGCGGCTTCATCCCGGGCACCTCGGTCACCTCGACCTGCACCACCACCGGCACCTCCTTCACCAACCTCAAGACGACCTGCACCAACACCTCGGTCGCCGCCAACGGGACGGCCTGGTACAACGGCATCTTCCGCCTCCGGCTCGGCTACATCACCGCCAGCTGGGGCGACGCGTCGAGCAGGTTCTCGCTGGTCCTCGGTCAGGACTGGCGCATCGTCGCCCCGCTCGCCCCGACCAGCATCGCCTTCGGCTACGACCAGATGTTCACCCAGGCCGGCAACCTCAACCAGCGCGATCCGCAGCTCAAGGCGGTCTACGACGCCGCGCCGGGCGACCTCGGCGTGAACGTCTCGGCGGCCATCCTCACGCCGCAGGACACCGCCGCCATCTTCAGCAGCGGGGCGGTGCCCGACTACGACGCGGGCAACCGCTCGCGCATGCCGAACATCGAGGGCCGGCTGGCCGGGTATCTCAAGAGCGGTACCAAGAAGGTGGCCGAGGTCGGCATCGCCGGCGCGGTCGGCTGGCGGCGCTACGACAACACGGCGAACCCGAACGTGACGGTGGACACCACCACCCGGCTCGCCGCGCTCGACGCCGTCTTCAACCTCCCCTACCTCACCGTCCAGGGGGAAGGCTACGTGAGCGACGGCATGGAGGACTCCTACAGCGGCCTTCTCGGATCGGCGGTGGTCCTGACCAGCAACACGGCCAACCAGCTCGTCAGCATCACCAACCTCCAGTCGCAGGGCTACTGGGCGCAGGCGGTGGTGAAGCCGACGGCCTTCATCCAGATTCCGGTCGGCTACGGCATGGCCCAGGTACGCTACCAGGGCCTGCCGGCGAGCTTCCTCGCCTCGAGCCAGCGGCTGCGCAACTCCGAGTTCCACACCGGCGTCCTCTTCAACATGTCGAGCCCCTGGAAGTTCGGCCTCGAGTTCACCCACACCAACTCGGGTTACGCGAACAACCTCGGCGCGGCGCAGGCCGAGCAGTTCGTGCTCGCTTCCAAGCTCGACTTCTAGGCCCGCGCCCGCACGGGGTCCGCAAGGGCGCCCCCCCGCGAAGGGCGGGGCGCCCTTCGTCGTCTTCACCAGGCCTCGAATCCACGAGCGCCTCGCCCCGACGAGTGCTGGCCGTCGGGCCGCTCCGCCCTCCCTCCAAAAACGGGTATCCTCCCTGGAGAGGGCGGTCCCCGGCAGGCCCGTCGGCCCGCGACGGCCGGAAGGGACCGTCCCCTCGAGTGGCCGCCGCGAGGCCTTCTTGCGGAGTGCACCCTTCGCTCACCTGGGGACCCGAGCCATGATGAAGAACAAGGTCGGTGACTGGATGACCCCGAACCCCATCACCATCGACGCCTCGGCGACGGTGGTGGAGGCGATCCACCTCCTCAAGGAGAAGAACATCCGCCGCCTCCCGGTGATGAAGGACGGCCGGCTGGCCGGCCTCGTCACCGAGCGCATGCTGCTCAGCTTCTCGCCGGGCAAGTCGAGCTCCCTCGACACCTGGGAGCTCCACTACCTGCTCGCCAAGACCCCGGTCACCGAGGCCATGAACCCCAAGCCCTACACGGTGACCCCCGAGACCGACATCGCGGACGCCGCCCAGCTCATCCGCGACCGCAAGCTGAACGGCATCACGGTGGTCGACGGCCAGGGCGACCTCGTCGGCATCCTCACCACCACGAACGCCCTCGAGGCCCTCATCTGGTTCGCGCGCCGGGCGAGCTCGGAGGGCCACGCCTAGGTCAGCCGAGGAAGAGCTTCGTCGCCACGACGAGCCCGTAGGCGATCACCACCCCCTGCAGGACCTTCCCCGGGAGTCTCTTCGCGAGGTGGGCCCCGACGTACCCTCCGAGGACCGAGGTCACCATCATGAGCCCGGCCTCGGGCAGGCGCACCGCGCCGGCGAGGAGGAAGTACAGCGCCGAGATCCCGTTGATGATGCAGCCGAAGAGGACCTTGAGGCCGTTCGCGGCGGCGAGGCCGTGCGGGATGAGGATCGCCATCGCCGCCAGCATCATGATCCCGATGCCGGCCCCGAAGTAGCCGCCGTAGAGCGAGATGAGGAACTGCACCACCACCAGCGCCGGCGGCACGCGCGCCTGGGTGGCGCCGGTCCGCCGGGCGACGAAGCGCGCCACCGGCCCCTGCAGGCCGAGGAGCAGGCAGGCGAAGACGATGAGCCAGGGCACGATGGCCCGGAAGGCGCTCTCGGGCGTGTGCAGCAGGATGAAGGAGCCGGCGACGCCCCCGGCCAGGCAGGGCCAGGTGAGCACGAGGGCGCGGTGGCGCTCCTCGGCGAGGACCTCGCGGTAGGCGTAGACCGACGAGACCGTGCCGGGCCAGATGGCGGCGGTGTTGGTGGCGTTGGCGATGCGCGCTCCCATGCCGGTGTGGAGGAGGGCGGGGAAGGAGACGAGCGAGCCGCCGCCCGCCACCGCGTTGATGACGCCGGCGGCGAAGCCGGACGCGCCGAGGACTAGCCAGGTGAGCACGCGGCCTTCCGGGGCAGGCCTTGCTTCGCGGCGAGCCCCTCGCGGGGCGGCCGGGCGCGCGTCGCGGGGCCCTTCGCGCGGAGGTTCAAGGCCGGCGCCCCTTGCGGCCCGAGCGTCGGCGGTGGCCCTCCTCGGCCTTCCCCTTCCCGGGCCTGGGACGGCGGCCGGGGCGCGCGGGGGCGGTCTCGCCCCGCCTTTCCCCCTTCGCCCGCGCCTTCTCCGCGCCCTTCGGGGGGCGCGCCGGCGCCGGGGCCTCCGCCGCCTCCGCGAGGACGAGGTCGATCTGGCGCCGGGCCGGACTCGCCGAGGCGACCTCCACCCGCACCCGGTCGCCGACCCGGTAGGCGCGCCCGGTCCCGCGCTCCACGAGCGCGTGGAGCCGCGGGTCGAGCGCGAAGCCCTCGCCGAGGTCCTCCACCTTGAGGAGGCCCTCCACCGCGAAGGGCTCCACCTCGACGAACAGCCCGAACTCGACCACGCTCGCCACCAGGCCCTGGAAGCGCTCGCCGACCCGGTCCTTCATGAAGAGCGCCGCGTAGAAGGCGGCGATCTCGCGCTCGGTCTGCAGGGCGGCGCGCTCGCGCTCCGAGCAGAGGGTGGCGATCCGCTGGAGCTCCTCGGCGGTGGGCGCCCGCCCCTCGGCCCGGGGGTGCCAGCGCGCCTTCAGGAGGCGGTGCACCATGAGGTCGGGGTAGCGGCGGATGGGCGAGGTGAAGTGCAGGTAGTGCTCGGCACCGAGGCCGTAGTGCCCGATGTTCTCGGCCGCGTAGACCGCCTGCATCATGGCCCGCAGGAGCAGCTGGTTCAGGGCGCGCTTCTGGGCGTGGCCCTCGAAGGCCCTGAGCAGGGCCTGCAGCTCCTTCGGCCCGAGCGGTCCCTCCGGCACCTCGAAGCCGTGGGTGCGGGCGAGCTCGCGGAAGGCCGCGAGCTTCTCCTCGTCGGGCAGCCCGTGCACCCGGTAGAGGGTCGGCCAGTCCCGCTCGCCGAACTCGCGCGCCACCGCCTCGTTGGCGGCGAGCATGAGCTCCTCGACGATGCGGTGCGCCCGGTTGCGCGGGCGGCGCTCGATCCCGAGGACTTGCCCGTCCGGGCCGAGCACCACGCGCGACTCGGGGAGGTCGAAGTCGACCGCGCCGCGGCGGGCCCGCATGGCGGTGAGCCTCTCCTGCAGCTCGGCCATCCGCTCGAAGGTCGCGCGGAAGGCCTCCCGCCCGGCTACCCGCTCCCCGCCGAGCACCCGGGCCACCTCGTCGTAAGTGCAGCGCGCCGCGCTCCGCATCACCCCCTCGTAGAGCTCGGCCCCCACCGTCCGCCCGTGGTCGTCGATGCGGAGATCCGCCACCATGCACAGCCGCTCCACGCCGGGATTGAGCGAGCAGATCCCGTTCGAGAGCCGCTCGGGCAGCATGGGGAGCACCTGGGCGGGGAAGTAGACGCTCGTCCCGCGGCGGAGCGCCTCGGCGTCGAGCGCGCCCCCCGGCCGCACGTAGTGGGCGACGTCGGCGATGGCCACCACCGCCCGGAAGCCCCCCTTGCCGCCCCGGCCCTCGACATAGACGGCGTCGTCGAAGTCGCGGGCGTCCTCCCCGTCGATGGTGACGAGGGGGAGCTCGGTGAGGTCGCGGCGGCGGGCCCGCTCCTCCGCGAGCACGTGGTCGGGCGCGCGGGCGGCCTCGGAGAGGACGTCCTCCGGGAAGAGGTCCGAGAAGCCCTTTCGGTAGGCGACCTTCAGGACCTCCACCCGGCTGTCGCCGGGGCGTCCCACCCGCTCCACCACCTCGCCCGAGGGGCGACCCGGGCCGGGGGAGAGGGCCACCTTCACCACCTCCCCGTCGAGGGCGAGGTCCGAGGCGGGCACCGCCACGTACTCCGAGCGCCGCTCGTCCGCCGGGACGACGAAGCTCGAGCGGCCGCGCGCGTGGTAGGTGCCGATGAGCCAACGCTGCCGCCGCTCCACCACCTCCTCGATGCGGCCCATGGTGCGGCCGCGCGGGGCGGGGACCAGGCTCACCCGCACGAGGTCGCCGTCCTCCGCCTTGCCGGCCTCGCCGGGCGGCACGAAGACGTCCTCGCCCTCCCCGCCGAGCGGGGCGACGAAGCCGTACCCGTCCCGGTGGCGGGTGAGCGTCCCCACGAGGCCGCGCCCCTTGGAGAGCGTGGGGAGCGGGCCGCCCCGCAGGCGCGGGGGGGCCGGGGAAGGCGCCGCCACCGGCAGGGCGTAGCGCTTGCCGTCGCGGCGGAGCGTCCCCTCCCGGACGAGCTCGCGGAGCGTGCGCTTCACGGCGGTGCGCAGGCCGGCGTGGAGCTTCGAGCGCTGCATGAGGTCCTTCACCGAGACGGGCTTCCCGGCCGCGGCGCGGAGTTGTTCGAGGAGGCATTCCCGGGGGGTGGGCGTGGAGGCGGTGGGCACGAGGGGCGAGTCTAACCGCCCGGGGCCACCGCTCCACGATTATCTCCCGCCCTCTGGCCCCCGGGGGCCGCCCCCGAGGCCCGCCCGACCTTGACAAGGCCCTCCCCGGCCATCATGAACGGAGGGTGATCGAGCCTTCCGAGGCCCTCGCGCGCATCCTCGCCGCCCTCGCCGACCTTTCCCCGCTCCCCCGGGAGCGGGTCTCCCTCGCCGAGGCTCCCGGCCGCGCCCTCGCCGAGGACCTCGTGGCGCCGCGGCCGCTGCCTCCCTTCGACAGCGCCCAGATGGACGGCTACGCCCTCTGCGCGGCCGACGCGCCCAGGGCCGGGGCGCGCCTCGAGGTGGCCTTCGAGGTCTTCGCCGGGGCGCGCGCGCCCCCGCCCTTGCCCCGCGGCGTGTGCTGCCGGGTGTTCACCGGCGCCCCGGTCCCGAAGGGCGCCGACGCGGTGGAGATGCAGGAGGAGGTGGTCCGCCGCGGAGCCACCGCCCGCTTCCGGCGGGCGGCCGAGCGCGGCCGCTTCGTGCGGCTGGCCGGCTCGGACGTGGCGCAGGGGAAGGTCGTCCTGCACGCCGGCCGGGTGGTCGACCCGGGCGCGGTGGGGATGGCGGCCGCGCTCGGCCGCACCGAGCTCGCGGTGCACCGCCGCCCGCGGGTGGGCCTGCTCGCCACCGGCGACGAGATGGTGCCGGTCGACCGCGCGCCCGAGCCGGGCCAGCTCGTCGACTCGAACAGCCACGCCCTCGCGGCCGCCTGTCTCGAGGCGGGCGCGCTCCCGGTGCTCCTCCCCATCGCCCGCGACGAGCCGGCGGCGCTCCGGGCCGCCATCGCCGCCTGCGAGGGCCTCGACGCCCTCGTCTCGACCGGCGGCGTCTCGGTGGGCCAGAAGGACTTCATGCGGGCGGCGCTGACCGCGGCCGGGACCCGCCTCGTCTTCTGGCGCGTCGCCATGCGCCCGGGCAAGCCCATCGCCTTCGGCCGGCGCGGCCGGACCGCCGTCTTCGGCCTGCCCGGGAACCCCGCCAGCGCGCTCGTCACCTTCGAGCTCTTCGTGCGGCCCGCGCTGCGGAAGCTGGCCGGCCTGCCCGGCCCCGGGCGGGTGATCTGGTCGGCCCGCCTGGCCCACGCGGTGGAGAAGCCGGCCGGGCTCACCCACTACCTGCGGGCCCGCGCCTGGCTCGAAGGGGGGGAGCTCGTGGCCGAGCCCTTGCGCACGCAGGTGAGCGGGGACCTCTCGTCGACGACCGGGTTCGAGGCCATCGTGGTCGTGCCGAGCGAGGTGACTCGGGTCAAGCGCGGGGGTCGCCTCGACGCCATCCTGGTGACCCAGCCGATGGAGCGCTAGCGCGCTCCGCCTTCGCCGGGGGTGCTGGCATACAATGGGTCGCGCTTGGCCCTCCCCTGGGACAGACCCGAGGAGTACGACCATCTGGTGCTGGTGGTGGACGACGATCCGCTCCACCTGGCCTCGATCCGCGAGAAGCTCGAGGCCATCCCGGGGCGGGCCCGCACGGCGTCCCTGGGCGGCACCTACCCGCGCTTCCGCGTGGTCACGGCCGTCGACGGCGTGCAGGCCGAGCGGCGCGCCACGAGCCAGGTGACGGCGGCGGCGGTCGACCTCGTCCTGCCCCGCCAGAGCGGCATACAGCTCATCCAGGCCCTGCGCAGGAAGCGCCCGGACCTGGCCATCTTCGCCTTCACCGCCGCCGCACCGCCCTCCGAGGCGGTGGCGGCCATGATGGCCGGCGCCGACCACTTCATGGAATACCAGGGGGCGGACTACTTCGTGCAGGCCCTCGAGCTCGCCATCGACCGCCGGCGACTCGCCCGCCTCATCGAGCACAACGAGGCCGAGGTGGACGCCGCCCGGGAGCGGCTGAGCCGTTTGGGTGGGTCCCTGGTGGCGCTCCCGGGACTCAGGCCCCCGCACTCGGTCGACGCGGTCCTTCCCTTCCACGAGGCGGCCCGGCGCTACCTCGCCGCCTCCGCCAAGCTGTTTGTCGGAGATCCACGGGGTCTCGCCGAGCGCCTGGGCGTGTCATACTTCGCGCTCAGGCGCCTCTTGAAGCGCTACGGCGTGCCATTTCCGCGCACCGTACGAGGCGGTGCGTCCTTGAAACGCTAGACTTTACCTCCCCCTCTCTGAGTGCTAGATACGCTCCGTGCGGAATCCGCTACGATCTCTTGGCGGAATCCGCCACGGGCGCCGGACTTCAACATCGTCGATGTGAGCTGCGGTCGCGCATCGCGGTCACCAGGAGAGAGACACCATGGCTGCTGGACTCGCCGACAAGTTTGCCGTGAACCTCAAGAGCGAGCGGCTCCGTCGCAAGCTTTCGCAGGAGGCCCTGGCCGCCAAGGCCGGCCTCTCGGTCTCGTACATCTCGATGCTCGAGCGCGGGCAGCGCACCCCGCCCCTCGACACGCTCGAATCGCTCGCCAAGGCGCTCAGCGTCTCCGCCACCTCCCTGCTCTCGTAAGGGACGCGCGCCCTCCCCCGGGGCGGCCTCTTGGAAACGGGCGGCGGCCTCCTCACCGGCCGCCGCTCGAGGGTCCCCGTTCCTTGGAAGGCGCCTCTCGCGGGCAGCGCTCCCAAGCGCGTGCGCCGGCGCCGCTTTTCGCCTATGTTCTCCGGCGCGGAGCGCGCACCCCTTTCGAACGGAGCTGACGAGACATGGCGCGGATAGTCCAGTGTGCAAAGCTCGGCAAGGAGCTGCCGGGCCTCACCTTCAAGCCCTTCAACAACGAGCTCGGAGAGCGCATCTTCGACCAGGTCTCCCAGGAAGCCTGGAAGATGTGGCTCGAGCACTTCAAGATGGTGATGAACGAGTTCCGCCTCTCGCCGGCCGACCCGCGCAGCACCCAGATCCTCTACCAGCAGGCCGAGCAGTTCTTCTTCGGCGAGGGCGCGCAGCTCCCCCCCGACTACCAGCCACCCCCCTCCAAGGGGTAACGGGGCCCCCGCGCCATGCGCGGACCGGGCGAGATCCTCCTCGTCTCGACCTACGAGCTCGGGCACCAGCCCTCCGGCATCACCTTCCCGAAGGCGTTCCTCGAGCGGCAGGGCTTCAGGCCCGCCGCGCTCGACCTCGCCGCCGAGCCCCTGGACCTCGCGCGCCTCGAGAAGGCCCGCCTCATCGCCCTCTCGGTGCCCATGCACACCGCGCTCAGGCTGGCCCTCGCCGCCGTCCCCGCCATCCGGCGGGCGAACGGGCAGGCGAAGCTCGCCTTCCACGGCCTCTACGCCCTCCTCGAGGCCCCGCTCCTGCGGTCGCGCGGGGCCTGCGCCACCCTGGGCGCGGAGTGCGAGGAGGAACTCGTGGCGCTCGCCCTCGCCCTCGAGCGCGGCGAGGACACGACCCCCTTCCTCCGCGTCGGCCGCGCCGGCGCGACCCTCGCCCGCCTGGCCTTCCCCGTCCCGAGCCGGGAGGGGCTGCCCGCGCTCACGAGCTACGCCCGCCTCCTCGGACCGGACGGCGGTGCCCACCTCGCCGGCTACAGCGAGGCCTCGCGCGGCTGCAAGCACCTCTGCCGCCACTGCCCCATCGCCCCCCTCTACCGGGGTCGCTTCTTCGCCATCCCGGTCGAGGTGGTGGAGGAGGACGTGGCACGCCAGGTGGCGAGGGGTGCGCGGCACATCACCTTCGGCGACCCGGACTTCCTGAACGGCCCGCGCCACGCCCTCAGGGTGGCGACCGCGCTCCACCGGCGCTTCCCCGGGGTCACCTTCGACTTCACCGCCAAGATCGAGCACCTACGGAAGGAGGCACGACTCCTCCCCGAGCTCAGGGAGCGCGGGGCGCTCTTCGTCGTCTCGGCCGTCGAGTCGCTCTCCGACCTCGTCCTCGAGAAGCTCGACAAGGGCCACCGCAGGGCCGACGTCTTCGAGGCCTTCGAGGCCTGCCGGCGGGCCGGGCTCGCCCTGCGCCCCTCGCTCGTGCCGTTCACCCCGTGGGCCACCCTCGACGATTACCTCGATCTCCTCGACACCTTCCACCGGGAGGGCTGGCTCGACGCGCTCGACCCGGTCCAGCTCTCGGTGAGGCTCCTCGTCCCGCCCGGATCGCTCCTCCTCGACGACCCCTCCTTCGTCGCAGAAGGCTTCGACGAGGCCGCCCTGAGCTTCTGCTGGCGCCACCCCGATCCGCGGGTCGACCGCCTGCAGGAGAAGGTGGCGGCGCGGGTGGAGGCGGGCAAGGTCAGCGCCGAGCCCCCGGCCGCCACCGTGGCCGCGGTCCGGGCGCTCGCGGAGGCCGCGGCCGGCCGCCCGCACGTGCACGTCTCGCGGCCCGCCGCTCTCGTCTCCCCGGGGCCGCGCCTCAGCGAGTCCTGGTTCTGTTGAAGCGAGCCCACCCGGGAGCAGTTGGCTCCCCTCGCGCAGCGACGGTCAGACGGTGGGTAAGGGGGGGCGGATGTCGATCCGGAGCCGGGCGTGCGCCGCGCGCAGGCTCGCCTCCACCTCGGCCGGCTCCTCGCCGCGCGCGAAGGCGAAGCCGAGGTAGGCGTCGCCTTCCGGCAGGGGCTTCACCTCGCGCCCCTCCGGGACGGTGATGACGACGTCCTCGATGCCCAGGACGGCCCTCGCCGCCTCGAGGCCGCCGACGCCGTGCAGGACGCCGCCCCGCGGGATGGGCAGCATCATCACCCCGGCGGCCCGCCGCTCCCGCGAGAGGCTCGAGCCGGGGAGGCCCATGGCGTGCGCGATCACGAGCTCCTCGAGCGAGAGCCCGGCCCCGAAGCGCAGGGTCCGCGCGCACAGGCCGCCGATGCTCCGGGCGGCCACCTCCAGCACCACCGGCCCGTCCCTCGAGAGCCTGAGCTCGGCGTGGACGGGGCCCTCGCACAGGCCGAGCGCGCGCGCGGCCCGGGCGACGAGGTCCGCGGCCGCCCGCCGCTCGCCCTCGGGGTGCCGCGAGGGCGTGACGTAGATCGTCTCCTCGAAGAACGGCCCGTCGAGAGGGTCCGGTTTGTCGAAGATCGCCAGGACCTCGAGCGCCCCCTCCCGCAGGAGCCCTTCGAGCGCGATCTCGGCGCCCGGCACGAAGCCCTCCACCAGGATCGCCCGGCCCCCGGCCTCGTCCCGGGGCCGGCGC
>Ga0335081_10018963_pt1 | contig 11124 bp, 8 predicted proteins | sample Lox_Sample_35_FD_206713 | JGI IMG/M metagenome (GOLD analysis project Ga0335081, IMG submission 206713) | Soil microbial communities from Loxahatchee National Wildlife Refuge, Florida, United States - Lox_Sample_3.5 | ecosystem: Environmental > Terrestrial > Soil > Wetlands | place: USA: Florida...
ATCAGCGGGCGCGTCGATGCCACCATGCTGACCGCGCCTGTCTATTTCCGGCTCGAGGAGCAGGGCTACAAGAGCCTGGCCAACACCAGCGACTACGACGATATCTATGCGCCGACGGTGTACCTGTTCAAGAGGTCGACGATGCAGGCGAATCCGCAGATCGCCGAGCTGCTGATTAAGGCGCATACCGAAGCGATCAAGCGGTACTACGATGACAAAGCCTTCGCCCTTTCGGCTTATCTGAAATTTACGCCGGAAGATCCAGCCGAGCTGGCGCGCGTGTACGATCGATACGCGAAGACGAACACGTTCGAGCGGGTGCCGTACATTAGCGCGGCCGCGGTGCAGTACATGATCGATCACCCGGTGGATGCTGAGGTGGGGGCCCAGTTGAAGAAGTTCGACTTTCACCGGGTAATCGACAACAGCACGGTGGACCGGCTCGTGCGAGAGGGATTTTTCGAGAAAGTGTTCGGGGCGGGGATCAAGCAAGAAGAAGATCGCAAGGCGGAAACGGCGTTTCGGTAAGCTCGCGCTACTTTTGATAGGCTGATAGCCGAGGTCTTCGATGAGCTATCGCCTGTTCGCATACCTCCTGGCTGCACCGGCATTATTTGCCGCAAGCGCGACGAATCTTCTGCTGCACAACCCGGCCATGAATCGCACCGAGATCGTGTTCTCCTATGCCGGCGATCTCTGGAGCGTGAATCGCCAGGGCGGCATGGCCACCCGATTGACGTCGGGAATGGGAATCGAGACGCTTCCTTTCTTCTCGCCTGACGGAAATACGATCGCGTTCACCGGCGAGTACGACGGTAACGTCGACGTCTACACGATGCCGGCGACGGGGGGCGTGCCGAAGCGCATCACGCATCATCCCGATGCCGATTACGCCGTGGGGTGGACGCCGGACGGGCGAGTTGTGTTCCGTTCCAATCGAATGAGCTTCTCCCGGTTTTCCCGTTTATTCAGCGTGTCCAAGGACGGAGGCTTGCCGGAAGCGCTGCCGCTGCCGATGGCGTTTAGCGGGGCATATTCTCCGGACGGACGGCGCGTCGCCTATGCGCCGCTCGACGGCGGCCAATTCGGACGGACGCCCGAGCGGTGGGTGGCGTGGAAACGCTATCGCGGCGGCGAGGCTAGTTATTTATGGATCGCGACCCTGGGGGACCTCAGCACCGAGAAGATTCCGCGCACCGACTCCAATGACATCAACCCGATGTGGATGAGCGACAAGGTCTACTTTCTTTCCGACCGCAACGGGCCGATGACACTGTTCCGCTACGATCCGGCGGCCAAAACCGTAACCGAGCTCATCAAGAATCCGGGTCCGGACATCCGCTCGGCGAGCGCGGGGCCAGGGGCGATCGTGTATGAGCAGTTCGGGCGAATCGGCGTTTACGACGTCGCGAGCGGGAAGACGCACGAGGTGCCGATCGAGGTCGACGCCGATGTGAGTGAAGTACGGCCGCGGGTTCAGAACGTTGAAAAAGAAATTCGCGAGGGGCGGATCTCGCCAACCGGCGTGCGGGCGGTGTTTGAAGCGCACGGCGAAATCCTTACGGTTCCGGCGGAGCAGGGTGACATTCGGAATCTGACGCGGTCACCGGGAGCGATGGATCGAACGCCGGCCTGGTCGCCGGACGGGCAATCGATCGCGTACTTTTCCGATGAATCGGGCGAATACGCATTGCACGTCAAGCCGCAGAGCGGGGAAGGCGAAGGGAAGAAGATTCCGCTGGCCGGGCACTCAGCGTTTTATTTCGCGCCGCGGTGGTCTCCCGATAGCAAGCAGATCGCGTTCAGCGACAACCAGCTTAACCTCTGGCGCGTGGACGTGGGCACGGGGCAGGTCATCAAGATCGACACCGATTATTTCTATCCGTACGAAGAGCTCGGGCGCGATATCGCCTGGTCTTCCGATTCGAAGTGGATCAGTTATTCCAAGTTCCTGCCCAGCCGTCTGCATGTGATCGAGCTTTATTCGATTGACAGTGGCCACAGTACACAGGTGACCGATGGATTGAGCGATGCGCGGTACCCGGCGTTTGACCGCGACGGCCAATATCTCTATTTCACGGCCAGCACCAATTACGGGCCGGGCTCGCATCCGCTGGATATGACGAGCGATGAGCACCAGGTGACGCGCAGTATCTACGCGCTGGTGCTTCCGGCGGATGCCGCGTCTCCCGTAGCTCCGAAGAGCGACGAAGAAAAATCGGTTGCGGCGAAGCCGGAAAACAAGGACGGCGAGAGCGCGCCGAAGACGGTGCGCGTCGATCTGGCGGATTTGACGCACCGGATCGTGACGCTGCCGATTCCGGCGCGGAACTATGTGGGCCTCGAAGCCGGCCATCCGGGGGTGGTCTATCTGGTCGAGGACACGTCGGATGCGCTGCGCAGCGGGACGGAGGGCGCGAAGACGGTCTCCAAATTCGAGCTCAAGACGCGCAAAGTGGAAAAGCTCGCCGAGCACGTGGAGGCTTTCGATCTCTCGTTCAATGGCGAGAAGATGCTGCTGCAGCTCCGGCCAGTGCGTGATGAATTTGCGACAGTGACCGAGCCGGAGGAGCCGAAGTGGGTCATCGCGCCGGCGGGCGCGCCGCTCAAGGCGGGGGACGCCGCGCTAAAGCTTGCGGGCATGGAGGTGAAGGTAGATCCGCTCGCCGAGTGGAAACAGATGTATCAGGAGGTGTGGCGGATCGAGCGCAGCTATTTTTACGACCCCAACTTGCACGGCCTCGATGCGGCCGCCGCGGAGAAGAAATACGAGCCGTACCTGGCAACGCTGGCGTCGCGCGACGATCTAAACTACGTCTTCCAGGAGATGCTCGGCGACATTACCTCGAGCCACCTACGGGGCGGGGGCGGCAATGTGCCGCGCGGCAAACGAGTGCCGGGCGGGCTGCTGGGCGCGGATTACGAGATCGCCAACGGGCATTATCGGTTCAAGCGGATCTACACAGGCGAGAGCTGGAATCCGAGGCTGCGCGCGCCGCTGAGCGGACCGGGGATCAACGTGAAGGATGGCGAGTATTTGCTCGAGGTGAACGGGCATTCCCTTGCCGCATCGGACGACATCTCCGCCTGGCTGGAGGCGACGGCGGGAAAACGGGTCGTGTTGCGCGTCGGTCCGGATGCTTCGGGCGCGAACTCGCGCGAGGTCACAGTCGAGCCGGTGGCCACTGAGCAGCCGCTGCGAAATCTGGCGTGGATCGAAGACAACCGGCGGAAGGTCGAGGCGCTCAGCGGCGGCAAGCTGGCGTACGTCTACATGCCCGATACCGGCGAAACCGGCCTTACGAGCTTTAACCGCTATTTCTTTGCGCAGGTGGACAAGCAGGGGCTGATTCTCGACGAGCGATTCAACGGCGGCGGGCAGGTGGCCGATTATGTGATCGATGTGCTGAACCGGCCGCTGCTGTCGTATAACAGCTTCCGGTACGGAGACGTTCAAAAGAGCCCGGCCGGGTCGATTCAGGGGCCGAAAGTCATGATCATCAACGAGCCCGCGGGATCGGGCGGGGACATGATGCCTTGGATGTTCCGCTACACCAAAACCGGGACACTGGTCGGCAAGCGCACCTGGGGCGGCCTGATCGGCGTGCTGGGATTTCCGCTGCTGATGGACGGCGGGACCGTCACAGCGCCGAACGTCCGGATCTTCAGCCCGACGGGCGAGTGGATCGCGGAAAACACCGGCGTGCCGCCGGATGTGGAAGTGGAAATGGATCCGAAATCCGTGGCGGCCGGCCACGATCCGCAGCTCGAACGCGCCGTCAGCATTGCCATGGAGCAGCTCAAGAAAAATCCGCCGCCCGAGCCGCACCGGCCGCCGTATCCCGATTATCAGCATCCGTCGGGCGCCGGCGGGCCCGGAACGAAGAGCACCATTCAATAATTCGAGGAGGAAGATGATCCGAGCGAATTTACTGCTGGGTCTGGTATCGGCGGGATCGGTGTGGGCGCAGGTACAGAATTTCAAGCCGGTCACGGAGCAGATGCTGGAGAATCCAAGCCCGGACGACTGGCTGATGTTCAGCCGCACGTACGACGCACAGCGCTTCAGCCCGTTGAAGCAGATCAACAAACAGAATGTCGGGCAGTTGCGCATGGCTTGGGTGCGGGGGATGGGGCCGGGGCAGACGGAGACGATTCCGATCGTCCATGATGGCGTGATGTATGTGGTTGAGCCGGGCGCCATGGTGGATGCGCTGGACGCTACCACGGGCGATCTGCTGTGGCAGTACAAAAGGAAAGGGCCGGGCAACCAGGCAAGCTCGGCGCGCACCAAAAATCTCGCGATCTACCAGGACCTGATCCTTTACACCGCGCCGGATGCCGTGGTGGGGCTGGACGCGCACACGGGCGAGGCGCGCTGGGAGACGAAGACCGACGGGCGCGGGAACACGTCGGGGCCGCTTGTTGTCGACGGCAAAGTGGTTTCCGGCGGCGCCTGCGCGGGCAAGCGCGAGAACTGTTACATCCTGGCGCTCGATGCGCTCACGGGCAAAGAAGCGTGGCGCTTCTACACGACTCCCGCGCCGGGCGAGCCTGGCGACGAAAGCTGGGGCGGCGCGGCACTGGAACGGCGCCTGGCTTCTACCTGGGGGCTGCCGGGAACCTATGATGTGGGGCGGAAGATGATGTATTGGGGCGTCGCCAACCCGATGCCCGATCAACGAATCGCGCGGCATGACGGCAACGCCGACGCCGTCTCACGCTCGGCGCCGGCCGATCTCTATAGCAACTCGACGGTGGCGCTCAATCCCGAAACGGGGAAGCTCGCCTGGTATTACCAGCATCTACCAGGCGACGATTGGGATTCCGATTTCACACACGAACGAACGCTGGTACACACGCGCCTGAATCCGGACGCGAAGTACGTGAAATGGATCAATCCGGCGATTGCCCGTGGCGCGGAGCGGGACGTCGCGGTGACGCTTGGGGAACCGGGCGGTCTGTTTGTGCTCGACCGGGCCAACGGTCAGTTCTTGTGGGCCACACCGTTCCCCTATGATGACCCGAACTTCGTGATCTCGGATATCGACGTGAAGACCGGTAAGACGTCGATCAACTGGAACGTGGTATTCAAGCAGCCGGGCGACCACCACGTGATCTGCTACTGGAACACGCGCAGTTACTGGCCGACGGCGTACAGCCCGAGCACCAATTCGCTGTACACGTCGTATATCGACAATTGCCGCGATCTGACGATTGCCGGTCCGGCGGGACGCGGAGGCTGGACGGTGGTGCCGCGGCCGGGCTCGGATCCGCACGCGCTCACCGGCCTGGCCAAGATCAACCTGGAGACGGGCGAGATCTTGCGGTTCGATGTAGGCCGCGCGCCGGGCAACGGCGCGATGCTGGCGACGGCAGGCGATCTGGTTTTCCACGGCGATATGAGCCGGCGCTTCCGGGCGTTCGATGCGGCAACCGGAAAGCAGTTGTGGGAGACGATTCTGGGCGGCAACATTTCAGTCAGCACCATCACCTACGCGGTGAACGGGAAGCAGTATATTGCGGTGATGACCGGCGACAACTTGAAAGTGCCGGAGTTGAGCAAGGAAGTGCCCGAGCTGCGGAGCCCGGGCGGGCACAACGCGATGTACGTGTTCACGCTGCCGTAGTCGTGGAGCCGGCGATTTTGTCGCCGGCGCAATGCTTCGCCGCCGACAGGATCGGCGGCGCCACTTGGCTTAGATTCCCACAGCTTTCATGTGGGCCTCGGGATAGCGCGTGCCAGCGGTGATGCCGCGGGGCGCGATCTGATCGAGATGCCTCCGGTCGGCGGCGGAAAGCTGGACCTCGAGCGCGCCCAGGTTCTGGTCGAGATACGCGCGCTTCTTGGTTCCGGGAATCGGCACCAGGTCGTCCCCCTGCGCCAGCACCCAGGCGAGAGCCAGTTGCGCCGGCGTGCAATTTTTTTCCTTGGCAAGTTGCTCGATGCCCTTCACAATCTCCAGGTTCTTGCGCATCGTGTCTTCCTGGAATCGCGGATTGAATCTGCGGAAGTCCTTGTCGCCCAGGTCGGCAGTGTTCTGAAAACGACCCGTAAGAAAGCCGCGGCCGAGCGGGCTGTACGGGACGAAGCCGATGCTCAACTGGCGGCACGTGGCGAGTATGCCTTCTTCGGGATCGCGGGTCCACAGTGAATACTCGGTTTGCAGCGCGGCGATCGGATGCGTCGCGTGAGCGCGCCGGATGGTCTGTTCGCCGGCTTCGGAGAGCCCGAGATAGCGTACCTTGCCTTGTTCGACGAGCCGGGCCATGGCGCCGACGGTGTCTTCGATCGGGGTCTTGGGATCGACGCGATGCTGGTAATAGAGATCAATCGCCGGAATCTTCAGGCGGCGGAGGCTGGCTTCGCAGGCTTGCTGAACATACTCTGGCCGGCCGTTCACGCCCTGGAACGAGCCATCCGGGCCGCGCACGTTTCCGAACTTGGTGGCGATGACGATTTCATGACGCCGGGAAGTGATGGCGCGACCGACCAGTTCCTCGTTCTTGCCGACGCCGTACATGTCGGCTGTGTCGAAGAAGGTCACGCCGCGATCGATGGCGTGATGAATGGTGGCGATGGATTCCTTCTCATCGGCTTCGCCATAAAATTCCGACATCCCCATGCAGCCGAGACCCAGCGCGGATACGGTTAACGAACTCTTGCCCAAACGGCGATACTGCATATCAGTCTTCTCTCAGTGTAAAGCGAAAGGACCAGCCGCTAGTACTCAGCAGGGCACTCGCACTTAGGACTGCGCGATTCGATTTGGTACTGCAAGTAGTACTGTACGTCGCAATCGTCAGTAACGGCACAAGTCCCGTTCCGCACTAATAAAATTGTGTGGTAAGACACTACGTATTGACTCTATACTGTCGATACTGAACTCGCGCCAACGGTGGTTTTAAAAGATGATGATCCACGAAATCGATCCTCTAGCCGACGTGCGTTGGTCGAGCTTGCTGGCGCGCCATCAAGCCGCAAGCGTGTTTCACAGCCGAGAATGGTTGGAAGCTCTACGCCGAACATACGGATACCCGGCTGTCGCGGTAACTACTTCCGCCCCGGACCAGGAGTTGAATGATGCCCTGGTATTTTGCCGCGTGCAAAGCTGGCTCACGGGGAAGCGTGTAGTGTCAGTTCCGTTCTCGGATCACTGTTCCCCGCTGGTCGACAGCTCCGAAAAATTAGCGTTGCTGGTTTCGACTCTGAAACGCGAGTGTGACAGCGGAAGGCGAAAATACATCGAACTCCGGCCTGCCGGCAATCAACCGCCGGTGGCGGGATTTGGCCATTCCACGCGATTCCACTGGCACCGGCTGGACTTGCGTCCGAGCCTGGACGAGTTGTTCGGCCGGCTTCATCTGAGCTGCATCCGCCGCCGGTTGTCGCGCGCGAAGCGCGCGGGTTTCGTCTACGAGGAGGGACAATCGGAGGCCCTGCTGGACAAACTCTATCGACTGGCCGTCTTGAGCCGCCGGCGGCACAATTTGCCCCCGCAGCCTCTCAAGTGGTTTCGAAACTTGATCGCCTGTATGGGTGAGAAGCTGAAAATCCGGATGCTGACCCATTCCGGCCGGGCTGCGGCGGCGGTGCTGACCCTCCGCTTCCGAGAGACGATGACCTATAAGTACGGGTTTTCGGACCAGGCGTTCCACGGGCTGGGCAGCATGCAACTGTTACTGTGGAAGTCCATCGAGGACGCCAAACAGGACGGGTTGGCCGAGTTTGACATGGGACGCTGCGACTGGAACGACCAGGGGCTGGCGGTGTTCAAGGACCGGTGGGGATGCTCGCGGTCTCCCATGGTCTACTTGCGGTATCCCCAGAGGATGGCTCAATCGGAAGACGCGGATCGAAATCATGCCATCCTGCGGCGCTTTTTTGCGGTAGCCCCCGACAGCGTTCTCGTGGCGGCAGGCAATGTGCTGTACCGCCATATGGCCTGACCGAATTTGGTCGACGGGCACAACGGGATTTGCGCGTTCACGGCGCCACTCTCAACTCTTCATACGCAGGACGAACCAGACCACTCCAAATGCCAGCAGCGCGCAGGCTGAGACTTGCAGCGGCCGCAGCGCCTTCGCTAACCGGCTGATGCGGGTGAAGGCAAACCAAAGAGCGAAAGTGGCGAGGATCTCGGCTAGCGCCGCACCCGCCATCACGAGCGCGGGATGATAACCGGTCGACTGCACGAAGAGGTGAAAATACAGCCCGTGGAATGCGCCCAGTACGACGGCGATCAGCCAACGCCAGCCGGCATCGGGAAGCAGCAGAATCTCGATAGCAAGATAAGCCACGGTGAGCGCGGCGGCGGCTTCGACAAAACGCGGCGCGGGCTGCCAGCCCGTGAGCGGCACCAGAAACACTGAGGCGGCCTGGCCAGCCAGGAACATGGCGGTCAGCACGACCAGTTCCCGGGCGCTGCGGCCTGCCAGGACCAAGGCGGCGAGGAACAGAAGCTGCACGATGCCTCCCCAGGCGCGGATGAACCCGCCGCCGATTTGCGTGATCGCGATCTCGGTTGGGGTAGGCGGCCGGAAGCGCAGCGTGGCGCGGTTGAATGAGAGGTCGAATACGGCCTGGTCGTTTTTGCCGCCCATGTACGCGCGAAGTAGGTGCACATGGTTGGGCACGGTAATCGAATGATAGGTGCAGGTGACATCGATGCGGTCGGGCGGCTCGGCGAATTCGTAATCGGCGGTGCAGAAGTAGGTGTCGGCGGAAGCATCGGCTTTGCAGTCGGAAGCGGTGAGGCGAGCCTCGCGTCCGCCGCTCGAGAAATGAATGTTCTCGAAAATGGAGCGGCCGGGATTGCGGATGTGCGTCAGCTCGTAAAGCGGCATGCGCAACTCGTAGCGCGCGCGGGCGCCGGTCACCGTCAAATCGCCCGAACTGAGGCTCATCACATGCGCATAGATTGGCGCAGTGAAACATATCAGCCAGGGCACTCGCCTCATATCTGCTCTTCAGGGACCGTCGCGAACTGCGCGCCGAGACGCGCTTTGCGGATTCGCAAGTAGATGACGCGCACCAGCGCCAGCACGGGAACGGAGAGGAATGTGCCGGGGATCCCGGCGATTTCGGCTCCGGCGAACACGCCGAACAGCACCACCAGCGGATGCAGCGCCACACCCTGGCTCATCAGGTGCGGGGAGAGAACGTAGTCCTGAGCGACGCGGTAAGCGAGCAGAAAAATCAGAATGGCGAGCGCGTGCGAGTTCGAAAGGAGAGCCACGACCATGATGATGGTTCCGGCGGTCAGTGGCCCGATCATCGGGATGAACTCGAGCATCCCGGCTAAGGCCGCGAGCAGCACGGCGTAAGGAACGCCCATGATCGCGAAGAAAATGGAATAGGCAGTGAACGCGGCCAGCGCCAGCAGCATGAGCGCGCGAATGTAACTGGCGAGCAGCAGGTTCACATCCGCCAGCAGATCGTTCAGCATGGCTCGTTGCTGGCTATCGGAGACCAGGTCGAGAATATGTTCGCGCATCAATCGCGCGTCTTTGAGAAAGAAAAAGGCGAGGATGGGGATGATGATGATATAGATCACATCGCTGGCCACCGTAAGAGCCTTGAGCCCGGCCCGGGGCAACGCGGAGATGAGATCTCCCGAGCGCTGGGCAACCTCCTTGCGAATCGTTCCGATTACCTGGTCCTTGATCGAATTGATTCCAGGGGCTGCTTGCGGTATCGGTTTTTCCCAGGCGGAGAGCATATCGGGAAGCCGCCTTGCGAAATTGTTCGCTTCATCGACCACGCGGGAGCCGATCTGCGTTCCCGCCAGAACCACAATTCCCATAAAGATGATGTACGCGCCGGCCAGCGCGAGATTGCGTGTGCGGTTTCCCGGCAAGAACCGATCGATGAGGCCAACCAGCGGCGCGAGCAGATAGGCAAACAGCAGCGCCAAAATAAAAACGAACAGCGTGGTGCGAACCAGGTAGACGAGGCACAGCAGCAAGAGGATCAGGGCGGCGGTCCAGGCGTAGCTTGCGGCGCGGCGGCTGATCCCCAACACTGAGCCAATTCTACCCTGGAGAAGAGCCTATGCCATAATGTGAAGCGCTCGCGCATCCTTGTTTCCGGAGGGAAATCATGCCAGATGCTACGTTCAGCCGGCGGGCTGCGCTTCTGGGCGCCGCCTCGCTGCCGGTCATTCGATCAGTAGCCGCGCAGACGCGTCCGCGCAGCATCGTCATATCGAGCGCGAACGGTGTCGCGCCTGCGCCAAGGCGCTTGAGATGATCAAGGCCGGCGCCGACACGCTGGATGCGGTGATCGCGGGAGTCAACATCGTTGAACTGGGCCCGAAAGATAACTCCGTCGGCTACGGCGGTCTTCCCAACGAAGACGGCGTAGTCGAACTCGACGCCTCGGTGATGCATGGGCATGTCGCCCAAGGAGGCGGCGTTGGATGCGCTGAAGCGCGTCGCGCGCAATTTCAACAATGACCGCAAGCGTCTCGAGGCCATTAGTCTGAATTTTTACGCTCTGCGGAAGGACGGCGAATATGCCGGTGCGTCGCTCTGGAATCGGCCGGCGTCCCCCCCTGCGCAGTTCGTGGTGGCGGCGGAGGGCGCGCCGAGCCATCGTGAGAATTCGATTTCCTTGTACGAGCGTTAGCAGGCGAGTGGAAGTCGAAATCAGACAAGCCGCGTTGTGCCTCATTCGGCATGAAGATGCGTTCCTTGTCGCCGAGATTCAAGACCCGCATTCCGGCGTTGTCCTGCACCGGCCCCCCGGCGGGGGCATCGAAGAAGGGGACAGCCCCGAGCAGGCTCCCGCCGCGAATTGCAGGAAGAACTCGGCATCACGCTGGCGACCGTTCGTGAACTCGGCGCCGTCGATCATGTATGGTTCTGGAAAGGTCGAGAGGTGCGCGAACGTGCCTGGCTCTTCCTGGCAAGCTCATCCGACGATGCGCGTCTGAGCCGTGGAGAATGCCCTGAGTTAATCGAAGCGGACGGTCAATCGATTCGGACACGCTGGCGCCCAATCGAAGAGGACGCCGGCGCGCTTCCACGCCTTTGCCGATCTGCCGTGACAGAATTCCTGAAACGATCCCAGGGCTTCAAAGCAACCCCGCCACCCGGACGGCGGCGTGCAGCAGAAGCGCG
>Ga0335081_10018964_pt1 | contig 11124 bp, 6 predicted proteins | sample Lox_Sample_35_FD_206713 | JGI IMG/M metagenome (GOLD analysis project Ga0335081, IMG submission 206713) | Soil microbial communities from Loxahatchee National Wildlife Refuge, Florida, United States - Lox_Sample_3.5 | ecosystem: Environmental > Terrestrial > Soil > Wetlands | place: USA: Florida...
CGACCGTGTTCGGCATCGGCCGCGACGACTGGGACCGCATCGCGGAGGCGCACGCGCGCATCCTCTGGGCCGCCGGCATCCGCCCCGGCGACGTGGTGATGATCTGCTCGTTCTTCAGCCTCTACATGGGCTCGTGGGGCGCGCTGGCGGGCGTCGAGCGCATCGGCGCCACCGCGTTTCCGTTCGGCGCCGGCGTCGCGGGGCAGACGTTGATGGGCGTGCAATGGGCGCACGATTTGAAACCCGCCGCGTTTTATTCGACGCCTTCCTATGCGTTGCACTTTGCCGATACCGCATTGAAGGAAGGGATCGATCCGCGGACGTTTGGCGTTCGCATCCTGTTCTTCTCAGGCGAGCCGGGCGCCGGCATTCCTTCGACGCGAAAGAAGATCGAGGACACCTTCGGCGGCATCTGCGTCGACATGGGCAGCATGGCCGAGATGTCGCCGTGGATGACCAACGGCGAGTGCGCCGAGCGCACCGGCATGCATTTGTGGCAGGACATCGTCTACACGCAGGTGTGCGATCCGGCTTCGTTCCAGCCGGTGCCGTACGGCGCGGAGGGAACGCCCGTCTACACGCACCTCGAGCGCACCTCGCAGCCGATGATCCGGCTCGTCTCGGGCGACAAGGCCCGATGGACGGACGAGCCTTGCCCCTGCGGCCGCACTTACCCGCGATTGCCGCGCGGCTTGTATGGACGCATCGACGACATGTTCATCGTGCGCGGCGAGAACATCTATCCTTCGGCGATCGAAGACGTCTTGCGCGCCCTGCCCGGGTTCGGCGGCGAGTTCCGCGTGATCATCTCGCGCGCGCAGGCGATGGACGATCTGCTGGTGCGCGTCGAGCACGCCGGCGTGAAGGACCTCGCCGCGTTCGAGCGCGAGGTGCGCGAGAAGCTGCAGGCCCGCTGCGGCGTGCGGCCGCGCGTCGAGCTCGCGCCGCCAGGCTCGCTCCCGCGCACCGAGTTCAAGGCGAAGCGCGTCATCGACGACCGCGATCTCTACCGGAAGGGCTCCTGATGAACCCGAAAGAGATGCGTGAGCAGTGGGAAGCAAACGAGCTGGCCGAATTCCGGCGCAAGCAGCCCGAGTCGCGCGAGCGATATGAAACGCAGTCGGGCATCAAGACGCACCGCGTGTATACGCCCGAGGACGTGCCGCCATTCGAGGAGATCGGGTTACCGGGAAAGTATCCATTTACCCGCGGTCCTTATCCGACGATGTATCGCGGCAGGCTCTGGACCATGCGGCAGATCGCCGGATATGGAACCGGCGAAGATACCAACCACCGATTCCGCTACCTGATCGAGCACGGCCAGACCGGCCTCTCGGTCGACTTCGACATGCCCACGCTGATGGGCTACGACTCCGACGACCCGCATTCGCTCGGCGAGGTGGGCCGCGAAGGCGTGGCCATCGACACCATCGACGACATGGCCGCGCTCTTCGACGGCATCGACCTCGAGCGCATCTCGGTGTCGATGACCATCAATCCGACCGCGTGGATCCTGCTCGCCATGTACGTGGCGCTGGCGGAATCGCGCGGATTCGACCGGAACAAGCTATCGGGCACCGTGCAGGCGGATATCCTCAAAGAATACATGGCGCAGAAGGAATGGATCTATCCGATCCGTCCTTCTCTGCGAATCGTGCGCGATATCATCGTCTATTCGGCGCGTAACCTGGCGCGTTACAACCCGATCAATATCTCCGGTTACCACATCAGCGAAGCCGGCGCGAACGCGGTGCAGGAGGTCGCGTTCACCATGTGCAACGCGGTGACTTACGTCGACGAGGTCACCAAAGCGGGTGTGCAGGCCGACGCGTTCGCGCCCCGGCTCGCCTTCTACTTCGTCGCGCAGCAGGACTTCTTCGAGGAGATCGCCAAGTTCCGCGCGGCGCGCAAGGTGTGGGCGAAGATCATGAAGGAGCGCTTCGGCGCGCAGAAGCCGGAGTCGATGCGCCTGCGCTTCCACTGCCAGACCGCGGCGGCGACGCTGACGCGGCCGCAGCCGCAGAACAACATCGTGCGCACCGCGCTGCAGGCCTTGAGCGCCGTGCTCGGCGGCGCGCAGTCGCTCCACACCAACGGGCTCGACGAGGCGTTCGCGATTCCATCGGAAGAGGCGATGAAGATCGCGCTGCGCACGCAGCAGATCATCGCCGAAGAAACGCGCGTGCCCAGCGTGATCGACCCGCTCGGCGGCTCGTATTACCTCGAGGCGCTCACCGCGGACATCGAGAAGCGCGTCTTCGACGTCCTCGACAAGGTCGGGCAGATGGGCGGCACGGTCAAGGCCATCGAGCAGGGATACTTCCAGAAGGAGATCTCCGAGACCGCCTATCAGACCTCGCGCAGGCGCGCGACGGGCGAGCAGCCGTTCATCGGCGTGAACAAGTATGCCGAGCCGCAGCGCAAGGAGAACATCGAGATCCACAGGGTGGACCCGGCGGTGGAGCAGCGGCAGATCGAGCGCACGCGGCGCGTGCGGCGCGAGCGCGACAACGCGCGCGTCGAGAAGCTCCTCGGCGACCTCGCCGCGCAGGCGCGCGATCCGGCGGTGAACCTGATGCCGATCACCATCGAGCTGGCGAAGGCGCGCGCCACCATGGGCGAGATCGTCGCGCGGCTGAAGACCGTCTTCGGCACTTACACCGAGACGCCGTTCTTCTGACGCTTCTCCGGGTCAGCCGGTCGAGCCGGGGCGGCGCCGCGAATCGGTCAAGTCGCGCAGGTGCACCACTTCGCTGCGATTCTCGTCGGGATCGAGCGGCCGCGCGGAGCCGCGGGAGTCGGCTTCGCGCACGATCTGCCGCACCCCGGTGAACACGGCCTCGAGATACGTGGCCGCCTCGGCGCGCGCGGCGCGAACGGTGGTCCTGAGCTCGGCGATCTCGGCGGCGAGCGCCATCCGCAGCGCGCGGTCGCGCCGGCGCCGCTCGGCCTCCCGGCACCGCAGCCAATGGACGAGATACGCCACGCCGGCCAGCAGCACCAGCGTCTGCACCGCCACCACCGCCACCACACCTTGCATCACGAGCAGGACCGGCGACATCGAAGCCCCCCGGGAAGCCCGGCAAAGGGGAACCTACAACACACCCTTACACAGCTTAGACGACCCGCGGGGCGCCGCGATGTGATCCCGGTCAACATCACTGCAACTGCATGAAATCAGAGCTGTCGCGGATGGTCTCGCCCCGCGTCTTGCCGCAGTCGAGCGCCAGGCTCGCGTCCGATTCGAGCGCGGCCACCGCGAAGCATTGGCTGAACGCGCAGCGGCCGCGGCGCTGCAGGTAGACGGCGAGCGGGGCCTTGCAGTGCCGGCGCAAGATACCGACCTGCTTCTCGGCGAAGTGGCGGGTGCCGACCGTCAGCAGGATGATCAGGCGTTGCGGCGCCGGTTTTCCCTGCGGCGCCGGCTCCGCGGCGGGCGCGGGCTCCTCCGCAGGCGCGGCGGCCCGCACCGTTTGCGCCGCAGGAGCGGGAGGTGGCGCGCCATCGCGCTCCGGCGGAGCCGCTTCCGACTGCTCGAGCTGCGCGCGGACCCGACCGAGCTCGAACCACAGGACCGACGAGAGGACGAGCGATCCGCCGAGCAATCCTGCGAGCAGCACGCCGAGCAGGTTGAGCCGCCAGCGGTCGCGGGTCCGCGCCCCCGGCTCGGTCGGCTCGTCCAGCTCGTCGAATTCCACGGCCGGAAGATAGCAGTACTCGTGCGTGCCGATGCGCCCGGCAGTGCTCGCCCTCTGGCGCGTGGCGGAAATCGAATCCAGCGGCAACACGCCACAACCGCGTTGCTTGCGTTCCCGAGGTGTTTGCGCAAAAACACGCACGATGCCGGATGTTGATTTTCGTGCACTTTTCCAGGCGGCGCCCGGCTGTTACCTGATCCTGGCGCCCGACCTGACCATCGTCGCCGTCAGCGACGCCTACCTGCGCGCGACGATGACCGTGCGCGAGACCATCCTCGGCCGTCCGCTCTTCGAAGTGTTCCCCGACAATCCCGAGGATCCGACCGCCGATGGCGTGCGAAACCTGCGCGCCTCGCTCGATCGGGTGATGGCGGACAAGCAGCGCGACCTGATGGCCATCCAGAAGTACGACATCCGCAGGCCGGAATCGGAAGGCGGCGGATTCGAGGAGCGCTACTGGAGCCCCACCAACTCGCCGGTGCTCGATGAGGCCGGCGCGCTGCGCTACATCATCCACTCGGTCGAGGACGTCACGTCGCTGTGCCGGGCGAACCGCGACCTGCGCGCGGCGAAAGAGGAGAGCTCGCGGAAAGAGCGCATCGCGGTCTTCGGGGAGATGATCGGGTCGATGGCGCACGAGCTCTTGAACCCGCTCGGCGTCGTCGCGTCGTCGGTGTACCTCATCCAGCAGCACGCCGGGGACGAGTCGCGGGTGACCAAGCACGTGAATCGCGTCGCCGAGCACGTGCAGATCGCCAACCGCGTGGTCAAGGCGATGGCCGACATGGTCAAGGACCACCTGCCCGACTCCGAAAGTGTCTCGCTCGCGGCCGCCCTCGCGGTCGCGGTGGACGCGGTCGACCTCGAGCCCGGGGTCGAGATCGCCGTTCGCGGCGTGGCGGAGCTGCCTCCGGTCGATGGCGGACTGATCCAGCTGCGGCAGGTGCTGACCAGCCTGCTGGAGAACGCGGTCACCATCTCGGCGCCCAATGGACGCGTCAAGGTCATCGGGCGCGTCGACGGCGACGCGGTGGAGCTGGCCGTCGAGGACAGCGGCCCGCGCATCGACGAGAAGGAGCGCGCGGGGCTGTTCAACCGGCTGGTCGCGAACCGGGCGGGCCGCGTGACGCTGGGCCCCGCGGTCGTCAAGCGCATCGTCGAGCAGCACGGCGGCACCATCCGCCACGAGGACGGCGCCGCAGCAGGATCGCGATTCGTGCTGCGCCTCCCGGTGCGCCACGCGCAGGGTGCCTGAGCGCCGCCTGGTCATTCGGCGCGGAGCGCGACGGCCGGCTCGACGCGCGAGGCCCGCAGCGCTGGCAGCCAGCAGGCGAGCAGCGTGATCGCGGCGAGGATCGAGGCGATGAGCGCGTATGTCAGCGGATCGCTGGCCGATACGCCGAACAGCATTCCGCGCAGCGCGCCCGAGAGCGCCAAGGCCCCGCCGGCGCCGATGGTCACGCCCGCCGCCGCCAGCCGCGCGCCTTCGCCGACCACCAGCTTCGCCACCTTGCTCGACGACGCGCCCAGGGCCATGCGAATGCCCAGCTCGCGCGTCCGCTGCGCCACCGCGTAGCTCATCACGCCGTAGACGCCCACCGACGCGAGCAGGAGCGCCAGCGCGGAGAAGATCGACATCAGGAGCAGCGTCAGCTTGCGGTCGGTGACCGAGCCGTCGAGCACCTGCTCCATCGACTGCATCGCGAAGACCGGCTGCTGCGGGTCGATGCCGGTGACCAGCTTGCGCAGCGGCACGGCGAGCTGCAGCGGATCGCCCTGCGTGCGCACTGCGACCTGCAGGCCCACCGCGAACTGGGCGAAGTGAATCGCGCCCCACCCTTCGGGCACGTACCAGGCCACGTCCACCGGACCGCTGCCGTCGAGCCCGTAGGACTGCACGTGGCCGACCACGCCGATGATCTCCATCGGCGGAATCATCCCGTCGGAACTCCCTTCGAAGCGGTGACCGATGGGGTTCCGGCCCGGGAAGTACCGCCGCGCCATGGCCTCGTCGATGACCGCGACGTTTCTCTGCGAGTCGGCCTCCTCGAAGAAGCGGCCCGCGAGGAGCGGGATGCGCATCACCTCGAGGTATTCGGGGGTGACGCCGTAGAAGTCGCCCTCGGGGCGGCCGCGCGGGTCCTTCGGCAGGCCTTCGAAGGCGAACGACGCTTCGGCGACGCCGATGAACGGCAGGCCCGCGGTCACCGCGAGGGCGCGCACGCCGGGCAGCTCCGCAGAGCGGCGGCGGAGCTCGTCGATGAAGCGGTTGATCCGGGCGCCGTCGGGATAGCGGCCGGGGGGGAGCTTGACGGAGAAGGTCAGCACGTTGCGGGCATCGAAGCCCGGGTCGACGGCGGTGATGCGGCCGAAGCTCTTCAGCAGCAGCCCGGCGGACACGAGCAGCAGCATCGACAGCGCCACCTCGGCGACCACCAGCGCCGAGCGCAGCCTCCCGTGGCTCGACGCGCGGACCTCCTTCAGCACCAGGTGGAGCGCGGGATTCGACGCGCGCAGCGCGGGCAGAAGGCCGAAGCCGATGCCGGTGCCCAGCGCGACTGCGAGCGTGAAGGCGAGCGCGAGCGCGTCGAGATGGACGTCGCCGCCACGCGGGAGCGACGCGAGCTGCGGAGCCAGCAGATCGAGGCCCCAGCTCGCCAGCATCAGGCCGAGCACGCCGCCGAGCAGCGACAGGATGACGCTCTCGGTGAGGAGCTGCTGCACGATGCGCAGCCGCCCCGCGCCCAGCGCGACGCGCACCGCGATCTCGCCCTGCCGGGCCTGGGCCCGCGCGAGGAGCAGGTTCGCCACGTTCGCGGTCGCGATCAGGAGCACCAGCGCGACCGCTCCCCAGAGCAGGAGCAGCGCCGGCCGCGACTCTTCGGTCTGCTGCGCGGCGAACGACCGCACCCGGGCGCCGTTGCCCTTCACTTCCGGATGGGCTTCGCCGATGCGCAATTCGACCGCGTCGAGGGCTTTCTGCGCCTTCTCCAGCGACACGCCCCGGCGCAGGCGGCCGTACGCGAAGAGCCTGGGATGCACCCCGCGGTCGGTGTAGCGGTCGGCGAACAGGCTCAAGGGAACGAAGAGGTCCGCGCCGGAGAGGAAGCGGAAGTCCTGCGGCAGCACGCCGATGATCGCGTAGCTGTCGCCGCTGAGCTCGATCGACTTCGAGATCACCGCCGGGTCGCCGCCGAACTTCTGCTGCCAGAAGCCGTGCGTGAGGACGACCGTCCTCTGCGCGCCGGGCTTGTCGTCGCCGTCGTCGAAGAGCCGGCCCAGCTTCGCGCGCGTTCCGAGCAGCGGCAACAGATCGGACGAGACCATGCGCGCGGCGACCCGCTCCGGCTCGCCGGCGGTCACGAGGTTCAGGCTCTCGCGGCGCATGGCGCCGAGCTGCTCGAAGACGTCCCGCGTCTGCGCTCTCCAATCGAGGAAATCGGGATACGCGCAGCTCATGTGCGGGAAGGTCGGCGAGGTCTGATCGATGACCACCAGCCGGTTCGGCTCGGGATAAGGCAGCGGGCGCAGGAGCGCGAAGCTGATCACGCTGAACAGCGCGGTGTTCGCGCCGATGCCGAGCGCCAGCGCGAGCACGGCGACGGCGGTGAAACCCGGCGACTTGCGCAGCGAGCGCAGACCGAAGCGGACGTCCTGGAAGAAGCGGTCCAAGCTTGCCCGCTCGAGCAAGCGAACGGCGTGCCAGCGCGAGCACGGCGGGTGCGCCGCGATGGCTGTGGCGGATGCGGGATCTCGCGTCCCGGATCCGGACACCACGGCGCTTCATCGCGTCGGACGGAAGCACCCGCGCCGCCGCCGCCACGAGAAAGCGAGCGCGGCTGCCGCGGCGAGCGGCTCGACGCCGCCGCTCGAGCAGCCCGGCCCGGCCGCCAAGAGCGGAGCTTGCCGTCCCCCATCGGTCGCAGCGCCCGCGAATGCTTCGCTCCCGCCATCGCCGACTCCTGCATCCGCGAGCCCGGCGTCCGGTTCCGCAGTCGGAGGGCGGTTCTGCACGCTCACCGGCACGCCGTTGCTGAGCGCGGTGCCGCCGGCGGCATCCTCGACGAGCGCGGAGAGAAGGTGCGGGCCATCGGCGACGGTGGTCGAATCCCAGCTGGCTTGCCACGGAGACGCATCCGCCGACGCGACGAGAGCGCCGTCGACCCGCAGCTCGAGCCGCGCGAGCGAGGTCTCGGCGCTGACGCGCGTGGAGACGTCGACGCGCACGCTTCCGGAGACGACCGCGCCACCCGCCGGCGAGAGCACCTGCGCCGCGGGCGCGGCCACCACTTCGAGCTGGAAAGGAATCGCGCCCTGCATCGGGGCAGCGCCGAGCTTCACCGAGCAGTCCGCGACGCCATCGGCCGCGCCTTCGTCGGCCCCGAGCGTCAGCACGCCGTCGCCGCCCGGCGCGATCGACGATGGCGCCGCGGACACTCCCGCGGGCAGGCCTGCGGCGCCGAGCGAAACCCGTCCATCGAACCAGGCGAGCGGGTCCACCGCGACCTGCAGGGCGACGGTCCGCCCGGCGGGAAGCACCACCGGGCCGCCGTTGGAGACCAGCCTGCCCGTCGGGGCCGCGCGCGAAATCCGCCAGTCGAGCGGCGCGCTGATCCGCCGCGAATCGAAGTCGGCGTTCACCGACAGCTCGTAATCACCGTTGGGCGCCGTTCCCGGGTCGAGCTCGACCCGCGCGCTGGCGCTCGCGCCTTCCACCGCCAGCGTCGGCTGGCCGGGCTCGACCGACGATCCCGGCGGCGCGCCCGAGACCGAGAGCGCCACGATTCCGGCAAACGCAGTTTGCGGCACGATGGTCGCCGACGCGCTGCCGGCGGTGCCGTCGCTGGCGATCGCCGGCGGGTCGGCGGAGAGCGTCGCATCGAAAGGCCCGGCCGCCACGCGCAGCGCGACCTCGCAGCCGGCGCTGTCCGGGTCCTGCGTACGCGAGTGCAGGAACGCCAGGGCCCCGGCCGACAACGTCTCCGGCGCCGAAGGATATCCATAGAACCAGCTCTCGCTCTCGAGCGTGGTCGCGGCGGCGGGCCCCAGGCCGCGATCGAGCTGCCACATCCGCGTCGCGTACCCTTGCGGAGTGACATGGTTGTCGAAGATGAACAGCTCGCCGTCCGCCAGGGTGGTGGCGGGCTGCAAGGCCCAATCGTTGGCGCTGTCGTCCACTGCGATGCGCGGCCCGAAAGCCTCGCCGTCGAAATGGCGATACCAGAGGCGCTGCGCGTTCTGATCCTTGTAGACGAGGTGGAGCCCGCCGTTGCCATCGGCCACCGCGCTCATCGCCGCGCCGTGATAGATGCCGTCGGGGGGATCGTCGGGGAATGCCGCGGCCGGAGCGCTCCAGGCGCTGAGGTCATCCACATCGGCGCGCGTCACCATCTGCGTCGCCATGCGCGTGCCGTTCTCGTTGGCCGAATAGTCATTCCACAGGAGGAGCAGCCGCTGGCCGAGGCTGATCAGGCGGCCGCCGGCGCGGCACAGCGTCTGGCCGAGCGATTGCGGGGGCGAGAAGGTGAGGCCGCCGTCGCTGCTCACCGCGACCACCACTTCACTTGCGTAGTTGTCGCCGTTCGCGGTCTCGACGCACTGCGCGCACTTCGCATCCACGGCCGGATCGCAGGACGGCTGCCCGCGAAGGAAGGCCTGCACCCAGATGCGCCCGGCGGAGTCGATGGCCAGCTCGGCGCGATGGAACGCGGATCCCGCCGGCGGGTCGAACACCAGCACCGGCGGGTCCGGATTCCAGCCTCCCTCCCCGTCGGAGCGCCACCACTGGAACCAGACCTGCCGCCCGGGATCGAGGTCCGGATCGGGCGCGATCGACGGGCCGTCGAACGATCGCACCAGCGCGACGTCGTCGCCCACCGCCAGCATGTCTGCGGTCTGACGATCCGCGGGATCGCCGTCCAGAGTGTCCATCGGCGACCAGTTGCGGCCGTCGTCGTCGCTTCGCAGCAGGACGAGCCCGGGTTCGTGCGTCGCGGTGTCGCGTTGCAGAGCGAGCAGATACGTTCCCGACCGCGTGCGAACCAGGTGCCGCGCGGCAGGCGGCGAGAGCGCGTTCCCTCCGCCCACAGCGCCGATGGTGCCGCTGCTCAGGACCTGCCCCCGGGCAGCGAAGGAGACTGCGATCAGTCCGATGGTGAACGTCGGTCTCAACCCGCCTCCACTTCAGCCATGCGGCTGGCAGGCAGGCGGAAGCTAGGGAGGCCGGCGGGCGGCGACAAGATCGGTCGGAACGCAAAAGTGCAGCGCGCTTCGACCGGGCTGCTCCGATGTTCCGGGAGGGCCTCGACGCCGCGCGCTACTTCGTCAGGTGGCCGAACTTCGAGCCGAGCATCTCCTCGTAGCGCACCGCGGCGCCGGCCGGCACGTACGCCTGCACGATGGCCCCCGCGATTCCGCAGGCCACCACCGCGCCGAGCGCGCGCCCCAGCCGCAGGTTCAGCCTGCGGTCGCGCGCCACGCGCGCCACCAGCACCAGGTTCACCCCCGCGCTGGCCAGCGACGCCAGCACCGAGCCGATGCCCGCGACCGCCGGCGTCACGTGACCCTGCGCCGCGAGCATCGCCGCCGATGCCACTGCCGAGGCGCTCGAGACGAAGCCGCCCACGATGCTCACCGCGTAGAACCCGGCCTTGCCGAGCGCGGTCTGCGCGAGCGTTCCGACGATCTGCAGGACGAGGAAGATGAGCCCGAACTTCAGCGCCGACTGCAGCGAGAACGGCGAGCGCAGCGGAATCTGCGGCGCGGCCGCGCCGGGCGTGGGCTTGCTCCCCAGGTCGCGCACCGCCAAGACGAGGCTCACCGCGAGGATGAGCGCGATGGGCAGCAAGGCGGCCAGCAGCGCGGCGGTGGCGACGATGCCGAGCAGCACCGCGTTGCGCACCGCCATCGCGCAGGTGGCGAGGAGCACGCCGCCATACGCCTCGTCCTGCAGCGCGCCGCCGCTGTCCTTCGCGCGCGTCGCCAGCTCGGTCACCGTGACCGTGCTGTTGACCAGGCCGCCAAGAAAACCGGTGATCTGCACGCCCCTGGTTCCGAACGCCTTGAGCAGCACGTAGTTGGCAAAGCCGATGCCCGCGATGAGGATGACGGTGACCCACGCCGCGCGCGGCTGCACCAGCCCCCACGGGTCGAGCGCCGACTTCGGCAGGATCGGGTAGACGACGAAGGCCAGGATGGCGAGCAGGATCGCCCCGCGCAGCTCCGCCGCGGTGAGCCCCAGGCTGAAGCCGGCGAGCTGCTCCTTCCACGCCAGCAGCCCCGCGGTGGCCACCGCCACGATGACCGGCGTGAACGTGTGTCCCACGCCCGCGAGCACGCCGACGTACCCGGTGACGAGCAGCGCGGCCGAGGTGGTCAGCTCGGGCTTGTCGCCGCGGCGGATGACCTGCCAGTTCATCAGGGTCAG
>Ga0335081_10018965_pt1 | contig 11124 bp, 16 predicted proteins | sample Lox_Sample_35_FD_206713 | JGI IMG/M metagenome (GOLD analysis project Ga0335081, IMG submission 206713) | Soil microbial communities from Loxahatchee National Wildlife Refuge, Florida, United States - Lox_Sample_3.5 | ecosystem: Environmental > Terrestrial > Soil > Wetlands | place: USA...
TGCCACACGTGCTACACCCGTTAACTCCCTAATTTGGATGGGTGATGGTCTATGGGACATTGGGGGGGAGATGTACATTCTCTGAAGAATTCCCACGAGGGGCGTTGAGGGTTCCGGTGCGGATTTGTTGTTCCATGTGCCTTTTTTTTTTTTGTTTTTTTTTTCTTTGACTCTCTGTCTTGCATCATTGTCTGGTGTATCAATGAGGTCAGGGTGTTCTTACCAATTAGGCCCCCTGGCGGGTGTCGGATGTGAAGTACGTGGGGACGTAATATGATGAAGGGATTAAATGTAACGATGAGACTACTCCTGAAATTTTCACGGCGTCTACATTGTATGTAAGAGATGTGGGCAGGAAGGGAGGTGCTGGGGAGGACAGGGAGGTGACAGAGCTACTGACGATGGGTCCTTCGCATGTTGGATTGTGGTTGTTGCAAGCGAGGATATCTGAGGCAATTCTTGCCACACCGGTTTAACGGGGGCCAACTCCAGGATGATATCATGAAATGCCCTCTGGAAACAATGTATCGTGTCTCCATACTCCAGTGCCTTGTCCCCACGTCAATTCCTGACCCGATTGTAGTTGAGAAGATACTTCGATGAGCCTTGAGCAGGAGCTTGTATTATCGATATTTTCTCTCACATGATCCTTTTCTCTCATAAATTAGAACCGGACCCACTACCATTATCAGCCCTAGTACAAGGGGAAGGGGGGACTCTGTTGCACGAGCCAACTTGTAAATTCCCGACCGTTGACAGTAGCATCCTTCGTCGAACTCCTCAAAAACTTCCTTTTCTCCAAATGAGTTAGGGATTTTTAGATTTATGAGACTTTTCGGAGACGGATGTGACATCCATGACGGAATTTGAATGATTTGAGCAGATGATACACGGATTCCCGTGGTGGGGGATGAGTTGTTCGCTTTCGATTATGATGGAGGAGGAAAACACATTCAACATGAGCTTGAAGAACATCCCTACTAATCAGTGTCAAACGTACTAGTGGTGTTGTTGGGACAGAAGGGGGCTGGGGAAGGACGGAAGAAGAGCCGAGAGGGGCATTGTGGCTCGTGTAGACAGTCGCCTGGCGGTGATCTGTCCTCCAGGCTGTTGTGGGCGTCTGAGGAATCTCTTGTTCTCGGGGAATTACCCTGGTGAGAAACCCTGTCGGCCACAAGAGTCGGCGCAAATTGATGGTTGCCAGAGCGGATGGGGAAGGAAGTGTGATGCGTTGGAAGTGATGAAGTGCTGACGGCGACGGGGAATTTTCCCCGCCAACGCAGTGGCAACAGCGGCGGGACGCGGTCCTGCACGGCTGTACCGGGCTACAATCCGTGGCCTGCGTATTGATGTCCTCGTTCCTATTCTTGCACATTTGTCACTGGACGACATCATCACTCTTTGTCAACTGATGCGCCGGGCCGTCCCACGGTCTTATTCCGTTCCAAAACCAAACAGCAAATTCGACAGAGGGGCGCGCTACTTCCAATACGCCCCCACGCTTTCCAGCGTCGCGTTCGATCACATCGCGTTCGATCACATCGCGTTCGATCACATCGCGTTCGATCACATCACGTTCGATCACATCGCGTTCGATCACATCGCGTTACGACGCAGAACTGACGTCCGACAGGATAACTTTTCATTATTCTATACTCGGTCCCGCGGATGAAGAGAGAATCCTCCAATTCGTCTCGAAGATTAGTCTGCCGATTACAGACCAGGATGCTGGGATCGAATTTGTCGCCTAGGTTCATCATCCACGACCCAGAATCTCCTCAACTCGGGAACTCGAGTCACCAAAGGGATCCATGTACCCGCCGCATCGACGGACGTGGCGAGGGTTTTGTGTTCTCCGTCATTTGAACTCATGGAAATCATCCCCCCAGATACATGTCGGAAATGAATCGCGGGGTGCAACGGATTTCCGACGGAATATGGGAATTCAGTCGGTGATATGATCGGGGCGACATGGACCTGCAAATAGAAACAGCGTCACTGACACGGATAGAGTCCGGCGCCGGACCTCGGGTTCCTCGTTGAACCGGAGGCAATTTTTTGCACAATTTGTCAATGTTCACGTCAAAGCAATTTGGGAGGGTTGGGGGGATGGCTTGTATGTAATTACTGCTGTCGGCTTCTCCTTTGCAGATTCATTTCGCGAGAGCGCATAACACAAGGGCTTACCCCACTTTGGCTTTTGTTGGTCCTATCTAATGGGATTCCTTGACAATTACCGTGTTGTTTATTACTCTGTCATCGCAAATTGTTTCTTTCTGTTCAAAATCAGTACTCTTGCGAAATCGAAATTCCGGTTCTCCAAACAATTTCCAAACTTACTACAAATCTCTTGAACCTATAAAGTGAACCTATAATAATCCTTCGGTCGTCTCTAACTTTCATTCGCTTTGTCCCTCATGACACGCGACAACAGCGAATAACCCGAGAATCTCAGTCGGCAAGGGGTGTAATAGCCGTACCAGGGAATCTTAAAACGCCGTTGTGGTGTGTGTCTGAAGTAATCTCAAAGTCAGTGAAAGAGGGATCGCTTGATCATATTCTTCTTTGCTCTGGTTATATCTTATCTGTGGTCAAAACGCCCTATGGATGACCTTGACAAATTCTTCCGCAATGATGTGATGCATCTTGCTCGTGGGGTGGAGCGCGTCGTCCCACACGCAGTTTTCATCACCCCAATCGGTGGAATCCTTGAAGCCAAACTTTGTTGGATCATCGAGGACAGACGTAAATACGCTGGCGACATCGTAAATTGCTGTTATTGCCTCGGAATGGCCCTCAAGGAATTCTTTCACGACGGTTTGCAAGTAACTGTTCCAAAGAATGATTCTGCACCGCAGGTGCGCCCGAACAGAAACCTCCGCCATTCCTATACGTAAGACGACAACAAGAGAGAAGGTTACGTGCTGCTGGAGACCGGTCGGTCGGAGGCACATTGACGAAGAGAAAATTTCGCGCGCCTCGATCGTACATCGAGTTGACGAGGGTAAACAACTCATCGAGCTGCTCTTTGTAATCCATATTCAGGCCCATATCATTTATCCCGACCCAGAGGACTGACTAAAGTTAACCGGCAGTTAAGCAGAATTTGCTACCGAACAGAGAATCGCGGCTGGTCCATGGAGCCCCGTCAGGCTTTTTCCCAGGGCCTCGGAGGAAACGGAGATTGTACTGTGCTTTGACGCCTTGAACCAAAGATCCGGAAGTGGCAAAGTTGTAGAACATGGTCTCGGTGCGGCTGTGGTTGGCAATAACATGTCCAACCCAGTTGGCGCCGTCGGCCGTGGTTTCGCCTGGGAATTCAGGGTTGCCGAATGGGTTCGTTTCGGTCGGTTGGGGGCCTTTGCTATCATAGCCTGTCGTTGTATACGAATCGCCGCTGCTGTCACGAACGCGCTACAGAGGGGCGGTACAAGAGAAAGACATGCCGGATGCCGAGCCAGGACGACATTGTCGTGGGGGCCTGTTGCAACAATCGGATCCACAATCGCACGTTTAATATTTTTAATATTACCCTGGCAACCGGTTTTGAAAGGGGCCGTCGCAATTTCCGCATCGTCACCGGAGATAAATCACATTCGTGCATTAACGATGATGGAGAAAATTCAAGTCCAACAGGTCATACGAACATTCGGCAAAGTCACGACTGGTTGGTAACATCGATAACAAAAGGTATACTAGTTTTACAAATTACCACCATGAATGCGTCCAGAATGTGATACAATGCGCGCCTTTCTCCCAAACCTGTAGGTCCTCCTTACAGATACTCCGGTCGAAATCCTGGTGACTGCCAAAGCAATGATGCTTAATATTCTCCGGAAGCCATTCTGGTTCATTCCATGGAAAGGGGTAGATGACGTCCGGCGGGAGAATATGGATCGAATGTAGCAGTTCGTACTCGTCAAAATACACATGATTCATGTTCGTTTGTCGTAAGTACGGGACCAACTCGGTTCCATGCTTGTATTCGTCTTGATACCGGGAAATCTGGTAGCGGAGTGCAACTGGCCCAGTCATTTCCTCGACCGACTTGTACGACCTGTCGGTAATTGCTTCGAGGGGGAGAAGAAAGAAAGGATGGAAAGGAGTCGAGGCCATCCAGGCGTTCGGAATAGAATGAGCAAATGTCGTATCCTGTCCCATTCGACCAAAATATGCGACTTGATAGAGCGGAGGGAGGACAGAGTTGGATACGCTTTCAGGGCCGTGGGAAGCAAGTAATCGGTCGAACGGGCGGAGGCATTCGAAGTCCAAGTCTGCGTATATTCTATGATTAGCCAAAGAAAGGCCCGGACGTACCCTCCAAATATATACATATACATATTCCTCGCTGCATCGGCGCGTAGAATCTCCCGATCCATTCGTTCGTACCTGTCTTTGAACCAGGGAAAGTGAGAATCGACCAATGCGTGGTTGTCTTCGTTGGTCCATAATACCCATTCCCAGTCAGGATGATGCATTCGCCAGGTATCGCTCCATTTTTGGAAGTGTTCCGGGAGTTCGTTGGACGACCAGCTCTGGTGGATGAGTTTGGGAATAGACCCGTTGACAGGACCCCGAGGCGGAACGGGTCGCTTCATGAGTTCTGTCGGAGAGAGGTACGGGGCTTTTGGGAGGCAAATCTGGTCAGGAGGACAGACAACGGAAGGACAAGAAGCATTAGACGACGCAAGATCCAGCAGCGTCTTTCCGAGTCGTTTCAAGTCGATGGGGGTGGAACGGTATTCAGAACTGAAGTGCACTAATAGATATGCAACCAAGAAGACCGACGCGACTCCAAATGCGTAGAACCGAGTTTTCATGGTGACGGCGGAGAGGTTGGTTCGGGGGCCCATCGTTTTGCCGTGCCCCTTATTAGTCTGCGCATGGTTAAATTTCTTACCAGAGGCCCGAGCTTGAAAGGCCCTATCCCCTCCCCAGGCCGGGGCACGTGAATTGACCGGACCCTTGGAATCTTGGTTGACAGTCGAATATAATACGGCGGTTTACGTATCCCAACTTCATTCCATGCATCATTCGAATGAGTTGTCACTCCCAAGAAGTAGATGTATTATTGCAAGTTTATGAGCTCGGTCCATTTCACCCAAAAAACACCATTTTTAACAATTTACTTGATATGTATTTTTGGAAACCCTTCGATTGAAAGCAGCAAGGAAGGCAAGGAAGGTACAGCCGACTGGGGGCTTTGATTCAAACGAATTCGGCCAATAGAAAAGCCTTCCACGCCGCTATGGGCGATTTCGGACTGGTCAATTCGTGGGGTGTACACGGGGCCCAGTGCGCTGTCTATAATTTATTATCCCAACTTAACGCAATCGATATATAGTGTATAAGGGATAACGGAGGTTGTCCACAACGGGCACGGTCGTGGCGTGAGGTGCTTGTGCTACACTGGTAAATCTATTCCGCAAAAGTACTCGGTCAAGACCATTTTTCTAACTAGTCAAATTTTTCTGATGTACTAAAACTGAAATAATATTTTAAGAAATGTTTAAAAAAGAATAATAGATATAAAGTAATTTTTTCATTTTAATAAATAATATATATATATTACTATTTACTTCAGTTAAATTTTAATAAAATCATTTTAGAAGTTCTAAAAAGAGTGTTTTAAAAAGATATAAAAGTGTATTATTATGAGGGGATTAGTTGTGGATGATAAAATAATGATGGATGGATGATTTAGTGATATGAAATACCCTAGAGTAATGAACAAGAAAGATGGTTAAAGAATGGTGTTGATTGCTAAAAAACTGGTGATCTGAACACAGAGCTAAGAATTCTAGTCTGAATCTAAATATTAGGGCTGAGCCCGTGAACCCATAACAATTATTATAAAAGATAATATTTTTAATTATAAAATAGTAAACATTTTTATTAATAAAATCTAAAAATAAAATATATAATATATCTTTAATTTTTTTTATTGAAGTTTGAATTGAAACTATTTAAACTAATATAAAACATTAAATTTTAAAGAAATTATATTTTTAACAAGTATAATATAATTAGTCTTTATATAAATGATTGATAAAATTAATTTATTAAAGTATGTTAGATTAAATTTAAACAGTGATCAAAGTTAGAAATGATTCAATGGAATAATATCATAAGATTAGCTGAAATAGATATATTCTCCTCTCTTAAAATTGCAATAGCTCATGGTTCTTTTTGTAGTAGTAGAGCAATTCAACAATTTTTGGTGTCAACATGGGATTATTTCGTGATCGGCCGAACACAACAGTTGTAATTTCATCAACGCCCAGTCGGACAAGTCTCGCTGCGTAGCCACTGATCGCCCCGAACGTCGAGCCTCGCACTCCGAATATCGCTGCTTCATGCCGACGGTTGTTGACGGGCAACGGGCGGGCTGTCGTGTCCCGGACGTGGTGGCCAATCAATTGCTCTCAACCTGGTCAATGGCTCAGGTGACGTGGCGCAGGCGCAACCAGTATATTAACCAATAATCGATCAGATTAGACGCTGTTAATCAGCGCCCTTGGCCCAAATAACTTTAGAACGTGTGCCCGGTTTTGGACGCATCCCACCTCCCCAAAGCAGCGCGATCACCCGGGCTGTTTCCTTTGACTGCCGTCCGCCCTCGACATCTTCCTCCCCTCGGCTACTCTGAGCGGCATACATCTGTCTACCTCTCTTCCCCCCCCGGCCGTCTGTCACGTCCTTGGCATGACCAGCGACCCTGCGGCCATGCAGGCACAAGCCCCTCGGCTGGAGCAGCCTGGCAGAACGGATGGCTCGGACCACGTGGAGAAGCAGGCCTCGTACCCTGGCGAGGACACATCGTTTACGTCTCAGCGCGAGCTGAATGGCTGGTACATGTACGCCTGGTCTTCCGAGGTCTTTGCCACCATCTGCGCCGCCATTTTCTTCCCCGTCAACCTCGAACAGCTCGCCCGGGAGAACGGTGTCCTGAACTTTGATCGGACAACCCCGTGCACTGCCCAGCTCAACTTGACCGCTATCGCTCCCGCAATCCTGATGGATGAGGACAAGACCCGCTGTGTCATACATTTCCTTGGACTCACGTGGATGGACTCGAGTAGTTTTGCTCTCTACACGTTTAGTATTTCGACCTTTTTGCAGACCATTTTGGTTATTAGCATGAGTGGGGCTGCTGATTACGGTATGGGAGTTAAGCAAGTTATGGCTGACGATAATAGGCACATTCAGAAAGACGTTTCTGATCTTGTTCTGCTCGATTTCGTTGGCTTCAACGGCGGGATTCGGTGTTGTCGCTGTCATAGGCCCGTCCATCTACCTCCTCGCCAGTCTATTTGCCATCCTCTCGAATGTATCACAGCATGAAACGAACCCTTTCTTACTGTAGATGTTCTACGGCGCAACGAACGTCTTGTCGAATGCCTATCTACCTGTTTTTGTCCGAAATCATCCTGATTTGCATGTCGAACCCGTCGTTGAATCGTCAGGCGCATCTTCGTCAGCCTCGCTTACGGAGTCCACCCCACTGATAACCACCCGAGCCACTCTTGCCGAAGAGGCTGAGAAAGCAAATCGACTCGCTGCCCGTATTTCCTCTCGTGGACTGACATACGGATACATCGCCGCATTGATCCTCCAGGCATCCGCCTTAGGATCCATTTATTATCTCGGCGTCGACAATCCCATCGCCCTTAAATTCCCCATTTTCCTTGCTGCAACGTGGTGGGCCGTCTTTTTCTTTCCCACCGTGCCATTCTGGATCAAACCACGTCCAGGACCACCCCTTTCCGGAAGCAGCACTCGTCGTGGTCTGTCGGGAAAAGTCATTCTTGCTGCGAAGTACGTCGGCTTCGGATGGAAGCAAATTTGGGAGACTGTCAAGGAAGTCCGTCGATTGCGAGAAATCCAAATCTATCTCTTTTCGTGGTTTCTATTGAGTGACGGTGTCATTACAATGTCGGCACTTGCAATTATCTACGCCAAAACCTCATTGAATTTGACGCCTGCCGGACTCGCATTGATCAGTGCAACGGCCCTCATTATGAATGCCCTCGGCGCGTTCTTGTGGCCGTCCGTTATCGCTGCCAAGTTGAATCTCAGCGTTGTCCCCACGATGAAATTGTTGATTTCTCTCGTCGCATGTTTGCCGGGGTATGCCATGGTCGGACTCATCTGGCCTGGAATCGTGGATACACTTGGATTCGGCGCATTGACGCATGCATGGGAATTATACACCCTCGCCGCTGTCTTTGGATTCCTTGCCGGTGGAGTCAATGTCTACGGCCGCGCCATCTTCTCCGAACTCATCCCGTCTGGCAAAGAGAGTACTTTTTTCTCGGTAACCCAAAAAGCAGTTATTTATCGCTGACTTTCAAGTTGTATGCTATCACAGATAAAGGGTCAAGCGCGATTGGACCAGCGTTGACAGGGTTGATTATTTCTTTAACGGGAAATATCCGGTTTGCCTTTATGCTTGTTGTTGTCATGTTTGTCGGCGCAATTTTGGTTCTTCGAAAACTCGATTTGATGAAGGGGAAATTAGATGCAGAAGAAGTCGGTCCTATTGCCCCTGCCACCCTCGAAGAAGAGCACCCTGAGGAAGGAGGCGAGAGCATTGTCACCGTCCCCGAAGAATTAACAGGAAAGGAAGATCCTAGGTAAAAGCAGAGAATATGTCCAAAATAAAAAAAACGCGGAGAAAAAATGGAAAAGAGAGAGGGAGACTTTGGGTGGCGTATTTATTGTTTCGTACCGGGGGTTCTCTTCATTGCCTTCCTTTGTTATTAATTTGGATTGTTTGTGTCTATCATTATTTTCCAATGGTTCGATATTACTCTTCGGAACGGAGCTGCATGCATGACGGCTGGGATTATTCCGGATATCGTCTGAATTCTGTCGAGGGTAGACGGTAAATAGAAAACAACAGGGAATGGATCACATCTTGGGTATTTTGTTCTAACTCGTAATGATGCCAAATTCTGTCTGATGACGCCGCCGCGCCTTTCCCTTTTAGCCCGCAGTAGGATCTGCTGCCCCACAACTTTTCATCGACAATTCCGGATTTCCGATGTACCGGCACGCGAACGAATAGTTAGTCAGGGATTACCTGGCCCGCCGCAAACATCCCATAGTTATATAAATCGAGAAATGTTCGTGTCCTTCGGCAATTCCACTAGACGTCAAAGGCAATGGCAAAGCACGATGACAAGACGGTCGCTGAGGAGTATGCCCATCTCCCTTGTGGAAGGAAGACATCGCATGCCAACCGGACAACCGACAAGAATCAAAGTATCGCATCCAAATCCTCACATTGTCCTCACTTTTGCAAATTCTGATTATTCGAAAGGGATTTGGGGGGCTGGCTCTTGCCAATCAGTCTCGCTCGAATCGAGCGTCACGAACTCATACTTTCGAACAATCCGATCTGATCAAATGCTCAAACTTAGTATGATCAGTTTCAATCTGTTCTTACAACAGGCCATTCAATCGGAATCTTCCTTCGTGCACTACAATCATTCCGTCGATGGGGTGAAATCTGGAAATACTGGGGAATGTCAGGGGTGTTGACCATCATCGGATTCGATGTCGTCGTCATGGGGCGTCCCGTCCGCCCACCGGCTTCGCGTTCCCCCAAGACGCACCGTTGTATGATTGTCACCGTGGATATAAGTATCGACTATTGTTTGAAACGGCCGCTCGAATGGGGGTGGTCGGTGCTCGAGTAGAGGATTACAGGCAGGACGATACCGGCGCAGAAATTACAGTTAAAAAGGGGACCTGGACGGGGGGAGGGTGTTATCGGCGCGGACAGTGTGAATATTCGGGGACATCTGCCGGTTGTCGGATACGAAGATAAAGAATTAGCCTCTGGACACACATTGGATGGAGCCTTCTTCCATGCCAATATCATCGAGAGCCATCCTGTGACCTCCCACGTCGTTCCTGACAATGACGACACTCGAATTGGATGAATTGGTCCTAATATTAATGCAATTACACCACAATCAAAAGGGAAGGGATTTTCATTCGGTGATAACACAGAAAGATGGATCTGGGATTGATGAAAGTGGATTTCCCGAAAGCGGGCGGACGGTCCGCGGTATCTTCCAAGATGGGATCGGATCATTCCACGAGTCGTCGAACCAATCCCCCGGAGAGCTTACTCGATTGGAAACTCATGTTCTGCGATGCGCTCCCTACGTTATTCTTACCATTCTAATATTCCCATTGACGAATAGTGGCTCTCGCCGAAGGGTCGGATCGCCCTGTTGGGAGACTGGGTACATCCCTTCCTGCCCACATCCCAACCAGGCGGACCTCAACCGCTCGACGACGGCGTCACGATAGCTATCTGTCTTCGCAAACCAATGGCGACAAATCCGAAGTATGCACATTTATGAGCCAATCGACGTTGCGGGCATTGAACTCGGTGAGCGGAATTACAAAACTTGGGATAAAGCGGATTATACAAAAACTAGATGACAATGGCAAAGATGGAACATCCCATGCTCAAATGGATGTTAGGACATGATGCGGAAAAGATAGCGCAAGACAAATGGGAGGACACGAAGCGGGAGGAGCCTCCAAAATTAGAACCAGAAGATATTCTTGTTCCTATGGAAAACGACTCTGTTTTGGCAGAGATGGATTAAGACGTTAAAGGATAAATGAAATAGAGCAACAGAAATCCGAGAAGAGGGACTTAAGTCCCGATTTATTTCCGCTGCGGCTCCAAGAGCAGTGCGAACTGCATTCCACCGAATCCGCCTTGTAATTAGCTCCGTAAGATGGTGGCATACATGCTGTTAATAGGTCATTAACGCAACCAAAAGTATGGCAAGCGCCGTAAAGGTGATACCAAACGAGCCCATCGCCGTGCGATCCGCCGTCGTTGTTGGGTCGAAGAGAGCCACCCCTAAAAGTATGGCACCGAGGAGTACAAATATGATGGTGAGCCAAAAGGCGATTTGTCTGTGGTCATTTGCTAAGACGGCCATTTGGGAAGAAGTGGTGAGGGGATGAAAAACCTTGATTTTTGATGCGTTCTGGTTGCCTCGGACGTTCGGGATATCACATGGTCACATCAAAACCCACGTTCATTTAACAGTATTCTCCGCCTGACAACGTGGTAGAGCCAGACCGTTG
>Ga0335081_10018966_pt1 | contig 11124 bp, 7 predicted proteins | sample Lox_Sample_35_FD_206713 | JGI IMG/M metagenome (GOLD analysis project Ga0335081, IMG submission 206713) | Soil microbial communities from Loxahatchee National Wildlife Refuge, Florida, United States - Lox_Sample_3.5 | ecosystem: Environmental > Terrestrial > Soil > Wetlands | place: USA: Florida...
CCGGACCGGCAGAAAACACCTGCCCGCGCGATAACGGGTGACGGCATGCCGCCTCGTCCGATGCGGGCTGCGCATCGGCCGGGGGGCGCAGGCGTCGTGCGGCTGGCTTGTGAGCGGCCAGCCGACGCGACCTGACCCCCGGTCAGCGTCCCTGCCATTGAGGCGGGCGGCCCTCGTTGAACGCCGCGTGGAACTCGGCGTAGTCCTCGCCCTTCATCAGCAGGGCCTGGGTCATCGCCTCGAGTTCGACGGCGGCGGACAGGCTCATGTCCTGCTCCCTGGTCAGCAGGGCCTTGGTCTGCGCGAAGGCCTGGACCGGGCCGGAGGCCAGCCGCCGGGCGAGCGCGCCGACCTCGTCGTCGAAGGCGTCCTTGTCGACCAGGAAGGAGATCAGCCCGATCCGCTCCGCCTCTTCGGCGTTCACGGTGTCCCCCAGCATCAGCAGCCGGGTGGCGTGCCCGAGCCCGACCAGCCGGGGCAGCAGGTACGCCGCGCCCATGTCCCCGCCGGACAGGCCGACCTTGGTGAACAGGAAGGCGAACCGGGCCGCCGGGGTGCACACCCGGAAGTCGGCCGCGAGCGCGATCACCGCGCCGGCGCCCGCCGCCATGCCGTGCACCGCGGCGATGACCGGCACCGGGCAGTCGCGCATCTCCCGGATGACCTCGCCGCTCATCCGGGTGAAGGCGAGCAGTTCGTCCGGCGACATGGACAGCGTCGCGCCGATGATCTCGTTGACGTCCCCGCCCGAGCAGAACGCCCGGCCGCTCCCCCGGATGACCAGCACCCGGATGTCCCCGCGGTGCGGCAGCTCGGCCAGCAGGTCACGCAGGTCGGCGTACGCCTCGAAGGTCAGCGCGTTGAGCTTGCCCGGCCGGTCCAGGGTCACGGTGCCGACGCCGTCGGCGACCGAGAACTGGAAGTGCTCCCATTTGCCGGTCAGCGGCACCGAGGCCCGGAACGGGCTCATCGCACGCCCTCCAATCTGCAACGCTGCCAAAGTATGGCGGACTCTTGACTGCCGTCACAAAAGTTAAATACTGGTGATCTACTGTGCATAATCTAATGGTCGTGTCATTCAGAGCCACGCGGTGGTCCTCGCCGTACCTTGGGCACCGGCCGCTCGCACGGGCCGGTGCTGGCCACGGGGGGACGACCCCCTGGCATCCCCCGGCATGGGCCCGTGCTCGCTAGCCGGTTCTGAATGATCTACCCTACGGGAAAGAAGGAGGTGGGACCAGATGCCGCTGTTCCCTTCTGCGCACCTCGACACCTTCTGCCGTGACCGCCTCCCCCCGCAGGACCAGTGGCCCGAGTTCCGCTTCACCCTGCCGGAACTGAACTACCCCGAACGCCTGAACTGCGCGGCGGAACTGCTCGACGCGACCGCAGGCAGGGCCGGCCACACCCGGCCCTGCCTGTCGTCTCAGGCTGAGACCTGGAGCTACGGGCAGACCATCCGGCATACGAACCAGCTGGCCCAGGTGCTGACCGAGGACTTCGGCCTCCAGCCGGGCAACCGGGTGCTGCTCCGCGGCCCGAACAACCCGTGGCTCGCGGCGGCCTGGCTCGCCGTGATCAAGGCCGGCGGGGTGGCGGTCACCACCATGGCCCTGCTGCGCGCCAAGGAGATCGCCACCATCGTGGCGCTGACCGAACCGAGCCTGGCCATCTGCGATCACCGGTTCGCAGGGGACCTGGCGGCCGGGGCGCCGGCGCTCACCGTGCTGCACTACGGCGGCGAGGGGCCCGATGACCTCACCGCCCGGTGCGCGGCCAAGGACGGCGGGTTCGCCCCCGTGGACACCGCAGCGGACGACGTGGCCATGCTCGCGTCCACCTCGGGCACCACCGGCCAGCCGAAGGTGGCGATGCACTTCCACCGCGACGTGCTCGCCACCGCTGACACATTCTCCAGGTACCTGATCAGGCCGCGCCCGGACGACGTCTTCACCGGCACTCCCCCGCTCGGCTTCACCTACGGGCTCGGCGGCCTGCTGCTGTTCCCGCTCCGGGCCGGCGCGTCGACGCTGCTCATCGAGCGCGCCACGCCCACCGAGCTGGCCGACGCCATCGCCGCGCACGGCGTGACCGTGCTGTCCACCGCTCCCACCGCCTACCGGGCGATGCTGGCCGCGGGCAAGGCACCGGCGCTGAAGAAGCTGCAGCGCTGCGTGTCGGCCGGCGAGCACCTGCCCAAGTCGGTGTGGGAGGAATTCCGCGAGGCCACCGGCCTGTCGATCATCGACGGCATCGGCTCCACCGAGATGCTGCACATCTTCATCGCCGCGGCCGACCGTGACATCAGGCCCGGTTCGACCGGCCGGGCCGTGCCCGGCTATCGCGCGACGATCCTGGACGAGAACGGCGGCGAGGTGCCCGACGGCGAGCCCGGGCGGCTCGCCGTCCAGGGCCCGACCGGCTGCCGCTACCTGGCCGACGACCGCCAGCGGAGCTACGTCCGGCACGGCTGGAACATCACCGGCGACACCTACGTGCGCGACGCCGACGGCTACTACTGGTTCCAGGCCCGCAGCGACGACATGATCATCTCGGCCGGCTACAACATCGCCGGGCCCGAGGTCGAGGAGGCGCTGCTCGGCCACTCGGACGTGCTCGAGGTGGCCGTCGTCGGCGCGCCCGACCCAGGCCGCGGCATGGTCGTGCAGGCCTACGTGGTGCTGTGCGAGGGCGTGGCGCCGGACCCGGCCAAGGCCGCCGAGCTGCAGGACTTCGCCAAGGCCTCGATCGCCCCGTACAAGTACCCGCGGGTGATCGAGTTCGTGCCCGAGCTGCCCAAGACCATCAGCGGCAAGACCCAGCGGTTCCGGCTCAGGCAGATGGCGGAAGAGAAACTGCGTGCCCTGGACTAGCTAAACGAAGATCCCGCGGGGCAGTGTCATGGACACCACCCAGTTCGGCACGTCGACCGTCGCCCGGGGAGAACTTCGCGCCCTCGGCGTAGACCGGGAACTGGACCCGCGCGCCCTGTCCCCTCCGGGGTCAGGGTGCGGGCCGCCTCGCCGATGTCCAGGGCGTCGCGGCACAGCAGCTGGATGACCTCCCCCGGGCGCACCACGGCGGCCGGCGGCAGGTCACGGTTCCAGCGGTTGTGCAGCACCTGGCGGTACCCGTCCAGGACCCGTTCCCCGCCGGGCCCGGCCGTCACGTCCGGGGCGCCGGATCCCGCGATGTCCATTCCCTCCGCAGACCAGTCGCCGGCCGCTACGCCGGAGAACGCGGCCGCCACCGCCTCCCCGACGACAGCCTGTTGCACAAGCCCGCTACCGGAATGGACGAAGCACATGGTGGCCTCCTGTGGCGCCGGGGGTAAGACCGGTCTACCTACCATGGCGCAGAACCCCGGCTCCGGGAAGGTGCTACGGGCCGATCATCGACCGGATCAGGGTGCCCTGCTCGACTTTCGCGGCGCCCTGCTGGCTCAGCATGCCGAACTGAAGCATGGCTTCGGCGGTGCGCTGGATGCGCTTGGCGTCCACCGGGCCGATCGGGAATCCGGGCAGCGCCATGACCGCGGTCACCACGGGTGACAGCTGGTCGGACTCCGCCATCGCCTTCTGGACGGCGATGGGGTCGCTGTCCGCGATCGCCTGGCCCTCCTCGATCGCGCGCACGAACGCGGCCGCCGTCTTGGGGTGCTGCCGCGCCCATGTCTTGGTCGCGACGTACCCGTCGATGGGGAAGTCCATCGTGGCGCCCTGGTCGAGGTCGACCAGCTCCTGGTCGCCGTAGGTCTCCTCCGCCATGGTGACGTAGGGCTCGGCGAGGAACGCCGCCTGCCAGGCGCCCTGCTGGAGCTGCCCGGGTATGTCGGGGAATCCCTTCTGGTCGGTGACGAAGCGCACCTTGGCGGGCGACATCCCGTGCCCCCGCAGCAGGGCGCTGATCAGCAGCGTGCCGATGCTGTTGGTCCCGTTGACTCCGATCGTCTGGCCGTCCAGGCCGGCCACGCTGTCGATGGCGGACTTCGCGGTGACGACCAGCACCCGCGTGTGCGGCCGCAAGGTCGAGGCTTCGGCCAGGATGCGGAAGCTGGCGCCCGTGGCCTGGGCCGCGATGTAGCCGACGTAGCTTCCGGCGCCGATGTCGACCTCGCCCTTCAGCTGGGCCGCGATGACCGCCTTGCTGCTCGGTATTTTCCTGATCGTCACGTGCAGCCCCTGCCGCGCGAAGAGCCCTTCGTCTTCCGCCACGTACAGGCCGGCCAGGTCGACGGACGGTATGGCGGCGACCGTGACGTCCGGCTGCTCCGGCCTGGACGACAGCGAGGCAAAGCTCGCGACGCTGGGCGCGGCGGTGCAGCCGGCCAGGATCATGATCATTGCCGCGACCACAGGCGCGGCACGGTAATTCCAGGTGCTCATTGGTCCCCCCGAGCATCTGCAGGCCAGGTTCGTGTCCGTGCGCGCACATCCGGTCAGCGTCCAGATCGCAGAACGCCCCGTAATGTGTGATTTGCCGTTATATCAGTATTTGAGATTCGCCGTCGACAAGTTAACTGATAAGTAGCCTTTTTGTTTCGAAATATTGTTGTCAATGATTACAGTGTGACTGGAGAACAATAGAGTAATTGTTTGGATGGCCTGGCCTGGATAGCCTGGGCGTCCTGGCCTGGTTAATCTTGGTGTGACCCTTCAGCACCGCGCCGGGTGGCCACCCGGCCGGACAGAGGCCTGCGGAGGGATGCCGGGACCATGCCGGAGCAGTCGGTGCTGCGATTCGCCGGGTTGCTGCGGCAGCTGCGGGCCGAAGCCAGGCTGACCCAGGAGGAGCTGGCGCAGGCGGCGGGCCTGAGCCCGCGGTCGGTCAGCGACCTGGAGCGGGGCATCAACCGCACCGCCCGCAAGGACACCGCCACGCTGCTGGCCGGCGCGCTGGGCCTGGCCGAACCGGTGGTGCCCGTGTTCGTCGCGGCCGCCCGCGGGCGCGCGCCCGCCGAGGAGGTACTGGCGGCCCTGCGCGGGAAGGCCCCGGCCTGGTCGGAGTGCCCCTACCTGGGCCTGGTGCCGTTCGAAGAGCGCGACGCGCGGGTTTTCTACGGGCGCGGCGAGCTGCTGGACCAGCTGGTGCGGCGGATGGCGGAGCGGCTCGACGGGACCGGGATCCTGCTGGTGGCCGGGGAGTCCGGGGTGGGCAAGTCCTCGCTGCTGAAGGCGGGGCTGATGCCCCGGCTGGCGGCCGGGGCTCTCGGTCCGGGGTCGCAGAGCTGGCCGCGGCGGGTGATCCGGCCGACGGGCAGCCCGCTGTACGAACTGGCCCGGCAGCTAGCCGATCTGGCCGGCGCGGATCCGGACGCGGTGTACCGGTCGCTGGCGTCCGCGCCGGGTGAGGCGGCACGGCTGGCCGGGCAGGCCGTGAGCACCGTCCCGCCCGGCACCGCGGCCGGCGCGCCGCGGCTGATCCTGGTGGTCGACCAGTTCGAGGAGCTGTTCACCGGCGGCGAGGGCCAGGCGGAGCGGGACGCGTTCATCGCGGCGCTGCACGCGGCGGCCGGCCCGGCCGGCCGCGGGGAACTCCCGCGGGCGCTGGTGGTGGCGGCGATGCGCGCGGACTTCCTGGGCCGGATCATCGCTTACCCGCCGTTGCGGGCGGTGCTGGACGCCGGGTTGTTCGCCATCGGGCCGATGAGCGAGGCGGAACTGCGGCTCGCGATGACCGGCCCGGCCGCCGAGGCCGACCTCACCGTGGAACCCGCCCTGGTCGAGGCGGTGATCGCCGAGCTGCGCGAGGGGGCCGCGGGCGGGCCGGGCAGCGGCGCGCTGCCGCTGATGTCACAGGCGATGGCCGCCACCTGGGAGCTTCGTGAGGGCAGCCAGCTGACCCTGCGCGCTTACCGGCGGGCGGGCGGCGTCGCCGACGCGGTCAACCGCGGCGCCCAGGCCGCCTTCGACCGCCTGACCAGCCGCCAGCGGGACGCGGCGCGCCTGGTATTCACCCAGCTCACCGCGGTCATGCCGGACGGCAGGTTCGTCCGCCGCCGGTGCCGCCGGGCCGATCTGCGCTTCGGCGGAGCGCAGCTGGCGGCCGACGCGGTCATCGACACCTTCAGCGCCCAGCGCCTGCTCGTCCTCGGGCAGGACAGCGTCGAGATCTCCCATGACATCCTGCTGCTCGCCTGGACGCAGCTGCGGGACTGGCTGGGCGACGACCGGCTCGACCGGGCCCTGTACAGCCAGGTCGTCGCCGACGCGGGCACCTGGGACGGCAACGGCCGGGACTCCTCCTACCTGTACCGGCCGGGCCGGCTCGCCGCCATCGACGCGGCCACCGCCCGCTGGCAGGACGCGCCCACCCGCTATCCCCCGCTGCCCGATACCAGCACGGCGTTCCTGCGTGCCGCCCACCACGCCGCGAGCCGCAGCAGCCGGCGGCGGCGCGGCGTGATCGCCGGCCTGCTGGCCCTTACCGTGACCGCGGTCAGCGCCGCCGGGATCGCGGTCTACGCCGCCGCCGACGCTGCCCAGCAGCGCACGATCGCCCTGTCCCGGCTGCTCGACACGGAAAGCCTCATCCTCGCGTCCGGCGACCCGTTAACCGCGCGACGGCTCGCCGTGGCCGCCTGGCGCGTCTCCCCCACCGACCAGGCCGGCTCGGTCATGACGTACCTGCTGACCGAGCAGCAGCGAAGCGGCATGCTGCCCGGCGATCCGGCCGACGGCGGAGCGACCGCGGTGGCGTTCGGCCGCCACGGCCAGCTGCTGGCCAGCGGCTACGGCGACGGCACCGTCCGGCTGTGGAACACGGCCACCGAGCAGGCCGCCGGCGCTCCCCTGCACGTTGGTGCCGCCCGGGTGACCGGCGTGGCGTTCAGCCCCGGCGGCCAGCTGCTCGCCGCCGGCGACACGGACGGCACCGTCCGGCTGTGGAACCCGGCCACCAGGCAGGCCGTCGGCGCTCCCCTGCCCGTCGGTGCCGCCCAGGTGACCGGCGTGGCGTTCAGCCCCGACGGCAGGCTGCTCGCCGCCGCCGACGCGGACGGCACCGTCCGGCTGTGGCACACCGCCGCCGGGCAGGCTCCGGACGCGATTTCCGTCGGCAACGGCCCGGTCAACGGCGTGGCGTTCAGCCCCGACGGCAGGCTGCTGGCCACCGCGGACGCGGACGGCACCGTCCGGCTGTGGAACCCGGCCACCGGCCGCCAGGCGGGCGCACCGCGCGGAACCGCTCTGGGGCCCGGCGTGACCGCGGTGGCGTTCAGCCCCGACGGCAGCCTGCTGGCCAGCGCTGACGTGAACGGCACCGTCCGGCTGTGGAACCCGGCCAGCAGACAGGCGGCGAGTGTCCCCCTCGCCGCGCAGAACGGGCCCGGGCCGGGAGTGACGGCGGTGGCGTTCAGCCCCGACGGCACGCTCCTGGCCACCGCCGCCGCGAACGGGACCGTCCAGCTGTGGAACCCGGCCACCAGACAGGCGCCGCACGCTCCGCTCATGGCGAGCACCGGCATCCTCTACAGCGCCCGGGGGGTGGCGTTCACCCCGGACGGCACGCTCCTGGCCAGCGCCTACGTGGACGGCACCGTCCGGTTGTGGAACCCGGCCACCGGGCAGGCCGTCGGCGCTCCTATCCCGGCCGATACCGGGCCCGTGCCCACCGTACGCGGCCCGTCGTTCAAGTCCGGCGTCATGGAGGTCGCTTTCAGCCCGCACGGCAAGCTCCTGGCCACCGCCGACGCGGACGGAAACGTGCGGCTCTGGGACCCCGCCACCGGGCAGGCCTCAGGCCCGCCCCTCCTCGCCGGCAACAGCGCGGTCAGCGACGTGGCCTTCAGCCCAGACGGCAAGCTCCTAGCCACCGCCGACGGGGACGGGACCGTGCGGCTGTGGGACCTGGCGACCCGCCGGGCCGTAGGCCCAGCCCTCCCGGGCGGCAAGCACGGTTTCACCGGGGTGGCGTTCAGCCCGGACGGCAAGCTCCTGGCCACCGCCGACGCGAACGGCACCGTCCAGCTGTGGAACCCGGCCACCAGGCACGCCGAGGGCCTGCTACGGGCTGGTACCGGCCCGGGGACCGGCGTGACCGGGATGGCGTTCAGCCTGGACGGCAAGCAACTGGCTAGTTTCTATGGTGACGGCACCGTGCGGCTCTGGAACCTGGCCACCGGGCAGGCCATCGGCGCACGCCTCCCGGCCGACCCCGGGGACGGCGTCAACGGCGTGGCGTTCAGCCCCGACGGCAAGCTGCTGGCCACCGCCGACGCGGACGGCACCGTGCGGCTTTGGGACCCCGCCACCAGGCAGGCCATCGGCGCGCCGCTCCCGGCCGACCCGGGGGACGGCGTGATCGGCGTGGCGTTCAGCCCCGACGGCACGCTGCTGGCCACCGCCGGCGCTGACGGCACCGTGCAGACGTGGCAGGTGCCGCTATTCACCGATCCCTATGCGGCCCTGTGCGCCGATGTCGGGTCACCGACCGGGGCGGACTGGGCGCTGTACGCTCCGGGGGCGTCACCGGTCAGCGTCTGCGGCTGACGCCCCGGCGGTGAGCAGCGCGGCCAGGGCCGGGTGGCGGCGCAGCCTGTCCAGGTAGCGGCGGCGGCTCGGGCCGATGCTGCCGACCGGGATGCCCAACCTGGCGCTGATCTCGGCGTAAGGCAGGGGCGGGTCCTCGATCAGCAGGGCCATCAGGCGCTGGCCGAACGGGGGCAGGCTCGTGAACGCCTCGCGCAGCGCGGCGTGCCGTTCGGCCAGGAGCAGTTCCTCGTCCGCGGTGACGGCATGCTCGTCCAAGAAGATCCCGGCGTCCGGCAGCGGCCCCGCCTCGCGCGATCCCCGCCCGGCGCGCAGGATCCGGATGCATTCCCGCCGGGCCGTGGTGGCCAGCCAGCCGGGAAGGGCGGCGGGCTCGCGGACCCGGTCCAGATGGTCAACCAGGTGCAGCCAGACGCTCTGGGCGGCATCCTCGATGTCGGCGTCACCCAGCGCGTACCTGCGGCAGATCGACCAGATCAGCGGCGCATACCGGTTGACGAGCGCGTCCCAGGCCTGCTTGTCCCCGCTCCTGGCCCGGCTCACCAGGTCCCTGATGAACGGGTCGTCGCGCCCCGGCCGGGGCTGCCCCGCGGTGCTTGCTTCAGCGGTCATGTCCGGTTCCCCCTCGTCAGCGCCATCTCGGCTGGCTCCACTGTGCGGCCCAGGAGGGGGCGTTCACCACACGTAACGACCCACAGGAATGGCCGGGGGAGGCCGACCGCGGCCATGTGGCCAGCGAATATGGCGGATAAGCGGAGGCGGAGCGGTAAACCGGGCCCGTTCGGGATTTAAGAACCTTCCCTTGGCCGGACGGGCTGGATGCGTGCGCCGGGACGGGTCATGAGCCGCTTGGCTTGGGGGCCGTGCAGGAGATCTGCGGGTCGAGGCCGACGTAGTTGAGCGGGCCTGCGATGATCGTCAGTGCCATCGTCGCACCCTGGGAGCAGTTGATGTTGTTGAGGTTGAAGTAGCCACGCTGGCCGGCCGCGGCCGCTCCGATGATCAGCCATATAAAAAGAATGACTGTCCCCTTGCTCATGTCTCCTCCGGCCGGCCAGGGCACTGACCCGGCCATAGCTTGCTGCGATAGTAGCCGCAAATCCCGGAACGGAGATTGCGCCGCGCCGTTAGCCCCCTGTCAGTCAGCCCTGTCCAGGAAGGCGCGCACCGCGGCCTTGTAGGGCTCCCGGTCGTAGCTGGCGACGTAGGCGCCGACCATCCGCACCGGGTCCCCGAAGAAGTAGTACTCGTACAGGGCCTGGCGGCCGGAGAAGGCCGAGACGCAGGTATCCCACACCAGGCGGAACAGCTTGACCCGGTCGGCCCCGCCCAGCGTGGCGGACTGCAGGTAGGTCTCGATGTCGGCCGCGGCCGGGCCGGCGACGTCGGCCCCGGTCGGGGTGGCCATCAGCCCCGACGCGCCCAGCTTGCGCAGGATCTCGGGGAACCGCTGGTAGAGCCGGGGGTAGAGGTTCCGGGCGGTGTTCAGCGGCGCCCAGGCCGGGGTGAGCACGCCGAACTCGTTGGGCGCGGCGTCGGCCTCGGCCGCCCGGAGCAGCGCGCGCAGCGTCTCCAGCGTGGTGATGACCTCCGCCACGTCCGCCTGGACGTGCTGGAACTGCTCGATGCCGATGGCCTGGGTGAGCAGCGAGACCAGCCCGAGGACGTACTCGGTCTTGGCCGTGGTGCGGGCGAGCACCTGGTGGGTCATGTGCACCACGGCCGAGGTGCTGACGTAGAAGCCGTTGCACAGTTCGGGGTCGCCGAGCACGAAACAGCGCTCGTAGGGCACGTGCACGTCGTCGAACACGACCACCGCGTCGGATTCGTCGAACCGGGAGCCGAGCGGGTGATCGTACCGGGTCCGCCCGTAGTCGAGCGGCTCGCGGGCGATGTAACGCAGTCCCGGCGCGTCGTTCGGGATGGCGCAGGCGAAGGAGTACTGCTTGTCCTCGGGGTCGTTGCGCAGCACCGTCGAGGGGAACACGAGAAGCTCGTCGGCGAACGGGCCGATGGTGGCGAGCATCCGGGCGCCGCGGATGACGATGCCGTTGTCGTCTTCCTTCGTGATGTGCGCCATCAGCGCGCCGCGGGCCTGCTGGCTCCCGGAGACCGCGCGGTTGGCCTGCGGCGGGATCAGCGTGTGCGTGCAGAGCAGGTCTTCCTCGCGGACCTTCTCGTAGTAGCGCGCGATGTTCTCGCCGAACTTCGGGTCGGCCTGGGCGAACCAGTCCCGCGCCGAGGCCAGCGCCATCAGCGCGCTGTTCAGGTAGTCGCCGGTGCGGCCGAGCATGCCCAGCGAGCGGTCGGCCCACAGCTTGAACGCCTGCCGGCGCTTGGTGAGGTGCTCGGGCGTCGTCGGCGTGAGGAAGGCGGTGGCGACCGGCTCGCCGGTGGTGGGCGAGGGGTAGGTGAGGACGTCGCGGTACGCGGGGTCGTGCTGCATGTCGTAGAGTTCGGCGTAGCTGCGCACGACGTTGCGGAAGGCGGGATGGTCCGCCACGCCGCCGGTAAGGGTCTCGCCCTGGATCTCCACGTGGACGCGGGCGGCGGCCAGCCGCCCGAGGAACTCGCTGCCGCTACGTGCCGCCATACCCGGGACGGTACCGTCAGCATATGGGCGCTCGTCAAGGCC
>Ga0335081_10018968_pt1 | contig 11123 bp, 11 predicted proteins | sample Lox_Sample_35_FD_206713 | JGI IMG/M metagenome (GOLD analysis project Ga0335081, IMG submission 206713) | Soil microbial communities from Loxahatchee National Wildlife Refuge, Florida, United States - Lox_Sample_3.5 | ecosystem: Environmental > Terrestrial > Soil > Wetlands | place: USA...
GCCGGTCCTGGAGCGGGCCAGCGCGCGCGAGACCGCCGCCCGGGTGGCGCTCGGCGAGGTCGCGCGGCAGTACCTGCGCCAGGCGCTCGGGGCCGAGATCGTGAGCCACGTGGTGTCGATCGGCCCGGTGTGCGCGCCCGAGGGCGCGGTCCCGCGGCCTGAGGACGCCGCTCGGGTGGACGCAGACCCGGTGCGCTGCCTGGACCCGGCCGCGAGCGCGGCCATGCAGGAGGAGATCGACCGGGTGCGCAAGGACGGCGACACCCTGGGCGGCGTCGTCGAGGTGGCCGTCTACGGCCTGCCGCCCGGGCTGGGCAGCCACGTGCACTGGGACCGGCGGCTCGACGGTAGGCTGGCCGGCGCGCTGATGAGCATTCAGGCCATCAAGGGAGTCGAGATCGGCGACGGCTTCACCACCGCCCGCCGCCGCGGCTCGGCCGCGCACGATGAGATCGAGGCCGCGGACAGCGGCCTCAGCAGGCGGACCAACCGCGCGGGCGGGATCGAGGGCGGCATGAGCACCGGCGAGGTGATCCGGGTGCGGGCGGCGATGAAGCCGATCTCCACGGTCCCGCGGGCGCTGGACACCGTGGACGTGCGCTCGGGCGAGCCCGCCAAGGCGATCAGCCAGCGCAGTGACGTCACCGCGGTCCCCGCCGCGGGCGTGGTGGCCGAGGCCATGGTGGCGCTGGTGCTCGCGGACGCCGCCATCGAGAAGTTCGGCGGTGACTCGGTCGCAGAGGCGCGCCGCAACCTGCGCGGCTACCTGGAATCGCTGGTGATCTCATGACCGGGCCCGACGATCAGCACGGCCCCGCGGCGATCCTGATCGGGCCGCCGGGCGCGGGCAAGTCCACGATTGGGCCGCTGCTGGCGGCGCGGCTCGGTGTCGGGTTCGTGGACACCGACGACCGCGTCGAGGCCGTGGCGGGCAAGCCGGTGGGCGACATCTTCGTCGAAGACGGGGAGCCCGCGTTCCGCGCGCTGGAACGCGAGGCCGTGGCCCAGGCCGTGGCCGGGCACGACGGTGTGCTCGGGCTCGGCGGCGGCGCGGTGCTCGACCCGGGCACCCAGCAGCTGCTGGCCGGGCGGCCGGTCGTCTACCTGGCCACCGGGTTCGCCACCGCGGCCAAGCGGGTCGGGATGGATGTCCCGCGGCCACTGCTGATGGGCAACCCGCGCGCGCAGCTCAAGGCGCTGCTCGAGCAGCGGCTGCCGGTGTACGAGAAGCTCGCGCTGATCACCGTGACGACCGACGGCCGCGACCCAGAGGAGATCACGGCCGACATCGAGGCCCAGATCGCTCGCGAGGCCCCGCAGGGGAGCCAGCCGCGACGGCCGGCCGGAGGCCGTGAAGGGGGATGGGGAGGCGGGCGGGGGATGACACGCGAGGGGTCTGGGGGGTCGCCCCCCGAGGCAGCACATTGAGCCTCACCAGGATTGCCGTGACCGGCGAGCGGCCGTACGAGGTGGTCGTGGGCGCCGGCGCCACCGGCGAGCTGCCCGCCCTGATCGGCGGCGACGCCCGCACGGTCGTGGTCATCCACCCGGAGGGCCTGGGCGGGGTCGCCGCGCCCGTGCGCCGGGTGCTGCAGGACGCCGGGTACCAGGTTCACACCGAGCAGATCCCGGACGGCGAGGCGGCCAAGGACATCACGGTGGCCGCCGGGCTGTGGTCACGGCTGGCACAGCACCGGGTCAGCCGCTCCGACGCGATCGTCGGCGTGGGCGGCGGGGCCGCCACCGACCTGGCCGGGTTCACCGCCGCCACCTGGCTCCGCGGCGTCCGGCTGGTCCTGGTCCCGACCACGCTGCTCGCGGTGGTGGACGCCGCGGTGGGCGGCAAGACGGCCGTCAACATCGACGAGGGAAAGAACCTGGTCGGGGCGTTCTACCCGCCCGCCGGGGTGGTCGCGGACCCGGCCGTGCTGGCCTCGCTGCCCGCGGCCGACTACGCCAGCGGCCTGGCCGAAGTGATCAAGGCCGGGTTCATCGCGGACCCGGCCATCCTGAAGCTGATCGAGGCCGACCCCGGCGCGGCGGGCCGGCCGGGCGGGCCGCACGAGCGCGAGCTCATCGAGCGGGCGGTCCGGGTCAAGGCGACGGTGGTGAGCGCGGACCTGCGTGAGGCGGGGCCGCGGCAGATGCTGAACTACGGGCACACCCTGGGCCACGCGATCGAACGGGCCGAGGGCTACCGGATCAGGCACGGCGCGGCGGTGTCGGTCGGCCTGGTGTACGCGGCCGCGGTGGCCCGGCGGGCGGGGCGGCTCGACCAGGGCACCGCGGACCGGCACCGGGCGATCCTGGCCGCGGTCGGGCTGCCGGTCAGCTACCGGCCCGGGGCCTGGCCGCAGCTGCGTGCGGCGATGGCGGTGGACAAGAAGACCCGGGCGTCCAGGCTCCGGCTGGTGGTGCTGGACGGGCTGGCCAGGCCGGGCATCCTGGAGGACCCGGCCGAGGAACTGCTGGAGCAGGCGTACGCGGAAGTGGAAGCGGAGGTGGGTGGGGGGTGATGCGCGACGTGCTGGTGCTCAACGGCCCGAACCTGGGCCGGCTCGGCTCGCGCGAGCCCGAGGTGTACGGCACCACGACCCTGGCCCAGCTGGCCGAGGCGTGCGCGGCGGCCGGACGCGAGCTTGGCCTGCGGGTCGAGGTCCGGCAGACCGACGACGAGGCCGAGCTGGTCGGCTGGGTGCACGAGGCGGCCGACGGCCAGATTCCCATCGTGCTCAACCCGGCCGCGTTCACCCACTACTCCTACGCGCTGCGCGATGCGCTGGCCATGCGCACCGCCCCGCTGATCGAGGTGCACCTGTCCAACCCGGCGGCCCGGGAGGCCTTCAGGCACACCTCCGTGGTGGCCGGTGTGGCCGACGGCACCGTGGCCGGGTTCGGCGTGCTCTCCTATGAGCTGGCGCTCCGGGCGGTCGCCGCGCTGTGCCGGAACGACCCGGCCTGACCCCCGCCCCGGCCGCCTTGACAACCCGGTACCGGCCGGGGTCCGATGGGCCGCGACGGCCGCCAGCGGACTCCGGCCGGTGAAGGGACCTGCACATGCGCATCGGGATGGCACTGAGCTACGCCGGAGGGTTCGCCGAGACCGCCGAGGAGCTCAGCGACTACGAGAAGGCCGGCCTGGACATCGTGTTCGTGCCCGAGGCGTACAGCTTCGACGCGGTGAGCCAGCTCGGGTACCTCGCCGCCAAGACTGAGCGGGGATCCTGCAGCTGTACACCAGGACCCCGACGCTGACCGCGATGACCGCGGCCGGGATCGACTACGTCTCCCGCGGCCGGTTCACCCTGGGCCTCGGGGCCTCGGGCCCCCAGGTCATCGAGGGCTGGCACGGCGTCCCCTACGACGCCCCGGTCGGCCGGACCAGGGAGATCATCGAGATCTGCCGCCGGGTCTGGCGGCGGGAGCGGCTGGAGTACTCCGGGCGTCACTACACGATCCCGCTGCCGCCCGATCGGGGCACCGGGCTGGGCAAGCCGCTCAAGCTGATCAACCACCCGGTCCGGGACCGGATCCCGATCGTGGTCGCCGCGCTCGGCCCGAAGAACGTGGAGCTGGCCGCCGAGCTGGCCGAGGGCTGGCAGCCGATCTGGTTCTTCCCGGAGAAGGCGGCGTCGGTGTGGGGTGCGGCCCTGGCCGCGGGGCGGGCCAAGCGCGACCCGTCGCTCGGCCCGCTCGACGTGGTGCCGGCCACGGCGGGGCTGGCCATCGGCGAGGACGTCACCGGGCTGCTGGAGCTGGGCCGCGCCGCGCAGGCCCTGTACATCGGCGGGATGGGCGCCAAGGGGCGCAACTTCTACAACGACCTGGTGGCCAAGTACGGGTACGAGGCGGAAGCGGCCGCGATCCAGGAGGCCTACCTGGACGGCCGCAAGGACGAGGCCGCCGCGCTGGTGCCAGCCTCGCTGCTGGAGGGAACGTCCCTGGTCGGGCCCAGGGCGTGGGTCGCCGAGCGGGTGGCGGCGTTCCGCGAGGCCGGCGTGACCACGCTCAACGTGGCCCCGCTGGCCACCACGCACGCCGAGCGGGTGCGGCTGATCGAGCAGATCCGCGACATGCGGCTGATCGGCACGGCCGCCGGCCCCGCCGGGTAGCGGCCGTCACCGGGGCGTGACCCCGCGCCCGGGCTGAACCCCGTCCCACCCGTACAGTCGTGGTTATGCCGGAGGTACAGGCCGCCCGCCGGGCGCGGGCCCAGGAGAAGGTCGCCGCGGGAGACGCGGATGCCGCGCTGATCACCAGCCTGGCCAACGTCCGCTATCTCACCGGCCTGGCCAGCTCTAACGCCGCGCTGCTGCTGCCCGCCGACGGCCCCGGCGTGCTGGCCACCGACTCCAGGTACGCCGAGGCCGCGAAGCGCGATGCGCCGGATCTCGAGCTGGTCATCGAGCGCTTCATCGAGCCCGCGCTGGCCCGTCTGGCCGCCGAACGCGGCCTGCGCACGGTTGCGTTCGAGGCCCAGGTGATGACCGTGGAGCAGCACCAGGCGCTGGCCGCGCTCGACGGGGGGCCGCAACTGGTGCCGCTGGGCCGGGTCATCGAGGAACTCAGGATGGTCAAGGACGAGGCCGAGATCGCACTGCTCGCGCAGGCGTGCGCGCTCACCGACCAGGCCTTCGGGGACGTGCTGCCGAGCATCGTGCCGGGCCGGACCGAGCGCGAGCTCGCGGTCCTGCTGGAGCGCGCGATGATCGACCGCGGGGCCGAGGCGGTGGGCTTCGACAGCATCGTGGCCAGCGGGCCGAACGGCGCCATCCCGCATCACTCGCCCGGCAGCCGGCCGTTCGCCGCCGGGGACCTGATCACCGTGGACTGCGGCGCGAGGTGCGGCGGGTACCACGCGGACATGACCCGCACCGTGGCGCTGGGCGAGCCCGCCAGGTGGCAGCGCGAGATCTACGAGATCGTGGCCGACGCGCAGCGGGCCGGCGTGGCGGCCGCCACGGTGGGCGCGGACGTTTCCGTGGTCGACGCGGCGGCCCGCGATTTGATCGCTGAGGCCGGCCACGGCGACCACTTCGGCCACGGGCTCGGCCACGGCATCGGCCTTGAGGTGCACGAAGCCCCGACCATCGGGTACGGAAGGACCGGTAAACTCGGGGACCGGGTTCCCGTTACCGTCGAACCCGGGATTTACCTCCCCGGCCGGGGCGGCGTCAGAATCGAGGACACCCTCGTGGTGCGCGCTCAGGCAGGATCACGCGACATACTCACCACGACCACGAGGGAACTTCTGGTTCTCTAGCCGGGACCAGCGGTCCCGCACGCACGCAGGAGCAACGACGCAGTGGCCACCACTAACGATCTCAAGAACGGCATGACGCTCAACATCGACGGCCAGCTCTGGAATGTCGTGGACTTCCAGCACGTCAAGCCCGGCAAGGGCGGCGCCTTCGTGCGCACCAAGCTCAAGAACGTGATGTCGGGCAAGGTCGTGGACCGGACCTTCAACGCGGGTGTGCGCGTCGAGCAGGCCAGCGTGGACCGGCGGGAGATGCAGTACCTCTACCGCGAGGGCGACGACTTCGTGTTCATGGACACCCAGGACTACGACCAGCCCCGCGTCCCCGCGGCCACCGTCGGCGAGGCCGCGAACTACCTGCTCGAGGAGCAGAACGTGACCGTGGCCTTCAACGAGGGGGTCCCGCTCTACGTGGAGATGCCCGCGGCCGTCGAGCTGACCGTCAGCCAGACCGACCCCGGACTGCAGGGGGACAGGTCGACCGGCGGGACCAAGCCCGCCACCCTGCAGACCGGCGCGCAGGTTCAGGTGCCGCTGTTCATCACGACCGGCGAGAAGATCAGGGTGGACACCCGCACCGGCCAGTACCTCGGCCGGGCGTGAACTCCTTCCCGGCGTCGCCAGCCCGGCCGGTCTGACCATGCCAGCACGCAGCAAGGCCAGGAAGCGGGCGCTCGACATCCTCTTCGAGGCCGAGATCAAGGGCGAGCCGCCGCTCGACGTGCTCGCCGAGCGCACCGCCGCGGGCAGCCCGCCGGTCTCCGGGTACGCCGCGGAGCTCGTGCGCGGGGTACAGGCGCACCGGGAGCGCATCGATGAGCTGCTGGCCGCGCACGCCCAGGGCTGGACGCTGGACCGGATGCCCGCCGTGGACCGCAACATTCTCCGGATCGGCGTGTTCGAGCTGTTCTGGGTGCCCAGCGTGCCGGACGGGGTCGCGATCAGCGAGGCGGTGCTGCTCGCCCGTGAGCTGTCCACGGACGGGTCCCCGGCCTTCGTCAACGGCCTGCTCGCGCGCCTCCTCGAGCTCCGGCCGGAACTCGAGCCGACGGCCGGCCAGTAGCCAGGCGCCACGGGCCCGCGGCGGCGGCTAACTGTCGGTGCCCGGCACTACATTGGGCTGGGGCACGGCATGAGGAGGTGCCGGTGGCGCACGGGCGCGCACGGGGTGACCCGCCCGGCCCGGGGCGGGACGACACGGGCTGCCACATCCTGCACGTGGACATGGACGCGTTCTATGCCAGCGTGGAGATCAGGGACCGGCCCGAACTGGCCGGGCGGGCGGTCATCGTGGGCGGCACCGGCGGGCGCGGCGTGGTGCTGTCGGCCACCTACGAGGCACGCAGGTTCGGGGTGCGCTCGGCCATGCCCATGGGCCGGGCGGCGCGGCTGTGCCCCCACGCCGTGGTCATCCCGCCCAGGCACCGCCTGTACGGCGCGGTGTCCCGGGAGGTCATGGCGGTATTCCGGGCGATAACGCCGGAGGTGGAGCCGCTGGCCTCGGATGAGGCGTTCCTGGACATATCGGGCGCGCTGCGGCGACTTAGGATGCGGCCTGCCGAGATCGGGCAGATGATCCGGACTCAGATCAGCGAGCAGCAGGGGATCACCTGCTCGGTGGGCGTCGCCACCACCAAGTTCATCGCCAAGCTCGCGTCCGTGCGCAGCAAGCCGGACGGCCTGCTGGTGATCCCGGCGGACGGCGTGCTGGATTTCCTGCACCCGCTGCCGGTCTCGGTGCTGTGGGGGGTCGGTGCGCAGACCGGCCAGGCACTCGCCCGCCTGGGGCTGCGCACGGTCGCCGACATCGCGCACACCCCGATCGGCAGCCTGGAGCGGGAGCTCGGCCAGGCCACCGCGGCGCACCTGGCCGCCCTGGCCGCCGGGCGGGACCAGCGGCGGGTCACCCCGGGCGCGCAGGAGAAGAGCATCGGCGCCGAGGAGACCTTCGCCAGCGACATCAGCGATCCCGAGGTGATCAGGCGCGAGTTGCTGCGGCTGTCCGGCCGGACCGCCCGCGGCCTGCGGTCGGGAGGCTACTCGGCCAGGACCGTGGTGGTGAAGCTGCGGCTGGCCAGCTTCAAGACGATCACGCGGTCGCGGACGCTGCCCGAGCCGACCGACGTGGCGCAGCAGATCTACACCGTGGCCTGCGCCCTGTACGCGGCGGCCGGCCTGGACGACCGGGCCCGGCTGCGGCTGGTCGGGGTGCGGGCCAGCGGCCTGATCCCGGTCGCGAACGTGGTTTCGCAGCTCGCGTTCGGTGACCGGCCGGTCTCGTGGCGCGAGGCCGAGCAGGCGGTAGACCGGATCGCCCGCCGCTTCGGCACCGGCACCGTGCGCCCGGCGATCCTGGTGGAGGGCGATCAGGGCGAGCCCTGAGCCCACGGGCTGGCCTGGGCCGGCAGCCGGCCCGCCCACACGGCCCCGCCCGGGACGTACGCTCTGGCCCTGGTTTCTGGTGATATGCGGGTGACGCCAGGGGCGGCCCGGGAGGGGGGACGGGGGGCGGGATCTGGCCTGAGGTCGGCGTACCCTTCCGCACAACGCGCCGGCGCTCGTATTCTGGGAGGTAAGTCAGGCCGTGAGGAGAAGCTCACCGAGCCGCGTCCCCGCGCGCAAGTTTTATGGGAGGCACCGTGCCGCTCTCGGAGCACGAGCAGCGCCAGCTCGAGCAGATTGAGCAGGCGCTCTACGCCGATTATCCGCGGTTCGCCAACGCCGTCCGTGCCAGCGACCCGCGTGTGCACTACAAGCGCCGGGTCGTCTACGCGGCGTTCGGGTTCCTGCTCGGCGTCGGGATGCTACTGGCCGGAGTGGTGACCAAGTACATCTGGATCGGTGTGGCGGGATTCGTCGTCATGCTCGCCTGCAGCATGTGGGCGCTGACCAGCTACCGGCACATGACCGGGGCCACCGCGCGCGGCCCGGCCCGGCCCAAGGAACGGCGCGGCAGCCGCGGCGCGGCCAGCCCGGGCATGATGGAACGGCTCGAGGAGCGCTGGCGTCGCCGCCAGGAGCGCGATCGCTGAGTTCAGAACCGCCCGGCGGGCGCACTGCGGCCGGGCCAGACCCGGCGGAGCCTGAGGCCGGCCGCGTCCATCCACCCGAACACGTCCAGCGCGTGCTGCACGCCCAGCCGGATCGGCCTGAGCGTTGACGGGGGCAGCAGGCGGGCGCGCCAGCGGGTCTGCCAGGCGGCCTCCTGGGCCAGGGCCCGGCGGACCGCGGCGGTGTCCGCGCGGAGCGTATCCGAGCTGAGCGGCGACGGAGCGTAGCGGGCTCGTTCCTCGGCGCTGACAATCCGGCCGAGCGCCTCGCGGGCGGCCGGGTCAAGCCGCAGCGTGGCCGCGATCCGGCTGGCCACGGCGCGGGGTGACTCGCTCGGCCGCCAGGCAAAGCCGTAGTCGGCCAGGTTGTCCCGGAGCTCGAGCCAGGCCGCGTGCGCGAGCCCGGCATCCCCGGTGGCCGCGAGCCGTCTGCGGCGGGCCACCATCCTGACCGTCAGCGGCGCGATCACGGCGAGGCCGAGGAGGATCGCCACGCTTAGCAGGATCCAGCCCGCGAGGTCGGTGCCGGGGCCGCCCAGCGCGCCACCGCCGCCGGGGAGCGGATGGAGGTTGTGGGCCAGGTTCCCGGCCTTGGCCCTGGCGCCGCCCGGGCCAAGCGACGCGCCAGGCGTCGGCTTGGGGATCCCGGGCGGCGGGGCGTACTGCGGCTCGGTCGCCGTGCCCTGGCCGCCGAGGCCGCCGGGAGTCGGCTCGAACCTGATCCAGCCCACCCCGGTGAAGTAAAGCTCGGGCCAGACATGGGCATCTTCGGTGGTGACCTGCCACGTCCCGTTGGACTGCCTGGTTCCGGCCGTGTAGCCGACCGCGATCCGGGACGGGATGTGGAGCTCACGCGCCAGCACGGCCATCGCGAACGCGAACTGCTGGCAGAAGCCGCTCCGGGTCTTGGTCAGGAACGTGATGAGCCCGGTCAGGTTGTTGTCCACGTCGGACTGAACGTCGTACTTGAACCGCCCGGGGTCGAGGAACCAGCTCTGCAGCGCGAGCGCCTTCTGATAGGGGGTCGGCGCGCCCTTGGCGATCGTCTGCGCCAGCCTGGCCAGCACCGGGCTGTCCGTGGGCCGCAGGTAGTCGTCCCTGATAGACGCGGGGTAGGACGGGGCCTGGTTGATCTGCTGCTTGCCGATCTCGGGCTGGGCGCTGGTGACCGTGTAGCTCAGGCCGGACAGGCCCCGCGGCTCCGCCGAATACACCATCAGCGTGGTGTCGTCCTCGACCCAGTGTCCTGAGGCCTTCAGCGTCGTCGGCGCGTAAGGCAGCGGCAGGAACGCGTCCTTGGACCCGTAGCCCTGCACGCCCTTGGCCAGCTTGATCTTGGTGGTCGCGTCGGACGTGGACGTATTGCCGGCCAGCCCGGGCGCGCTCAGCAGCGGGCCGTCCTTCACCCTGGTGTACTTCTGCGGCGTCACCAGCGTCCACGCGCCCAGGACCGGGTTGTAGTTCAGCACGTAGATCTGCAGGTACTGATCCTGCGGGACCCGCGCGTCGGTGCGGAAGGTCAGCACGGTCTCCGGTGTGCCGTTCAGCAGCTGGCCCCGCATCTGGGCCAGCGGGTGGGGCAGCGAGACCGGGCCGCCGCCGTGCCCGGCTCCCGTCCCCGGCCCGGCCGGGGTCGACGCGAACAGGTCGTGCACCCGGACGCCGGGCACCAGCAACGGGAACGCCAGCGCGATGCAGGCCGCGGCCAGCCCGATCCGGCGGCCCGACGCGGCCAGGGCCCTGGTGTCCGGCGCCTCGGCCGCCCCCGCCGCGACGTCGCCCGTCCGTTGGCCACCGGCCCGCTGGTCACCGGCACCATGCCACACGGTGACCAGCCGGCCCCAGATGCGCAGCCGTTCCCGGCCGTCGGCGGCGAGCAGGGACAGGTACCCGATCATGCCCAGGCAGAACACCAGCGTGGCACCGAACCCGCCCTGCTTGGCGTTCGTGGTGATCCGGACGCTGTACAGCGCGAGCAGCGGCAGGCCCGCGATGGCCGGGCTGCGCATCCGCACCGCGAGGACGTCGGTGGCCGCCGCCATCAGGCCGATGCCCGCCGCGGCCACCAGGTCGATGCCGTGCGTGCCGGGGACCGGGGGCGCGTAGGCCCGCTCGCCCAGGCCCTGCGCCGCGAGCGTCCACAGGTGGTGCAGCGAGCTGGCCGTGGGGATGATCCCGGCCACCGAGCGCCCGGCGGCGAACACGCCGTTCAGGTAGATCAGCAGCGCGGCCAGGTAGGTGACCAGCCAGGCGAACGCCCGGGTGCCGCGGATGCGGGGGCGGCTGGCGGCGGTGACGGCGACGAGCGCCACCCCGGCGGCCCGGCCGAACCAGGACGGGCTGGTGAGCAGCGGAGCGCAGACGATCAGCGCGAGCACCGCCGCGGCCACGGTCGCGTGCAGGGTGGGCAGCCGGGTGATGGTGCCCGCGGCGGCCGCGACGATCACCGCGCCCACCCCGATCCAGAACCAGCCCAGGCCCTGGATGAGCGGGTAGATCGACACCGACGCCAGGATCACGGCCACGGCGGCGGTCACGGTGAGCCGGTGATTCATACCGCGGCCCCCGGGCGCGCCCCGGCCTCGGGGGTGAAGGGGGAAGGGGAGGTGGGCGGGGGCTTGGCTGTGGCGGGCACGGCCAGCTGTTGCCAGGCGGCCTGGAGCGGCGTGCCCGCGTCGACGCAGGCCACCCGCCAGCCCGCGGCCCGCAGGATCGCGGCGGCCTGGCCGGTCTCGCTCAGGCCGGGCTGGCCTGCCCCGTCGGCGGCACGGTTCCTGCCGCGGCCGGCCCGCCCGCCTCCCGGCTCCCGCCCA
>Ga0335081_10018969_pt1 | contig 11123 bp, 8 predicted proteins | sample Lox_Sample_35_FD_206713 | JGI IMG/M metagenome (GOLD analysis project Ga0335081, IMG submission 206713) | Soil microbial communities from Loxahatchee National Wildlife Refuge, Florida, United States - Lox_Sample_3.5 | ecosystem: Environmental > Terrestrial > Soil > Wetlands | place: USA: Florida...
TCACGCTCACGTCGGCGGTCTCCTGCGGCCCGAGGCCGCTCTTCTCCACGAACATGGCCAACCCGAAGCCGCGGCGCCGACCGCTGCCCGGCCTGCCGCGAGCCCGGTCGCGGTAGCCGAGGCGGCCGGTCTCCTCGACCGCGGCGGCGAGCAGGGCCGGGTAGTCGCCGGTGTCCAGGACCAGGTCGGTACCCAGGGTGCTGATCGGGCGCTCATGCGGCATCTCGGGCCTGGTCAGCAGGTTCCTCATCCGCAAGTCGACCGGGTCGAGGCCGAGCTGGGTGGCGGCCACGTCGAGCAGGTGCTCGCGCGCGGCCGTGCCCTCGAACCGGCCGGGCGCCCGGTAGGTGCCGCACGGGGTCTTGTTGGTCAGCACCACCCGGACCCGCCCCCGGTAGGCGGGCACGCGGTACGGGCCCGGGAGCATGGCCGCGGTGAGCTCGGGGACCGCGACGCCGTGGGTGCGGCAGTAGGCGCCGTTGTCCTGGATGATGTCGTCGGTCAGGCCCAGGATCCGGCCGCCGGCGTCGAACGCGACCGCGACCCGGTGATACTGCTGCCGGGAATGGTTCACCGCCATCAGGTGCTCGGCCCGGTCCTCGGCCCACTTGACCGGGCGGCCGGCCCTGAGGGCGAGCCAGGGGATCAGGAAGTCCTCGGGGTAGAACTCGCCGCGCACCCCGAACCCGCCGCCCGCGTCGATCGCGTGCACCCGGATCAGCGTCTCGTCCACGCCGAGCAGGTCGGCCAGCAGGTCACGGTTCCAGACCGGGACCTTGGTCATGCCGAAGATGGCGAGCTCGCCCCGGTCCGGACCGGGCACGGCCAGCAGGCAGCGCGGCTCGAGCGGCACGCCGCTGTGCCGGCCGATGGCGAGCTCGATCCGGACGACGTGCGCGGCGGCGGCGAAGGCCGCCTCGGTGTCGCCGTAGCCGCGGGTGAGTTCGGCCGCGATGCAGGGCTGGTCCCCGTGGTCGAAGGCGCCGCTCGCGTCGAGCACGGGAGGCTGGTCGGCGATGTCGATCTCCACCAGCTCGGCGGCGTCCTCGCAGGCGTACGGGTCGTCGCCGACCACGACGGCGATCGGCTCGCCGACGTAGCGGACGGTGTCGCGGGCGAGCACCGGCTGCAGGAAGGCGCTGAGGTCGGTGCCGGCGATGGCGAGCCGCACCGGGATGACCATGCCGTCGGGCAGGTCCCGGGCGGTGACCACGGCGGCGACGCCGGGCGCCCGGGCCGCGCCGGTGACGTCGAGCGCCTGGACCCGGCCGTGGGCAGAAGGGGACCGAACGATCCGGGCGTGCAGCTGTCCCGGGGCGTTCATGTCGTCGCCGAACCGGCCACGGCCGCGCAGCAGGCGGGGGTCCTCGTGGCGCGGCAGCCTGGTGCCGATGACGGTCATGGCTTCCGCCGGGCTCGCGCGGTGGCCAGGACCGCCTCGACGATGCCCTGGTAGCCGGTGCACCGGCACAGGTTGGCGGCGACGAGCTCGCGGGCTTCGGCCTCCTCGAGCGTGGTCTCGGTGGTCTCGGCCAGGTAGGCCTCGGCGAGCATGAGGAACCCGGGCGTGCAGAAGCCGCACTGCAGCGCGTGGTGATCGCTGAACGCCTGCTGGAGATCGGACAGCTGCTCCCCGTCATGCCCTGGGTCGGCCAGCCCTTCCACCGTGCGCACCTCGGCCCCGTCGGCCTGCACCCCGAAGACCAGGCAGGCCCGGACCGGCGCGCCGTCCAGGAGCACCGTGCACGCCCCGCAGATACCGTGCTCGCAGCCGAGGTGGGTACCGGTGTAGCCGAGGTCGTGGCGGAGCATGTCAGCGAGCGTCCGGCGGGCCTCCACGGCCAGTTCGTGCGGGCGCCCGTTGACGGTGAGGCGGATCTCGTGCATGTCTCTCATAGGACCGCGGCCAGTTCGTGCGGCAGCACCGGGATGTGGTCGAAGCGCACGTCCGTGTCGGACAGCGCGTCGTTGATGGCGCCCAGGACGGCGGCGGGGGCGCCGATCGTGCCGCCCTCCCCCATCCCCTTCGCGCCGGTCTCGCTGTACCGCGATGGTGTCTGCAGGTGGATGACGTCGACCGCGCACATCTCCGCCGCGGTGGGCGCCAGGTAATCCATCAGGGTGGTGCTGGACGGCTGCCCCCCGGCGTCGAAGCAGACCCGCTCGAGCAGCGCCGCCGCCACGCCCTGGGCGACGCCGCCGCGCACCTGCCCGTCGACCACCACCGGGTTGATGACGACCCCGCAGTCCTCCACCACCAGGTAGCGGTGCAGCCGGATCGCGCACGTGCCCGGGTCGATCACCACCATGGCCGCGTGGCAGGCGTTGGAAAACGTGCCGGGCGGGTCGAACGTAGCCCGGGCCTCCAGCGCGTAGCGCAGGTCCTCGGCCAGCCGGTGGGCCTGGAAGTGGACCACCCGGGCCAGCTCCGGGATGGGAATCGCCGCCGTGTCATCGCCGCGGACACGGGCCGCGCCCCCGGCGAGCTCGATGTCGGCCGGGCTGACCTCGAGGAGGCGGCCGGCCACCTGCCTCAGCTGGCTGGCGACGATGCCGGCGGCCCGGCCGGCCGCGCCGCCGCCGATCACCACTGAACGGCTGCCCCAGGTGCCCCAGCCGTAGGAGGCCAGGTCGGTGTCGCCCTGCCTGAGCTTCACCTGGTCCGGATGGACGCCGAGGCGGTCGGCGACGATCTGCGCGAACGTCGTCTCGTGCCCCTGGCCGTGCGCGCAGGTGCCGGTGGTGACGATGACCTCGCCGGTGGGGTCCATCCGGACCAGCGCGGTGTCATAGCCGGGGGTCATCCGCATCCGGCGCTGGGACATGGTCGGGGTGCCGTAGGCGGTGCGCTCGGAGAAACAGGCGTAGCCGATGCCCGCCCGCCGGCCCTGCCGCCGGAGCCGGTCGCGCTCCGGCGGCCAGGCCCGCCTGAGTACGTGCTCTTCGGCCAGGTCCAGGGCTTCGCGGTAGCTGCCCTCGTCGTAGGTGATCTTGTTGACGCCGGTGTAGGGAAACTCGCCGGAGCCGATCAGGTTGACCCGCCGAACCTGCAGCGGGTCAAGGCGCAGGGCGGCCGCGGCCTTCTCCATCAGCCGCTCCATGACCAGGACGATCTGCGGCCGGGAGACGCCCCGGTACGGCGCGGCCGGAGCCTTGTTGGTGGCGATGGCCCGGCCGCGGGCCCGGTACGCGGGCACCTTGTACACGCCGGGCAGCTCGGTGGCGGCCATCAGCGGCTCGACCGCGCACGTGAACGGGAACACCGAGTAGGCCCCGGTGTCGCAGTCGATCTCCGCGTCCAGGCCGAGGATCCGGCCTTGGTCGTCGAAGGCGGCCCTGACCTGGTAGCGCTGCTCGTGACCGTGGAAGGCGGCGGTCAGGTTCTCCTGCCGGTCCTCGGCCCAACGGACCGGACGCCGCAGCCGCAGCGCGGCCGCCGCCACGGCCACTTCCTCGCGGCCCACCACGCACTTCAGCCCGAACCCGCCGCCCACGTCCGGGGCGATCACCCGGATGGCGCGCTCCGGGAGCTCCAGCGCCTGGGCGATCGCGGAGCGGACCTGGTGCGGGACCTGGGTGGACACGTGCACCACCAACTGGTCGTCGCGGTCATCCCATTCGGCCAGGCAGCCGCGCCCCTCCAGCGGCAGGGCGGCGACCCGGGCGCTGCGGAAGGTAGCGCTGACGCACGTCCTCGCCCCGGCGAAGATCCGCGGCAGCCGGTCGTCGTCGAACATCAGCAGGTCGACCAGGCAGTTCCCGTGGTCATGCAGCCGGGGCGCCGTGGCTGCCCCGGCGGCTTCTATGCTCGCCGCGGCCGGGAGGGGGTCCCAGTCCACCTCGACCAGTTCGGCCGCGTCCTCGGCCAGGTAGGCGTCGTCCGCGACCACCATCGCCACCGGCTCGCCGACGAACCTGGTCTTCTCCCCGGCCAGGATGGGCATTTTCGTGGGCACGAACTCGTCGCGCTCCAGCATCGCCAGCAGGTAGGGGTACCCGAGGCCCGCCGCGGTGAACAGGCCGGCCACGCCGGGGGCCCGGCGGGCGGCGGTATCGTCGATCGTGCCCACCCGGGCGTGCGCGTGCGGGCTGCGGACGAACGCGGCGTGCAGCATCCCCGGCCGGGTGAGGTCACCGGTGAACCGGCCGCGGCCGAGCAGCATCCGGCGGTCTTCCTTGCGGGGCACCGCGGCGCCGACCCACCGGCCGTCGAAGCCCGCGGCCGGGGCGCTCACCCGCCGCCCCCGGCCGGCTGGCTCGGCTCGGCCCGCTGGCTCGCCTCGGCGAGGGCCCGGGCGACCAGGGTGGCGGCCAGCCGACGCCGGAACCCGGCGTCGCCGTGCGTGTCCTCCGGCGGGTCGATCTGGCGGGCGGCATGCTCGCCCATGGCCCGCCAGGTTTCCTCCGTGGCGGGCTGCCCGTCCATGGGGCCCGCGTCCACCTCGACCGGCAGCGGACCGACGCCGCCCAGGACCACCCGGCCATGCCGACAGACGCCGCCGCTGATGTCGGCGGACACGCCGACCGCGACGACCGCGAAGTCGCCCTGCCGGTGGGCGAACTCGGTGAGCACGGCGTGCGGCGCGGGCGCGGGGAACCAGAGCTCGGTGATCATCTCGTCCGGCGCGGCCGCGGTGCTGTAGTACCCCTCGAAGAACCCGGCGGCCGGGATGGTGCGCGGCCCGTCCGGCCCGGTGAGCACGACCCGGGCGCCCAGCAGGACGGCCAGCAGGCACCACTCCGAGGCCGGGTCGGCGTGCGCGATGCTGCCGCCGAACGTGCCGCGGCTGCGGATCGGGTAGTGCCCGATCCACCGGGCCGACCGGGGCAGCACGCCGAAGCCGCCCAGGACGGCCGGGTCACGGCTGATCTCCACCGTGCGGTGGGTGGTGAGCGCGCCGATGCGCAGGCCGTCCGCGGCGCCGGCCCGCAGGTAGCTCAGGCCCTCGAGCCGAGACACGTCGACCAGCGCGGCCGGCCGGGCCAGCCGGAAGTTCATCATCGGGACCAGGCTCAGCCCGCCCGCCAGGATCTTCGCCTCGTCGCCCAGCTCGGCGAGCAGCGCGACCGCCTCGGCGACGCTGTGCGCGCGGTGGTAGGCGAACGGCGCTGGCTTCACCTGGCTCCTCAGGGTGAGGCTCGGTCCATTTGGTATACCATATTTCACGCGTTTCGGAAGCCCCGCGTTTCGCGAGCCCGCGGCGGGGAGCCCCCGTGGTTCGGAGCAGACCATGCCGCACCCGCATCTGGCCGTCGAGACCTGCCCGGCCGACTACCGGCCTGGGCTCGCCTGCTGGCCGGCTCGTGAGCGGTTATCAGGGCTGGTGCCTGGACGGGTGGCGGACGCACCTGCCCGGGGTGACGGACGTGCCGGGCTACGTCGCGCGGCTGGGTAGCGAGAGCCTGCCCGCGCTGGCGGCCGCGGCGGCCAGCGCGAGCCCGGACCGGGTCGCGGTCACCGTGGACGGCGAGCCGGTTACGCACGCCGAGCTCGACGAGGCGTCCGGCCGGGTCGCGGCGTGGCTGGCCCGGCGGGTGCGTCCCGGGGACCGGGTGCTGCTTGCGGCCGGCTCCAGCCTCGGCTTCGTGCGCTGTTATCTCGGCGCGCTGCGCGCCGGGGCCGTCGTGGTGCTGGCCAACCCCGGCTACACCGCCGCCGAGCTCGGCCACCTGGTCGCCGATTCCGGCGCCGTGCTCGCCTTCGCGGACCGCGAGCCCGCGCGGCGGCTGACCGGGCTGGAGACCGTGGACGTCAGGGAGCTGCCGACGGACATCCGTCCGGATACCGGGGTGGCGGCCCGGCCGGACCAGGCGGCCCTGCTCGCTTACACCTCGGGCACCACCGGCAGGCCCAAGGGCGTGCCGCTGACCCACCGCCAGATGACGGTCTCGATCCGCGCGGCGATGGCGGCCTGGCGATGGCAGGCCGATGACGTGCTGGTGCACGCGCTGCCGCTGTACCACCAGCACGGCCTGGGCGGGCTTCACGCCGCGCTGATCGCGGGCGGCACCGTGCACATCAGCTCGAAGTTCTCGGCCGAAAGCCTGGTGCGGGCGGCCGCCGGCACCCGGGCCAGCGTGCTGTTCGCGGTGCCCACCATCTACCAGGCGCTGGCGGACTCGCCGGCTGCCCTGGCTGGCGGGCTGCGGGGGCTGCGGCTGGCCGTCTGCGGTTCGGCCCCGCTGAGCCCGTCGCTGGCCGCCAGGCTGCCGGCCGTGCTGGGGCGGCTGCCGCTGGTCAGGTACGGCACGACGGAGAGCGGGCTTGACGTCTCCAACCCGGTGGCCGATACGCGCGGTGACACCCTCGGGGTGCCGCTGCCCGGCGTGCTCGTGCGCATCGCCGCCGCGGACGGCCTAGCCGATCCTGGCGCGGATCGTGGCGCCGACGGCGAGATCCAGGTCCGCGGGCCGCACGTCTTCTCCGGCTACTGGCACGACCAGGTCGCCACCGGGGCGGCCTTCACCCCGGACGGCTGGTTCCGCACCGGCGACATCGGCGCCGTGGACCCGGCCACCGGGCATCTGGTGATCCGGGGCCGGACCAAGGAAATGATCATCTCGGGCGGCCTGAACGTGTACCCGCGCGAGGTGGAGATCGCGCTCGAGAGCCATCCGTCGGTAGCGGAGGCCGCGGTAGCGGGGGTTCCCGACGAGCGGTGGGGTGAGCGGGTGACCGCCTGGGTGGTGCTGCGGGACGGGCACGAGTTCGATGAGGCCGCGCTCGTCGCGCACGCCAGGACGCTGCTGGCCGCGTACAAGTGCCCCAAGCGGGTGTTCCGGCTGGCGGAGCTGCCCCGTAACCAGCTCGGCAAGATCCTCCGCAGCGCGCTGGGCTGAGCCGCAGCGCCGGCCCAGGACCGACCTTGGCGAGTTAGATGTCGCGCGGGGATTTCTGCGCGATGCCGTATCTGGCCGCGACCGGATTCCACACCTGCACGAATGCCTGCTTGGCCGCGTCGGCCTGCTGGCTGGCACTGAACACGGCGTTGTATGCGCTTGACTGCTCCGGACGTGCCATACCGGCCACGATAATCACATTTCGCCAGGCCTGTCCGGCCGACACGATGAGGCGGCCCAGTAGTCGTGAACCGGCCCGGAATCACCGGAGGACCTGCCGGTGACGGCAGGCACAGGGGACCTTCCGCCTCGCTGATATTTGGTATACCATCCAGCTCACCGACGGGCCGCGGCGCCGCGTCGGCCGTGGCCGGAAGCGGGAACGCGCGGCTCGCGAGGGAACAGGCCAACCGGGCCCGGTGCTGTAGCGAGACGGAAGGGGTTGCGGTGGATCTGCGGCTGGACGGCAAGGTGGCCTTGGTCACAGGCGCCAGCAAGGGCATCGGCTGCAGCGTGGCCGGGTTCCTGGCCCAGGAAGGCTGCGACGTGGTCATCACCGCCCGGACCGCTGCCCCGCTGGAAGCCGCCGCCGAGAAGATCGCCGCCGACACCGGCCGGGGGGTGCTGCCGCTGGCCGGGGACATGAGCGTGACCGAGGACGTCCAGCGCTGCGTCGACGCCACCCTCGAGCGGCTCGGCCAGATCGATATCCTGGTCACCTGCGCGGGCAGCTCGCCCGGCGGGCTGCTCGAGGACCTGACCGAAGAGCAGTGGATGTCGAGCCTCAACCTGAAGTTCATGGGCTACGTCCGGTCGGTGCGCGCGGTCATCGGCCACATGCGCCAGCGCGGCGAGGGCGCGATCGTGCTCGTCGTAGGCAACGACGGCCTCAAGCCCAGCTACTGGGAGATGACGGCGGGGGTGGCCAACGCCGCCGACATCAACTTCGCCTCATCGGTCGCCGAGCAGTACGGGCGGTACGGAGTGCGCATCAACACCGTCAACCCCGGGCCGGTGAACACCGACCGGTGGGACACGCTGGAGAAGGCCTTCGCCCGCGACAAGGGCGTGACCCAGGAGCGCGCGCACGAGCTGGCCAGGCAGTCCATTCCCTTCGGCCGTATCTGCGAGCCGGAAGAAGTCGCGGCGCTGGTGACCTTCCTGGCATCGCCGCGGGCCAGCTTCATCAACGGCGCCCACATCCCGCTCGACGGGGCACAGCGCAAAGCGATCATGGACCTCTGAGGGAGCGCAGGTAAGGGAGCACTGCCATGACTGACGCCACCGGCGCCGCCGAGCTGCGGCCGCTTCAGATCGAGATGAACGGGATCAACGTGATCTCCGAGTCCGAGCGCAAGGGCCACCCGCGGGACCTGTTCTGGCCGTGGTTCGCCGCGAACATCTCGGTGCTCGGGCTCAGCTACGGCGCGTTCGTGCTCGGGTTCGGCATCTCGTTCTGGCAGGCGCTGATCGTCGGCGTGGTCGGGATCGTGCTGTCGTTCCTGGCCTGCGGGTTCATCTCGGTGGCCGGAAAGCGGGGCTCGGCGCCGACGATGGTGCTCAGCCGGGCCGCGTTCGGCGTCAACGGCAACAAGCTGCCGGCGGCGATCTCCTGGGTGCTGACCGTGGGCTGGGAGACCGTCCTGGTCATCCTGGCAACGCTGGCCACCGCCACCGTGTTCAAGCAGCTGGGCTGGGGCGGCGGCAACGGCACCAAGGTCGTCGCGCTGATCCTGGTCGTCGGGTTGACGATCTTCGGCGGCGTGATGGGCTTCGACCTGATCATGCGCCTGCAGACCGTGATCACCATCGTGACCGGAATAGCCACCGTGGTGTTCATCGCGCTGGTCGCGGACCATATTCACTGGCACACCGTGTCCGGCATCCACAGCGGCTCCGGCCAGGCCGTCATCGGCGCGCTGGTGTTCGTGATGACCGGCTTCGGGCTCGGCTGGGTCAATGTCGCCGCGGACTACTCGCGCTACCTGCCGAGGCGGTCCTCCGGCGCGGGCGTGGTCTGGTGGACCACGTTCGCCTCCTCCATCGCGCCCGTCTTCCTGCTGGTGTTCGGCCTGCTGCTGGCCGGCTCGTCCAGCAGCCTGAGCACGGCGATCGGCGCCGACCCCATCGGGGCGCTGGCCACGCTGCTGCCGACCTGGTTCCTGGTGCCGTTCGCGATCGTGGCCGTGCTCGGGCTGATCGGCGGCTCGGTGCTCGACATCTACTCGTCGGGGCTGGCGCTACTGACCCTCGGAGTGCGGGTTCCCCGGTACGTGGCCGCCCTGATCGACGGCACCGTGATGACCCTCGGCACCATCTATGTGGTCTTCTTCGCGCACAACTTCATCGGCCAGTTCGAGGGCTTCCTGATCACGCTCGGCGTGCCGATCGCCGCGTGGTGCGGGGTCATGCTGGCGGACATCGCGCTGCGGCGGCGGGACTACGCCGAGCCCGAGCTTTTCACCCCGGCCGGGCGCTACGGTGACGTCAGGTGGCTGCCCGTACTGGTGGTCATCGTGTCTACCGCGATCGGCTGGGGCCTGGTCACCAACGCGTCGGCCAGCTGGCTGACCTGGCAGGGCTACCTCCTCGGCCCGTTCGGCCTGGGCGGCAAGAGCGGCGCCTGGGCCTTCGCCAACCTCGGCGTGCTGATTGCCCTGGCCATCGGCTTCGTGGTGACGTTCGCGTTCAGCCGGGCCGCGGTCCGCGCCGAGGAAGCCGCACCGATTCCGGCCCCCGCCACCGCCTAGCCCGCGCCGGAATCGTCTCCAGAAGAGCCACGAAGCGGTAACCATGTCCGGCTGAGGCCTTCTTTCGCCGGGTATGCGACGTTTAACCTGATGTAATGGGGACGCCCTCGCCAGGCTGGGATTCGCTGGTCCTCGAGGCCCGCGAGGCCCGCGTCGCATCCCGGCGCCGTAGGCGGCGCCGCCTCCAGCGCGGGATGCTCTGGCTGCTCACCTGCGCCACGACGGCGGTGCTGGTGGTCATCGCCCTGTTCATCGTGCGCGTCTCCAAGGTCCACACGGTCCGGCCCGCCGCGCTGCCGGCGCAGACGGTCAGCCACGGGAACACGACCGCGAAGGCGCACCGGGGTCAGCCGCAACGCCAGCACCAACCCGCGGTGACGTACCCGCGGCTGACCGACGCCTCATCCGGCCTGTCCTACCGGTTGCTCGGCTCGCGCTGGCGGCAGGGCTGCCCACCGGACCTGAACAACTCGCAGTTCAACTGGACAGCGGGCGAGAACACCGTGGCCGGGTACGTCAGCATCGGCGGATCCAGCATCGCCTGGCACGGCCTGGCCTGTTCAGGCCAGCTCCAGCAGGCGTTCCCCTACGGCGGCCCGGCCGACCTGGAGACGACCGCGATAAGCCTGCTCGGCGCGCTCGACCCCGCCTACTACGGCGGGGTGCAGCATTACCGCAGCACTGTGAGCAGTTCCGCGATACTGGTCAGCGGGCACCAGGCCTGGATGATCGAGTTCGCCATGAACTACCCCGACGGCGCGAGCCAGGGCCTGACCTGGAGCAGCGAACTGGGCGCCGTCGTGGTGGTGGACCGCGGCGCCGGCCAGTTCCCGGCCGTGTTCTACGTCTCGGTGCCCGCCAGCCTCGGCACCCTGAAGGTCGCCACGTTCCTCCTCTCACTGCAGATGAGCTGATCGGGTCCGCGGGTCAGCTGGCTTCGGCGATGCTGATGTTGCCACCGCCGGTGTCCAGCTTGATCTTGTGGCCGGACGCGTCGTTGGTCGGCACCGAGGCGTGGTAGTCGCCGCCGCCGGCGTTGCTCTGGATGGCGTAGCTGGTGCTGCCGCGCGGCAGGACCATGGTGACGTCGCCCCCGCTGCTGCTGATCTTGAGATCGTCCGGAACCTGGGTGAACACCAGGGACACGTTCCCGCCGCCTGTACTCATGGTGACGTGGCGGGAGAACAGGCCGCTGCCGTTGACGTCGCCGCCGCTGGTCGTGAACGTCAGGAGGCCGCCGAGATCGCCGACGGTCACGTTGCCGCCGCCGGTCAGCACGTCGGCGGTGCCGCCGATGGCGGAGATCCCGACGTCGCCGCCGCCGCTGTCCAGCGTGACGTTGCCGCCGATGCCGCTGATCTGCATGTTGCCGCCCCCGCTGGTCAGGTCGACCGCGGTGCGGGGCGGGACGTCGAGCGTCGCGTTCAGCCCGCAGTTGCCGGTGGGCAGGCGGCAGTGCAGGCTGATACCGCTATCGGTCACCGTGAAGCGCGGGCGGACCAGGCTGTACTGGACGGTGCCGATCAGCCGGGC
>Ga0335081_10018971_pt1 | contig 11122 bp, 17 predicted proteins | sample Lox_Sample_35_FD_206713 | JGI IMG/M metagenome (GOLD analysis project Ga0335081, IMG submission 206713) | Soil microbial communities from Loxahatchee National Wildlife Refuge, Florida, United States - Lox_Sample_3.5 | ecosystem: Environmental > Terrestrial > Soil > Wetlands | place: USA...
TCTGACACGGACTTTCACGTCTCTATTAGGGCCAGACAGCAACACAGCTCTCATGTAAACAATATGAAGGACGCGCACTCCGATCGACTCATTACGGTTGGCGGCAAGGTTGCGGTGTTGGAGAGTTACTTTGCACATCACTTCGATGAAATGTCTGTGAGTTATGGGGATTTGGTTAAAGTGGAAGAGATATATGAAGACGGATGGATATTAGGGATCAAATTGAAAAACAAAGTTTGGGAACTATCAGAAAATTTCAGTGACGATGGAGAGAAGCCTGGGGTTTTTGACACAGATTCTCGACTTGGGATATTATCTCAAAGTTATTTGTTTGACCTTTCCCATTTCTGCCACTTTCAAGTGTGGGAGGAGGTACTACTATAGGTGGAGCCTACTGATGTTTTAGATTGAAGGTTGGACACAGGAACCAGAATCTCTGACCTCCTCGAGTTCTTTGGCCAGTCCTCAATCCGATAGGAGTAGATTGCGCAGGCTCGGACACATAATAGAATCCCCACGAGGGGTTGTTTAGGGCCCAAGAGTGGGGGCCGTTGTCATCACACCGCACATGTTGGAACCGAAAGTTCTAGAAGATTCTGCATCTTCTATTTCTAGAAAGTTCCGTTACCCATAAGTCTATATACAGGCATTTAGCTCTTCTAAATTGATACATACAATTCAAACTCAACACATGTATCTGTGCTCATCAGATGTAATATGTAATTTACTGCCGGGAAGTTTGTACTACGCCGTGCCAACTCTAAACCGGAGCATTTTGACGGCTAATTGTCGCCTGTGTTGATGGCACTTGAACATGAAATGGTTGCCTCTGAAGATTATAAAAAGCTTTCCACCATGACTCCGGCTGTCAGACACGAGAAGGTTCGACTATTCCTGACGACGACGGCTATATAAGTGTCCGATCAGCAACCCCACGGATGGTCCCATCAGTGACTCTGTCCGTAACATCAACTCGAACAGTTGAATGATTTTTGGGATCCCCCCCCCAGAAGCTCCTATAATTTCCAAACACTGCTCATTTATAACACGCCCCAAGAAAGAGGGATAAATCCCGTCCTGCCTGGTGTAATTCCGAAATTGAGCTTTGAAACGCCCCACCCGCCGCTCTGCGAGATCACAGCCTACAAATTGTTTGTGAGATCACCGTTGAGTTGTAGGCAGGTCAACGTATGTCATAATAGAGCCTGGACCGCATCCAATTCTCCCGCATGCGCCGCTCGCTGAAGTGATTGATATCCCGATATACGGTACCGGTTCATTGCATCTCTGCCTTCTCATTTCTGATTCCTTCGTGCATGTATTGTCTTCCACCAACAGCCATCTTCCATAAGGAACAGCTTCTTCCAATCTTTTGGGCCAGTTTGATATTATACTTACTTTCGCCCGACTTAGGTAGTATTTCCAATAATAATATCTATAATCTCGTCTTCAGATGCCCTACCCTAATTTATCCATATGTCGAAGCAGTCCATAGCATCTGAAGATATTTTCAAGGTGTAATTACCTTGCCATGGCTTACAGACGATCAGAACGTAGCCAATTTGCACATCATTTTTCCTATCATTCTTATAATAATTTTTCATCAGAACTGAGACTACTCAATTTTCTATTTAATTCTCTATCCTATAATCTCTTGGCTCTGTATAACCAATATTGAAAGAGCTCATTTTCTGGGGGCGAAACATTTTCAGCGCTTTTGCGCCATGTCATGTGACATTTTTGATTTCGTGGCTACGGCATCCGGGGACCGCGGATTTTTGATCGGCATGTGAGGGTGTAAATGATCATGCAACTATGGAATGCTTGAAGTCGCACGCGCGGCGCGGGCCTTGCCATAATTAAGCTTTTAGTCGGTTCCGTAAAGGCCAATCACGTCATATTTCTTGCTCGTATTAAGGCGGCGGCATGAAAGCAAACTAAAGCGACCGTCTCCTTCCCAGCATGGAGGAAACGAAAGTAGTTCACGTACATCATTCATCCTTCGAAGAAAATGGCGACATCGAAGGACTGGATACCGCAAAATATCTTGAAGCCGCTGCACAGCAATATGAACTTCCCCGAGTAAGCGTTTCTTTAATCACCGTGCTCCGTTATGCAACCCCATTGGAGACAGGAATTCAATTGCTTGGTTCCATTATGGCCATTAGTGGAGGTCCACTTTCCCGAATTTTTCCATGCTGATCTTGCAGGCGCTGCGCTTCCCCTGATGACGATTTTGCTTGGGAATTTCGTAAACCTATTTGGAGGATTTGTGTCTCCGAATACCCCGACGCTGACGCCGCCGCCAAGTCGTGCAGCGTTTAACCACGAGGCAAGTCTTGAATTCACATCGAATTACTAATAACAGGTCACCAGACTCGCTCTCGACTTGGCTTATATTGGAATCGGGGTGCTGATTTCCACATATATTGGCATGGTATGTTGGGTTATTACTGGGGAACGGATCAGTCGGAGAATTAGAGAGTATTACCCCTCAGATCGGAACTAATTCAGGAAATATCTTTATGCTGTCCTCCGTCAAAATGTTGCCTTTTTCGATCGCCTGGGCCCTGGAGAGATCACCAATCGTCTTTCACACGATGTCAACCTAATTCAGGATGGCATATCAGACAAAGTATACCTGATTTTTATTGTTTTATTTCGTTTGTTTTGGTTGACGGGCTGTAGGTTGCCATTCTTATGGCTGCGGTTGCGACGTTCGTATCCGGCTTTGTTGTAGCCTTCGTAAAGCAATGGAAGTTTACATTGATTCTTTCATGCATGGTTCCGGCAATGGTTGCTATATTTGGAGCCGGGGGGGCGATAGTCTCAAAAGTCGAGGCCAGATTAGTGGTTGAGTTATCCGCAGCTGCTACCGTTGCCGAGGAAGCAGTCTCCTCAATACGCACGACCGAGGCATTTGGAATGGACGACAAACTTGCTGCACATTATGATTCCAGCTTGGCGAAGGCGCAGAGAATTGGATACCGCAAGGTGATTGCGAGCTCATGCATGTTCGCCGCCGTTTTTTTCCTGGTTTACATGATGTTCGGGTTGGCGTTTTGTTATTTCCCATTTAGTCCCACTGCTGACGCTGATTTAGGGGAAGGATCGAAGTTGATTGCATCGGGTGAGTTGAATATTGGGTTGCTCATGAATGTGTTGTTTGCGATTGTTTTCGCTTCGATGTCCATTACTCTGATGTTGCCGCTCACCGAGACTTTCTCCAGTGCCGCCGGTGCTGCGCAGAAGATTGTTCAAACGATCCATCGGATCCCTCCAATTGATTCACTCTCCTCGGAGGGCAAGGTCCTGGAAACCGTTACCGGTCAAATAGAATTTCAGAACGTTTCCTTCGTTTATCCCTCGCGTCCTCAAGGTCGATTCCTCATTGAAGTTACTAATCTCAAGTCCTGGTGTTGAAAAATCTCTCATTGACGATTCCATCTGGAAAATTTACAGCAATTGTCGGGGCTTCGGGTTCCGGGAAGTCAACAATTATTCAGCTGATTGAGCGATTCTATGATCCCGTAGAAGGAGCAATCACCCTCGATGGCCACGACATTAAGACTTTGAATTTACGTTCATTGCGTGGCTTTATGAGTCTTGTCACTCAAGAGCCAGTTCTCTTCAATACTTCGATTTACGAGAATGTCTGTCACGGGTAAGTGTGTGGTTTGAATACACTCCTAATCTTCAGAATGATGGGTACTTCCTTCGAGAATTCGTCTGCATCAGAGAAGCGTCGCATGGTCGAGAATGCTTGCGCTCTGGCCAATGTCGATGATTTCATTCGGTCCCTTCAAGACGGGTATGACACAATTGTGGGTGAGGCCGGTGCTCTTTTATCAGGTGGTCAAAAACAGCGGATTGCTATTGCTCGTGCAATTGTTTCAAATCCAAAGATACTTCTTCTCGACGAAGCCACTTCGGCCCTTGATACCGCGGTAAGCTATATGGTCGGTCGAATTAACTGCATAGTCTGAACGTCAGGTCCAAGAAGCATTATATAATGCTGCTCGAACACGTACGACAGTATGCATTGCGCATCGTTTATCTACGATAAGAAATGCAGACAATATAATCGTTCTTTCTCGTGGAGCGGTGGTTGAGCAAGGAACACATTCAGAACTCCTCACGTCTGGACATGTGTACAGAGATCTTGTTGAGGCGCAGTATTTAGTTATGGGCCGTGAAATTACAACAGAACATGTCGAAGATCTCGGAGGTTTTGGAGAGAAAAGTCCGCAGGTAGCTGAACGCTTCCCTCTCGCCCCTTCGAAAAGCGTTCCAAGTCCCCAAGGTCAACAGATGGATACCATGCAAGAGTCGAAGGCACGAACATATTCAAATTTTGAGCTGGTCAAAAAGGTTATTGGCTAATGTACCATCTAATTGTTAGACTCTAAAATGGAATTCAGAAGAACACTCGACTATCATTGTGGGCTGGTTAATGTCACTCCTGACCGGTGGAGTGTATCCGGCACAGGCTCTTTTATTCGCATATCTTATCTCCGATTTGTTGAACCCTGATGCTCATGCCATGCGCTCTCGGGCGAATCAGCTGTCCCTTTGGTGGGTTTTGATCGCCATTATTCTATTTCTTGCATATCTCGTACAAGGATCGGCATTCGGTTATTCAAGCGAAAAAATGGTGTTTCCGTTGTGAAGGGCGTGGTCGCTAATTCTAGATGCGAAGGGTGCGATGTCAGTCCCTCCGATCCATTATGCGGCAAGAAATAGCCTATTTTGACAATCGTCAGCACAGTACTGGTGTCTTGATGACAATGCTATCAACTGAGGCGACCGCCATGTCGGGCCTTTCTGGCGTTAATCTCGGCTCCATTCTGACTGTTCTGGTGAATCTAACGAGTGGGACTATCGTCGCGTATGTTCTCTAAACTCCGGAGCTTACAATAGAATTGCCTATGGTTGGAAACTCGCCCTCGTTGCTTGTTCATTGTTACCAGTTGGGGTGATGGCGGGATATATGCGGACGTATCTGTTGAAGGCTTTGGACAATCATCTTCGGCAGGCCTATGAGACCTCTGCCACCTTGGTTTGCGATCAGGTCGCGGCAATTCGCACCGTTGCCTCGTTGAAGCGTGAAGTTGGTCTCCACAAAGAATTTTGTGAAAGCTTGACGGCACCAATGGTGAAAGCATTGCGATGGACCGTCGGAAGTACTGCGGTACATCTCTTGAGAACGAGGCCAATGATTAGCTCTATGCTCTAGGTCAGAGTTTGGCCTTTTTTGTGAATGCCTTGTTGTATTGGTATGGCTCGACGCTATTGCGTGATGGAGAATACGGCCTCGTTCAGTTTATCGTGGTGTAATGAATCCCAATCTAACGCTTTGATAATTGTAGCTTCGTTGCGATGACGGAAGGTGCTCAAGGAGCGGGACACTTTTTGTAAGTCCCCTATCGGCATTCGTTAACAGAAAGCTCTTTCGCGCCCGATATTACAAAAGCAAAGTCGAGTACAATCAATGTCAGTCGATTGATGGACCGCCAACCACGAATCGATAGCTGGAGTGAGAAAGGCAATTCCATGGAAACTGTGGGGCAAGGACATCTCGCTTTTAAAGATGTGCATTTCAGCTATCCCTCTCGGCCTCATATTCCCGTGCTCAGGGGATTGGATCTAGAGGTGAACCCGGGACAATACGTAGCTTTAGTAGGGCCGTCAGGATGTGGGAAGTCCACAGCCGTGGCGCTGGTTGAACGGTTTTATGATCCGCTGGCAGGCAGTGTGTTGGTGAATGGGATACCGGTTTCAGACTATAACCTCTCGGATCTCCGGAAGAATCTTGGCTTCGTTAGCCAGGAACCCACGTATTCCCCTTAAACTGTGAGAATCTGACAATAGTTTATACTATGGAACGGTGAGGTTTAATATTCTACTTGGAGCAACCAGAGAAGTGACAGATGAAGAACTTGATCGAGCCTGCCAAGATGCAAATGTTCCTTGTCTTGATTTCCACCGCTGACTTGCAAGATCTACGATTTCATACAATCTTTGCCGCAAGGCTATGAGACAGTCGTGGGAATAAAGGGATCCGCATTGTCTGGAGGTCAGAAGCAGCGCATTGCCCTTGCGCGTGCTTTGATTCGCAACCCCAAAATTCTGCTTCTCGACGAAGCCACATCGTCACTCGATTCCGAGAGCGAAAGAATTGTTCAAGCGGCCTTGGACAACGCAGCTAAAGGGCGCACAACTCTTGCCATCGCCCATCGCCTTAGTACGATCCAGAACGCGGATATGATTTATGTTATCGATCGAGGTCGAGTAGTAGAACGTGGGACTCATTCAGATTTGCTTGCACAAGGTGGACGCTACTTTGAATTGGCAAGAGAGCAGAAGTTGGAAAAGCGGCAAGTGAAATGGAGGAAAGAACCATACAGCTTATAAAGAAGGCACCGTTGATCAATTGAGCGTTATGTTATTATTGGGATATTGTTGCGGTTTGGGCTATCGTAGAATCATTTTACGCACATGTTTCCGCTGGATAGTGTTAGCAAGCCGCTCGATATTACGTGCCGGATATGACCCATTGATTTCGGAAAAGCAAAAAAAAGAAAAACAGAAAAGAAAAATCTAATTCCAAGCTGTTGCATCTATAGCAGTAACATCCACAAGTTTTATGAATGGCAGAATGCAATCTCTTTCCTACCTCAGAAAGTCGTTTAGTAGCACACCAATTTTGGCCATACTGATCGTTTTCTCTAGCCGTGATCACAGACCGTCAACGGTTACCTACCGTCTGACCCTATGCGGGATGGTCACGATTTGAGGCTTTGATTGACTAGGCGTCCCCTGTTCCATCCCTATATTGACAGCTCGCAGGTTGTAATTATGGTGCGTTCCATATTTCTACATGAAGTTTTTCCCCTCTTTTTTTTTTGTTTTTGCCTTTCTTTTTCGTTGATCAATTAGCCCACTTCATTACGAGAAGAATAATCTATTCTAGTGTTCTGCATCTAACCGCAGCGTCAAAAATTAAAAACTAGTACGTGCATATTATTATCCCTCTCAAAGTCGCTTTATATCCGGATGCGCGGCTTCTCGATCATCCCAACGATTTTGTCTGGTGAACCTAGATTTCCACCACTTATGACCGAGGTAAAGTCCAATGGCCATCATAAATGTAGACGGTATACTGATGACAACGTACCACCACAAGTGGGGCGCTTGATTATTGCCCAGCTCCTTCACATTCATTCCAAACAAGCCCTTCATATTAGCGTACTTGCTTCAACGGCGTATACGGTGAAGAGAGTCAACGGTAAGAAAAAAGCCGCCAAGAGAGAAAGATATTCCATATTACGGCCCGATGCAATCGAGATCTCCACCTTCTGAAAAGAAATGTTATTGTGAATCTAATGTCAGGATGAAATCAAATGAAACAGACCATATCTATAGCATCGCGAATCAGGCTTTCATCAATCTCGACTGCCTTTTCGACTCTCTTGAGGCTCGGGTCCAAAATCGCCGGTTCAAGCGGCAACGGTACTTTTGCTATCTTAGCCTTCTTGAGTGCATCGACCGCGCGACGCAAATAGACGGTTTCCCTCAAGATGAGTCTCCGTTCGAAAAATTTCCAGCAGTGGCGATTGTTGAAATCGTCGACATAAGATGGGGGAGCATCTCTGATCTGTCCACCTTAGATGTTATAATATCACCAGGTTTACCGCCAGGATTTCGCGGCGCAGTTCTTTCAGAAACTCGTCCCATCCCCAAATGATCGCACGGGCAAGGCTGCCTACGAATTGAGGCCCATCTTTTCTCAGGCTGACATCAATGTAATTAACTGCGTCTTGGAGCTGAAGGGGACGATCGGTGCACTTTGCCAGACGACCCTTCAGGTGGGTGTTTGGGTACTCATGCTTCTCATCTACATCGACAATCGAGAATCCCATTAGATCATCTCCCGGGCCGATAAGGACAATGAAATTCCATACGTTGTCGTGCTTTGAAAAGAGAACGCCAACACGTCTGCGCCTGCGACGCCATTCCATCTCGTGGTCCTTTCCGGTGTTGATCGCATGCGGCACAATGTTGCCTCTACAGGCTGCAGGTTGATTTTCGGGGGACAGATTTTTCCAGATTGTCTTGAACTCGATAAACATCCCTACGAACTTAGCTCTGTTGTCCGGAAGACTATACAAATGTCCGCACCAAAATGTGCTTCTTCGGGTACGTTCAACCACTTTGTCGCCATAGCCCAGTCGCCAGCCAGCATGCCACAAGCGCGACCGACGATTTCCACTGCCGTTTTATTGACGTTTTTGATGAAGCTAATGAGGGGTCAGTGGGAATTCAGTGTACGGAAAATGTTACATTATTCGATAAACGGTCCCCGCGGGTTTGTTCTTGTTAGTTATAGTCGTGGCGAAGCGATACCTGCAAGACTGTTCCTATATTATCGTCCGTAAGTGCTATTTTGATGTCCCAGGTATCATCTTGAAGAAGTCAGCCCGCATTCATTTCACTTCCACCAACCCATCTCAGCCTCTGTGTCTTCTGCATCGCTAGACCCTTCAGGGGCTTGACGCAATCAGCAAGTATTCGATGAAATCCAACGTACCGCTCCATGCAGGGAAATTGCAGACTGTATATACTGGGGAGGAATGGTTTGTCAGTTGTGTCTCGTATTGCTCAAACACGGCATTGTTAAAGGCATGTTTCCAGTCCCCTGTTATGTCTCTGTCGGCGGCAGCTGCCGGAACCGGTGTTGCATCAACACTTGAAGTGATATTTGCCATGACGATTCCCACTTGGTAGGTTTTTGCTAGCAAAAGAGCAAGGAGGAAGTGGGAGAAGCGAATAGGAGTTGCGGGTTCCGGTCTCGGCGCCGGCCCACTCCTTTGTATTAAATGGGCAAACGAGGTAAACGGAGTGCACGCACCAGGAAATGAGCAGACGACACCGGCAGAGATAAGGCGCGTTCGAACGATTGGCCCATTGGTCTTAAACTTGGAAGAGCGGCAATTAAACTTTTTGGTGAGTTGCGGGGGTGAAGCGACCCATTGCGAAACGCATGTACTTATTACTGTACAGTTGCAGGAGACCGACAGAATCGAAGGTCCCCGGAACTGAAGCGCTGTCGATGAGCAGAGGAAACCCATTTCAAAACAGGTGCAGCATCATTGTGAATACACTCTCCCGCTTGACCGCCCTCCCGCGACGGCCTCGGGACGGTGCGACGGCAAGACGGTTCGGGAGCGACAGTTGCCGGATTATGTCAGCGGGGCGGAGGAACAAAACACTGCCGCACGGATCGCCTGGGCGCTGCATAAGGCGCCGAGGCCCGGCCTCCGAAAGGCGACTGATCGGGCGATGTATACGCAATAGCACTGCCAGCCTCGCAGCCAAGTCATGTCTCAGCCAACCCCCGGCCTCCAGCGACGCGACACCTTCGGATCGCTCGTACATAAGATGTCCCAGGGACGGACTCTGGCCGTCAAATACGCGAGCATCATGGTCCGCAAGCTTCGACGATCGGTGCCGAACGAAGGGCGACCCAACGCCCACGAGCTCACCGAAGTACCTTTACCACCAGGAGACGGTGTTCGAGACTTCAAGTGGCCCGCGATCCAGGCCCTCATCAATGCCGCCGGAGAGAAACACGTGCTTGTCAATTTCTACACGAATAAGGTCTGAATCCAGGCTAATATTCAAAGCTAATTGCTCAGAGCAAACGATGCAAGCGGAGTGTTGAAATCTTTCAACAACTTCAGACGTTTGTCGATCCCGGGAAAATCATCCTGGTGAAATGCAACCTCGATGAAAATCATCTGCCCTTTGAGATTTATCAACTGCCCACAATCAAATTGTATCCTGGCCCGGGAGCCCAGAAGCAATACACTATCGAGTATTTTGACAACCCGTTGTCCCTGAAAGGATATCTTCGCTTTCTTAGGCAGGAAGGGAGCTTCCTCCAAGTCTTTCATTCCTGAGACGGGGAAATGGAGCCCCACGGATCTGAATTACTTTAGCAGAAGAACCTCTGTTGCGGCATAATAGGTGGATTTAGCAGAGACACGGAATAACTGGATTCAGTAGATATATGGACATGTATTGAATGTAAAGTGGTTCGAACACCGGCCTCACGTTTCGTTGACTCGTTATTCTTCGCCCGTTATAGCACATAATCGCGGCCACATATTTCCCACTAACCATCTGGGTTCGCATTACCACAGGAAGTTGGTCCCATGACCAACATTTGCTCACCTGATTGACAGATCAATTGCGATTGTAGAGCCCCAATATACAGGTTCAGGACAAAACCTTATTATTCCGAAAGAATTGGAGCTTCCCGGCGCAACAGAGACGGTCCCATGACCCTCTTTCGAAACTTTCTTTTTAGAACAAGAATAGCGCTGAGCACTAAGTAAGAGCAGGGCGAGCTCGCACTCCTGTAGATCGCACTAAATAAATCGGCGCCAATTAGATTTTTATCTCAATACAATCAAATATTTCAACTGCCTCATCACCTGTGACATCAACATATGCATCAGACTCATCACTGGACCCCTTCTTTGCCTTAGACTTCTACCTTCTCTTTCTAGAACAGTTATTTGGAGCCAGTCACTGCTTAGTACTTCTCATGCTTCTTGAATTCTAACTAACTCTGATCCCTCATTAGAGCCTTCTTATCAATAACTCATCTTTTATGAAAAGACAACTTTATTAATAATGCAACATGGTAGGGGCAGTGATGTCCACTACTCCTGCCAAACTTGTTGGAGAATATGCATCCTCGCTAGAGTTGTTTTAAATTAGGGCTTAGATAATAACCACCTCCGGTGGGTGATTCAAATTTTCACTTTTCTCGCTTAACAATTCACCGCACATTCTTCAACAGGTTATGAGCCCGGGTTAGCGCAAGCGCCCACGGTGAACATCCATCCATCAAACGTATCAATCAATCAATCAATCCACCCACTCAAACAAACCACGGTCCCCGGCCTGTATCGTGAAGCCTCACGAAACATAGATAATCCGGATAACGCGTACCGGAGCCGATATGGGATTCTAAAACTCCAGGATCACAACTACCAGAACTGGTCCTTTCAATGCCAAATACTCCTCTCCAAAAAGAAGGTTTGGAAAGTTG
>Ga0335081_10018972_pt1 | contig 11122 bp, 7 predicted proteins | sample Lox_Sample_35_FD_206713 | JGI IMG/M metagenome (GOLD analysis project Ga0335081, IMG submission 206713) | Soil microbial communities from Loxahatchee National Wildlife Refuge, Florida, United States - Lox_Sample_3.5 | ecosystem: Environmental > Terrestrial > Soil > Wetlands | place: USA: Florida...
TGCTCCCGACGCCCCGATCCCGGTAGCCATTACATGCCTTGACCAAAGCGCGAATGCCAGTCGGAAAAGCGGCGTCGCGTGCACCATACCCTTTAATAATGGCGACGAAGTTCGCGTTCCGCGAACCGACGAGAATGTTGTCGGGGTTGAAGCGTGCATCGCCCGCATCGAACCAGTGGTTCGGACCGACCGGCTTCATGTCGTTGAAGGTCAGATAGTTGATTCTTTTGGCTGCGCGCACGAGCGCCAGCTCTTGCGGCGTCCAGCCGAATTCGTCGAGATGCTCGCCTGCGATCCACCGCCAGGCGATATCGCCTTTGGGCGTCACCTCATAGATCGCCTCGTCCACCAGTTTGGGCAGGGTGAAACCCGGTAGAGGGTGCACCAAGACCGAGAGCACGAGTGTGTTCCCGTTCGGCAGCCGCGCCCAATCATGATGCTGCTGGGCCGCGCCGCCTGGCGCGGCACTGCCCCATTCCCACACGATCTTGCCATTCCAGTCGAGTTCGCCGATCGACTTGTCGTGGTAGATGAAGGGCAGACCTTTGAACATTGCCGGGTCGTTCGGCTTCATCATCGAAAGCTCGACCATGACGCGGCCGCGCTGGCCGCCGGTGAGCGCCGGGTCAATGATGCCGCTTGGGAAGCCTGGATGATCCCAGCGATGGACTTCATGTCCATTCATATCGATCAGATGCGTGACGTCGTCGCCGCCGCTGAAAAGTATGAAACTGTTATATGATTTGCCCGGATCGTAGCGGGTTACGCCGGTCGGAAAGACGCTCGGCTCGGCGCGCGCCGGCCCGTCCAACAGCAGCGCGAGCGCAGCCGACCCGAGGATCGGTGCAGAGACTGATCTGGTGAGAAACCGACGCCGATTGATGAGCATATTACAGCCCTGACAACTAAGCCGTCGCGCCCTTCGCCTTCGGCCGGCGCAGATGCTCGTCGAGCCGCGGCATGATCTCGACGAAATTGCACGGTCCGTAGCGGTAATCGAGCTGGTGCACCAGAATTTCGTCCCAGGCGTCCTTGCAGGCGCCGGGCGAGCCCGGCAGGCAGAAAATGTAGGTCGAATTGGCGACGCCCGCGGTGGCACGCGACTGGATCGCCGACGTGCCGATTTTGGGGAAGCTCACCACCAGAAACAGCGCCGAGAACGCGTCCATCTTCTTTTCGAACAGCGGCTCGACCGCCTCGGGCGTGACGTCGCGGCCGGTAAAGCCGGTGCCGCCGGTGGTGATGACGACATCGATCACCGGATCATCGATCCACGCCTTGACGCGGGCGCGGATCGCATCGATGTCGTCGGTGACGATGCTGCGCTCGGCCACGAAATGACCGGCGGCGACGATGCGCTGCACCAGCACCGCGCCGGACTTGTCGTCCTTGATCGAGCGCGTGTCGGAAATCGTCAGCACCGCGATCTTGAGCGGCACGAAGCGTTTGGTCTCGTCAATTCCGGGCATGGTCTCTGCTCTTCCTGAAGGCAGATTACGGCGGCCGGCCTCCCGCTGCAAATGGGGCACGGCAATGGCCTGCTACCGCGGCACGCCGTTCCAGAAGCGCCGCGCGCATTCAGCCGTCATAGCGAACTCGCCGCAAATGTATTGCAGGCCGAAACATCGCCGCTGTTGAAGCCGTTCATGAACCAGCGCTTGCGCTGCTCGGACGTTCCGTGCGTGAAGGAATCCGGAACCACATAACCTTGCGTCTGCTTTTGCAGGCGGTCGTCGCCGATCGCCGACGCGGTCTGCAGCGCCTGGTCGACGTCGCCGGGATCGAGGAAGTGATGCTTCTGCTGGGCGCGGTTTGCCCATATCCCCGCGAGGCAGTCGGCCTGCAATTCGATGCGGACCTGGATCGCGTTGGCCTGCGCCTGGCTCGACGCGGCCTTCTGCGCACTGGTCGCCTTCCCGAGTGTGCCCAGCTCGTCCTGCACGTGATGCCCGACCTCGTGAGCGATCACATAGGCCTCCGAGAACTGGCACGCCGTGCTGCTGGTGCAGCCGTCGAACTTGTTCTGCAGGTCGGAGAAAAATGCCGTGTCGAGATAGATGCGCTTGTCGAGCGGGCAGTAGAACGGCCCCATCGCCGATTGCGCCAGTCCGCAGCCGCCCGGCTCCGAGCCGCGGAACAGGCGCAGCTTGGGCGGATGATAGGTGCGGCCCGCGGCGGTGAAGATTTCGCTCCAGCGATCCTCGGTGTCGCCGAGCACCAGCGCCACGAATCGCCCGGTTGGATCGGCCGGCGTGCCGGCGGTGACGGGCGGCGCTTGGCCGCCTTGCTGCGTCACCGGTGCGCCGCCGGTGAGAATCTGCGCGCCATTGAGCAGCACGCTCGGATCGATGCCGAAATACCAGCTGATCAGCGCTATGATGATGACGGTACCGATACCGAGCCCGCCGCGGCCGCCTGGAATTCCGATGCCGCCGCCGCTGCCCGCGCGATCGTCTTCAACATTGTCGCTTGGCCGGAAATCATCGGTACGCATGCCTTATTCTCCTGTCGGGTGCCGGCGTTCGCGGCGCATTCTTTGTCCGCATTGTAGCTGCGCAATCGCCGCGCGTCGAACGCAGTTAACCAAATGTTTCCCGGCATTTATTGCCTAGTTGAAAGTTGTCTTGATTAAGCCGTTTTTTACCTTGGCGGGGCATCTTGTTGTTTGTCGGTTGTAGGTCCCGCGTCGCCGGCCGCGTCGCCTGAGTCAGAGTTCTGAGTCATGGTTGTGTCGCGTCGCGGGGCGTCCAGTAGGACGCCCCGCGTGAGTTTTGAGTCGGCACCGTCAGCGCGCATTGTCGTCGGCGATTGCGTTGCCGAGATGACGAAATTGCCGGCGGCTTCTGCCGATCTGGTGTTCGCCGACCCGCCTTACAATCTGCAACTGGCCGGCGACCTCAAACGGCCCGACGATTCGCACGTCGACGCCGTCGACGACGACTGGGACAAGTTTTCCAGTTTCGCGGCTTACGACGATTTCACCCGCGCCTGGCTGGCGGCGTGTCGGCGGGTCATGAAGCCGAATGCCACGCTATGGGTGATCGGCTCCTATCACAATATTTTCCGGGTCGGCACGATTCTGCAGGACCTCGGCTTCTGGATTCTCAACGACATCGTCTGGCGCAAGTCCAACCCGATGCCGAATTTCCGCGGCCGCCGCTTCACCAATGCGCACGAGACGCTGATCTGGGCGGCGCGCGGCGCGCAGAAGCGCGACTACACGTTCAATTACGAAGCGCTCAAATCCGGCAACGAAGATATCCAGATGCGCTCCGACTGGTTCATCCCGCTATGTACCGGCGAGGAGCGGCTCAAGGGCCGCGACGGCAAAAAGCTGCATCCGACGCAGAAGCCGGAGGCGCTGCTTGCCCGCGTCATCCTCTCGGCATCGCGGCCGGGCGACGTGGTGCTCGATCCGTTCTGCGGCACCGGCACGACCGGCGCGGTGGCGCGCCGGCTGCATCGCAATTTCATCGGCGTCGAGCGCGAAGCTGACTATGCGGCCGCGGCGCGGGCGCGAATCGAGGCCGTCGAGCCGCTCGACGAGCCGGCGCTGGCAAGCTTCATGACCGCCCGCGAGGCGCCGCGTGTGCCGTTCACGGCGCTGATCGAGCGCGGCCTTGTTTCGCCCGGGGTCAAGCTGGTCGACGCCAAGCGCCGCCACCGTGCCCTGGTGCGGGCCGACGGCGCGCTGGCGCTGGGCGAGGCGGTCGGCTCGATCCACCGCATCGGCGCGCTCGCCCAAGGCCTCGAAGCCTGCAACGGCTGGACCTTCTGGCACGTCGAAACGCCAGCCGGCCTCACGGTCATCGATACGCTCCGCGCGAAGGTGCGCGCGGAAATGGGCGCTCCCTGAGGCATGGCCTCGGCCGCCGAGCTTGGTATGCGGGCGGCGCGCCGCCTAGGTGGTTCACCGCTTCCGGCGCGCCGTCAAAATCGCTACCATCCGTCCGGTTTATGACTCGTCCGGGCAATTTTCCTTCAACCGAGGAATGGCATGACAAATCGTTTGATCTCGGCGCGACCCATCCGCGTTCGCGCTGCGGGCTTCCGCGCACCAGCCAAGGCACTGCGGCGCTGGACGCCCGCCGCCATTGCGACCCTCGCGGCGACCATCGCGCTGACGGCCGTCGTCGCCGCGCCGCCGGCCGACGCCGCCGCCAGCCGGCGGGCGCATCCGGCGCGCCCCACCGAAATGACGGCCCCGCGCGCGGCGGGCGAGCCGATCATGGCCATTGTGTCGATCAAGAGCCAGAAAGTGACCTTCTACGATGCCGACGGCTGGATCTTCAGCGCCCCGGTGTCGAGCGGCACGACCGGACGCGAGACGCCGGCCGGCCTGTTCGCCGTCATCGAGAAGAACAAGGACCATCATTCGAGCCTCTATGACGATGCCTGGATGCCGAACATGCTGCGCATCACCTGGAACGGCATCGCGCTGCACGGCGGGCCCCTGCCCGGCTATGCGGCCTCGCATGGCTGCGTGCGCATGCCCTACGACTTCGCCGCGAAGATGTTCGACAAAGTGCCGATGGGCATGCGGGTGATCATCTCGCCGACTGACGTGGACCCGGTCGCATTCTCAGATCCGGCACTGCTGGTGCCCAACCAGGGGGCGATCGACGCCGTGCCGGAGCGCGCCGCAAAGCTCAGCGGCGAGGCCGACGAGGCCACCAAGGCGGCCGCAGCCACGAAGGCCGCCGCCGTGAAGGCAACGCGTGAATCGGCGGCGCTCACCGCGTCGCTGCGCAAGCTCGAATATCTCAAGAAGCGTGCCGACGCGGCACTCGCCTATGCGGATAAAATCCTCGCCGCCGCCAAGACCGACCAGGCCAAGGCGCGCGACGCGGATCTCAAGCAGAAGGCCGCCGCCAAGGTCGCGGAACTGCAAACCCAGATCGACGCCGCCAAGGCAAACCCGAAGCTTGCCGGCGCCTTGACGGCGCAGGACGCCGCGAAGGCGGCCGAGGCCAAACGGGCCGCCGCCGCCAAGGCGGCGCTCGACGCACAGCTCGCACTCGAGCCGGTCTCGATCTTCATCAGCCGCGCCACGCAGAAACTCTACGTGCGGCGCGACACGCACAAGCGGATCCCGGATGGCGGGGAGATGTACGATACCAGCCTCGAATTCCCGATCACGATCAAAGATCCGGACAAGCCGATCGGCACGCACATCTTTACGGCGGTCGCGTTTGCTTCCGGCGGCGGCCTGCGCTGGACCGAAGTCACCATCGACAGCGGCGATAGCGCCAAGGACGCGCTCGCCCGCGTCACCATCCCGAAGGAAGTGCTCGATCAGATCGCGCCCACCGCGCTGCCGCGGTCCTCGATCACCATCTCGGACGAGCCGTTGAGCAGCGAAACCAACTATCGCACCGAGTTCGTCGTCGTGCTGAACAACCAGCCGCAGGGCGGCTTCCTCAATCGCGCGCGCTCGCCCGACATGCGCATCGCGCGCCGCGACAATGAGGGTTGGGGCAACAGTCTCTTTGGCGGCTTCGGGAACTGGTTCGGCGGCGATTCCCAGCCCGCCAATGCACGCCGGCCCGGCCGCCAGCCCTACGCTCGGCAGCAGGGTTGGGGGAGCAGCTACTAGGGGCTCTCCCGGCGAAATGCAGGCAGTCTCTCAAGTCTGGTGCGCGAGACTGCCGAGCGCGGCGAGTGGGCTCGTCGTGTTTGACTGGACAGTCAGATCGGGCTGCGAACTGCCGCCGTCTGGGCCGCTCCCTGGCGCGTAGGCGGCCATCGCCTGTGCAAGTTGCACGTCTGCCGGCGAGAAACTGAGTGTCGGGTCGGCAGCAATGCCGGCGACCTGCCATTCCGGGCCGACCTGGCCCATCGACGCGGCCGACGCGAGCTGGTTATTCGTTATGTCGTAGACTTCGAAGGCGCCGGTGTTGGTATTGCGCATCAGCATGTCGCTGGCGCCGGCGCCATTGATCGGACCGAAGCCGACCACGGACCACTCCAGGCCGACCTGGCCCATCGGCGCCGCCGAAGTGATCTGGTTGCCGCGAATGTCGTAAATCTCGAAGGCGCCGGTATTGTTGTTGCGCATCAGCATGTCGGTCTCATTGGCATTGCCGGAAAAATCGCCGAAGCCGACGACGGACCATTCCAGCCCGACCTGCCCCATCGGCGCGGCCGAGGTGATCTGATTGTTGCTGATGTCGTAAATCTCGAACGCGCCGGTGTTGCTGTTGCGCATCAGCATGTCGGTCTCGTTGGCCCGCATCGAGAAATCGCCAAAGCCCGCGACCGACCATTCGAGCCCGACCTGCCCCATCGGCGCCGCCGCGGTGATGGTGTTGTGGGCGAGGTCGTAGACTTCGAACTTGCCGTTGTTGCTGTCGCGCATCAGCATGTCGGTCTCGCCGGCGTTGCTGGAGAAATCGCCGAAGCCTGAAACCGACCACTCCAACCCGACCTGGCCCATGGCGGCCGCACCGGTCAGAGTGTTGTTGCTGATGTCGTAGATCTCGAAGGCGCCGCTATTGCTGCTGCGCAGGATCATGTCTGACGTGTCAGTAGCATCGAACGCGCCGACGCCCGCCACCTTCCATTCCAGGCCGACCTGTCCCAACGCGGCAGCCGAGAGAATACTGTTGCCGCCGAGAACATAGATTTCATAGTCGCCGTTGTTGCCGTCGCGCATGATCATGTCGGCGGTAGCGGTGGGAGGCGGAGGCGGCGGTGGGGGCGGCGAGGATGGTGGCGCGATGACCTGAGCGAAACTGTAGGTGCCGTCCGTGAACTGATAATTGGCGACATTCGATATGTTATCGGTGCCGTTGGGCGATCCGGAGCGCTCGTCCGTAATGGTGAGGCTGTTACTTGAGGTTTGCGTCACCTGATATTGCGAGCGCGCGCCGGTGAATACGATCGTGTCGGTGCCGCCGCCGCCGTTGATCGTGACATTGCTGTCGTTTTCGTAGGTGACGTTTACGCTCGGACCGGTGACGGTGCTTCCGCCGAAGCCTTCAATAATGACCGTGTCGGAGGAGTTCCAGTTGGAAAAACTGACGCCGGAAAAGTTGCCACCTCTGCTCGTCTCATTAAAGATGACCGTATCGGACGTGCCGCCGCCGACGACATTCGTAACGGCGATGCTATCAAGTCCGGTGACGGTCGAAGTGCCGCTGACGAACTGAAATGTCCTATATCCTTCCTGCTCCCCGGATATTTTCTGAAGATCGACAACGCCCGCGTTCTCAAGCTGCAAGGTTCCGATGCCGCCGAAATAATCTCCCGCGAGCCACGTGCCCGCCGTCACCACGGCGGTCGTGTTCGTTCCATCTCCAATATAATCGTTGACGCCGGCGCCAAGATTGAAGGTGTTGGTTCCGTTGTAGCCCAAGAACCACTCGCCGCCGCCGCTGCCACTGATACTGAAGGTGTTATTCGCGCCGTTGAGCAGATCGCCGTACAAATTAGAGAGGAGGTCGCTGCCGGTGGATGAGTACGATGCCGCGAAACCGCTCATGACCTCGTAGACGGTCGATTCGTCGGCGCTCACGCGTTCGACGGACGTCAACGACGTCCAGCCCAGATAGATGTTGATGCCGATCCCCGTGCCGGTGATGATTGTCTTGGTGCCGTCGCCATTGGTGAGCACGAAGCGCGTGGACGTTGATTCGGTTCGATCGGCCATGGTTTGCCCTTGAGGAAAACCACCTCCCCAATACTCGTCCGATGGGCTGAGCCAATTGGCGTTTCCCTCGTAAATGACGGTTGTCATATCGCGCAAATCCTTGGTCTAAGCCGGTGCAGGGCCCCCCAGCCCTTAAACTGGCTAAGAGCCAGGCGCGCCACTACCCCCAAATGGGTTACATCGCTTAGCGATACGGTTTTCTGGATGATCGGCTCGATCGGGATTTCAAATGCGGCTGGCTCAGCTCCAAGCCAATTCAATTGCTGGAGCGTGCTCGCGGTCCCGCCAAGGCGGCGAATGACCTACATCTAAATCGACGAAACCGCTCGGCCGACGGAAAACTGGGCAAGCAGCGCAACCAATTGCGCTTGCCGATTGGTGTTGGTCTTGTGAAAAATGCTTTTTAGCTGCTTGCGCGTCGTCTCGTAAGATATGTGCAATTCGGCTGCGATTTCTTCAATCGAGTCGCCACCCGACAATCGGCTGGCCAGACGCGCTTCCGCGGGAGTGAGATTGAATACGCTCATGAGATCACGCTCGACCAATCGAACGCGCGCTTCCAGGTCTACCAGCACCGCCACGACCTGACACGGCGCAAAGCAATCGGCGGCAATTCCCGACAGCCGGGAGACATAAGCGAGAATTGGATATCCCTCCTCGCGCGGAAAACTCACCGGCGGCTGAAGAGACCCGTCATCGGGACGCCAGATGACCGCGTGGAGCGCGCGCTCCAGGGCTGCCGTCGCGTCCTGGTTTCGTGACACGAGCCGGTTGCGGACGATCTGAAGGTCCTCCCCGATGAGGCGTTGAGCGGCGTTGTTAAGGCGAAATACTTCTCCGCATCGGTCGAACAGAACCACGGCCGATCCGCTCATCTCGAATGCATCAAGCGCGGCTTCTGCGCGCGCGAAACCGAATGCGCGCGCTGTCGCCGCCGCCGCGGAAAGGCTCCGCGACAGCGCGCTCAGGCGGCGGACGTCTTGTGGGGCAAACGGGCCCTCATCTTCCGAGCGTTGGATGGCGAGGCACCACACATCATCGCCGGCCGCAACCTTCACCCCGGCCACCCATCGCAGGCCGAGCGGAGCGCAAAGCTCATTATATATTGGAGTTCGAACGAACTCCTCGGGCGGCCCGACGTCAAAATCGGACATCGCTCCACGCCGGATCAACGCTGGGATACCCGCGTAGCGTGGATCAGCCTGGTGCCAGCCGTCGCGAAAGTAGGTCGAGAATAATTCTCCTACGGACTGACTGATCGGCACATTCGGCAAATGTCCGCGTAGCGGCAGCAGGGCTGCTCCGGTGCTGCCGGTCGCTTCTGCGGCAGCGACCATGGCACTTTCCCAAAGCGCCGGATTGGCCGCTGCGGCCGAGAAGGCGTGGGTGAGATCGACCAAATCGCCCGGCCGCGCTTTTCTGGCCATTTCGCCCCCATCGGCGCAGGAAATAAGGAAATAATTTCAACCATCGAATGCGTTGAGTTGCAAGTTTTGCGCCCCCCCTTATGAGGCCGCGGGCTCATCAAATACCGATAGTTGGTAGAGCGCGCCGTATTTCTCGCGCAGGTAGCTGAGATAGGGCTTCATGGTCAGCGGCGCGCCGGTTGCGCTCCTAATAAGCTCGTTCGGCGGGAATTTCGCGCCGTGCCGGTAGATGTTCTGGCGTAGCCATCCAAGCAGTGTGCCGAACTCGCCGCTGCCGATTTCAGCTGGAATTTCTGGATGCGCCTTGAGAGCAGCGGCGAAGAATTGCGCCGCCAGGATGTTGCCGATGGTGTAGCTCTGAAACGCGCCGCCAATCGCGCCGGAATACCAGTGCACGTCCTGCAGACAGCCGTCACGATCGTCGGGCGGCGTTACGCCGAGATCGGCCGCCATCGCCGCGCGCCATGCCTCCGAGAGATCTTTGACCGCGAGCTTGCCCTCGAGCATTTTCAGCTCCAGATCGAAGCGCAGCATGATGTGCAGATTGTAGGAAACTTCGTCGGCGTCGGTGCGGATCAGCGAACGCGCCACCTTGTTGATGGCGCGATGAAAGGTGCCGAGCGCGACACCTGAGAGCTGATCGGGAAAGCGCTGCTGCGCCGACGGATAAAAATACTTCCAGAAGCCGCGGCTGCGCGCGACGATATTTTCCCATAGCCGCGACTGGCTCTCATGCACGCCCGCGGACACGCCGTGACCCGCGGGCGTCGCGGCGAGCGCCACGTCTACGCCCTGCTCATACATGGCGTGGCCGGACTCGTGCAGCGTCGAGAACAGCGCGTCGCCGAGGTCATTCTCGTTGACGCGGGTCGTGATCCGCACGTCGCCTTCGGAAAACGACGTGCAGAACGGATGGCGCGTCAGATCGAGCCGGCCGCGCTTGAAATCGTAGCCGATCCGCTCGGCGGCGAGCCTGGCGAATTCCAGCTGGTCGGACTGAGGAAAATCGCGCCGAATGCAGGAGTCATCCGCTTCGGGCCGCGCGCAGATGGCATCCAACAACGGCACCAGTCCGCGTTTGAGCGCGCCGAACAGTTTTCGGATCGCCGCCGTGGTCATGCCCTCGTCGGCGTTGTCGATATGCGGATCGGCGATGTGTGCGTACGGAGCAAAAAACTCCGAATATTCGCGGCTCAATTCCAGCGTCTTTTCCAGATACGGCACCATCCGCTTGAAATCGTTCGCCGGCCGGGCCTGCGTCCAGGCCTGGTACGATGCGGAGCCGTGCGCGCTCGACCGCGCGACGTAGTCCGCCGGCACCTTGATGGCCTTCTCGTAATCGCGCCGCGCCGTGCGGATGACGCCGGCGTCGTTGCTGTCATGCGGCAGGCCTTCGGCATAGGACGCCAACGCCTCGATCAATCTGCCCATGGCGGGCGCAACCAGCCGCTCGTGCGCGAGCTGCGCCAGCATCGCCACCTGCCGGCCGCGGGCGTCAGCGCCGCCCGGCGGCATGTAGGTGGCCTGATCCCATTGCAGCACGGAGCAGGACGAATAAAGGTCGCTGATGTCGCGGAAACGCGTTTTCAGCTCCGCCAGCATGGTTTCCGGCGAGCGGCGAACGCGCATCGTTTTGGTTTTGGGGGCGATCTTGGCGCGGCGATGCGACCGCGCCCGTTGCTTGCGAGCCATCGCGCTTCTCCAATTGCAGCAGTCTACGCACCGTACGGGAAGACATCGCCGAGCAGCTCGAACGCGCGCTTGGCGAACGCGTCCATGTTCGCCACCCGGTTATCGCTGCCGGTGCGCAATGTGACCGCGCGCTCGGCCGGACCAACGATCGCAATGCAGGTGTGGCCGGCGGGATCGCCATAGCGATTGCCGGTCGGACCCGCCGCGCCGGTTTCACCGACGCCCCAGATCGCGCCGTGCCGCTCGCGCACGCGCCGCGCCAACAGCAGCGCATAGGCCTCGGTCGACGGCCGCAATTCCTTCATGTCGGCATCGTGGATGCCGAGGAGCGCGGCCCGCGCCGCCTTGGTGT
>Ga0335081_10018973_pt1 | contig 11121 bp, 9 predicted proteins | sample Lox_Sample_35_FD_206713 | JGI IMG/M metagenome (GOLD analysis project Ga0335081, IMG submission 206713) | Soil microbial communities from Loxahatchee National Wildlife Refuge, Florida, United States - Lox_Sample_3.5 | ecosystem: Environmental > Terrestrial > Soil > Wetlands | place: USA: Florida...
TCGCTTCACATTTCTTCAGCGCATTGTGTTCGGCGGTCCGCTTGTCGTCGGCGAGCGCCCAACCCACACCCGGCGTCCCCGCGGCCGGATCCATCGAGACCGCAATGCACTTGTTGCTGTAGTCTAGGATCACCTTGCACAGATTGCGCAACCTTGAATCGTTCTTCGCGTCCTTGGTCGAACGACAGGCGTTCAATGCTTTGGCGTCGGCCGTATCGGCGTCGTCATTGCCGTTGGAATAGCCGTAGGAAAATCCGCCCTTGGCGACGTCGGGCGGCAGTGCGACGGCGAGCGCGCCGGCGGCATGGCCGAGGCTCGGCAGCATGGCGCTGCCACAGATCACGAACGCGAATAAAAGCGCGCCGGCGGCCCGGCTCGCCCAGCTTGATCGACTTAGGTGCATACGCCCCTCCCTTCCTTGATCCACTATCGTAGTTCGAGAATCGGCAACGTACCAAGGCTTGACGGCATCGCAGCCGAGCCTCTCGCGACACCTAGTTCGTACTGCCATCGCACGACGAATGATCGATTTCGCAGGCGGCGCGGCGGCCCGGACCGGCAGTCTGCTCGCATTTCGACAGCGCCTGGGCTTGGGCCGCCTGCAAATCGGCGGCGACCGCCCAACCGACGCCCGGCGTGCCAGCCAGCGGATCCATGGCGACGGCCACGCACTGGTTGGTGAAATCCTGGATGACGGTGCATAGCGACCGGATGCCCGCGATGGTGGTTTCGCGGCATTTCTTCAGCGCTTCGGCATCGGCGTGGGCGGTGTCGGCGTAATCGGTCGCACAGCCGTAGGCGAAGCCCTGCTTGACGACATCGGGCGGCAACGCAATGGCGAGGGCGCCGTCGGCACGCACCGCGGCCGGCTGACCGATCCCGAAGCCGTGCATAGCTGCGGCGATTGCGATGCCGAGGGTGATGCGCCGGCGCCGCTGCTTATTCGATCGACCCCGTAACCGACTACGCAACTGCATCGCCGCCCCTCCAGAGATTGTTCCGCAAACTAGGACGAAAGCGCGCTACGCGCCACTCCCACATCGCGTCTATACTCGACCGCAAAGGGGGGAACGTCAGTCCATGCTCGAAGACCTCTTACAGCGTCGACCCTACAATGCAGTGACGGATCTGATCGACGCCCAGGTTGCGCGTGGTCTTGCCGACAAGATTGCGTTCATCGACGCCGATCGCTCGCTGAGCTACGGCGCGCTGCAGGAGTGCAGCTGCCGCTTCGCCAGCGGCCTGAAAAGCTTGGGGCTGCGTCCCGAAGAGCGCATCGGGCTGCTGCTCTACGACACCGTCGATTTCCCCGTCGCGTTCTGGGGCGGCGTGCGCGCCGGCATTGTCGTGCTGCCGCTCAACACGCTGCTCACCGCCGAGCAATACGCCTACATTCTCGGCGACAGCCGCGCCGCGGCGATCGTCGCCTCGGCGTCGCTGGCCAAGACGCTGTTGCCGGTCCTCGACCGCCTGCCGCGGCTGCGCACCGTCATCCTGGTCGGCGGCAATGCCGCCGACAAGGCTGCGTTCCGCGGCCGCGAGGTGCACGACTTCAGCGACGTCTTGGCGCGCGGTGCGCCCGATCTCTTCACCGCGCCGACCTTGTCCGACGAAGTCGCATTCTGGATGTACACGTCGGGCTCGACCGGCGACCCCAAGGGCGTCAAGCACGTCCACACTACGCCGATCGCGGCGGCGCGGCTGATGGGCCAGCGCGTCATCGGGATCCGCGAGGACGACGTCGTGTTCTCGGCGGCGAAATTGTTCTTCTCCTACGGCATGGGCAATGCCATGGCGTTTCCGCTGTCGGTCGGCGCCACCACCGTGCTGCTGTCGCAGCGACCGACGCCCGAGGCGGTGTTCGACATCATGCGCCGGCACCGGCCGACCATCTTCTTCGGTGTCCCCACGCTCTATGCTTCGCTCTTGGCGAATAGCGCCATGACGCAGGGGGCCGGCTCCGATCGCTTGCGGCTCTGCATCTCCGCCGGCGAGGCGTTGCCCGGCCATCTCGGCAAGCGCTGGCGCGCCGCTGCCGGCGTCGACGTGCTCGACGGCATCGGCTCGACCGAGATGTTCCAGACCTTCCTCTCCAATCAGCCGGGCGACGTGCGCTACGGCACCACCGGCAAGCCGGTGCCCGGCTACGAGCTCAAGATCGTCGACGAGGACGGCCGCGAAGTCGCCGACGGCGAGATCGGCGAGCTCGTGGTGCGCGGCCCGACCGCCGGCGAAGGCTACTGGAACCAGCGCGCCAAGAGCCGGCGCACCTTCGCCGGCGAGTGGACGTTTACCGGCGACAAATATCTGCGCGAAGCGAACGGCTATTACCATTACTGCGGCCGCACCGACGACATGTTCAAGGTCTCCGGCATGTGGGTGTCGCCGTTCGAAGTCGAGGCGGCGCTGATCTCGCACGAAGCCGTGCTGGAAGCCGCCGTCATCGGCAAGGAGGACGCCGACGGCCTCGTTAAGCCGAAAGCCTTCATCGTGCTGCGCGACGGCTTTGCCGCCGACGCGCGCTTGATCGAGACGCTGCGCGTGCACGTCAAAGAGCACGCCGGGCCGTGGAAATATCCGCGCTGGATCGACGTGCGGCCCGACCTGCCGCGCACCGCGACGGGAAAGATTCAGCGGTTCAAGTTGCGGGAGCTGGAATCGTAACGCCGCTACGTAAGCTTCAGCACGGCCGCCAGCGCTCCGAGGCCTGCGACAAGCATGACGCCGAAGCGCACGGTCATACGCAACGTTACCCGATCAAGGGCAGCCTCGAAATCCAACTTCGTGACCAACTCGGTCATGATGAAATCCCTTGCGGCTTCCGCGTGGGCTTCCGCTTGAGAGAACATTCCAATACGGGTTCAACCCTTCGACTGAAGGACAGGTACTGCGTTCGAGTTAAATCAACCCCACCGCCGCCATGGTGGAGTACAAGATGATCGCAGTCGCCATCATCGCCAGCAGGAAGACGATCGACACTGCGATCACGTTGCCGACCGATTGAAATTCGTAAAGCTCGGAAGCCGCGATGGCCGGCTTCGGCATTTGATAGGTCCAGGCCAGCCACCATGCCGCGAACGAATAGCCGAACGGCAGCACGTAATCGAGCCAACCGGTGGTCATCAGCGGCGCGAACAGCATCAGCGCGGCGATGAAGATCGAGCCCCAGATTAAAATTTGCTGCATGCCGTGCGGATTCTGCAGCGCCTGGAAATTGCGCCACAGCACGTAGACCATCGCCATCGGCCCGCCGAGGAACGAGGCCGCCAGCACCTGGTTCGGCGAATAAACCTTCTGCTTTTCCAAATTCAGCCCGCGAACAGCCGCGCGACCAGGCGGCGCGCCAGCACGCCGGCGACCCGGCGGCGGTAGTGGCCGGGCGTGAACGTGGTCTTCATCGCCATGATCTGGTCGCGAACCAGCGCATCGAGGCCCTTGAATACCCGATCGTCGAGCGCGCCGCCACACAGTGCCGCGGTGCCGGCAAGCCGCACCGGTCGCGGATTGGTGCCGGTGAAGGCGACGCGCAGGTCGGCGAGTTTTTCCGCCTCGCGCCGCAGCGCCACGGCGACGCCGGTCACCGGATACTCGATGGAGCGGCGGATACGGATCTTGTCGTAGGCCGAGCGCAGGCCGGGCGTGTGCTTCGCCCGTACCGCGGTGATGAATTCGCCGGCGCGCAGCGACAAAAAATACTTGCCGTCGCCGCGGGTCTCGGTGACCGGCTCGTCCTGGCGCGCATAGCCGATATAGAGGTCTGCGAGCGGCAGCGTGCGGCGGCCGGCCGGCCCCGCGATGTCGATCTCGGCGTCGAGCGTCAGCAGCGCCGGCGCCAGGTCGCCGCTGAAGGTGGCGAAGCAGACGCCACGGCTCTTCGGCGCCACGTGGCAGATCTCGCCGGTCGTCTTCAGGCAGTGATGGTTGGCCTCGCGCCACCATTCGCTCTGATTGTAGTAGATGCAGCGGGTGTCGAGAGCGAGATTGCCGCCGACCGTGCCCATGTGGCGATGGGTCGGCCCGGCGATGTGGGCCGCGGCCTGCGCCACCACCGGATAATGCTTCACCACGTCGGGATGCGCGGCGACTTCGGTCAGCGTGATGGCAGCGCCGATCTCGAGCGCTTGCGCATCGGCCCTGATGCTGCGGAGCTCAGCGACGCCGTTGACGTCGATCAGCACCGGCGGCGCCACGATGCCGCGGCGGATGTTCACCAGCAAGTCGGTGCCGCCGCCAAGGAGCCGGCTGTCGCGATGCGCGGCGCGCGCCGCGACCAACTCAGCGACGGTCCGCGGCCGGACCAGATCGAACTGCGGCAGGGCGTCCATTATGCGACGCCGTGTGCACAAATCCGCTCATGCCCGCGCAAGCGGGCATCCGGTCTGGGTCCCCGCTTTCGCGGGGACGAGCGGAAACTCGGAGCGATCATGGGCGGCTGCCGACTCCAGCTTGATCGCCATTACCCTTCGCCCGCGCGCGCTTTTCCAGCGCCGCGAACACGCGGTCCGGCGTCACCGGCAGATCGTTGCAGCGCAGCCCGATGGCGTCGGCGATGGCGTTGGTGAGCGCCGGCAAGAATGCCGCCAGCGAGCCCTCGCCGGCTTCCTTGGCGCCGAACGGCCCGTGCGGATCGATGCTCTCGACGATGCCGACTTCGATCGGCGGCGAGTCCTGGATGGTCGGCACGCGATAATCGAGCATGATGGCGGTGAGCATCAGGCCGTCGTGGTAGGCGGCCTCCTCGCTCATGGCCTGGCCCATGCCCATCCACACCGAGCCCTGCACCTGGCCCTCGACGGTAAGGCGGTTCAGCGCCTTGCCGCAGTCGTGCGCCACCCAGACCTTGTCGACGGTGACGACGCCGGTCTCCTCGTCGACGCTGACTTCGACCACCTGCGCCGAGTAGCTGTAGCCCATGGTGCCGCCGATGGCCGCGCCGCGATATTTCTTGCCGCCGTGGGATTCCGGAATGGTGGAATAGTTGCCGGTCACGGTGATGGTGCCGGTATCTTTCAGCGCCTCGGTGACGACTTCGTTGAAGGTCAGCCCCTTGTCCTGGGCGCCGGCGCGATAGAGCTCGCCCAAACACTCGATCTCGCCGGGCTTGGCTTCGAGCTTGCGCGCCGCGGCGGCGATGAGGACAGCTTTCAGGTTCTGCGCCGCGTCGATCGCGGCATTGCCGACCATGAAGGTGACGCGCGACGAATAGGAGCCGTTGTCCTTGGGCACCACCTCGCTGTCGCCGGTGACGACGCGCACCCGCGCAAGGTCGAGCCCGAGCACTTCGGCGACCGATTGGGCGAGGATCGTGGTCGAGCCCTGGCCGATATCGGCGGCGCCGGACAGCACGACGATGGAGCCGTCGAAGTCGAGCTTGATCTTGACGGTGGCGTGCGGCTCGCCGGTCCAGTTCACCGGCTTCGACGCGCCGCTGATATAGTGCGAGCAGGCCATGCCGAGGCCTTTGCGCACGCCGTTGCTGTTAGCAAGCTTGCCCTTGCGTTCGCGCCAGCCGCTCTCGCGCTCGACCCAGTCCAGGCATTCCGGCAGGCCGTAGGACTTCACCATCAGGTCGTTCTGGGTAAACGTCGGCGCGCGCAGCAGATTGGCGCGGCGCACCGCGAACGGATCGAGCCCGAGCACCTGCGCCATCTCGTCGAGCAGGCTCTCGAAGGCGAAGCGGACGTCGACGGTGCCGTGGCCGCGGAACGCGCCGCACGGCGGCGTGTTGGTCAGCACCCGCTTGCCGATGTATTTGACGTTGTCGAGATCGTAGATCGCGTACAGCATCGAGCCGGCATAGAGGATCGTCACCACGCCATAGCCGGAATGAGCGCCGCCGCGCTGGATGCATTCGCATTCGACGCCGGTGATGCGGCCGTCCTTCTTCATGCCGATCTTGAGCCTGATGTCGGTCTCCGGCCGGCCGCGATGGGTGATGAAGGTCTCCTCGCGGTTGACCACGATGCGCACGCAGCCGCCGGCCTTGCGGGCGAGCAATGCGGCGATCAGCTCGACATTGAGCGTCTCGGTGCGGCAGCCGAAGCCGCCGCCGACATGAGGCTTGACCACGCGGATGCGCGACATGTCCATGTCGAGGATTTGCGCCAGCATCAGGTGCACGTAGTACGGCACCTGGGTCGAGGCATGTACGGTGATGCGGTCGCGCACCGCGTCGTAATCGGCGACCGCGGCGTGCATCTCCATCTGGTTTTGGCACACCTCGGCGCAATTGTAGGTGCCGTCGCGGACGAGGTCGGCTGCGGCAAAGGCGGCCTCGACATTGCCGAGCTCGAACAACACGTCGCGCTCGAGGTTGCCCGGCTTGCGCTCGTGCAGGGCGACAGCGTCGGGCGCCAGCGCTTGGCGCGCGGTGTGATAGGCCGGCAGCTCGCGGACTTTCAGCTTGATGCGCCGCAGCGCTTCTTTCGCCGTGGCATCGTCGATAGCGGCGACCGCGGCCACCGGCTCGCCGCGATAGCGCACGCGATCGCGCGCCAGCGGATGCTCGCTGCGCGCGATCGGCAGCACGCCGAAAGTCTTGTCGCAGTCGGCGCCGGTGACGATGGCTTTCACGCCCGGCAGCTTCATCGCTTCGCCGATGTCCACGTCGAGGATTTCGGCGTGCGAATAAGGGCTGCGGAAAATCCGCCCGGCCAGCATGCCCGGCGCGACCAGATCGGCGGTATATTTGGCGCGGCCGGACACTTTCTCCGGGCCGTCGATCATCGGCACATAGTCGCCGATATTGTGCGCCGGCACGATTTCGTTCATTTACGCTTTCCCGCTCCGCTCATGGCGCGACATCCTTTAACCGCTCATGCCCGCGCAAGCGGGCATCCAGTCTGGGTCCCCGCTTCCGCGGGGACGAGCGGAGCGAGGTTTTCACGGCGTCAACCCTTCGGCGTGCAGCGCCGCGGCGTGCTGCACCGCTTCGATGATTTTGACGTAGCCGGTGCAGCGGCAAATATTGCTGCCGAGCGCCTCGCGAATCTCGTCGTCGCTCGGCCGCGGATTGCGCCGCAGCAGTCCGGCCGACGCCATGATGAATCCCGGCGTGCAATAGCCGCACTGCGCGCCGAGCTTTTCATGGAAGCCGCGCTGCACCGCCGACAGATGACCGTCGCGCCCCAGCGACTCGACGGTGTCGACGCGACGACCGTCCACCGTTGCCGCAAGCGTCAGGCAGGACAGCCGCGGCTGATCGTCGATCAATACGGTGCAGGCGCCGCATTCGCCGCCGTCACAACCCGTTTTCGTTCCGGTGAGCCCGACATGTTCCCGCAAATAATCCAGCAACAAGACGTTATCGGGAACCGCGTCGGTGCGGGCGCGGCCGTTGAGCGTGAGCTGCAGAATGCGCGCCATGCGGGTGCGTCAATGGCTTTTCTTATGGCGCCGCCTGCATAGCAATAACCTGCGGCACGTTCAAATCCGTGTCCGCGCCGCAGATCAACTACACCGCAAATCGCACGGTGACTTCCGGCGGTATCGGCTGCGCCTTGATCTTTTCCGGATTGGCCGGATCGCGCGCCGCCCACACCCGCGTCTCCTTGCCCTCGACCGCGAGCGCGCCGTGCACCAGCAAGCGATGCTCGACGTCGAAGCTCGAGCGGCGGAACTCGCTGACCCACGAGCTCAGCTCGACGGTATCGCCGAAGCGCGCCGGCGCCACAAAGCGCGCGCCGGAGTCGACCAGCGGAATGCCCATGATGCCGTAGGTCGGGCCGAGCTGGTGCGGCTTCACGCCGAGCGCCGCCTCGAACAATTTCCAGGTGCCCCAGTCGAAATATTCGAAGAAGCGGCTGTTGAAGACGATGCCGGCCGGATCGCAGTGGCCCCATTCGATCATGAACTGATGCCGGTGCGTGAAATGGGTCATGGTGGGAGGTCGCTGCGGCGGTGGGCGCGGCGATTTGAAGCGCGGCTGCTGGCAGGATGTCAAACCCGAACCGGCGACAGGGCCTGCCTACAAAATTATCAGATTCGGTCTGGATTTGATGCTGGCGCCCAAGAAATAGGCAGCCTCGATCGGCGGGCGGATTCAAATTAAGCGCCGCCGCCAAGGAGTCGCGGCGAACTTTCAATTTCATGTTTCCGAACATTGACTTAAGGCCTCGAAACGCTTGGCACGCTCCTTGCGATTTGGGCTGACGCGGGACGGCGCCGGGCCGGTCGCGCGTCAAACAGAGGACATCGCGATGCTCAATCCCATAGGCGCGGTCGCGGGGCGACCGCGGGGCCGCCGCTGGCTTGCCGCTACGGCCGGTATTGCCTTTGGACTCCTGGCGGCACTGCCCGCCCGGGCCGAGGATACGATCAAGGTCGGCATTCTCCATTCCCTCTCCGGCACCATGGCCATCAGCGAGACCACGCTGAAGGACGTGATGCTGATGCTCATCGACGAGCAGAACAAGAAAGGCGGCCTGCTCGGCAAGAAGCTCGAGCCCGTCGTGGTCGATCCGGCCTCGAACTGGCCGCTGTTCGCCGAGAAGGCTCGCGAGCTGATCAGCCAGGACCACGTCGCCGTCGTGTTCGGCTGCTGGACCTCGGTGTCGCGCAAATCGGTGCTGCCGGTGTTCAAGGAGCTCAACAACATCCTGTTCTATCCGGTGCAGTACGAAGGCGAGGAAAGCGAGCGCAACGTGTTCTACACCGGCGCCGCGCCGAACCAGCAGGCGATTCCCGCCGTCGACTATCTGATGAGCAAGGACGGCGGCTCGGTGAAGCGCTGGGTGCTGGAAGGCACCGACTACGTCTATCCGCGCACCACCAACAAGATCCTCGAAGCTTACCTCAAGCTCAAAGGGGTGAAGGACGAGGACATCATGATCAACTACACGCCGTTCGGTTATTCCGACTGGCAGACCGAGGTGTCCAAGATCAAGGCGTTCGGATCGGCCGGCAAGAAGACCGCGGTGGTCTCCACCATCAACGGCGATGCCAACGTGCCGTTCTACAAGGAGCTCGGCAACCAGGGCATCAAGGCCACCGACATTCCGGTGGTGGCGTTCTCGGTCGGCGAGGAAGAGCTCGCCGGTCTCGACACCAAGCCGCTGGTCGGCCATCTCGCCGCGTGGAACTACTTCGAGTCGATCAAGACGCCGGCCAACACCGCCTTCATCAAGGAGTGGCACGACTTCATCAAGAATCCGAAGCGCACCACCAACGACCCGATGGAGGCGCACTATATCGGCTTCCACATGTGGGTGAATGCGGTCGAGAAGGTGAAGTCCACGGACCCCGACAAGGTGATCGCGGCGCTGCCCGGCACCACGGCGCCGAACCTCACCGGCGGCGTCTCGACCTTGCTGCCCAACCATCACATCACCAAGCCGGTCTATATCGGCGAGATCAGGCCGGACGGTCAGTTCGACGTGGTGTGGAAGACCAAGGAGCTGGTGCCCGGCGCCGCCTGGTCGCCGTACCTGCCGGGATCGAAAGATCTCGAAGCCGACTGGGTGAAGCTCAAGTGCGGCAACTACAACAAGGTTACGCAGAAGTGCGGCGGCGCGTCGTGACGGCGCGAAGCTGAGATGCAAGTCGGCGGGAAGGCGGCGCGTCGCCTTCCCGCTCCGCAATACGACCGCAAGGTAGCGGCCGGTTTCGTAAAGAATGCCCGGGACCCTGCAATGCGTTTTTGCCGAGCTTGCCTCGCCGCGCTGCTCTTGATCTTCGGCGTTGCGCTGATGGGCGCCGGCGCCCGGGCCGCCGGCCTCGACGACGCCCTGGCAAGTTTCACCACCGACGATTTCAGCGACACCGCCGACGGCATTAAAGCCGTCGCCGCGAGCGGCAGCCCGCGCGCCGAGATCATCATCCGCGCCTTGCAGGACGGCCATCTCATGTTCAGCGCCGAGCGCAAGGCGGTGTTCATCCAGAATGACGCCGGCAAGCTCGCCGACGCGGCCACCGGGCAGCCGGTCGCCGGCGATCCGCCGGCCGATCTCGACAATGTCCGCATCAACAATCGGCTGCGCGGCGTGATCGACGCCGCGCTCGGCGACCTGACGCTATCCTCGCACGATCCGGCCAAGCGCAGAGACGCCGCCGAAGCCGTGTTCAAATCGCGCGATGCCAATGCGCTGCCGCGGCTCGAAAACGCCATCGCGAAGGAACAGGACCCGAACATCAAGCAATCGCTGCTGCAGGCGCGCGCGGCGATCGTTCTATCGAGCGACGACGCCAAGGACGCGGACAAGCTCGCCGCCATTCCGATCATCCAGCAGCGCGGCGACCAGGACGCGCTGGCGCTGCTGCAGAGCCTGCCGGCCGACACCGCGGCGCCGGTCGCCAAGGCCGCCGCCGGCGCCGCCGCGGCGATAAGGAACCGGCTCGCCATCTGGAACGCGGTGCAGAACGCCTGGTACGGCATCTCGCTCGGCTCGGTGCTGCTGCTCGCCGCCATCGGCCTTGCCATCACCTTCGGCGTCATGGGCGTGATCAACATGGCGCACGGCGAAATGGTGATGATCGGCGCCTATGTGACCTACGTGGTGCAGGAGACGATCCGCACCCGCAATCCGGCGCTGTTCGACTACTCGCTCGCCATCGCCATTCCGCTCGCCTTCCTGGTCGCGGGCCTGGTCGGCATCCTGATCGAGCGCGGCATCATCCGTTTTCTCTATGGCCGGCCGCTGGAGACCCTCCTCGCGACCTGGGGGCTGTCGCTGATCCTGCAGCAGGCGGTGCGCACCATGTTCGGGCCGAACAACCGCGAGGTCGGCAATCCGTCGTTCATGAGCGGCGCGTTCGATCTCGGCGGCATCACCATCACCTATAACCGGCTGTGGATCGTCTGCTTCGCGCTGGCCGTGTTCGTCGCCCTGCTCGGGCTGCTGCGCTTCACCCGGTTCGGCCTGGAAATGCGCGCGGTGACCCAGAACCGCGCCATGGCGGCGTCGATGGGCATCCGCACCAGCACCATCGACGCCCTGACCTTCGGGCTCGGCTCCGGCATCGCCGGCATGGCCGGCGTGGCGCTGTCGCAGATCGATAACGTCAGCCCCAATCTCGGCCAGGGCTACATCATCGACAGCTTCATGGTCGTGGTGTTCGGCGGCGTCGGCAATCTGTGGGGCACGCTGGTCGGCTCGTTCGTGCTCGGCATCGCCAACAAGTTCC
>Ga0335081_10018974_pt1 | contig 11121 bp, 8 predicted proteins | sample Lox_Sample_35_FD_206713 | JGI IMG/M metagenome (GOLD analysis project Ga0335081, IMG submission 206713) | Soil microbial communities from Loxahatchee National Wildlife Refuge, Florida, United States - Lox_Sample_3.5 | ecosystem: Environmental > Terrestrial > Soil > Wetlands | place: USA: Florida...
AAAAACAATTGAACAGACGGTAACACTTCCGGCGCCAGCGGAGAAACTGTTTGAAATGTACCTCAGCCCGAAAAAACACGCGGCCATCACGGGTGGACCGGTATCTATCAGCTCAAAAGTGGGGTCGAGGTTCAGGGCTTTTGACGGAATGATCTCGGGGAAAATGCTTCTTGTGGTGCCGAAATACATGATTGTCCAGTCCTGGCGCGGCAGCCACTGGAAAAAGGAGGACATTGACTCCATTTTGGTTCTGACGTTTCGGCCTGAGGGCGATGCTGGCAGGATCGATTTGGTTCACGTCAACGTGGCTGACAGTGACTATGAGGGCGTGAAAGAGGGATGGGCGAAATACTACTGGAAACCTTGGCGGGAATATCTGCTGGGCGAGGCGAAGAAGCCGATAAAACGGGCAGCTTAAATCGCCACCTCTCTTCACAAATGGTGTGCGTTGACGGGCTGTTTGGCAGGGGAAAGCAGGTACGTCACTGAGAAGGTGCGGAGAGGATGAGGATGTCGGCATTGCGATTGGGAGGCAGTGCATATGGGTCTTGAGGCATATTGCAGCAGCATGGAAAAAATGCTTGCAGCATGGAGCAGAAATATTGAAGCGCTCCTGTTGGTTGCAGAACACTTGCACGGGAAGAATCCCCTTGAGGATGCGCGGCAGATCGAAAGTCTGCGGGAAGTGCTGCAGGGCTTGGGGAAAGCAAGGGAGCTAGTGAAACAGGAATGCGTTTTATAGGTGTAGCTAGCTGGTTTGATTCCGGCAGAAGGATTTCATGATGTATCCTGTGGGGGGGGCTTAGAGAGGGGTTAAGTGAGTCCCTGTTTCAACTCCTACTGCTGAATTCTGCGTTTCTCGCCTGAATTCCAGAACACCCTCCTGCTTTACAGTTTCTCGAAAACCTGATACAGTGTGTTCATGCAAAAAAGTCGCAAAACGGGGACCATTATTGCCGTAGGCGGAGGTAAGGGCGGGGTGGGGAAGAGCATTCTGTCGATCGGCTTGGGAACGGTCCTTGCCCAGACCGGCAAAAGCGTCGTGCTCGCGGACCTTGACCTCGGAGCAGCAAACCTGCATACCTATCTCGGCATCCGGGGCCAGACTCCGACGATAGCCGACTTTATCCTTAATAAAGCGTCTTCGCTTGAAAGCCTCATTGTCGAGACGCCGGAGCGAAACCTCGGGCTGATAAGTGGTGCTGAGTTTGTCCCGGGAATAACCAGCCCTGCGCATTGGATGAAATTGAAGCTTATGCGCCATTTGCGCGCGGTGCCGGCGGATTATATCATTATCGATCTTGGCGCAGGGGTGCATTTCAATACCCTCGATTTCTTCGGCATTTCCGACCGTGGCGTGGTGATTACGGCCCCCGAGCCGGGGGCAGTGATGAACGCCTACAGTTTCGTGAAAGGCGCCCTGTTTCGGAAAATGCAGAATATTTTCAAGAATAATGCAGATGTCGCTGCGCTTCTTGAGGTCGAGGCAAAAAACGCTGGAGGCGAAAAACGGTTTACGCTTGAGTGGTTCCGAGAGACGCTCCCCAAGGTCGCACCCGACCTGCTGCCGCTTATCGATGAAATCGAAGCTTCTTTCTCGCCAGCCCTCATTATCAACCGGGCGCCCGAGGGTCGAACCCATATTCTCGTCAAAAACTTAATTACGCTGTGCACAGAGAAACTCGGCATTACCCTTGAACATGTCGGAGACCTTCCCGAAGCGCGTGAACTCACGAACCACCTCCTGAATGTCCCTCGGTTTTTCAATCTCCCCGAGGGAAAGGGGTATTTCTCGGCTGCCCGGAGCATCGTCGATCGTATCTCGGGAAGGGGCTCCCTTGCCGCAGCGGCAAAGACGGGTTCCTATGATTTCACCGATGAGGAGTGCGACGAGATCCTGCGTTTCATTGATTCGCTCGATGAGCGTGTTTTCAGCAAAACCAAGAAGAACGCCTGGAAGCTCCGGATGTATTTCAAACCTGCCGAGGTCATCAGTTATCTCATCAGCCGCGGTGTAAAACACGATTTATTTTATAAATTTTCATGAGCTACCCCCCACCTTCGTTGACCCGGTATTTGAAAAACAGGCTTGCTATAATTGCAGAAAAGCAGTAATATTTCCGTGTTGGCATCAGAATCTCTCCCGTTTCCCCACGGCAGTAGCCGTGATTTCGTTGCCAGCCCTATGTTGTCTCACAGTATAATCCAATGGAGGAGAACCAACACATGAAACGAAGGTTTAATGCTTCAGCAGTATGCGCGATTCTCGCAATAATGCTCCTTTTTTCCGCGCGAGCTTTCAGCGCATCGGAGAAATCCGCACCAGCGTCGAAAAGCGAGGAAAGCTCAAAGGACGATGGTCCGAAAGCTCTCTCGGGAAAAGTAGTGGAAACGATGGATGCAGGCGGATATACTTATGTCTGTATTGAAAAGAAGGGTGTGAAAACCTGGGTTGCCGTTCCGCAAACAAAAGTGATTGTTGGGAAAGTAATAGCATTTCAACCGGGCATGGAAATGAGGAATTTCCCGAGTAAATCGCTCAATCGGACTTTCAAGAGCATTTATTTTTCGGGCGGCCCCCTAGACGTGTCAAAAGGGAATGAGAAAAAGAGCGCGCCGGCAATGCTCGGTAGTTCCGCCGCTTCGAGCGGTGCAAAGGTCAGCGTGAAAAAGGCCGAGGGCAAGGAGGCTTTCACGGTCGCCGAGATTTATAACAAGAGAACGTCACTGAACGAGAAGCAGGTCGTTGTCCGGGGCAAAGTCGTAAAGGTGTCCTCCGGGATCATGGGGAAAAACTGGATACACCTTCAGGATGGTTCAGGCGATGCTGAAAGCGGGACAAACGATATCGTTGCAACTACTCAGGATTCTCCTGAAGTCGGCGATGTCGTAACGGTCAAGGGCACGGTTTACAAGGACAAGGATTTCGGCATGGGATATAAATACAGCGTGATTATGGAACAGGCAAACGTCGAAAAGTGACCTGAAGAGCCCAATGGAAAAGGAAAGTGAAAGCCCCGTGCTTGGCACGGGGCTTTTTTTACTTCAGCATGGATGCTTCTTTACTTTTTTCTGCTGATTGTGCATAATACTCCTCCGCGGCGTAAGCAGACAGCGTCTAAAACCCAATATGACAAGATTCAGGTTCACCGCTCTCACCGGGAAAAGAGGCGCAAATGCTCGCATGGGATGTACCGAAGACGGAGAAGGGACCAAGGAGATTTGGCAATGAAAAGCGGATCGCGTAACGAGAAGTTGAATAAATGGGTGAAGGAGGTCGTCGAGATGTGTCGACCTGACGCTGTGTACTGGTGCAACGGTTCGCAGCGGGAGTATGATCAGCTAATGTTGCTCATGCGGGAACAGGGTATGGCGATCCCGCTCAGGAAGCGCCCCGACAGCTTTCTCTTCCGAACCGATCCCAGCGATGTGGCCCGAGTGGAGGACCGTACCTACATCAGCACTCGCTCACGGGAAGAGGCTGGCCCCACGAACAACTGGGTGCATACGGACGAGCTGAAGAAAACCATGCGGGGGCTGTACCAGGGCTGCATGAAAGGCCGTACGATGTACGTGATCCCGTTCTCCATGGGACCCATCGGGTCTCCGATCTCAAAGATCGGCATCGAACTGACCGATAGCCCCTATGTGGTCTGCAATATGCACATCATGACCCGGGTCGGTTTGAAGGTGCTGGACGTGCTAGGAACGAACGGTGAGTTCATCCCCTGCCTCCATTCCATAGGAGCTCCCCTTGCTCCCGGCCAGAAGGACTCTCTATGGCCCTGCGCCCCGATCGAACAGAAGTTTATTAGCCATTTCCCGGAAGAGAACCTGATCTGGTCCTATGGGTCGGGCTATGGCGGCAACGCGCTGCTTGGGAAGAAATGCCTCGCCCTCCGCATCGCCTCGAACATGGCCAGGAAGGAAGGCTGGATGGCGGAGCATATGCTGATCCTCCGCCTGACTAGCCCGGAAGGAAAACATTATCATATCGCCGCCGCATTCCCCTCTGCTTGTGGAAAGACGAATCTCGCCATGATGCAGCCGTCTATCAAGGGATGGAAGTGCGAGTGCATCGGGGATGATATTGCCTGGATGAAGGTTCGGGACGACGGCAGGCTCCATGCCATCAATCCCGAGAGCGGGTTTTTCGGCGTCGCACCGGGCACTTCCTACGACACGAATCCCATGGCCATGGACACGCTGAAAGGAAATGTCATCTTTACGAATTGCGCGCTCACGGACGACTATGATGTCTGGTGGGAGGGCATGACAGAGGACCCGCCCGCGCATGCAATTGACTGGAAAGGGCGCGACTGGACGCCTGAGCAAAAAGAAGATGCTGCGCATGCGAACGCCCGCTTTACGGCGCCCGTATCACAATGCCCCGTCATCTACCAGGATCTGGAGAACCCCGAGGGCGTGCCGATAGACATCTTTATCTTCGGCGGCCGGCGCAGCAGCGTCGTGCCGCTTGTCTTCGAGGCCTTTTCCTGGGACCACGGCGTGTTCCTGGGCGCGACTGCAGCGTCAGAGACCACTTCGGCGAACATCGGGGCCGTCGGCAACCTGAGACGAGATCCTTTTGCTATGAAGCCGTTTTGCGGCTACCACATGGGTGATTATTTTCAACACTGGTTCGACATGGGGGAGCGGTTGGGCGCTAAAGCCCCGAGAATTTTTTATGTAAACTGGTTCCGGAAGAGCGCGGAGGGCAGGTTCCTGTGGCCCGGGTTCAGCGAGAACAGCCGGGTGCTTAAGTGGATGTGCGAACGCGTGGATGGGAAAATCGGAGCCCGGGAAACTCCGATTGGTCTCATGCCGAAGGACGGCGATTTTGATCTCAAGGGTCTTGATATCCCAACCGGAAACATGAAAGCGCTCATGGACGTGGACCTTGCGGCGTGGAAAGCAGAGCTCCCGGACATCGAACAGCACTTTACACTGTTCGGGAGCAGGCTTCCTGAGCGGCTTAGGAAACAGCTCGAGGAGTTCAGGAAGCGCGTCAAATAAGCTTCGTTCGCCATTTGCAAAGACTATGCTGTTCATCTTCAATCTTGCCTCAGCCATGCCCTCTTCAGTTCAAGGAAGGGGGCATTTTTTCTTAAAAGCCCAATGAGTTTTTTGGCAGTTTCCTCTCCTGTTCACTCCGGCTCAAATCATGTTGACACTCGTCATATCTGTGCGTACTATGTGCTTGTAAGTGACATAGGGGTTGCGTGAGGGGTTCAGAACCCGCCGGGAATGCAAGTAAAAACACGGTGTGTCGTTTAAGGCTCTATCTTCGCGATCGCGCCTAAATCAGAAAATTTGGTACACATGTAGGTATGTGAAAATTTGCAGCGGGAAAACCGGCAGACGGGAAGAACATTATCCTGGCAGTCGATGTTCCTTTCAACATTTTCAAAAGTGGTGAGGCATTTGCAAAAGACAGCTCAACAGAAAGCCTTGGTGAACGTCTTGGGAGTGGTATACCTTCATACCAAAACCGAAGACGGCGGAGATCTGTATTTCACGCGATTCGCCGAACCCCACCAGGAACAGCTCGACATCAAAAACTGGTACGAAGAGAGCTGGTTCGCGAGGCATCGAGTCAGGTTGTTGGGGACCAGTTCGGTGTACCGCGTAGCGACGAGGCGCGTGAACGGCATCAGCCTGGATCTGGTTGTCAAGAACTGCCGTGTAGGGGAGGATGTTCCCCTCAACACTCACACGCTCGAAGAATTTGTCAGCGCCGAATTCAACAGCCCCTGGGAGGAATTCGCCCTAGTCATGGAGATGGCAGACAAACAGGTCGGCCAGCGGCTTGAATGGATAAGGGCGCAGCGCCCCCTGGCAATTTACGTACCGCCCCAGAAAATGCAATTGTGGCAGAGCGGGCGGTCCCGGGCAAAGATCAACCGCATCCGCGCCCGTCATCCCGGCATCGATATCGACATTCTCAAACAGTACAAGCTCATCTACGAGTGGATTTGCGGCAAGAGTCTCGTAGAGATCTTCGAGCACATCCGAGTTGAAATGCCCGATCTCGTATATCATCTGCAAACCATGCAGAAAAAGGCTTTCGACGATCTGAGTAAAAAAGGGTACCTCATGGCCGACATGAAGCCTGAGCACGTCATCCTCGACGAGGAAGACTGCGAGCGTATTAAACAGGCTGGCGCGAACGGGGATGACGAGGCGGCGCGAAAACAGGTGGACTTCGTCTATCATCTGATGGACGTAGGCAAATACTCGATCATCGATTATGAGCTACTCTTCCGAACGCCCGAACACGAAGACCGGGTCAAGGCATCGAGGAGACATTCCTATCTTGACGACATGCGGGACCGGTTCAACCCCACGCCGTTGCCTTCTCACCTGAATCGCGTGGAAATTCTCGGCGTGCCATACATATTCGGCCGTGCGGAAAGCACGGGCGGCCGCATGTGGGTTGTGGGCCGGAATGGGCGCTTGTTTGATTATTTCCTGCCGGAGCGCTGGCGGAAGACACCATGCCTGAGCCTGTCCGACGACAATGAAGTGTATTACACGGTCACCAAGGACAATATCCATCTGGTATGGGAAACGTCAAGAGTTGGTGAGATCCCCATCGGCAAGAAGTATAACGTCGAGGAGATAGAGAAGATCAGAAAGTACGGCATAAACAGCCCCTTCGAGGAGTTCTCCATTTCGCAAACCCTGAATGAGATGGGGATCCGTACCGCCTATGTGCGGGCAATCTACGTGACTGGCAGCCTGAAGATCGAAATATCCGCCGATTCCCGGAAGTACCAGTCCCACCGGGAGATCGTCGATCCCGATGGCAATCCTGTCTTGGCCGCCGAGCACAACTATATAACGATACGCGGGTACTACAACGGCCCCGATGACTGGGTATCGAAACAGGGCGATGTCCTGCTCAAGCCCGTGGACCTTGCAAAGGCCGTGCGCAAAAAGATCATCGACGAAGCACAATGCAGAATGTACCTGATGAAGGTCATCACTCGTTTGCAGGATACCGGATACGACGGATCGCTTTTGAAAGCTAACGACCTGCTTCTGACGCTGGACGCCAAAGGCGAGGTCGTAAAAGATTACTCAGGCGAACCGGATATAATCATCTGTAATTTCGAAGTGATCTGGAAGATTGATTCCCTCATATGACGTGTGACGTGTTCGCTCTCTCCAGCCATGCAATTTTTCAGATAGCATGCACGGGGAAATGACTACCTGGTCCTCGATCTCAGAAGTCAGCCGTTCCCGCATATCTGGACAACTTGCGGCACTCATTACGATATTGGGTCCGACGGAATACGTATCGGGCTACTTCCTTCCTCTCAATCGATCTTCTCGCTCCACATTTACAATTCCGAAGAACACGAGGCGGAAAAGGCAACGTGCTGCGTATCTTCTACCGTGACCTCTTTGACCGGAAATTCGTTGACGACAAGCCCATCACCATCGGAACGAAAGGTGGCATTGTCCAGGCTGCTGTGCTGGATAATGGAAACTTCATCCGTATAGAAATGGGGTAGGGGTAGGTGAGCTTGTGGAGCGAGGACATCCCTGTTTCGGGAAAATTGCGTGAAGTATTGTGCGAGCCGTCACTTCGGGCAAAAGGACTTTTTTCTTTGTCAGCGACCATTGGAAACCCAGATTGCGTCATCCGCTGACGGACTATCGCCTGAACTGGCAAGGCGGTACGGATCGCGTTCGGAAGTCCCTCCGTTTTTCCTCAATCGCACAAACGTGCAATTTTTGAAAGTCCCGTCCCGCAGGAATATTCGAATAAAGATCTGAGAACGGGGAGCAGGGTATATGCGCGCGTCAGGGGACTGCAGTTATGTTCTGCAGCGGTGGCGAAAAAACTGGGAATGTGTGACCATCAAAAAACCGTCCATATGCCTGGAGGCCAGATCGAGATATACCTGAGCGATGCTTTCAGCATCGTCATGACAGGCGCACAGCCGAAATGTACCTATCTGATGAGGTTTTCGCCCTGATGGATCTTTTGCGGGGTGGTAACGGATCTCCGGTTTTTTTATTTTACTGGTGTTAGAATTAAAGAAGAAAACCATCGTTTTTAAAGGCTCGGTTCAGTCGTGGTTGCAAGACGACAGAGGTTGCCCATGAAAAACCAACAGATAGCTAAAATCTTTAATGAGATCTCCGAACTTCTTGAATTAAAGGGTGAAAACATGTTCCGCATCAGGGCTTACCAGCGGGCCGCGCAAAACCTCGATGGCCTGTCAAAGGACGTATCAGGGCTCTCCCGGGAAGAACTGGAATCCATCCCAGGGATCGGCAAGGACCTCGCCGCTAAGATCCGCGAGTACCTTGAAACAGGTGCAATCGCGAAGTACGTAGAGTTGAAAAAAGAAATACCCGAAGGCGTTCTGGAGCTTTTGTCCATTCCTGGGTTGGGCCCCAAAAAAGCTAAGATGCTGCACGATAAGATCAAGGTGAAAAGTATCGTTGAGCTGGAGACGGCCATACGCCAGGGCAAGCTCTTAGGGCTTCCGGGAATCCAGAAGAAGACAGTAGACAACATTCTTCAGGGAATTGAACTCCTTAAACGGGGAACAGAGCGGCGTCTGCTCGGAAGAGTCTTGCCGCTTGCCGAGGATATGGTCAGGAAGATAAAAGACGGCGCACCCGTGGACCGGATCGAAGTCGCTGGAAGCATCAGGCGGTGGAAAGAAACGGTGAAGGACATTGACATCCTCACCACATCGAAGAAGCCTGAAAAGGTCATGGATGTTTTCGTAAAGCTGCCGAACGTGAGCAGGGTGCTGGCACATGGAGAGACCAAATCATCGGTCGTCACCGAGGATGGAATCCAGGTGGACTTGCGAGTTGTCGAAGAAGAATCCTTCGGCGCGGCGCTCCAATATTTCACGGGAAGCAAGCAGCACAATATCAAGCTCCGTGAAATGGCGGTGCGGGCAGGACTGAAGATCAACGAATACGGCGTATTTACGGAACCAGGAGAAAAGAGAAAAGGCGGGAAAGAAGAAGAGGACGTGTACAAGGCTCTTAAGCTGCCCTATATTCCGCCTGAGCTTCGTGAGGATACCGGCGAAATAGAAGCGGCGGTGGAGGGCAAGCTGCCTGATCTGGTGACTCCGGACGACATCAGGGGAGATCTGCATGTTCATACACGGTGGTCCGATGGAAGTCATGACCTTGGCACAATCGTGGAAGCTGCGAGAAAGAAGGGCTACCAGTATATCGCAATAACCGACCATACCAAAGGCCTCGGTGTGGCGCATGGCCTTGATGAAAAACGTCTTGCCGAGGAGATGAGGGTTATTGACGATGCAAATGCCAAGCTTACGGGGTTCAGGATATTAAAAGGCACAGAGATCGATATCCGTTCCGACGGCAGGCTTGATCTGCCGGATAGCGCGATTTCTGCCCTCGACATCGTTGTGGCCTCGATACACTCGGGCTTCAAACAGACGCAGGAGCAGATAACGAAAAGGATCCTCTCAGCGATCCGCAATCCCTTTGTAAGCGTAATCGCCCATCCTACAGGCAGGCTGATCGGCGAGAGGGAGGCCTACGCTGTAGACATGGACACAATACTGAAAGAAGCGGCAAAATACGGTGTGGCCATGGAGATTAATGCCAATCCGCTGAGACTGGACCTCAACGATCTGCATATCAAGATGGCGCTCAGGTACAGCGTTCCTCTAGTAATCAGCACGGACACGCACGTGACGAGCCAGTTCGATTTCATGGCTTACGGCGTTTCTGTCGCAAGGAGGGGATGGGTGGAGAAGAAGGATGTGCTTAATGCACTGCCCGTTGAGCTGATTATGAAGAAGTTGAATGCTTGCCGGGCGAATAAGGCAAAGCGGGTGAAAGCGGCATCCTGAAGGCCGCAAGTCGTTGTGACGAATAAGAACAGGGTTTCAGCGCGCCTTACCGTAAGGAAGGGAAGCGGGCCAGCACTGCACTTCACTCCATGGAGCGGCAGGTGATGAGGTGCGAGAGCCATCTGCGGGAATCGGAAGGAGAAAGGCACCTGACATCACCCTTTCCTGATCTCGCAGCTCCGGAAAGCATCCTCGATTTCGGCCTTCAGGTGGTTGAAATCTCCCTTCCCTTTGGTCCTTATGACCACCCTTCGGTAGCCTTCTTTTACTCCTTCATAGGACGTAAGGATTCCCTGGAGCCGGAAGTTGTTTTTCCGGATGATGTCTGCGACATCTTTGATGGAGCCCGGCCGGTCTTCGATCGTGACGCAGATGCGGTGGCCGCCGTGTCTGACGCCGGTGACGTCCACGAGGACGCGGTAAATATCCTTGTCGGAAATGATACCGACGAGCATGCCTTCGTCCATGACGGGCAGGCATCCAATATTATTATCGAGCATGACCATGGCCGCCTCTTCCACTGGCGTATCGGGTGTTGTGGTGAAAATTTTTGTTTTTGTAATTTCTTTGACCCTTGTCTTAGCCAGGATATAATGAAGTTCGTAGATATCGAGCGAGGTCGCCTTCGAAGGGCTGTATTCTTTGATGTCCCGGTCGGAAATGATGCCCTTCAGTTTCCCCCCCTTCATAACCGGGACGTGCTTGACGCCTCTTTCACGCATTAGGTATATGGCGTCGGAGAGATAATCGTCAGGTTCGATCGAGAAAACTTTTTTTGTCATCCAGTCTGAAACGTACATAGACACCTCCCTTTTTGGTGGTGAGCGGTATGCAAAAGGGCAGGCAATTTGACGTTTTCCTGCGCGCCTGCCCTTGCGCCGTCTCGACGCTGTTACATCCCCAAGTATGCTTTTCTGATGTGCTCATCACTCAGTAGGGCCTCACCCTTATCCTTGAGCACGATTCTGCCTGTTTCCAGCACATAGCCGCGGTCAGCGATTCTCAGGGACTGGTAAACATTCTGTTCGACGAGCAGGATCGTCACCCCCTGTTTCCGGATCTCGTTGATGACTTCAAAGATGTTTTTTACCAGAAGAGGTGAAAGGCCGAGCGATGGCTCATCTAGTAGCAATAGTTTCGGGTCCGCCATAAGGCCCCGGGCGATGGCGAGCATCTGCTGTTCACCACCCGACATGGTGCCGCCCAGCTGCTTTTCCCGCTCCTTCAGGCGCGGGAAGAGGGAATATACCCGCTT
>Ga0335081_10018975_pt1 | contig 11121 bp, 10 predicted proteins | sample Lox_Sample_35_FD_206713 | JGI IMG/M metagenome (GOLD analysis project Ga0335081, IMG submission 206713) | Soil microbial communities from Loxahatchee National Wildlife Refuge, Florida, United States - Lox_Sample_3.5 | ecosystem: Environmental > Terrestrial > Soil > Wetlands | place: USA...
CGGCGCCACCTCGAAGGAGACCCCGCGCAGGATGTGGCTGCCGCCGTAGAACTGGTCGAGCCCCTCCACGGTGAGCATGTCAGCGCCCCAGGTACACTTCGATGACCTTCGGATCGGCCTGCACCGCCTCCAGGCTTCCCTCCGCCAGCACCCGGCCCTCGTCGAGCACGGTCACCTTGCCGCCCAGGCGGGCGATGAACTCCATGTCGTGCTCGACCACCACCACCGAGTGCTTGGCGGCGAGGGCGGTGATGAGCTCGGCGGTGCGCTCGGTCTCGTCGTCGCTCATCCCGGCCACCGGTTCGTCGAGGAGCAGGAGCCGCGGATTCTGGACCAGCAGCATGCCGATCTCCAGCCACTGCTTCTGCCCGTGCGAGAGCAGCCCGGCCGGCCGGTCGGCCTGGCCCTCGAGGCGGATGAAGCGCAGCATGTCGGCCACCCGGTCTCGCACCGCGTCGTCGACGACGGCGAACAGGCTGTGCCGCACCCCCCGGTTGGAGGCGAGGGCCAGCTCGAGGTTCTCGAAGACCGAGTGGCGCTCGAAGACGGTCGGCTTCTGGAACTTGCGCCCGATCCCGGCCTGGGCGATCTGGGCCTCGCTCATGCGGGTGAGGTCCAGGGTCTGCCCGAAGTAGACGGTCCCCGCGTCCGGGCGCGTCTTGCCGGTGATGACGTCCATCATGGTGGTCTTGCCGGCGCCGTTCGGGCCGATGACGCAGCGGAGCTCTCCGCGGTCCACGTAGAGGGTGAGCTTGTCGAGGGCCCTGAACCCGTCGAAGGTGACGGTGACCTCCTCGAGGTAGAGGATCACGCGGTGCGAGGCGTCGAGGACCCCGGGCCTCGCGGCGTGCACGATCCCGGCCGACTCGAGGACGCCCTCTTCCGGGCGCGGCGCGAGGGGGCTCACTAGGCCGTCCCCTTGCGCCACAGGCGGCGGCCGAGCCCGATCACCCCCTCGGGCAGGAAGAGGGTCACGAGGATGAAGAGCAGGCCCAGGAAGAAGAGCCAGAACTCCGGGTAGGCGGTGGTGAGGAAGCTCTTCGCCAGGGTGACGAGCGCCGCGCCCACCACCGGCCCGATGAGGGTCCCGCGCCCGCCGACCGCCACCCAGATGGCGATCTCGATGGAGTTGGCGGGCGACATCTCGGAGGGGTTGATGATGCCGACCTGCGGAACGTAGAGCGCGCCCGCCGCCGCGCACAGGACGGCCGAGAGGGTCCAGGCCGCGAGCTTGTAGCGGAGCGGGTCGTAGCCGAGGGCCATGACCCGCGCCTCGGCGTCCCGGATGGCGGTGAGCACGCGGCCGAACTTGGAGCGCACGAGGTAGCGGGTGCCGAGCACCGAGGCGAGGAGCGCCGCCGCGGTGGCCATGAAGAGCAGGACCCGGGTCGAGGGAGCGGTGATGGGCAGGCCGAAGACGCGCTTGAAGTCGGTGAAGCCGTTGTTGCCGCCGAAGCCGGTCTCGTTGCGGAAGAAGAGCAGCATGGCGGCGTAGGTGAGGGCCTGGGTGATGATCGAGAAGTAGACGCCCTTCACCCGCGAGCGGAAGGCGAAGAGGCCGAAGATGGCGGCCAAGAGCGCCGGGACGGCCAGCGCCAGAAACAGCGCCCAGGCGGCGTGGGAGGTGCCGTGCCAGTACCAGGGCAGCTTCTTCCAGTCGAGGAAGACCATGAAGTCCGGCAGGTCGGACTGGTAGACGCCCTCCCGCCCGATGGAGCGCATGAGGTACATGCCGAAGCCGTAGCCCCCGAGCGCGAAGAACAGGCTGTGGCCGAGCGACAGGATCCCGCCGTAGCCCCAGACGAGGTCGAGCGCCACCGCCACGATGGCGTAGCACATGATCTTGCCGCCCAGGGTGATGGTGAAGTCCGAGACGTGCAGGAGGCTGCCCACCGGCGTGAGCAGGTGCAGGGTCGGCAAGAGCCCGAAGGCGATGAGGCCGTAGGCTGCGAGCCCGAGCCAGCTCGCGCGCGGCCATGGGGCGGCGAGGCGTGGCAGGGCGGGGCGCCGCAGGGCGGAATCCATCAGGCCTCGATCGAGCGGCCGCGCATGGCGAACAGCCCCTGCGGGCGCTTCTGGATGAAGACGATCACGAACACCAGCACGGCGATCTTGGCGATGACGGCTCCCGTCCAGCCCTCGAGGAACTTCGAGACCACGCCCAGGCCGAGGGCGGCCCCCACCGCCCCGGCGAGCTGACCCACCCCGCCCAGCACCACCACCATGAAGGAGTCGACGATGTAGCCCTGGCCCATGTCCGGCCCGACGTTGGCGATCTGGGAGAGGGCGAGCCCCCCGAGCCCGGCGATGCCGGCCCCGAGCGCGAAGGCCGCGGTGTCGACCTTGCCGGTCGAGACGCCCACGCAGCTCGCCATGGCGCGGTTCTGGGTCACCGCCCGCACGAAGAGGCCGAGCCGGGTCCGGTTGAGCAGGCCCCACACCACCGCCAGCACGCCCAGCGAGAAGCCGATGATGGCGATGCGGTTGAGCGGCAGCACCAGGTTGGGGATGGGGGTGACGCTCCCCGACATGAAGGACGGGTTGGCGACGTCGGCGTTCTGCGGGCCGAAGACGGCGCGCGCCGCCTGGATGAGGACGAGGGAGAGGCCCCAGGTGGCGAGGAGCGTCTCGAGGGGGCGGCGGTAGAGGAAGCGGATCACGGTCCTCTCCATCACCACCCCCACCAGGGCGGCGGCGCCGAAGGCGACGGGGATGGCGGCCACCACGTAGAAGTCGAAGGCGTGGGGGAAGTAGCGCCGGAAGAGGGCCTGCATGACCACCGCCGAGTAGGCCCCCACCATGAGGAGCTCCCCGTGCGCCATGTTGATGACCCCCATGACGCCGTAGGTGATGGCGAGGCCCAGGGCGGCGAGGAGCAGGATGCTGCCGAGCGACAGCCCGGAGAAGATCCGGCCCACGAGCTCACCCCAGGCGAGCCGCGCGTCGATGGCGTCGACGGCGGCCTTGGCCTCGCGCCGCACGCCGGCGTCGGGCTCGGCGTGCTCGTCGAGGAGCCGGGCGAGGAGCGCCCTCACCCGCGGGCTCGAGCTCGCGCCGAGCGCCTTCACGGCGCTGCGCCGGGCGGCGGGGTCGGGGTTCTTGAGGGTGGACTCGGCCTGGGCCGTCTCCAGGATCGACCGGATCTCGGGGTCCTTCTCGGTCGTGAGCGCCCGCTCGACGAGCGGCGCCGAGACCGGGCTCAGGGCGCGGGTCACCTCCTGCGCGGCGGCGAGTCGCACCTTGCGGTCGGGATCGAGCAGGCGCAGCGCGGCGAGCACGCCGCCGAGCTCGCGGCGCATCCGGTTGTTGGCGATGACGGTGTCGCGATCCGGCGGCGGGGGGCGGATCTCGGCCAGGGTGGCCGCGTCGAGCACCCGGTCGCCCTCGACCACCACCACCTTTCCCCCGGCCACCGCCAGCGCGCCCTCGGAGAGGGCCTGGAGCACCCGGACCGCTCCCGGGTCGGCCGATGCGGCCAGCTGCCTTATGGCGGCGATCTTGGCGTCGGAGTCGTCGGAGGCGAGCTTGGCGAGGGTTCCCGGCTCGACGGCCAGCGCGGCCGAGGCGGGCAGGGCGAGGAGGGCGAGGAGGAGTGGGCGGGAGGGGCGCACGGTGGGATCGCGAGGCGGGCCGGCCCGGAGAGAGCCGGCCCGCCGTCAGGGTCACATGTTCTGCTTGCCCTCGTTGCCGGGGACGAACGGGCTCCAGGGCTGGGCCCGGATGGGCTCTTTGGTCTTCCAGACCACGTTGAACTGCCCGTCGGGCCGGATCTCGCCGATGAAGACCGGCTTGTGGAGGTGGTGGTTCGTGGCGTCCATGGTGAGCACGAAGCCCGAGGGCGCCTGGAAGGTCTGGCCGCTCATGGCGGCGATCACCTTGGCGGTATCGGTGGAGTGGGCCTTCTCGACCGCCTGCTTCCACATGTGGATGCCGACGTAGGTGGCCTCCATGGGGTCGTTGGTCACCACCTTGTCGGCGTTGGGCAGCCCCTTCTTCTTGGCGTAGGCGCGGTACGCCTTGATGAACGCCTCGTTGGCCGGGTTCTTGAGGGACATGAAGTAGTTCCAGGCGGCGAGGTGCCCCACCAGCGGGGCGGCGTCGATGCCGCGCAGCTCCTCCTCACCCACCGAGAAGGCCACCACCGGCACGTCGGTGGCCTTCAGGCCGGCGTTGCCGAGCTCCTTGTAGAAGGGGACGTTGGAGTCGCCGTTGATGGTGGAGATGACGGCCGTCTTGCCGCCCTCGGCGAACTTCTTGATGTTGGCCACGATGGTCTGGTAGTCGCTGTGGCCGAAGGGGGTGTACACCTCCTCGATGTCCTGGTCGGTCACGCCCTTGGAGTGCAGGAAGGCCCGCAGGATCTTGTTGGTGGTGCGCGGGTAGACGTAGTCGGTACCGAGCAGGTAGAAGCGCTTGGCGCCGCCGCCCTCCTCGCTCATGAGGTACTCGACCGCCGGGATGGCCTGCTGGTTCGGGGCGGCCCCGGTGTAGAAGACGTTCTTCTCGAGCTCCTCGCCCTCGTACTGCACCGGGTAGAAGAGCAGGCCATTCAGCTCCTTGAAGACCGGCAGGACCGACTTGCGCGACACCGAGGTCCAGCACCCAAAAACCACCGACACCTTGTCCTGGGTGATGAGCTGGCGGGCCTTCTCGGCGAAGAGCGGCCAGTTCGAGGCGGGGTCGACCACCACCGGTACGAGCTTCTTGCCCATGACGCCACCCGAGGCGTTGATCTCCTCGATGGTCATGAGGGCCACTTCCTTGAGGGCGGTCTCGGAGATGGCCATCGTGCCCGACAGCGAGTGAAGGATTCCGACCTTGATGGTATCGGCCGAGCGGCCGGTGCTCGGGACGAGGGCCAACGCCAGGGCCAGGGCCGAGGCGCACAGCGTGATGGCGAGCTTCATGCGGCGCATGCAATCCCCTTCTGTTTGGTGATGCGAGGTCATCGGCCGGGTTAGCGAGAAGCGTGCCAGGGCGCGGCGGCCGCGCCGGCCCTGACGGTGCCGCCGGTTGTCGCTCGGGAGCTCGGAGGCCACTACCCGGACGGTCCGCCGGCAGCGGGTCGACCGGGGGGGAGGTGCCTCTCGAGCGCGCAGAACCGTGCCCTGAAACCGGGCGCACCGCGGCCCCGGGGAAGGCCGTGGGCCTAGGATCCTGCCGGTCGGCCGGCGAGCGGCACCCGCATCTCGCAGGCACGCGGACGCCCATCGGGAGGACCGCGCGGCGACCGTTGTTCACCCGGAGTGTCGTATGGCTCTGCGCCTCGAGACCCGCGCCGCGGCGGCGAGGGCGGGTGCCCTGGCACTCCCCGCCTGCGGCCGCGCTGCACGGGGTCCCCGGGTCGGCCCCCAACTCGGCGCGCCTCGCGCGCTCAGGGCCAGGGCGTGGGCCGCGCGTGACCCCGGGCGGTCCTGGCGGCTATCCTTCGGAATCCTTCGGAAGGTCCCGGTCCTCGAGGAGGCGCGGGGTGCTCAAGATCGTCATCGGCGACAAGAACTACTCGTCCTGGTCGATGCGGGGATGGCTGGCCCTCGAGCTCACCGGCGCGCCGTACGAGGAGGTCCTCGTCCGGCTCGACCGACCCGACACCGCCGAGCGCATCCGCAGCTATTCCGCGGCCGGGCGGGTGCCGGTCCTCCTCGACGGCGACCTGGCGGTATGGGATTCGCTCGCCATCTGCGAGTACCTCGCCGAGCGCTTCCCCTCGGCCGGGCTCTGGCCCGCCGCGCCGCGGGCGCGGGCTCTCGCGCGGGCGGTCTCGGCCGAGATGCACGCCGGCTTCGAGGCGCTGCGCGCGAGCCTGCCGGTCAACATCCGCTCTCGCCTCAGGGCCGGGCCGCTCGCGCCGGCGGCGGCGAGAGACCTCGAGCGCATCCGCGCCATCTGGCGCGGGCTCCTCGCGCCCGAGCGCGACGGCGATTACCTGTTCGGCCGGTTCGGCATCGCCGACGCCATGTTCGCCCCGGTGGTCACCCGATGCCGCACCTACGGCCTCACCCTCGAAGGCGTGGAGGCCGCCTACGCCGAGGCGGTCCTGCGCCACCCCGCGGTCGCCAAGTGGATCGCCGGCGCCCTGGAGGAGGGAGGCTCGATCGCCCGCTTCGACGGCGGCTAGGCCTCGCGCGGCCCGGAGGCCCCCTCCGGCCCTCGCCCGTGCCGGTCCGTCGCTCGCGCTCGCGCGAACCTGAGGGCGCCGTCCGCGGGGGCGAGCCGTCCCTCGAGGTCGGAGGCGCGGGCGAGCGCAGCGCGGGCGGCCGAGGGGTCGATGGTGTTGAACTCGAAGAGGCCGTAGTGGTGGCCCACCAGGACCCCGACGCCGGCGGCCCGGCAGAGGGCGATCGCCTCCTGGAGGTGGAAATTGCCGGGCACCCCGCGGCTCTTGCGGTAGGCGTCCCGCCCGTTCACCGGCAGGAGCGCCACCTCCACCCGGAGGGCCGAGAGCTGCTCGGCGAGGCCCGGGTAGGGCACGCAGTCGCCGGAGTGGTAGAGCTTGAGGCCTCCGAGATCGATCGCGTAGCCCAGAAAGGGATGGCGGCCCTGGGCGTCCGGCGCGAGCTCCTCGTGGGCGGAGGCGAGAGCCTCCACGGTGACGCCTCCCAGGCGGACCACCTCGCCGGCCTCGAGCGGGTGGAGGGCGGCCGGGGCGAGGCCCATGGCGAGGGCGCGATCCCGCTCGGCGGCCGGTACCCCGATGGGCGTCCCCGGGTTGGCGAGGGCGAGGGCCGGCAGGGTACCGGGATCCATGTGGTCCGAGTGGCGGTGGGTGCAGAGGACGAGCGCGATCCCGGTGAGGGCCGCGGGCGCGATGGGCGGAGGCGCGAGCCTGCGATGGGCGAACTCGGTCGAGGCGTACTTCAACGCCAGCGAATCCGACAGGTAGGGATCGATGACCACCCGGGTCCGCCGGTGGGCGAGGACGAAGCCGGCCTGGCCGAGCCAGTAGGCCCGGACGGCCCCGTCGTCGGGGGCGGCCTCGAGCGCCTCGAGGAGCGAGCCCGAGAAGGGCTCGGCCACCACCTCGATCACGCCCGGCCCTCGGCGAGCGCGGCGAGCAGGTTCTCGACGGCGACCCGGGTGGCCTTCTCGACGCTCTCGTCGGTGTAGCCGCCGACGTGCGGGGTGGCGATGACGCGGGGGTGGGCGAGGAGCGCCGAGGGGGAAGGCGGCTCCTCGGCGAAGACGTCGGTGGCGAACCCGGCGAGCCCCCCCTCCTCGAGCGCGCGGAGCACCGCCCCCGCGTCGACGAGGCTCGCCCGGGCGGTGTTGACGAGGTAGGCCCCCCTCTTCATGCGGGCGAGCTCGGCGGTGCCGATGAGGGGGGCGCCCCCGGCCTGGGCAGGGCAGTGGAGGCTCAGGAGGTCGGCGCCGGCCAGGACCTGCCCGAACTCGGCCCAGCTGAAGCCGGCCGGCTGGAAGGATCCGGCCGGGCAGGCGTCGTGGGCGAGCACCCTCGCCCCGAGCCCGAGCGCGTAGGTCGCGACGAGCCGGCCCACGCGGCCGCAGCCGACGAGGCCCACGGTGCGCTCGCCGATCTCGAGGCCTCGCCGCCGCTCCCAGGCGCCGGCCTTGAGGCGCGCGTCGCCGTGCGGGATCGAGCGCAAGAGCGCCAGCATGAGGCCGACGGTGAGCTCGGCCACCCCGCGGGCGTTGGCCCCCTCGGCCCGGAGGACCCGGATGCCGAGGCGGCGGGCCGCCTCGAGGTCCACGTTGTCGAGGCCCGTCCCGTTCCGGCTGATGACCTTGAGCTCGGGGGCGGAGCGGAGGACCACGGCGGAGATCCGCTCCACCCCGGCGAGCCAGCCGACGCAGCCGGGCAGGAGGCGCAGGAGCTCCGACTCGTCGGGCTGCCGGCCCGGGCTCGAGAGGACGAGCTCGAAGCCCGCCTTTCGCAGGAGCTCCAGGGCCGGGTCGCCGTCGCGGGTCAAGGAGCGCGGGGTGACGAGGACGCGGGGGGCCATGGAGCGATCCGGCTACCGGCAGTCGGCGGCGATGCGCGAGAGGGCCTCGAAGCCCGGGCCCTCGGTGGGGATGGCGCGGTGGAAGACCTCGCCGAGGACCTGGGTCCAGCCGTGGATGAAGTACACCCAGCCGTCCTCGATCTGGAGCTCGGAGGCCGCCTGGCGCGCGCGGGCCTGCTCGAGGAACACGAGCTCGCCACGGTAGTTGAGGTCCCAGACGATGGCCCGCCGGGGCAGGCGCACCGCGTCGGTGAAGGGCGAGCCGGGGGCGTCCTTGCCGAGGCCGGTGGCGTTGATGACGAGCGAGCCCGGAGGGAGGCGCGCGGCCTCGACGTCGTTGTCGGCCGGGGTGGGGGCGTGGACGCAGGTGACCGGGACCTCGCTGCCGAGCGCGTCGGCGAGGCGGCGCACCCCCTCCAGCCGGGGGCGGCTGCGGTTGGTGACCACGATGCGGCTCGGCTGGTCGTCGCCGTGCTCGGGCTTGAGGAGGTAGCTCAGGATGGCGAGCGTCGAGCCCCCGGCGCCGAGCGAGAGCACCTCGGCGCGGGTGGCCGCGAAGTGACCCCTCGGCAGGAAGGCCTTCAGGGCGAGGCCGCTCGAGATGGGGTCTTTGGCGTGGCAGACGAGCCTCGGCCCCTGCTTCGAGATGCTGCTCACCTCGTTCATGAGGCGCGCGTAGGGGTCGATGTCGTCGAAGAGGTCGCGGCAGGCGTTGAAGAGGTCGATCTTGTGGGTGGTGACGAGGGCGCCCTGGGTCAGGGGATCCTCCTTCAGGAAGGTCACCACCTCCCGGTAGGCGGTCGGCGGGGCGTGGGGCGGCAGGTCGATGCCGGCGATGGCGCAGTCCCCGAGACCGAGGTGGGCGGCCCAGCGCGGGAAGACCCGCATGATCGAGGACCGGCCGGTGGTGACGCCGATGAAGTGGATGGTCGGCCGGCTGGCCGGGGTGAGGATCATGGGGCCTCGCGGGGGGACGGGGCGATCACGGGCTAGGGGCGCAGGCGGCCGACGGCCTCGCGGGCCTGGCTGGCGTTCTTGCGCACCGCCGCGAAGTCACCGGCCCGGATCGCCTCCCGGGTGGCGATCCAGGTGCCGCCCACTGCCAGCACCGCCTCGGAGGCGAGCCAGGTCTTGAGGCTCTCGAGCTTCACCCCGCCGGTCGGCAGGAAGCGCACTCCCGCGAAGGCGAAGGGCGCCGCGAGGGCGGTGAGCATGGCGAGACCGCCCGCCGGCTCGGCCGGGAAGAACTTCATGACCTTCGCGCCGGCGGCGAGGGCGCCCTGGATCTCCGAGGGCGTCATCACCCCCGGGAAGAAGGGCAGGCCGATCTCGGCGGCCTTCTTCACCACCTCGGCCGAGAAGCCGGGCGCGAGGGCGAAGCGGGCACCGGCGTCGCGGGCGGCGATGAGGCTCTCCACCGAGAGCACGGTGCCGGCCCCGACGAGGAGCTGGGGCCGCTTCTCGCTGAGCCGCCGGATCACCGCCGCGGCGGCGGCGGTGCGGAAGGTGATCTCGGCCACCGGCAGGCCGCCCTCGAGGAGGGCGTCGGCGAGCGGCTCGGCCTTGTCCACCTCGTCGATGGCGATGACCGGGATGACGCCCAGCTTCTGGAAGGTGGAGGGGAGGGAACTGTCCATGGGGGATCCTCGCCGCCTCCTCGGGCGGCTGCGACGGTGACCTTGGCCGGTGGCGGCGGGGGGCCTTCCTAGCCGCCGGCCCTGAAGGTCGGGTTGTCCACCAGTTTCCATCCCCCGGCCCCGTCTGTCACCACCCGCCTCCGCATGCCCCCCTGCCGCTCGATGACCTCGTAGTCCTGCCCGGCGTCGGCGGCGTAGCAGAAGACGGTCACGAGCGTCCCCGGGCCGGTGTTCACGCTGCGGTGGATCCAGTGCGGCGGGACGTAGACCAAGGACTGGGGGCCCATGGGCAGGGCCTCGGTGGTGCCGTCCGGGGCCTCGAGCAAGAGGACGCCCTCGCCGGCCTGGCAGTAGTAGAGCTCGGAGCGGTCGGCGAGGCGGTGGCGGTGCCCGCGGGTCACGAAGAACTCGTCGCCGACGCGCCCGGGGCTCATGACGCTCGTGCCGAAGACGAGGTCGCCCGGGGCCTCGCTGGCGCGGTGCTCCCACACCTCGTAGACCACCCGGTCGCCGAGCTCGGGCAAGAGGGTGAGGAAAGCCCCCTCGTCGGCGTAGAGGCCGGCCAGGTCCGCGAAGCGCTTCTCGTAGTGGCGGGTGGCCTTCGCCATCCGGCCGCTCGCCGGCTCCACCGAGAGCCGGGCCGGGGCGATGAAGGGGCTTCGCTGGGACATGGCAGGGACCCGCTGTAGTACTACTACGCGCGCATCATGGGAGCGCGAGGGGGGCCTGTCAAGCGGCCGCACGGTCGGGGCCGGCGACCCCGCCGCGGCGGGCGCGGGGCGCCCCCGGGGAACGCGGGGGCCTAGGGGCAGGCGGGCGTCCCGCCTCCCGCGAGGTAGGCGGTGGCACGGCTCACGAGGTACCCGCCGTCCGTGGAGGGGGTGGTCTGGTCCCCGGCCCCGGCCCCGAAGGCGATCCCGAGGACGTGCGCGGTGACGTACTCGCCGGGGTGGTCGAAGAAGTACTGTACCCGGTTGTCTTGCCAGTGGCCGGTGGTGTTGTCCTGGTTCATGTTCCCCACCGGGACCTGCCAGTAGAGGAGCGGCCGGCCGACCTGCTCGGCGAGCGCCTGGTCGAAGAGGAGCGCTTGGTGGAAGTCGGGCAGGGTGGCGTTGGTCGCGTCCCACCAGGTGTCGCGGCCGATCGAGGCGTAGTAGCCGGCGTCGCGGTCGCTCGCCTCGACCACCACGAAGTCGCTCTCGGCCGCCCCGCAGTCGGCGAGGAACGCGCCCACCTTCTGCGCCTCGCCGGCCACGTCGAGGTGCGGGTCGGTGTTGAGCTTGACGTCGACGTCGGTGGCCCAGGCCGAGGCGTGCAGCCCGACCTTGGCGTTCGGCGCGTACTTGCGGACCATGCTGACCATGCACTGGCCGAGGCCGGCGATGGTGTCCTCGAGGCCCCCGCAGTCGGTGGGGTTCGCCGAGGCCACCGCCGCCGGGGTGGCGTGCGGGCTCGAGTTCACCTGCTCGGCGTAACCCCAGAAGTCCGGCTCGATGTGGAGGAGGGCCGTGCCCCCGCCGATG
>Ga0335081_10018976_pt1 | contig 11120 bp, 8 predicted proteins | sample Lox_Sample_35_FD_206713 | JGI IMG/M metagenome (GOLD analysis project Ga0335081, IMG submission 206713) | Soil microbial communities from Loxahatchee National Wildlife Refuge, Florida, United States - Lox_Sample_3.5 | ecosystem: Environmental > Terrestrial > Soil > Wetlands | place: USA: Florida...
CTACGCTTGGTGGACAGCAACCGAGCGGAAGTGTTGGGGCGACGGAACCTCAGCCACCCGGCGCACGGCTGAGAAGCCTGGCGGCCAGCCTTGGACCCAGTGTGGCACCGGTTGTCCGGAGCTTTCGAGCGGGCAGTGCAAGCCGGGTGGGGATTTACGCTTCGTGTTGGCAGACTTCCCGCGCCTCGGGAGTGTCTGCCGCATTCACACGTGCTCTTACCGATCCATTCGCCAGATTCACTCCGCCTTGCAGGAGATCCAGACTTTCACGGGCGGTCGCCTGGCCGGCATCACCGCCAAGCTGACGGTTCGCCCGGAGGAGGCCACGTACTTCGACCGCAAGGAGAAAAGGAAAAAGACTTCATCCATCTGGGCGCTCGGTCTGGAGGTTGAGGGCGATGACATGCAGAAACTCATCGCCAACCTGACGGAGAACGCCCGGTTGTTCGCCGAGACTCGAAAGCTGCTCGGGTCGGGCGGCAAAGTCTTTGAGGTCGTCGAGGACGAGCAGGAACAGGCGCCGGAGGTCGCGGCGGAGTTCTACCCGGCTCCGGTAAATGGTAGCCCGACCGGCGAAGGCACCGCGGCAGGTTCTTCCTCCGATGCGATCCCCACCGCTCCCGCGCCACAACCCCCGACGAAACCTGCGCCCGCTGAGAACAGCACTCACCCGAATGGCGGGAATGGATCTGCCAAGCCACCCGCCAACGCGGTCGCCTCGCCCCCTGCGCAGAACAACGGGAACGGTTCGGCCGCTGGTTCAGGATTCAACCAGCTTCGGAATGAATTCCTGACGGCGGCACGGCGCGTCGCCACGACCAAGAAGCAAGCGATCGGCGAAGTGGTGGAATGGGCAAGTGGTGGCGCCTTCAAGTACGGCGATGTCGGCCGCATGACGGAAGCCGATACCCCGAAGCTGCGGGCGGCCACAGAATTCATGACCTCCGGCGTCGCTAGCACAACTCACTGAACAAGAAATCCATTCATCATCACCTACCCTGCCTCTGAATCCCTGCCCCAAATCCCGCCCCGACGCTGGAGCGCTTGGTAACCATCACGCCTGTGAGTGGTGCATGCTTGTCAGCGCTCCAGCCCTTTCGCGTTTCCGATGTCGTCGTCTTCGCCGGACACCGGCATCCCAGATGTTTATCACTGCGCCGTCTGAGGGGCAGTTGAAATGATGCGTTTACCGCGATAAAATTTGTTTGCTGATCACGGGCTGCTAAGTACGACATTGACAGAGCACGGCTCAGGGGAGCAACTCCCGCTCGAAAGGAATGACCATGAGCTACGTCGACAAGAACCTCATTCCAGGGGAAAGTGCTTTGTACAGGACTGGACTACACTGGATCGTGCTCTTGTGGCCGATGTTTTGGGCGTTAACCTTTGGCGTGCTAGGCCTTGCATTCTTCATGCTTTCAGTGTCAGTCCGCGTGAATCCCCCAGGTTCAGCAGTAATTGCCGGTCTAGTTTTGTTGGGCTTAGGCGCAACTGCAGCGATTATCGGATTCCTTAGACGAGCGGCAACAGAAATGGCGGTGACGAACAAAAGGCTCGTTGTCAAAATCGGCGTTTTGAATCGAAGAACCTACGAAATCCTTCTGCCAAAAGTGGAGAGTATCCATGTGGAGGAGGGTCTGCTAGGGAGGATGCTCGGATACGGAAGCGTGGTTGTGCGCGGAACCGGCGGAACCCCGGAGCCGTTTTATCGAATCGCGCATCCGCTGGAGCTTCGACGACAAGTGCACCATCAGATCGAGGTCTACGGGGAGAGGGGGCGTGCAGCCTCGACTCCTCACCATTGAACTCAATAGCCATAACGGCCGGCCACCTACACCCTGATTTGGTAAGGGCAGTCTCGTGCAGATCCTAGAGGATTGGGCATCTAAAATCGTGTGGGGGACCGTATAAGAACGTCTTCCTATCTCATCGTGCTTCGCTTTCGTGCTCAGAATCCTCTGTGGTGGAGTCGAGCAATAAACACGGCGACCAAAAGGCTCGCGACAAGGTAGAACCTGTGTTTCAGGGAACGGGCTTGGGACCGACGACACGAGTCGCAGCCAGGATCCCTCCAGCCTCTAAGATTTATCGCCAGGGAGCATTTGTGCGTAGGTTGCTGTCAGTCACCCAAGAAATGCCAAGAAAAAACACGACTTGACTTACTTCTTCGTCTTCGGCCGCTTCGGTCGTGCTTCCGCGAGACGAGTGCGTGCGTCCTTTACAAACGCAAGGAAGCGGTGCGAGAGTTCTTGAATCCGTTCCACCTGTCGTCGAGCGATGGCGTCAGGAGGTATCAAGTCGAGACCGACGCCTAAGGCCGAAGCGCCAGCCAGGATGAACGCGGCGGCGGTGTGTTGCGTCACACCGCCCGAAGCCACGAGGGGAATCTTCGGTAACGCCTTTTTCAATGCTTTGATGTATTTGTCCCCGCCAATCTGAGCACACGGGAATACCTTGACGAAATCAGAGCCCACTCTCCATGCGGTTACGACTTCGGTGGGAGTGAGCGCCCCTGGAATGACCACAAGATCTTCTTTGGCGGCAAATTCTACGATGGTGTAATCAAATCCGGGCGACGTCAGGAAGCGTGCTCCCGCATCGATAGCTCGCTGGGCTGTATCGCAGTCCAATACTGTGCCAGCGCCAACGACGATCTCGGGGTGCGCACTGGTGAGACGCGAGATTAACTCCATGGTCTCCGGTCCTTCGACTGTAATCTCCAAAATCGGGATTCCTCCCCCCGCCAGAGACTCGGCAGCAAACTGCGCGTCAGGCTCGGACGATACCCACACGGCGGGGATAATTCCTACTTCCTCGATGCGCGCGGAGATTTCACGTTTGGTCACCGTAGGAGTCCTCAAGTGCGAGTTTAGCGCAAAACCGTCGTTCGTTTCCCATTACACCTCCCTCTCCATATCCGGCTCCGGCAATTGATCCCCAGGACGTGCAAACCACGAATATAGAGTTGGCAGAAGGAAGATGCTTACAACCAGATCGGAGATTAGGCCGCCCACGATCACGATCGCAAATGGCCGCTGCGAGTCGGAACCAATACCGTGCGAGAGCGCGGCGGGAAGTAACCCAAGCGTCGCAACAAGCATCGTCATCATGATCGGCCGCAGTCTTAAGACCGCCCCTTCCACAGCGGAGTATTCAACCGTAAAGCCGCGAGCGCGGAGTTGATTGATATATTCGAGCATGATCACGCCGGTCTGCACTGAGACACCAAAAAGAGCGAGAAAGCCCACACCCGATGAAACGCTGAAATTCGTGTGGGTCACAAACAGCGCCAGAAGCCCCCCGAGGCGCGCCATTGCCACATTGGTCAGAATCAAGAGCGACCATTTGACGGAGCCGAACATGGTATACAGGATAATAAAAATAGCCAGGATCGTGATCGGCAGCACGATCATAAGGCGACGTTCAGAACGCTGCTGGCTTTCGTATTCACCCGACCAGTCGACGGTGTAACCCGACGGCAACTTCACGGAGGCGTTGACCTTCCGCATCGCTTCTTCGACGGTGCTGCCGAGGTCCCGTCCGCGCACGCTGAATTTTACCGCGACATAGCGTGAATTTCCTTCTCGATATATTTCTGAGCCGCCATCGGTCTCCGTCATCTTTGTCAGCTGGGCCAGAGAGACGCGCTCACCGCTCGGCGAAAGTATTCGAATTTTCTCGATGGCCTCCCGGGTATCACGGTACTCCGGTAGGTATCTCAGAACCAGGTCATACCTTTGCTCTCCAATCAGCACTTGATTGAGGGCATTGCCTCCCACGGCAGTTTGAACTGCATCCTGAACGTCGGAAACGTTGATGCCGAACCGGGCTGCTTGCTCACGGTCAACCTCGAAATTAAGATTGGGCTGGCCTCGCACGCGAAACATCCCTAAATCCTCGACCCCGGGAACGCCACGCATCACCCCGACAATTTCGTCGCCTTTCTCTTCCAGGGTTTTGAGATCGTCGCCGTAAATTTTCACGGCCAAGGCCCCTTTGACCCCACTCACCGCTTCTTCAAGGTTGTCGGCGATAGGCTGAGAAAAGCCCCAGAACACACCAGGAATCTTCTCCAGTTCCCGATCCATAGAGGCGGTCAGCAGGTCTTTGTCTTGATGGAAGACGGGCCGCCACTTTTCCTTAGGCAGTAGGTCCACGAAGAATTCCATGTTAAAGAATCCCGTGGTGTCGGTTCCGTCATCCGGCCGACCGATCTGGTCCACGACTTGCGGGACCTCAGGGAATGAACAAAGGACTTCCCGGGCGCGTTGTGCGACGCGCGCACTTTCGGTGGGTCCGGTGCTCATGGCTAGTGTTCCCCTCACCCAAATGGCGCCTTCGTCCAAATGCGGCAGAAACTCTGATCCGATCACTCCCCCGAAAGCCAGATAAATTGTCAGCGCAAACATTACTATGGCTGCCCCGAGTGTAAACGCGCGGTGACGGATCGCCCAAGTCACACTCTTCCGATACCAGATCGTTAACTGAGCCATCAGGGGATTCTTCCATTCCTTCACGCCCGACCGGAACAACACACTTCCCAGCGCAGGAGCCACCAGCATCGAAAAAACCAACGCCCCGAGCAATGCAAACGCCACCGTCCACGCCATGGGTCTGAACAGCTTTCCTTCCACTCGTTGCAGAGTAAAAATGGGCAGATACGCGGTAATGATGATGGCAATGGCGTAAAAGACCGGGCGCTGTACTTCGTGCGCGGCTTCCCGGATTCTGTCCATGGGACTTCGCAAGTCGGTTTCGGGGCGATTCAGATGGCGCACGATATTTTCGATCATCACTACCGCTCCATCCACCACCATGCCAAAGTCCAGCGCTCCCAAAGAGAGCAGGTTTGCCGAAATATGCCGAAGGTCCAGACAGATTGAAGCGAAAAGGAGAGAAAACGGTATCGTAATGGAAACAATCAGCGCGCCGCGGAGATTCCCTAAAAAGATGAAGAGAATGATCACGACCAGACTCATTCCTTCAAATAGGTTGTGAAGTACCGTATGCGTCGTGAAATGCACCAGGTCATCCCGGTCCAGATACGGCACGATCTTTACGCCCGGCGGCAGAATGTGGTCATTGAGTTTTTGCACAGCGGCGTGGATGCCATCCATCGTGGTTTCGGTTACCGCGCCTTTGCGCATAAACACGATGCCTTCGACAACGTCGTTGTCATCCACCACCACGCCGTCAGCCCGGTGAATTGCTTTCCCAATTTGACCCAAGCGAATCTTCGGCCCCTGCGTCACCGCCGCGATGTCCTTGATTCGAATCGCCGTCCCTTTCTGATTCTTGAGTACCGTGTTTTCAATATCCTGCACATGTTGGACTAACCCAACCTCGCGGACGTTAATCTGCTGCGAGCCTTCCTCGATGAAACTTCCCCCGCCATTGGCATTAGCGTTCGTTAGCTGTTGCTCAACTTGAGCCAAACTCAAGCCATACGACACGAGTTTGTCCGGATCGACCCGGATTTGATATTCCTTGGTGATTCCTCCAAATGATGAGTCGTCCACGACATCTGGTGCCGCTCTCACGTACTTGCTAACAACCCAGTCCTGGAGGGACTTGAGGTCCATTAGGTCATAGTTGAGGTTCGTACTCTTCAACGTGTACCAGTACACAGACCCAATAGGACTGAAATCCGGCCCGATTTGTGCGGAAACGTTGGGAGGGAGCGTCACCATCGAAAGACGCTCCAGAACTTTCTGCCGGTCCCAGTCGTTGTCGGAATTATCGTCGAAGATGAGGTTCACGACAGAAAGTCCAGCCAGGGAAGCTGAGCGAACATGCAGGAGGTATGGAATTCCGTTCACCTGAATTTCGATGGGAATGGTGATCTGTTGCTCCACCTCCTCGGCCGCTCGTCCCGGCCATTGGGTAATCACCTGAACCCAGGTATTCGCAACGTCCGGGTAGGCTTCAACGGGCAGGGCCTTGAAGGAGACCACACCACGAATCAGGAGCAGCACGGCGATGCCCAACACGATAAAGCGATTATTAAGCGCGAAATCGACCAGCGATCGAATCATTGTTGCTCCACCGTATTCTGAAATTCCAGAGCGTTGGCCACAACCTGTTGCCCAGGGGCAATTCCCGAAATGATCTCCTGTGCACCGCCTGCGATCATATCGCCCGCAATGACTTCCACCCGTCGAAAGCGGTTGGCCCCCGCAGGCACATAGACCCAATTGCGATCGTGCAGATGCAGAATCGCCGCTGCCGGCACCGCCGCGTACTTCTTCTGGTCGCGGCCATGAAATGTGGCGGTGGCAAACATCCCGGGGCGCATCACGCCGGGATTCGCCAGTTCGATCCGCACCTTCGCAGTGCGCATATTGGGATCCAAGATTGGTCCAATATTGCTGATCCTTCCGGTGAACGCCCTATCGGGGTAAGCGTTTAATCGCACGTCCGCACTGTCTCCCACCCGCACCATAGGAAGATCGTTCTCATAGACGTCGCAAAGTATCCAAACCCACGAGAGGTCAGAGATTGTAAACGGATTCGGGGAACTTAAACCTTGTACGCCACCGGCATTGGTGATCTCCTGATCCGTAATCACGCCGGAGATTGGGGCGCGAATATCCAAGACTGCCGAGGGCTGATCAATTTGCGGTACGCCCAGCACCCGCAGCCTCTCCGCCGTGGTCTTGACGTCCACTTGGGCCTTCAATTCGGTGTCTTCTGCGACTTGAAGGTCGTTGAGCGAGATCGCCCCTTTACCGTAAAGGAGTTGCGAGCGTTCGAGTTGGGTGTGCGCAAGTTTCTCATCAGCGACGGCCTTTTGATAATCGGAAAACGCCGCAGAGATATCCGGGCTCTGTACCTGCAACAAGACCTGTCCTTTTTGCACTTCGTCCCCTAGACGGGCCCTGATCTCAACAACCCGGCCAGTAGCAAGTGTCACAACAGGTATGGCCCGCGCGACATCGGGACTTACGGTAGCCGTGACGCGAAGTTCCGTGGAGGTACGGTGCTCGGTGGCTATACTGAGTGCAAACTTTTCGGGATGTTCCACTGAAAAGACGTTGCTATCCTCCACGTGCTCGACTTTCAGTGGCGGAGGTGCGCCAGCATCGGAACCCACTTGCGAATGAGTGCAGCCCACCCAAAATACCTGAATCCAGAGCAACGAAATCACGAGTACGACCCGCAACATTCTCATGGGAGCACCTCGCGTCCGACGGCAAGGTTTAACTGGTTTGCAGCCTGTAAATACGATCCAACCAGGTTAAGGTAGTTTATCTGGACCGCCCGGTAGTCGGCCTGTGCGTTAAGGAAGTCCAGCAGCGACGCGGCGCCATGTTGGTACGAAAACGCAATCGTCTCCCGAACGCTTGACGCTTGCGCCAGGTAGCGATCCTTGTACGGCTGGAGTAATGCCACGGTACTTTGAATCGTTGTGTAGCCACTATCCACATCACTGAACACCTGTATCCGCGCAGCTTCCAGCAGTCGATTGTTTCTCTCGATGTCGAGCTGCGTGCGCAGCTTCTCCCCTTGGTTACGATCGAAAATTCTAAGCGGAATGTTGACACTAACCCCGAAGTATTGATCGATCGGAGGATTGCGCCCCCCGTCAAGACTGAATGCCGGATCGGTGGATCCATTCGCCACCGCTAAGCGATGATCCACTTTCGACTTTTCAACTGACTGCAGCGCGGCGCGCAGATCGGGGCGCGCGTCGAGGGCGGCTTGGCGGACTTGTTCGAGCGGTAGGAGCTCGGTCGTGAAATCGAATGAGCCCGTCACGTCAAACGCTTCCACAGGAGTCTGGTCATCCAATAGCGCGAGCAGTTGAATCTTGGCGGTGCGGAGGCCAACCAGGGCAGTCTGTACGTCCGATTCATACTGAACACGTTGAAGTTCCAAGCGATCCAAATCTACCCGTGCGATCGCTCCGGATTTGTACCGATCGCGATTCACGTCCAGCACGTGGTCATAATAGGCGAGGTTCTCCTCAGCCAAAGACAGCACGGCTTTTCCTTGTAAGACTTGAATAAACGCCTGGCGCAGAGTGAATACCATGTTCCTTTCGAGGTCCGCCTGTTGGGAAGTCGCCACCTTGGTAGCGTCTTGAGCACTCTCAAGCCGTAATTCGCGCTTATGTTGCCGTTCGTGGAGGTAGGAGAAAGTCGCCGATGGCAGAAGAAACGCGAACGGACCATGTCCAGGCCCGCCGGGGAAGGGATCAATCTGATCCGCCAAAAGCGTCATGTTTGGATTGGGGCGCAGATAGGCGGTAATCTCATCGGCATGCGACTCATCCACGCCGATTTGTCCGGCCCGCAGCGTAGGATTTGACGCCTCAAACTTCGCGCGCACCTCTTCCCACGTCAATGCCTTCTGCGCAAAACCGCTCTGGGCCATGAGTGCCGCCATTAGCGCGGCCATGTACGCTTTCCTTACCGCTAACATTGAACCTCCTCACTCCCTGTGGAACGACTCAGGCTCGCAGGCTAAGCCATCTCAGCTTCATTGGTTTCTGAGTGCGACAATCTTACCCAGATTCGTGTTACGAGTATGTAACGAAGTAAGCGGCGCTCTCTTGTTGCGCTGCCAAGGCGAAATGGCGAACCCCCAGGGCAGAGTTTTTCGGTCAAGCCTGTCAAGCGTGACCTTTCTATGAGGGTTCTTTTCATCGGGTACACGCCCGCTGCTGCGGCGATATCCTGAACCTTGGCTCTTTTTCGAGGCCGCTGTTTCGTGGAAGTAATCCATCGGGGAGCCGACCTGAGGGGAGTCAATCCAAACCCCTATCAAACGTCCCATCTCGTCCGTAATCCATTTTCTTTTCAGCATGCCCGTGCCCTCCTTTACAGCCGATTGGCTCCGGTTGGTCCATTTGTTCGAGACACGGTGAGCTACGGCCCTTGCGCACTACGGACAGCAGCGCGCAGCACCTGACCCTCGATGTCTTGTAGGGGGGAGTTCTCCGTCCCCGAGGTTGGGCACGGGACGACCACCTCGCTCCCCTAATTGCCGCGAGAAGGAGTCGAGGTGATAACGGCAGTCGAAGAGACTGGCAGGCTATCACATCAAGTGCGCGTTCTCACGGCACACCGCCGCTGTCGATCTACCGGGCGGTTCGTGTTCGTTTTCCGTAATCATGTCCACCAGCCATGAGGCCTGCCTGCCCCCGGCAATCTGAACCCTTACGGTTTACTCGGAGGCGGCTTTTTTAATATACTGGGTACTAGTACCCAGGACAGTAAAGCACGCGCGATTTTGCGTTGTCAACAAAAAATTGTCTGCGGATGAGTGTAGAATGCCTGAGCGAGGATATATTGGAAGGCAACCCAAATTAGGACGGTCGCAATTGTACAGCGGCCATTTCCAAAAGAATTTATCGAGGGGGAGCAAGTTGTCTCACACCAAAAAGGATAAAGAGAATCTGCTGGCCCGAACACGCAGGATTCGGGGGCAGATAGAGGCTGTCGAAAAGGCACTGGAGGAAGATGCAGAATGTGCTTCGATCCTACAGCAGATCGCTGCCTGCCGTGGCGCGATTAATGGCTTAATGGGTGAGATTATGGAAGGCGAGGTTCGAGACCACGTCCTGAGCCCCACTGCTAAGCCTGGTTCCGACCGTGCCCGCGCCGCGGATCAATTAATCCAGGTGCTGCGCACCTACCTCAAATAGCGCCTGCAACCATCGCCCCCAGACCCATCAATAGCCAGACAAGAGCTCAGCCCGGCGGGGCCCCAGGGCTCCAATCGAAATGAAAGCCCCGCAGCTCGGACGCGTTACTCGGAAACTGTGCCGAATCGGCTCGCGCCCGTGCTTTTCCTCAGTGCCGATGGCGGTTAGCATGGGATCTGACTTATTTCGACCGCATGGAAACCAGCAATTTTGCTGGTTAATATGCCCATCAATGAGAGGAGGGAAAATGTTTGGAGAACTGAAGGTCAAGAAAATTCTTTCGTTAACGACGATCGAGACACCGGACCAAGCCGCTGCCAAGCTGCTGGAGTTTGCGGAATACCCGCATATCTTTCGCTGGTACCAGTTTCCAACCGCCCTCGTGATTCTTGTCGCCCCCGCCGACTGCCCCGATTGCGGAGCGGTCTACGTCTATGACCGGAAGAAGTGCGTCTGGCTCTGGGTGGATTTCAATGACCAGAATTACGGTGGATACAGCCCTTCAGAATTCGATGTTCTGATCGAGCAATGCCATTTCTTCAAGCTTGCAGAATCCCCCGGGTTGCTCACCTCGCCCATCCAATGGCTGGTCGCAGCCGGCCAATCACCCGAGGTCCTCGGAAGGCTCCCAGCCTGAAGACAACCCCCCGCGACAGGGTCAGGCAGAGAGCCCAGCACACCTCGTTGTAAGTCATTGAAAACACGGTGCCGGCCCAATTGCCCATCGGCTCATTTGACTGAAAATATTTCTCGTTTTATCACCAGTCTGTATGGACCTATGGCGCCCACCGGCCTTCACGGAGGAAAAGATGCAGCGGCTTCGGCTAGATGCGCCAGCCGGTGTGGTGGCGGACTACCTCCGGCTCTTCGTGAACCGGCGGGCCTACACCCTCCAGTCCGACCGGCCGCATCCGAGAAGCGACCGGCATTACTACTTCCGGCCCACGGACAAGAAAACCGGCGCGGGTCTCAGCCTGACGCCAGACACGATCCGGTGCCATCTTGAAGGGGAAATCACCGCCGGCCTTTACGCGATCAACCCGGAAACTCAGCGATGCAAGTGGGTCGCCATCGACGCCGACTACAAGGGCGCCATGGAAGACTTGGTGAAGCTTCAATACTACCTGAGCCAGGACAAGGTCCAGCCCGCACTAGAGATGAGCAGCCGTGGCGGACACCTCTGGATCTTCCTCGAAACCCCGCTGCTGGCGCGAGATTGCCGAATTTATGTCTACAACCTGGCATCAACGCTCGGTGTGCCCGTAAAGGGCAATGGGCTGGCCGATGGGATCGAGGTTTTCCCAAAGCACGATGAGCTTGGGGCTGGCGAGTTTGGAAACGCGATTCGAGGTCCGCTGGGAATTCACCGTGGGGCCGGCCGCCGGTTTTGGTTCTATGGAGCCGACTATGGCCTGGAAACGCAGATGTCATATCTGAAGCAGTTGCAAAAAGTGACGGAGGAAGACTTGAG
>Ga0335081_10018977_pt1 | contig 11120 bp, 11 predicted proteins | sample Lox_Sample_35_FD_206713 | JGI IMG/M metagenome (GOLD analysis project Ga0335081, IMG submission 206713) | Soil microbial communities from Loxahatchee National Wildlife Refuge, Florida, United States - Lox_Sample_3.5 | ecosystem: Environmental > Terrestrial > Soil > Wetlands | place: USA...
TACCCGTTGAGTAGGCGAGTCGGGGAGTATGTAATGATGTCGTTCTTCAAGCTCCTTCAACCGCCTAAAGAGACGATCATATTCCTCATCGGAAATGACCGGGGCATCAAGGACATAATAGTGGTAATTGTGCTCGTTGATTTCCCGGGTCAGGTTCGCGATTTCCTTCTTGATGGCGTCTGATAGCGATGTCATGGCAGTCATGGATAGGCAATAAAGTTCATCTCCGGAAGATGCGAATCTGATTACAAGTAAATCTCCTTCAGGAATTTAATCCGGTTTCATGCCTCAAAAACAAGGAAGACCGGGGACATTCTTAGTATACCAGTATGGAGAGAACGAAATGTATTGAGGAATGAAGAAGGCTCTTATGCTGCATACTCACCCGCGATGCGGCGCGTCATTTCCCACCGATCGAGAGTTCCTTTATGCGAAGCGAAGGGCTTCCGATCCTGCCTGAGAAACGTAGATCGCTGCCCACGGCATCTACGTGCTTCATCAAGTCAAGGATGTTGCCGGCGATCGCAATCTCCCGTACGGGATAGGCCTTTTTCCCTTTCTCAATCCAAAAGCCTGTGGCACCGACTGAAAAATCGCCAGAAATAGGGTTGGCGGTATGCATGCCCATGACTTCGGTGACATACAGGCCATTGCCGATTGATGCAATCAGGGCATCGGGAGACTCCCGTCCCGGTTCGATGTAGAGGTTCGTCAGGCCTACTCCGGGCAGGCCTTTGAAACCACCGCGCATGCCATTGCCGGTTGATATGGTTTTATCCTTGTTCGCCGTGTATGTATTGTACAGAAACAAGGCAAGCCTGCCTTTGTCTATGATGGTTTTCCTTTGCATCGGCACCGTTTCATCATCACAGGGAGCTGTTCCGAGTCCACCCTCCAGCAGACCGTCATCGAGTACGGTAATGGCAGTTGACGCGATATCTGATCCCAGTTTGCCTATGAAAAGCGACCTCTTTTTCTGTACGCTTTCCGCCGAGAAGCCGCTCGCCATCATCGAAAGAAACTCCTGAGCTACTGTCGCTTCAAGGATTACAGGCGCTTTGGCTGATGCAATGTTTTTTGCGCCGAGCAGGTCTAGAGCCCTCCGAGCAGCCCGTCGGCCTACTTCCTCGATCTCGAGTTTTCGGTAAAAGCGGTTCACGTCGAATTCCGAGCCCGTCTGAGAATCTTCCCCATCCTCGGCAACCACTTCGATGCTTGATGAACAGGCTGTGCTTTTATAGGAGACTTCCGCACCCAGACTGTTCATGATTAGTGTTTCAGCATCTGAAAATGAGGCGGATGCCTTCCGGATGCGTTTGATTCGCTTGTCGACAGCGAATGCCTCGCGTTCCATGGCCATTACCCGATCGATCTTTTCCTTTTCCGTCAAGGAGACGATGTCGGAATCATATATCACGACGGGATGATACGGAACTTCTATTTTTTCAGGGATTGAGTGGTATGGGTCCGAAACGGTATTCTGTGTGTTCGTAAACGCTGCACGGGCAAGCGTGTCCAGGGCGTGGTCTGAAAGGTCGGTTGTGAAGGCAAACCCCAGACGCCCCTGAACAATCACGCGCAAGCCAGCACCAATGTCCCGCGCCAGTTCAAATGCATCGACTTTCTGATCTTTTATTTCAATAGTGGTCGAAGAGTAAGAACGGAGGAAAACCTCGGCCGCGTCGGCTTTGTGTACATTTGCAAAGGAGAGTATCTTTTTAGCAGTTCTCTCGTCCATCCTGCCTCCTCATGACCTTTGCGTTGCAACCACCAGTTTAAGGGTTTTACTCGAAATAGCTCGCTGACGCCGTGTCCGACTCCCAGACGGTCACGCTTGCGACTTCTATGTTATCATCGTTGGTCTTCTTAGCCATGGTGTCGTAGATCCACTTTGCCAGGTTTTCCGAAGAGGGGTTGATCTGAGTGAAAGGAAAGATTTCGTTCAAGAACGTATGCTCCAGTTGGTCGAGCACTTCACGAAGTGATTTTTTGAGCACATGAAAATCGACGGCAAGCCCCACTTCGTCCAGACGTTCTGCGGTCACGGCTATCGTTACGCGCCAGTTATGTCCGTGGAGCCTTTCGCACTTCCCCTGATACCCCCGCAACTGATGGGCAGCGGCAAATTTTGATTCGACCATAAGCTCATACATAGCGTTCGATAATAGGACATACGTCGTGAAAAGTCAATAAGGAAAAAGCCGCAAATTCGTCATAGGGTCCTTAATGCTTCGCATGACGGCGAGAAATATTGCTTGCAAAAGTGCATAAATTCAGATATGATTTTTTTAATGGAAGTGCAGAAGGAAGAATCAAAACAAACCATCGAACCACAGTTCCTGTCACAGGCATCAGTAAACGGGATCAGGCTTCGTATTGGACAAATGAACAAAACCGAATATGAAGGGTTGCTTCATGATGTCGGCCGGTACGAAATCAACCTTGAAGTAAACGGCGCGCTCATCACGCTTCTCAAACAAGAAATTTCCTACCTTTCCGCTCCTCAACCAGTCCTTTCCCGGTCAGCGCTCCAACCGCATCAAAGCGGTTCTGCAATATCGTCACCCTCGCAAGATGCCGTCGCCAGCCGCCCGAACATACAGCAGGAGTTTCTTGATAAAGCCATTAGAGAAAATCAGCTCCTTACACTCTACCTAGTTAACGGCCAACGGATAAAAGCGCATATTGAAGGATACGATAGCTTTACACTTCTGCTCTCGGAAGGCGGCAGGCAACACTTGTATTATAAACACGCGATTACCACGATAAATCGGTAGACCGGAACACTTTCGCATCAAGAGGTGGCTTCCATGGAAACAAATCTTCTCGACCGGATGTTAAGCGCATACCTTACCGAACAGACTCCGATAACCGTGACACTCCAGAATAAAATCCGCGTATCGGGAAAGGTAAAGGCTTTCGATAGTTACGTAATTATCATAGAAGGCCAGAAGCGGGAGATACTCTATCGTCATGCAGTCTCTTCCCTTGCCCTTGCTGTTCAGGAGGAACAGAAGCGCCAACCGGCGCCCACTAGTCCCGGGACTGTAAAAACAGCAGCCAAGCCACAAAAAAATGCGGCGCACAAACCTCGTCCGGCGCAGAATCCCGCGCCTCTCTCTCTGTCCCCCACCGAGCAGAGCATTAACAACGGCATGCGGGAAGGCCTTCTGAAGTGGATGCAGGAACAAAAGGCATCGCAATAGAATGAACCTCCGCACCGCGTCACTGGCGACTACATCTGGACTGTTCCTGGCCGCTTCCTTCCCTACCTTCAATATGCATTTTGCCGCGTGGTTTGCACTCGTCCCGTTGCTCTTTGCCCTCAAGGGACAAACTGTAAAAACTGGTTTCTGGCTCGGCGGAATCACAGGCATTGTTTATTTCTCTGGCACGGTCTATTGGGTTACTAACTCCATTCATTTTTATGGAGGCATCCCGCTTATCCCGGCCTCACTGATCACGCTTCTTCTCTGCTCCTTCCTGGCGCTCTACCCGGCGCTCTTCGGTGCAGCGTCCGTGCATCTCAGGAACGGTAATCCGGTGCCGTTCTTCATAGCGGCGCCGATTCTTTGGACCGCCCTAGAACTTGCTAGGACATACATCTTCAGCGGCTTTCCCTGGGCTTTGCTCGGCTACACGCAGTACAGCGTGCTTCCGGTCATTCAGATCGCCGACATCACCGGAGTATACGGCGTTTCATTCCTGATCGTACTGGTGAATGCATCCGTGGCGGAATTCATGGGGGACAGGAAAAACTGGACCCCAATCGCCGCCGCGATTTTCGTATTGGCACTCACCTTGAGCTATGGATTCATCAATCTACGGCCTGCGGAACGATCCGACGGCATCAACATCTCAGTGGTACAGGGAAACATTGAGCAGGACAAAAAGTGGGACCCCGCGTACCAGTCAGATGTTATTGACGTATACAAGAGACTGACATTGGAAGCGCTCAAACAGCGCCCTGACTTGGTTATATGGCCAGAAACCGCCACACCCTTTTATTTCAACGGGAGATATGGAAATGACAAGTCCCTTACGAAGGACCTCGTCACTTTTGTGAAGCAGAACAAGATACCACTGCTCTTCGGGAGCCCAACCTATAAAATTATGCCGAACCGTCACATCATCAGCCGGAATTCCGCGTTTCTCCTGTCGGGAGAAGGGCAGATCGTTGCGGAATACAGCAAGATTCACCTAGTCCCCTTCGGTGAGTACGTGCCGCTCAATAAAATCTTTTTCTTCATCGATAAATTAACGCAGGCAGTCGGTGATACCGAAACCGGCCACACCTATACGGTTATGACCGTTCCCTACGGTGATGCAAGCCTGCGGAAGGAAGCCAGACTCTGCACGGTTATCTGCTACGAAATCATTTTCCCCGATCTTGTGAGAAAATTCGTGAACCAGGGTGCATCCATAGTGACAACCATCACGAATGATGCCTGGTTCGGCAAAACCGCCGCCCCCTATCAGCACTTTTCCATGGCCGTCTTCCGTGCTGTGGAAAACCACGTTCCTGTGGCGCGCGCAGCAAATACAGGCATATCGGGATTCATCGATGCACGGGGAAGGATCCTTGAAACTTCGAGGATTTTTACTGAAGCGTATCTGACACACAAACTTGTTCCAGGCTCGGAGAAAACTTTTTACACCCGTTATGGCGATCTTTTTTCTTACAGTTGTGTGCTTTTCACGCTGATCATGCTGGCTGTTTTCCCGCGGGAGAAACCGTTCTTCAAGCTGCGCTGATCATTCTCGCTTCGCGGCCCCTGTTACAGGTCACCTCTAAACCCACACTTTCGTTTTCCCGCGATATCGATCCTCTTAAAACAGAGATAGTGTATTCATATGGTACAGACTGTTTTTAAGAAATCAGTTGATTTAAGTCGTTTTCCGAGGATGTAGAACGTATGAGCAGCGAAGGCACGATCAAGCTGCCGGATAATGTTGTGAGACGGTTTCAGCCTGGAAACCTTTTCCATGTCCATCCTTAGAACGTGGTAATAAAATCCAACGGCGCCTGCGGACAGCCGAACCTCCGGTTCTCCTGAAGAAACCATGCAGGAGGGGCAAAGAATCCCGCCTTTCATGCCGAGAAACAGGGATTCCCCTTTCGGCCGTACTCCGCAGGAGAGGCAGTGGTCGAGCTTAGGCTGGTAACCCAGGAGCGACAGGAACTTGATCATAAAAACGCTGAGGAGGAAGAGCGGTTCTTCTCCCTCATCCAACAGGTGAAGGACGTGTGAGAGAAGTAGAAAGGCAGGAGCGTTGCGCTCGCCCAAGGGAGACATCTCACGTACCAGTTCGAGCATAACCGCTCCTGCCGCTGCGCGGGCCAGATCGCACCCGATGGATGCATGCTGCTCGATAATCTCCGAGGACTCGAGCCGGACAAGCTCCTGGTGCTCCCGCTCGTATAGATGAAGCCGTACGAGGGTGAAACTCTCGAGTCCCGCACCGAAACGTTTGAAGGATTTTCGCGCATTTTTCGCGACGCCCTTGAGCATACCGCGGTCGAGCGAAAAAAAAGAGACAAGCTTGTCGGCATCTCCCAGGTTCATGCTGCTGATGATGATCGCTTCAGTTTTTGATTTCATCGTCTATCCTACCCGGACAAACACCCCGAACGGAACAGGCCAGACATAACTACCGCAAGGAGAATAAATCGCCGTGCGACAATATTTGCCTGGAGTACGGTAGGCCGTACTACATAGGCAAGAATGAGGGACATGACATAAGGAGGTAAGCTGCACTATCTCTGTACCGCCGAAAGATTTTTGAGGGCAAGATGAACCTGTTCCCGCACGATGGAAGTCCACTCCTGTCAAGACCTCCCATGCATATTGCTTTACTCGATATCACTGATGCAATGGTTTCTTCACTGGTACCCGGTGGATACCGTCATCATAATACCATCTTCCGTGAAAAACAAGACAAATGGAGTAATAGATATTCGTCCTCCTCCCCGTATCCCGTTATCATCGCAGGCGACCCGGGGATCCTTCCTAAAAAAGATACCGGGCAGGCGATATGTTGAGGTCGCAAGCATTGAGTGACCCTGAATAGTCTTGTCAGGACATTGGTATGCGAACAGTCACCACGGAGCCTTTGCCCCATGTAGACTGAACTTCTATCTTGCATCCGCATGCGTCCACCAGTTCTTTCACGATGGTGAGCCCCAGGCCGATGCCGCTTCCCGATGCTCGGTAAAATCGTTCGAACAGGTGAGGTATGTCTTTCTGCCTGATCCCGGTTCCCGTGTCCCTGACTGCAAATTCCATATAATCGTCTTTCGCAGCCACACTCACGGTCACGACGCCTCCATTCTTCACAGCCTTTGCAGCATTATCTACAAGGTTTGTCATGATACCCGTCAGGCAATCAGGATCAGCAGACAGGGTAAGGCCTTTCCCGCATTCCAGGTTAAACAATACATCCTTATTCTCAGACAACCCCCGGACTTTATCAATGATACTGATTAGGTGCTGCGTAATTTCAAGTGGCTGTTTTTTGAGGGCGCGACCGATCACTTGGGCCTTTTCCAATTCATCCAGTCCTACGATAATTTTTTTGATCCTGTATGGATCATTGGAAAAAGGTTGTATATGCTGTTCTTCACTATCCAATGGCTCGTCTGTGACGGCTTCCGTCTGTACCTCTCTGCCGGCAACGACTGTGTTCAATTCAGATATCTCCGGGAGCAGAACCTCTGGTTCAAGTTCCTGAATCCCTTTTTTTAAATGATGACCGTTCTTATCCTGAACCGAACTGACCTCATTTGACTTTGTTCTACCATTCAATGCGACTGTTTGATGGGTGGTTGTAACCGGTCCGGCTTGCTTCCGAGCAAAAAGAATCCCCAACACAAAGACCAACCCTGTCAATACAAAAGTCCATGCGAACGCAAGATTGCCCGAATGCTCAATGAAGGCATCATCCTTTCCTACGCTCTGATATTTTAGCTCAATACCCTCAAGATGCTCCTTTTCAAAATGGTATCGTGAAGCCTGTATGATCACTCCCCGGAGGGCGAGCCCTGAACAGAGGGCAACGAAAACCACAGACAGAAGCACGATGGATGCTTGTTTTGAACTTTTAAGCATGACACCCCCCTGGTAAATTTATCGTACAGACTACACGGTAAAAACGAAGGATTTCGTTCGAAGGAGATCCTGTACCCCTGAATTGCGAGGTGCATTATCGAATAATTTCGAACAAGTTGCAACGAAAAACACGCGGGCTGCAGGTCTCGTGACGGGGAGGTGAGAATCGTAACGTAGGCCCTAAGTTGTTTCCCTTTAGAATCGCTCCCCCGATCGGAGCCGGGGGAGGCTTACTTTGTAGTATGTGATAGCGAAATGCTAACGACTTATGTCTTAGAGCACCAGATTTCCGGCTCTTGTACAGCTATAGGTGTAGGTAAATGGAGACTCAGAATTTATCTAGATATATCCGTATTTATTGCTTTCTTCTTTTTATGTGCTCTCACATAGAAATATATGATTACAATGCTTCCGACGATCACGCCGATCAACGCCTGATGGGAGTATTTCACGATCAGTTCCTGGTTTGCGCCGATGATATACCCGATATAAGATAGAACCATAACCCAAAGTCCGGCGCCGAGCGCGGTATAGAGCGAGAACTTGAGGCGATGCATGCCCGCAAGACCCGCAGGCAGCGAGATGAGATGACGCACCACGGGCAGAAGCCTGCCGATGAAGGTGGATATCTCGCCATGAGCTTTGAAGTACTGCTCTACTTTGGCGAACTTCTCTTCCGTGATCCATACATACTTTCCGTACTTGAGGACCAACGGCCTGCCCAAAAAATGCGCTGCAAAATAATTGAGGTAGGCGCCTGCAAGACTCCCGGCCGTTCCGCAGAGAATCACGATTGCCATGTTCATCTGGCCCTGTTGGACAAGGTAGCCTGCGGGTGGTATGACGAGTTCGCTCGGAAGAGGAATGACCGAACTTTCCATTGCCATGAGAAGAAAAATGCCGGGATACCCCAGCGCACCGATAGTCAACACCAGCCAGATGATCAGATCATGCATTGCTAATCTCCCTCCTGAAGAATCCCGATATTTTTGAGCATGCCCACGTCCTCACGCCAGCCCTTTTTTACCTTGACGTAGAGCTTCAGGAAAATCTTGGTCCCGAGCAGCTTTTCAGCATCCTGACGTGCTAGCGTACCGATCTGCTTCAGCATGGTCCCGCCCCTGCCGATCAGGATTCCCTTCTGTGAATCCCGCTCCACGTAAATTACGGCATGAATGCGCGTGATATCAGGTTCTTCCTTCATATCCTCGATGACCACGGCCGTGGAATAGGGTATTTCCTCCTTCGTGAGTTCGAATATTTTCTCGCGTACGATTTCAGATACGATAAAACGCTCGGGCTGGTCCGTCAGTTGATCATCGGGAAAATACTGCGGTCCCTGGGGCAATCTCCTGGTAAGTGTCTCAATAAGGCCACCGAGGTCGTTCTGGAGCGCTGAGATGGGAATGATCTCCGCGAAGGGATATAGCCTGCTGCATTCCTGTATGAGCGGCAGCAAGGCGTCTTTTTTTACAAGATCAACCTTGTTAATGACCAAGAACACCGGCGTCTTCACCTTCTGAAGCGTTTCGACGATGAATCTGTCCCCACCTCCTGGCTTTTCAGTAGCTTCAACAAGCATGAGTATCACATCCACTTCCTTATACGTCCTGAGCGCAGTGTTTACCATGAACTCGTTCATCTTGTGCATTGGTTTATGGATGCCTGGCGTGTCTATGAATACCATCTGCGCTCCGGGCTGGTTCACGATGCCGAGGATCCTGTTCCGTGTGGTCTGAGGTTTGTCGGAAATAATGGCTATCTTCTCGCCTAGGAGGGCGTTGAGTAGTGTGGACTTCCCCACATTCGGCCTACCGATAATGGAAATGAATCCTGATTTAAATCTTTTATTCTCTGTCATGGAGGTTAGAATACCCGAAATCATCTGCCCGCGCAACAGAAAAGCCGAATAAGTCTGTTGCATAACGAGAATCTGTCCTCTCGCGGCAATTTATCCCCTCCATGCTCCTTTTCTTTCTCACTTTCTATTTGACAATCAGCCGCGATTGTCGGTATTATCACTCAGCTATGACTGAGAAATCCGATATTAACGACCTTCGCGATAAAATCCTTACGCTAAAAAAAGACCTGAATGCCATCATTCTTGCTCATAATTACCAGCGTCCCGAGATACAGGACATCGCTGATATCACCGGTGACTCACTCGAACTTTCCCGCGCGGCGGCAAAGACGGACTATGAAGTAATCGTATTCTGCGGCGTACATTTCATGGCGGAGAGCGCCTCAATCCTTTCTCCTGATAAGACCGTCCTGTTACCTGAGATCGGTGCAGGCTGCCCCATGGCGGACATGGTTACGATCAAAGGACCTCGCAAGACGAAACGGGAGCTTTACACCGACGTTCTTGGCATTACCTTCAAATTCGCTGATGACTTTACGCTCCTTGACTTGAAAAAACAATATCCCGGCGTTCCTGTTATCGCCTACGTGAACACTTCCGCGGCGGTGAAAGCCGAGAGCGATATATGCTGCACGTCATCGAACGTCGTTAAGGTCGTTGAATCGCTCAAAGAAGATACAGTCATTTGCATACCCGACCGAAACCTCTCTTCCTACGCAGCCAAGCGGACAAAAAAGAACATTATTTCCTGGGACGGCTTTTGTAACGTGCATCATGCACATCTCGATGTGGAAGATGTGAAAGAGGCCAAAGCCGATCATCCCGACGCAGTTCTCGTGGTTCATCCGGAATGTTCGCCTGAAGTGCAGGACATGGCTGATCAAATCGCGAGCACCTCAGGCATGCTTCGCTTCTGCAAGGAATCGAACCATAAGGAATTTATCATCGGAACCGAGGAAGGCATCCTCCATCGCATGAAAAAAGAAAGTCCCGGGAAAAAGTTCTACATCCTGAACAAAGAGATGGTCTGCCCAAACATGAAACGGACAAAGCTCGAAAGCGTGCTCACGTCCATGGAGAAGATGCAATACGTGATCAAAGTGCCCGAGGACATCCGCATAAAGGCAAAACATGCACTTGACAGAATGCTGGAGATAAAGTGACTTTTCAAAGCTTTCCATTCAGATCTCAATGAAAAATGAACTCTACAAGATTTCGTTTCTGACTTTTATATTCTGAACCATGAACACTGCACTCTCTACTTTTTTATTATGACCGCCGCCATCCTCATACTTCTCGCAGGCTTTGTCCTCATCCTGCTCTGGTTCGTACTCCAATCCCAGAAAAAGACGGTCGACCCGACCATTAACCTGCTTCAGCAAGAAGTTCAATCGATGCGTGGCCAGCTGACTGAAGCCATGCAGCGGAGCCAGGAGACTGTAAATCAGCAGCTTGGCCAGTTTTCGAATCAAGTAAGCACCCAACTGGTCCAGGTCACGAACCTTGTTAACACCCAACTTGGCCAAGTGACGTCACAGATGAATATCCGTCTTGGCCAAGTAACTGAGCAACTCCAGAAGTCTACGGGCGATCTCAACAGCCGGCTCGATAATGCGGCGCGTGTAGTCCAGGAAGTCAGCAAAGGCCTTGGCAGCCTCGGGGAGGCGACCCAAAAGGTCTTCCTCGTGGGCAAGGACATCGCAAGCCTCCAGGAAATCCTTCGTTCGCCCAAACTGCGTGGCGGTTTGGGCGAGCTGTTTCTAGGCGACCTTTTGGCCCAGATATTCCCGCTTTCGCATTATGCCCTCCAGCATCGGTTCAAAAGCGGCGAGGCCGTGGACGCGGTCATCAAGCTAGGCAGCAACCTTGTTCCCGTGGATGCCAAATTTCCACTCGAAAATTTCAAACGCGTTGTTGAGACATCAACCGAGGAAGAACGCAGGATCGCAAGAAAAAAATTCATTGGTGATGTAAGGAAACATATCGACTCCATCGCCGGAAAGTATATTCTTCCCGATGAAGGTACTTTCGACTTCGCGCTCATGTACATCCCGGCCGAAAACGTATATTACGAACTCATCATCAAAGACGAAGCAATGGACACTGAAAAGGGCCTGTTGAATTACGCCTTTACAAAGCGGGTCATCCCT
>Ga0335081_10018982_pt1 | contig 11119 bp, 7 predicted proteins | sample Lox_Sample_35_FD_206713 | JGI IMG/M metagenome (GOLD analysis project Ga0335081, IMG submission 206713) | Soil microbial communities from Loxahatchee National Wildlife Refuge, Florida, United States - Lox_Sample_3.5 | ecosystem: Environmental > Terrestrial > Soil > Wetlands | place: USA: Florida...
CACCTTGGTGGACACCGGGCTGTCCACCATGACCGGCGGCCGGCTCAAGCGCGTCCAGAAATACATCGATTCCGACACTTTCCTGATGACCTATGGCGACGGGGTGAGCGACGTCAACATTCGCTGCCTGCTGGAATTTCATAAGCGCCACGGCAAGCTGGCCACCGTGACCGCGGTCACCCCCACTTCCCGTTATGGAATCCTGGACACGAGCGCCGACGGGCAGGTGCGGAGATTTCGCGAGAAACCGCGGAACGACGGCCGCGCCAGCGCCGGTTTCTTCGTCTTCCAGCGCGAGGTGTTTAACTACCTCACCGGCGATGACTGCGTCCTCGAGCGTGGTCCCCTCGAGCGCCTGGCTGCTGAAGGCCAGCTCATGGCTTACGAACACCAGGGCTTCTTTTATGCCATGGACACCTTTCGCGAGTACGAGTATCTCAACGAGCTCTGGAGCAGCGGAGACGCTCCATGGAAAATCTGGTAGCCCGGTGCGCCGACGACCTGGATGACATCGTCGCGCTCACAGCCCCGCTCTGGGAGGAGCTTCGCGGCAACCGCCTCTTCATCACCGGAGGCACGGGGTTCTTCGGCCGCTGGCTGCTCGACAGTTTCCTGTGGGCAAATGAACGCTTCCACCTCCGGTCGCACGCGGTGGTGCTCACGCGCAATCCCCAGCGTGTATGGGAACAAGCGGCACATCTCGCCAACGATGCCGCCATCACCCTCCATCGCGGAGATGTTCGCGATTTCGAATTTCCGGCGGGCAGCTTCAGCCATGTGATCCACGCTGCCACCGAAGCTAGCGCAGCCCTGAACTCGGCCGCCCCGTCCACGATGCTGGACACAAACGTGCGCGGCACCAGACGCTGCCTGGAGTTCGCTGCGGCCTGCGGTGCGAGGAAGTTTCTTTTGACCAGCTCGGGAGCGGTTTATGGAACCCCGCCCAGCGAATTGACCCACGTTCCCGAAACGTTTACGGGCGGCCCTGACCCCTTGTCGTGCGATTCGGCATACGCCGAAGGCAAGCGGATGGCGGAACTGCAATGCGCATTGGCGGCGCGGAGCGGTGGGTTTAAAGCCAAGATCGCGCGCGGCTTCGCTTTTGTCGGTCCACACATGGAATTCGAGGCACACTTTGCAATTGGCAACTTCATCCGCGACCTGGTCGAGGGCCAGGAAATCATCGTCCAGGGAGACGGAACTGCGATCCGTTCCTATCTCTACGCGTCGGACCTCATGGTATGGCTGTGGACCATTCTGTTTCGCGGCGAGAATTGCCGGGCTTATAACGTCGGCTCCGAGCACGCGGTAAGCATTGCCGAGTTGGCTGCCGAAGTAGCGCACGCCAGCCAACCGCCGTTGACGGTCAAGATTCGAGGCGAGTCCAGCGGACTGCCGCCGCAACGCTATGTTCCCTGCACACAGCGGGCCCGGCAGGAACTTGGACTTACGGAGCGCGTTTCTCTGCGCGAGGCAATCGAAAAAACTCGGCGCTGCTACTCACGTTCACAGCCGATGATCGCCTCACACGTTTGAAGAAACCATCCATGATCAAAGTTTCCGACTACGTGATGAAGCGGCTGGCCGACTCCGGCTTTCGGCAGGCTTTCCTGGTGACCGGCGGCGGTGCCATGCACCTGAACGACTCTCTTCTCCGAGAGCAGCGCCTGCATTACGTCTGCAATCATCACGAACAGGCGGCGGCCATGGCGGCCGAAGGCTATGCCCGGATTACGGGCCGCCCAGCGCTGCTGAGCGTCACCACCGGCCCCGGCGCGATCAATGCTCTGAACGGCGTCTTCGGCGCCTGGACCGATTCGATTCCCATGCTCGTTATTTCCGGTCAAGTGAAGCGCGAAACTCTGAAGGCAAGTACTCATTGTCAAGCGCTGCGCCAGCTTGGAGATCAGGAAGTGGAGATCATCCCCATGGTGCGCGGGATCACCAAATACGCCACGCTGGTGGATGACCCGGACTCCATCCGCTACCACCTCGAGCGCGCCTTGTTTCTGGCGAGCAGCGGAAGGCCCGGCCCCTGCTGGCTCGATATCCCGATTGACGTGCAAGGCGCGCAGATTGATGAGAGCGCACTTCGTGCTTACGACTCATCAGATGCCCAGAGTTGGGAGGGCGCGCAGGTCGAATCCCACTGTCGAGAAATCATAACGCGTATCAAGGCGGCGAAGCGGCCGGTCATCCTTGCCGGCACGGGGATACGCCTGGCAGGGGCACTCGATGAATTTGAGCCGGTGATCCGGGCGCTGCAGATTCCAGTAACTACGGCGTGGACTCACGACCTGGTTGCCTCTGATGATCCGCTGTTTTGTGGCCGGCCGGGCACCATCGGCGAGCGGGCAGGAAACTTCACCGTTCAGAATTCAGATTTCCTTCTCGTGCTTGGTTCGCGGCTGAACATTCGGCAAGTCAGCTACAACTGGAAGTCCTTCGCGCCGCACGCCTACAAAGTTCAGGTTGACGTCGATGCTGCCGAGTTGCAAAAGCCCACCGTAAGACCCGACCTGGCCATCCATTGCGATCTCAAGGTCTTCCTGACGGAACTGAAGCGGCAACTCGCAACCGCGGGTTGTTCCCGTGGCGACCATTCCGCTTGGCTGGCCTGGTGTCGAGAACGCGTGTCACGCTATCCCGTGGTGCAGGAGCGGCAGCGGTACTCCGGACCGCCCCTGAATCCCTACTATTTCATCGAGCTGCTGGCGGAGCTGCTGCACGATGATGATGTTGTCGTCTGCGGCAATGCGACGGCTTGCATCGCGCCGTTCCAAGCATTGCGCATCAAGAAAGGCCAGCGCCTGATTTCCAATTCCGGATCGGCCTCGATGGGCTATGACCTGCCGGCGGCCGTGGGCGCGGCGACGGCGCGCCACGGTGCGCGGGTAATCTGCCTGGCCGGTGACGGCAGCATCCAGTTAAACATCCAGGAATTGCAGACGATTGTGCATTACCGTCTGCCGATTAAGATTTTCGTGCTCAACAACAACGGGTATCTTTCCATCCGCAGCACGCAAAAGAATTTCTTTGGCAACCTGGTGGGCGAGAGCGCGCAATCCGGCGTCAGCTTTCCTGATATGGTCTGCGTTGCCGGTGCTTATGGCATCCAGAGTACACGGGCTGATTGCGCCGACGCCATTCGCGCTCTCAGACCGCAGCTGAGCGCGCCGGGGCCGCTCCTGGTGGACGTTGTCCTCGACCCAGAACAGGAGTTCGAACCGCGCATACGTTCCCGCAAATTGCCGGATGGCACCATCGTCAGCCCTGCTCTTGATGACATGTATCCGTTCCTTGATGGCAAAGAGCTTGCCGCCAACCGAGTCATCGACGACCCCGATTAGACATGTCCTTTGGTGTGCGCTAGTCACCGAATTGCGCACGTAGCTTCTCCTATGAACCGAGGATAATGGGCCTGTCTCCGCCAGAGTTCTCGGCGGAGATCGTCCGTCAGCGCAGTGACTGGCGCCGTTCTTGACCATCTTGGTCCGAGTATCCGTTATGAACAGGGACATATTTGAGGATTTGTTCGTCCTGGAGATGGCAAATAACCACCTCGGGGATGTGGTTCGCGGATTGAAGATTATTTCCACCTACGGGCAGGTGGTTCGCTTTAATAACGTCCGCGCCGCCATCAAGATCCAATTGCGCGACGTCGAGAGTTTCATCCATCGCGATTTTCGCACGCGCACGGACATCCGCTACATCGGCAAGACCCTGCGCACCCGCCTGGGAATGGACGAAATCGCCGAACTGGTGAAGGCTGTCCGTAAGGTCAGTTGTGTTCCCATGGCGACACCCTTCGACGAGTACTCGGTCGACCTTTGCTGTGAACTGGGCATTCCCATTCTGAAGATTGCCAGTTCCGACATCAACGACTGGGTCCTGATCGAGAAAATCGCGAAGACGAAGAAGCCGGTGATCGTCTCCACCGGTGGGACATCGTTGAAGGACATCGACGATCTGGTCCAGTTCTTCGAAAATCGCCACATTCCCTTGGCTATCAACCACTGCGTTTCGCTCTACCCCTGCGAAGATCAGGACCTGGAGCTCAATCAGATCGACTTCCTGGCGCAGCGTTATCCGCACCACACGATTGGTTTTTCCACGCACGAGTACCACGACTGGACGTCTTCCATGCTGATCACCTACGCCAAAGGCGCACGCTGCTTCGAGCGCCATGTCGATATCGAAAGCCCGGGCGTGGAAGTGAGTCCGTACTGCTCACTGCCCCATCAGATCGACACCTGGTTCAAGACCTTTCACAAGGCGAAGGAAATGTGTGGCGCGCCCGGTTCGCATAAGCGGGTTCCTCCGAAGAAGGAGACCGCGTATCTCGACTCTCTGCTGCGCGGCGTGTATGCAAAACGGGATCTGCCGGAGGGCCACGTTCTGGAAGACGACGACGTGTACCTGGCCATACCGCTGCAAAAAGGCCAGATTTCCTGCCGCGAGCTGATGCGGGGTGAGGTGTTGCTGAAGGATGTCAAACAGGATGCTCCGATCATGATCGACATGATCGACAGTCCTTATGCCAGCGTCCCGTCGCTGACGCAACTGATTTACGAACGAGGTCTGTGAATTGGGAATCTCGACAACCAACTTCTGGCAAGACCGCCCGGTTCTGGTAACCGGAGCGACGGGGCTGTTGGGCAGTTGGCTAACCAAGCGGCTTCTCGAACTCTCCTGTGAAGTGACTGCCCTGGTTCGCGATTGGGTTCCGAAGTCGGAGCTGGTGCGCTCGCATGCGCTGGAACTGGTCAACGTGGTTCGTGGCGACCTCAGCTCGCCCAGCGAGCTGGAGCGCATTCTGGGCGAGTACGAAATCGACACGGTCTTCCATCTCGCGGCCCAGACGGTGGTGGGTATAGCCAATCGCAATCCGCTCTCCACCTTCGAGAGCAACATCCGCGGAAGCTGGAACCTGCTGGAGGCTTGCCGCCGCTCGCCCCGGGTCAAGGCCATCGTCGTTGCCTCTTCCGACAAGGCCTACGGCGACCAAATGCTGCTTCCTTACCGGGAAGACATGCCGCTGCAGGGACGCCATCCCTACGACGTCAGCAAGTCGTGTGTTGATCTCATCGCACACTCCTACGCCGTCAGCTTTGGCCTGCCCGTGGCCATTACCCGCTGCGGAAATTTTTTTGGTGGCGGCGATCTGAACTGGAACCGCATCGTCCCCGGCACGATTCGCTCTGTAATTCGCGGCGAGCGTCCGGTCATTCGTTCCGACGGCCGGTCTGTGCGTGACTATCTCTATGTCGAAGACGGCAGCGCAGCCTACATGTCGGTGGCTGAACATCTTGTTCGGCAGCCGGAACTCCGCGGAATGGCCTTCAACTTTTCCAACGAGAACCAGATTAGCGTCCTCCAACTCGTCGCCCGGATCCTCGAGAAGATGAACTCCACCCTGGAACCGGAGATCCTGAATCAGGCCACGAACGAAATCAGTCATCAGTACCTGAGCGCGGAACGCGCCCGAACGATTCTAGGCTGGTCGCCGCTGTTCACCCTGGATGAGGGCCTCCAACGCACAATCAAGTGGTACCAGGAAGCAATTGCCGCCGTGGAGCCCGGCGATGATTGCCGGCTGCGGGTCTCGGCATGCAATCAGGTGCAGTCCTTCAAAACGGCCAGTCCTGTCCATGCCGCAGAGTGGCTGGGAACTCGGACTTGATCGTCAAGCCGTCCCCGCGAATATAGCGATAGGAGTTCGATGAGCACCACACTGCCATTACAGCAAACCGCCGCCGAGGCGGCGGAAATCAGGGAAGAGATTTTCAGCCTCGTACGCCGGTACTACGAGGTCGCCCACGCCCGCAAGCCTTTTGTTCCTGGAGAAAGCCGGCTTTCATACTCAGGCCGGGTTTACGACGCTGACGAGATTGTCAGCCTGGTGGCGTCCTCGCTCGATTACTGGCTTACGCTGGGCCCTTATGGCGTGAAGTTCGAGCGCCGCATGCAGGAATTCTTCGACAGCTCGGATTTCGTGCTGGTGAATTCCGGATCATCCGCTAATTTGCTGATGGTTGCTACGCTCTGCGCGCCCGAACTGGACCGGCTGCTCGTCGACCCCGGCAAGCCACGTCTACGGCTCGGCGATGAACTCATCACTCCCGCCGTAACTTTCCCCACGACGCTAACTCCGATCGTTCAGAATCAGCTGGTGCCCGTCTTTGTCGATTGCGAAATTGGCACCTACAACATCAATCCCGAGTTGATCGAGGCTGCCATGGGCCCGCGCACCCGAGGCATCTTTGTCCCCCACACACTAGGTAACCCTTGCGATCTTGATGTGATCATGGAGATCGCCGCCCGCCACGATCTGTGGGTGCTGGAAGATTGTTGCGATGGTCTCGGGTCCACGTTCAATGGGAGGAAGGTGGGCACGTTTGGGGACATGGCGTCGTTAAGCTTTTATCCCGCGCACCACATCACCATGGGCGAAGGCGGAGGCGTTGCCATCAATCATCCCCGCCTCAAGAAAACCAGCCGGTCGATTCGAGACTGGGGCCGGGATTGCTGGTGCGATCCCGGAAAAAGCAACACTTGCGGCCAGCGCTTCAGATGGAAGCTGGGCGATCTGCCCGAGGGCTACGATCACAAGTACATCTATTCCAATCTCGGATACAACCTGAAGCCCACCGACATGCAGGCCGCAATCGGGCTGGTGCAGATGGATAAAGCCCCCGAATTCATCGAACGCCGGCGCCAGAATTTCTGGCGGCTCTATGATGGTCTAAGGCCGATCGAGGACCGCATCATCCTTCCCCTCGTGGATCCGCGGGCTGATCCCTCCCCGTTTGGATTTCCCATTACGGTCCGCAGAGGGATCGAGCGTACCACGCTGATCCGCGCTTTGGAGGATGCTCAGATTGAAACCCGCCTGGTGTTCGGCGGGAATATCCTGCGGCAGCCCGGGTTCAAAGACATCCCCAAGCGCATCCACGGATCGTTGGAGCAGTCGGACGAGATTATGCGGCGGACATTCTTCGTCGGCGTCTACCCCGGACTTCAGGACGAAGCTGTCGATTACATGATCGACATCCTGACGCGCACCATCAGGGCTCTGTGAGATGCGTCACGACGAAATCTTAAGACTTTTGCGGCTTTGGCTGGGTGCCGGCGAGGACTTCCCTGCCGACGGATTGGCGTCGAATCCCCTCTTCCTGGAGCTTCTGTTCTGGGGCGTAGTGATCGCCCTGACGCTGCTGCTGCTGTGGCTGCGTCCGAGAATTCTGGCTCGCGCCGAGCTCGCCTTCCGCCAACTGGCGCGGCACCGGACGCGGTCAATCGTCATGACAGGTCTACTCGCGCTGGGAATTCGGGCAGCTCTGCTGCCGCTGATTCCCATTCCCACCCCGCTCGTGCATGACGAGTTCAGCTACCTGTTACAGGCCGATACTTTTGCTTACGGACGCCTCACCAACCCCACTCCTCCGCTTTGGGTCCACTTCGAAAGCTTTCACATCAATATGTGGCCCACGTACCAGTCCATGTATCCACCAGGGCAAGGCGCCGTGTTGGCCTTGGGACAAGTCCTGTTCGGCCATCCCTGGTGGGGAGTGTGGCTGAGCATGGGGATCATGTGCGCGGCAGTGGTGTGGATGCTCCAGGGGTGGATACCGCCGCAGTGGGCGCTGCTGGGCGGCCTGTTCTGCATGATGCGCTACGCCACCTTCAGCTACTGGATCAATTCCTACTGGGGTGGAGCGGTGGCCGCGACCGGAGGCGCGCTTCTGCTGGGGGCGCTGAAACGCCTGATGCGCAAGCCCACCACCCGCTATGCCCTGCTGCTCGCACTCGGGCTGTTGATCTTGGCGAACACGCGGCCCTACGAGGGGTTCGTCTTCAGTGTCCCTGCGATCCTTTACCTGCTGGTGTGGTCTATCCGCCAGCACATGTGGAGCGCGGAATTCCTGCGCAGGGTTGCGGCGCCTGCGATGGCGGTGATGCTGCTGGCCGGAGGTTTCTGGCTCTATTACAACTGGCGCAGCACCGGCAATCCCCTGCTGATGCCCTATCTCATCAATGCCAGGACCTACCACATCTCCCGGCCCTTCCTCTGGCAAGCTGCCAATCCCATTCCTCAGTACCACCATCGCGCCATGCGGACGTTCTACTGTTTCCATGAACTGCCGGACTATTTGAAATCACGGCAGATGTGGGGACTGAAAGAGCTTACCGGAGAGAAGTTCCAGATTTACTACGTCTCCTTCGCCTGGCCACTCTTCCTCCTGATGTTCTTCGCTCTCTGGCAGATGATGAAGCGTCCCAAACTGCGGCTGCTGGCCATCACGCCCCTGGTACTTCTCGCGGGATTGCTGCTGGAGTCCTGGCCACCGCACAGCCACTATGCCGCGCAAGCCCTGTGTGCGACGGTGGCGATCGCGATCTATGGGCTGCGCATGCTGCGGGTCTGGAAGCCAAGCGACGTGCCGGTGGGGCTTATGGCCTCGCGCGCCATTATCATGATCATGGGGATATGGATGCTGCTAACTCTGGGTGAGAAGGTCTTCAATCCTTATCTTCTCCAGATCAACGACCGGACCCTCCAAGTGCAGATGCTCGACCGCGACCGCTTGGCGGCCGAGTTGAACCAGCTCCCCGGCCAGCACCTGGTGATCGTGCACAACCGGCGTTCCCACACCGGCTCCGAGGATTGGATCTACAACAAGGCCGATATCGCCCACGCCAAGATCGTGTGGGCACGCGACATGGGGCCGGAGAAGAACGAAGAGCTGCTCCGCTATTTCGCCGACCGCCGGGTATGGTTGGTGGACCAGAACGACGGCATCATGCGCCTTCAGGCCTACAACGAGCACACGATCGAAGATACGATTGCAGCGGCACCCAGCCTCCTCGCTAAAGCACAAAGCAAATAGCTCCGCCGAGGCGGTCCCTGGCAGCGTCTCTCTAATCAGAGACGTAGCAAACTCATCTCTACATGTGCCTTTTCGCTTGGCGTTCCAACCGTGCCAAGGCGGCGTGGGCAGCGGCGGAGTTCTGGCCGTTTAGTTCCTGTTCGAATTGGTGGCGGGCTTCATCGTAACGGCCCTGCTGCTCCAGCACTTCTCCGAGCGAGAAGTGAATCAAAGGGGCCTGCGGCCAGATTTCAGCCGTCTTGGTCAGCGTGACCAGGGCATCGGCGAAATGGCCCATGCGCTTCTCGGTCATTCCCAACAGCAAGAACTGGTTGCGATTGTGGGCGTCGAGTTGAATGGCATGCTGAAAGAAACACTCGGCCTGCGGCAGGTCGCCGAGGGTGAAATACAAGTAGCCCAAGTTGAACGAGGTGGTCCAGGAGTAGGAATCGATGGCATAGGACTCGCGCAATAGCTGGAGGGCGCGGCTGTTTTCGTCGGTCAGCATCAGCTCAGCGGCGAGGCAGGTTTTGGCCAAGGCATTCCGTGGAGCCACGGCCACGGCATTCTCGTAAAGCAGCCGGTCGTTTTCCCACGGTGCAGCCTGGCGCGCCGTCGCCACGCCCATCGCCGCCGCCAGAGCGAGAACGATCGCCAGAGGTGCGCGCCTAAGCCGCCGCAGTTCCACTAGGCGCACCAGCAGCACTGCCACCAGCACACAAAATCCCACCGACGGCAGATACAGATAACGGTCTGCAGCCAGAGCGTTGAAGCGAAGCAGCGAAACATCCAGGACCGGCACAAGTGGGAACAGGATCCACAGGCCGGCCAGGAGTGCAAGATGAGAGCGCCGGGCCCAAGCTGTCAGCGCTGAGAACAGGATGACCATCGCCAGGGCGGGAACGATAAACTCCCGGGCGCGCGCCGAATTCACGTAGAACACGTCGTAGAACTCGGCCAGCGGATAAGGCCACAGCAAGTGCCGCGTATAAAACCAGAGCAGCTCTGGCAGACTCTTCAAAGCCACCGCCGCCCCGACCGGCACTTGCACGTGTCCGAGCGACCCCAATGCCGCGCGGCGCACGAGAAGATACACGCTGGCGGTGGTAATCCAGGGCAAGCTTCCTGCCAACGCGCGGCCGAGCCGCACGAAAGGGCTGCATTGACCCGCGCTCCGTCGGATGATCTCGCAGCACAGCACAAGCGGCACGAACATGATGGCGGTCTCTTTGGCGAGCAGTGCCAGGGCAAAGCCGGCAACTGATGCCACGCCCCAGAGTGGTCTTCGCTGCGCCCTGTACTCGGCGTAGGCGATGAAGGCGAGCAAGAAGAAGATGGTCAGCAGCAGCTCGCTCGAGGCCGAGCCCCAGGCAACCGGCTCAACGTGCGCGGGATGCAAAGCGAAAATCAAGGCCGAGAGCGCCGCAATGGTGTCGCGCGACGCCGAATCTGACCCGGCCAGCTCCAGCAGGCGCAGCGCCGCCAGATAGGTGAGCCAGACGGACAGCAGGTGAAGCGCAAGCGAGGAGGCGTGCCAGTAGCCAGCCTTTAGTTCGAACAGCGCGTAGTTCACCCGCAGCCACAGCAGGAACAGTGGACGGTAATAGCTCGACGCTCGGTCAAAACTGCCGGCGTTGGCCCAGAGATGGGTGGTGAAATACCCGCGGAGGTGGCTCCAGTCGTGGATTTTGGGGTTGTTTACGATCTGAAAGTCATCGTCGTAGACGAAACTGAAGCGCCACACCTGCGCGTAGCACAGCAGGCTCAGCCCGAAGGCCAAGGCCAGGAGCAGCCGGGACGAAAGCGGGCGCGCCGGCGGTGACGTTGCCGACTCCACAATGGGGGCGTGGGCGATTGCGGCCCTCGGTGGTGGTGCGACTGCATGCATGGCTGTTCTTGAAGGATTGCAGGCGATCCGGCCCTCAACCAGCCTATCAACCCGCGCTCATTGCTGTTCTAAGCGGTATCACGATTGGCACTGACGGCGAGGTGACGAAGGTGTATTGGCCGGTTCCGCTCTCCATAGTTCTCCGCTAAGCTCGGACTTGGAGAGACGTCCGTGTCCCCGTACCGTCGCACGCTTCTTTTTTAGAAGCACACCGTCTCTCGCCTTCGACGCATGTATCCCGACGAATTCTTCGGTTTGCTCTGGAAGGTCGCCCACTCGGCGATCGTGTCCTCGCTAGAGCTGGAATTCGCATTCTGGGTCGTGGTGCTGGGTTTGAGCGTGACTCTGATGGCGTTGGAAC
>Ga0335081_10018983_pt1 | contig 11118 bp, 11 predicted proteins | sample Lox_Sample_35_FD_206713 | JGI IMG/M metagenome (GOLD analysis project Ga0335081, IMG submission 206713) | Soil microbial communities from Loxahatchee National Wildlife Refuge, Florida, United States - Lox_Sample_3.5 | ecosystem: Environmental > Terrestrial > Soil > Wetlands | place: USA...
CGGGCAGTCACACCATCTGGGAAATCCTGATGCACATGATCTTCTGGGAGGGCGTTGCTGCACGACGGCTGACTGGCTTGCGGGCTGGACTGGTTGAGGAACTCAATTTTCCTCCCATGCCGGAACCAACCGAGGAGAACTGGCGGACAACCCGGGACCAATTCCGCCTCTCCAACCAGCATTTCCGGCAAGCTCTCGGCAAGCTCGATCCCACGAAACTGGACGAGCTTACGGCCGCGGGCAAGCGGACCTATTACGCGGAAGCTCACGGCCTGATCGAACATCACGTCTACCACCTCGGGCAGCTCGTGCTGCTGAAGAAGGAGCAGGCGCGGCACTCTGCAGGCGCCTTGTCGCGGGTGTAATGCATCCCGGTGACAGGCGGTGCCCGCGTTTGTATTTCTGCAGGACGGGTGCTAACATCCGGACTCGCGAAGTTCACAAGGAGGCAATCCATGTCGGATCGCGACGGTAGTGGTTTCCTGTGGTTTCTGGCAGGTCTCGGCATCGGCGCCGCAGTGGGAATTTTGTACGCTCCCAAATCCGGAGGCGAGTTGCGTCAGCAACTCCGCGAGGTGGCCGGAGACAGCACCAACGCGGTGAGGGAGCGGGCTCGTCAGGCGCGCGAGCAGGCCGGAAACTGGGCTGAGAAAGGACGCGATTATCTGAACCAGCAGAAGGAACAGATCCGTTCCGCCTATGAAGCCGGACGCCAGGCGTATCGCGAAGCCACCGGCGAGCAGGTCGAGGGTACAACTCCGAATGTTCCCTAGTTCCCGGATGTCTGGCGGCAAATCCCCGGCCTCCCATAGCTTCGGCCGTCGGGCCTGGCAGCATCCGTGTGCGTTTTTCATGCTCCGCAACTGACGTCTCGCACGTTGTGACTGTATCGCCCGTTTCCAGGATTACTGATTGTTATGGACGACAAGCTCACCTGGTTCATTGCAGTGACGGCAGCCGCAGTTGTGCTGCAGATGCTGATTCTCCTCGCCATGTACCTTGCCATCCGCAAGCTGGGGGCCCGGATGGAGACCCTCGCCGACAAGCTCGAGGACACGACGGGCATGGTGCAGAGCAGAGTTTTGCCGCTCGTCGACGATGTCAAGGCGATGCAGCAGCAGGTGAAGGGTTTTCTGGAAACCTCGCGCCCCAGAGTCGAGGCGCTGGTGGACAACCTCAATCACATCAGTACAACCGCGCGCGCCACCGTGGAGCGATTCGATGCCACCGTCAATGACGCCATTGATCGCATCCGCCTGCAGGTGATTCGCGGTGATGAAATGCTCACCCGCACCATGGACCGCGTGGAAGAGACTTCCGAAAAAGTCCAGCACACGGTGATGTCTCCCGTGCGCCAGGTCTCCGGCATCGTGCAGGCCATCAGCACCGGCTTTGGCGCCTACTTCCACCAGCAGAAGCGGCGCCGCAATGGCGGCCCATCGGACGAGATGTTCATTTAGTCCTGCGCCTCAAGCGCCCACGGATGGAGCCGTGGCCTGAGCAGCCACGATGAAAAGCGCGACCGGACAGATGAGAATCGGCAGACCCGCTTTCTACCTCGCCGCAGTACTGCTTGTTGTTGCCGTCTGGCTGCTGCAGAGCCATGCCACGCTCGGCTACCTTGAGCCTGAAGTCACCTCCCTGACGGCGTTGCAGGAAAGACAACTGGACGCTTTTCTTGAGATGAACCGGCTGATCACCACCCTCAGCACCGGCTTGCTGGCAGCACTGGGGTTCTTGCTGGTCAATGCGCATAAAGCGTCGCCCAACGCGGACACACCATGGACCGCCATCGGCGCCGCGGCCTGCGTGAGCGTCTCGCTGCTGTTCGGCTACGTGGTTTATCGGGCCATCCTGTGGATGCTGGAGAGCCACTTCTTCGACCTCGGCAATTCCTACATCGTCTGGCCTGGCGTGGCACACTTCTACACGTTTCTGCTGGGCGTGCTGTTTTTCGCCGACTTCGCCTATCACCAGATGCGCGAGGAGCAATGAGATGGGCCGGCTGATGGTGTCCTCGCTGCTGGGTATCGCCTTGTGCTGGGCGGCGCTCTATCCGCCGGCTTTGACTTCGCAGACGCCGGCTCGCCCCGGCAAGCTGGTCATTACCTCCACCCCGCCGGAAGCAACAATCACCGTAAACGGTCGAGCGCTGGAGCAGTTGACCCCCTCGACCTTCCTCGTGCCGCAGGGCAAATACAAAGTGGCAGTGAGCGACGGACCGGGAAACCTGAATTGCGCAGAAAAAGAGGTTCTGGTCACCTCAGGTCAATCAACCGAGCTGCACTGCACCGCAGCCGGCTGGAAGTAACCAGAGGCCTGACGGGCACCACGGTTCGCGACAACTACCTGATCCAGCCGCCGCCGATCACGACGTCGTCATCGTAAAAAACTACCGCCTGGCCGGGCGTAATCGCCCGCTGCCGCTCGTCGAACGTCACCAGCACCTCGTCCTCGCCGCTCTTCTCGACAATTGCCTCCGCCGGCTCATGACGGTGACGGATCTTGGCCCGCACCCGCATCGCCTCGCGTAGCTCGTCTATCGCTATCCAGTTCACGCGGTTTGCGCGCAGCGTGCGTGACAGCAGCTCGTCCCCGCCCCCGACCACGACCTCGCGCCGGTCACCACGAATCTCAAGTACGTACAGTGGCGAGCCTGTCGCCACCCCGAGTCCCTTGCGCTGGCCAACCGTAAAGTTGTGGATACCGGCATGCTCGCCCACGATCTCGCCGCTTGTCGTGACCAGCTCGCCCGACGTATCGGGAATCTCCTCGCCCTGCTCTTCCAGATACGCATCCAGAAAGCGCTTGTAATCTCCCCCGGGAACGAAGCAGATTTCCTGCGAATCCGGCTTCTCGAACAGACGCAGTCCGGCCCGCTTCGCCTCCTCGCGCACATCGGGCTTGCGCATCTCGCCCAAAGGAAACAGTGTCCGGCTCAACTGCTCCTGTGTCAGACCGAACAGGAAATAGGTCTGGTCCCTGTCGCGATCGGCAGGCCGCTTGAGAAGCCACCGTCCGCGGCTCTCGTCGAATTCGTTGCGTGCGTAATGCCCCGTCGCCAGCATCTCGGCGCCGATTTGCCGCGCGGTGATGAGCAACTGGTCGAACTTGAGGTGGTTGTTGCACAGACTGCAGGGGATCGGCGTCCGGCCGCTGAGGTAGTCGGCGACGAATGGCCGCACCACATCCTGCTCGAAACGCTCCTCCTGGTTGACCACGTAGTACGGGATGCCGAGCGTCTCCGCCACACGGCGCGCGTCGTAAACGTCGTCGATGGAACAGCATCGGCCCTGCACGGCTTCCGGCATACCAGGGCGGCCTGCCAGACGCCGCTGGTTCCAGAGCTGGAGTGTAAGCCCCACCACCCTGTAGCCCTGCTGACAGAGCATCGCCGCGACGGCGGACGAATCCACCCCACCCGACATGGCAACGGCGATGGTCTTGGAAAGAGTCATTAGCAACTAGCAACAGCAATTAGCAAAAGCAAACTGATCAACCGGCGTCATCGTGAGCGTTCGCGCCTTTCGCAAACGTGGAGTCGAAGGACCCCATTGACGAATTCGCTGCTCTCGGCTGACTGGGATCAGCTTTGTATCAGGACGGCTTTAGCCGTGCCAGACGGCGCTCTTATGACTTGGGCTTTAGCCCCTGCGCCTGGTTTCGAGTGGCAGCTTGGCGCGTTTCAGCTACGCCCTTCACACGTGCGCGCCTTTGTACACCGGGCTGATCTCCCGCAGCCGCGCAACCACCTCCGGCACCAGCGCCAGCGCAAACTCGACATCCTCCGCCGTGTTCTGTTTCCCGAGACTGAAACGGATGCTGCCGCGCGCGCGATCGGCCGACAGTCCCATTGCGGTCAGCACATGCGAGGGCTCAATTGCGCCCGACGAACACGCCGCTCCCGTCGACACCGCGAGTCCCTTTAGGTCGAGGGCGATCACCATCGCCTCACCTTCGATGCAATCGAACGAAATGTTCGTCGTGTTCGGCACGCGTGGCGCACCGCCGCTATTCACCGCTACCAGCTCAACTGCATCGACAATCGTCTTCTCCAGCCGATCGCGAAACTCCGCCAGTCGCGCGACGCTACCGTCGCTGAACCCACGCGCCGCGATCTCCGCCGCCTTGCCCAGTCCCACAATGCCCGCCAGGTTCTCGGTCCCGGCGCGCCGCGAGCGCTCGTGGCGCCCACCGTAAAACAGCGGCTGGAGCAGCGTTCCCTTGCGCACAAAAAGCGCTCCCGCACCCTGAGGTCCGTGAAACTTGTGGCCGGAAATACTCAGCAGGTCGCAGCCAATTTCCTTCACGTCCAGCGGCACTTTACCCGCCGCCTGCACCGCATCGGTGTGGAAGTACACATCTGCCTCGGCGGCAATCTTGCCAATCTCGTTCACCGGCTGCAGCACTCCGGTCTCGTTATTGGCCAGCATGATGCTGATGAGCTTCGTCCCGGGGCGTAACGCACCACGAACGTCATCGGGATCGACCAGCGCCCTGCCATCGACGGGCAGGCAGGTTACCGCGCACCCCAGCTCCTGCAGCCGGCTGCACGAGTTCAGTACCGCGTGATGCTCGATGGCCGACAGGATGACGTGGTCGCCGGGCCGCAGCATGCCAAACAGGGCAAGATTGTCGCTCTCCGTGCCTCCACTGGTGAACACCACCTCGGCCGGGCGGCAGTTCAGCAACTCCGCAACCTGCTCGCGGGCGTGCTCCACGGCGGCACGAGCCTGCTGCCCCTGCTGGTGAATCGAAGAGGCGTTGCCGAACTTCTCCACGAAGTAGGGACGCATCGCCTCAAACACTTCAGGCAGCAGCGGCGTTGTGGCGTTATTGTCGAGATACACCCGATGCATACGAACTACTATTCTATCTGTTTGATTAGATTCAGGCGGGGTGGAACCGGTTCTGTGGGAGTGGCAAAATCGGTTGTTACTGGAAGAACTCGGTCATCTGCGGCGCCGCACCTGCGCCGTTAGGAATGGTGCTCACTCCCAGTGCCGTCATGCTGAGTCCCAGCAGGCTGCGGTGGTCGTACAGGACAGTGCCCTGGTAGCCGGCCTTCACCCCCGTTCCCACCAGCACGGTTGCCACTTTGCCGCCGCCATTGGTGTCGTCGTCCCGCGACTCGTCCGTGGTAAGCACCAGAACTCCGCTTTGCTGGAATTGGGGGCTCGTCAGCAGTTGGGGAAGATTACTGGAGAGCCACGTATCGGCGGCCGAAACCCTGACGCTCACGTCGCAGTTCTGCCCGCCGCCAGGACAGTCGTGGGCATCGTGTTCCGCGTCGGGAACAAGTAAGGAGTATGCCGGCAACTGCCCGGCCGCCAGGTCGATTGGCAGTTGCGAGAAGTCAACAATGTTCAGGTTGAGCTGCGATGGCGGCTGCACGTCGGAAAAATACGAGATCGGGTTGTGCCGCCGCAGATAGGGATAGACATCTCCACCGAGATAGCCCTGCTGGGGAAGGCTTTGCGCGTACACCTTCCACCCGATCGATGCTGCCGTAAGTTCGCGAACCACATTGTCGATCGGTACCACACCATTGAAGTTGTCGTCCGTGCTGTAGGCCACTCCTGTCGTCATGACGAAGTAATTGCCAATGGAGGGATGAACGTTGGCGTAGTAATTCGTCGCGAGGCTCCCCTCAGCGATCAGGCTGTTGATATAGGGAGCGCTGGGACTGCCAACCACATCGGCGTAGTCAAGGTTCTCGAACACCACGATGACAAAGTGCTGCACCAGGGGAATGCCGCCGCCCGAACCGCCTGAACCCCCGCTGCCGCCTGAACCGCCACTGCCTCCGGAGCCGCCACTACCTCCAGAACCACCAGAACCGCCCGAGCCGCCGCTGCCTCCACCCGAGGTGCCGGTCCCCGCCGAACCTCCGCTGGAAGCTCCGCCACCGCAGGCGATCAGCAGAAAAAACAACAGCACGCTGCACGCAAGCACCAGAGCAATATGCGCTGGGTACGCCGCACGGTTTTCGGCAGCCATGTGCACCTCGAAACCGTGAGATGCGGCTGAAAGCTGCCGGGCTGTCGCCGGAGCTGCGGCCCGATCGCATCGACTGTTCCGCGGCATCTACTCTCGATGAGCTGCGGAATGCAATTCTCGGTAGTGGCTCAATTCAAATTGAGCCACTACCCAATTCTCCTGCTGGTCCAAATATTTTCCGATCTGCTCTAGAATGCCAGCAGGGCATTGTTCTGTTGGCGCCGTTGAAAACCACAATCGATACCAGGAAAACGGTCAGCCGCGGCACGGAGACGGTCTCCAGGGCCACGCTGAAACTCCGCCTGCTGAAGAAGCTGAAGTGCACCCTGAAATACGAGAAGCTGGCGTGGGCTTCGGGTGCGAAGCTGGTCGCAGGCGTTGACGAGGTCGGCCGCGGATCGCTGTTCGGGCCTGTCGTCGCGGCGGCCGTCATCCTCGATCCGGGCTATCGCATTCGCGGGCTGCGCGACTCAAAATTGCTGGACCGTGAAACCCGCGAGAGGCTGGCGCCGCGCATTCGCGACCACGCTCTGGCGGTCGCCATTGCCGCCGTGGACGTCGCCACCATCGACCAGATCAACATCTACTGGGCTTCGAAGCGCGCCATGGAAGAAGCCGTAAGCCTGCTGGCTCCCCGGCCTGACCACGTGCTGGTTGACGCGCTGCGCCTGGGCTGCGATTGCCTGCAAACCCCCATCATCCATGGTGACGCCCTTTCCGCCTCCATCGCCGCGGCATCCATCATCGCCAAAGTTGAGCGGGATGCCATGATCAGCGCGTGGGACCCGGTATTTCCCGAGTATGGTCTGGCATCCAACAAGGGCTACAGCACGCCCAGGCACCTGAAGATGCTCCGCGAGAAAGGACCGACGCCGCTGCATCGGCTGTCGTTCGCGCCCGTCTGGACCTCGTCTGCACCACAGGAGGTGCTGGAGTTCATGTTGGAGAGCGGGGAGGGGGCTGAGGAGCTGCCGGCGGAGGTGGCACTAGAGGTTGCCATTGAGCCCGAAGATCAATACCTGTGATTGCGCGGCCGTGAACAAATAACGGACACACAGTATTCGCGCGACTTCGTGGCGGCCCGCCTGAGATATGCTTCTCGTGACAAGGTCGCATGCTATGCCTGAAACCGCTCAAGCAAAAAGCGCCAGTTGGTGGAGAACCCCGCTGTTAGATCGCGTCGCCATGCTGCGCGAGCATGAGGAGCAGGTGTTCCTGGTGCTGGCGTTGGTGATCGGTGCTTTGACGGGCCTGGCGGTGGTCGCCTTCATTCTGCTGACGGAAAGAACGGGAATGCGGCTCTATCCGGTCGGCGCAGCATCCTGGCGCCGCATAGTATTTCCCGTCGGGGGCTCGCTGGTCATCGGCTATTTGCTGTTCCGCTACTTTCCCAACGCACGGGGCAGCGGAGTGCCGCAAACCAAGGCTGCATTGTATGCGCGCGGAGGCCGCATCACCCTGCGCACCGTGCTGGGAAAATTCTTCTGCACCTCGGCAACGCTGGCCAGCGGAATCCCGCTGGGCCGCGAGGGGCCTTCCGTTCAGGTTGGCGCCGGAATCGCGTCAGTGCTGGGACGTTTCCTGGGATTAAGTCCGGAAAAGGTAAAGGCGCTTATCCCGGTCGGCGCGGCTGCTGCTATTGCGGCTGCCTTCAATACCCCCATGGCAGCCGTACTGTTTGCCCTAGAGGAGATTGTGGGTGACCTGCATGCACCTGTCATTGGCTCGGTGGTGCTCGCCTCGGCCACCTCCTGGGTGGTCCTGCGCCTCCTGCTCGGCAATCAGCCGCTGTTCAAGGTTCCACAATATCAATTAGTCCATCCCGCGGAGTTTGCGATTTATGCCGTGCTCGGCGTTGCCGGCGGTCTGGTTTCTGCTGCGTTCAGCAAACTGTTACTCGGTATGCGAGAGCGCTTCCTGAAATTCCCGGAAAGGACGCTCTGGTTCCAGCCCATAGCCGGTGGATTGCTGGTGGGACTGCTCGGATTGCTGGTCCCGCAGGTTTTGGGCGTGGGCTACGGCTACGTGGGCGATGCCTTGAATGGAAAGATGGCGTTCCAACTGATGTTGTTGCTGGTCATTCTGAAGCTTCTCGCCGTGACCACAAGCTACGCTTCGGGTAATGCAGGCGGTATCTTCGGCCCCGCACTGTTCATTGGCGCCATGCTGGGCGGCAGCGTTGGCACCGTGGCCCACCGCTTATTCCCCACCTACACTGCGACGGCCGGGGCTTACGCACTTGTCGGCATGGGCACCGCTTTTGCGGGAATCGTGCGCGCGCCCATGACTTCCGTGCTGATGATCTTCGAGACGACGCAGGATTACGCGGTCATCGTCCCCTTGATGATCTCGAATCTCATTAGCCTGTTCATTGCTTCACGCTTTCAGCGCACACCGATCTACGATGCGCTGGCAATACAGGATGGCATACATCTGCCGACGGCAGCGTCGCGCCGCCAGACTGGGCATCAGATAATCGGGATCATGCACGACACGGCTGAATCCCTGCCAGCTAAAATGACGGTTGGAGAAGCCGTCGGGCGGGTCCACTCGAGCGAGGTTCAAAGCTGGCTCGTGACCGACGGGCCGCGTGTAATGGGAGTGGTCAATCGCACAACCCTCGAACAGGAGTTGAAAGAGCGTGCCGATAAGCCACTTATAGATCTCGTTGGCGCAATTAATTTCCCGCATCTCCATGCTGACCAGGGCCTCGACCTGGCGCTCGAACGCATGGGCGCAAATCGCATTCAACTTCTTCCCGTGGTGAGCCGAGCTGATGTGCACGAGTTGTTAGGCGTGGTTACCCTGGATGACGTCCTGGACTCATACGGGATTGGCCGGTCCGATTCCGCCTAGAATTGCCCCAAGAGTCAGAATTATCGAATTCCCTGCATGCGGATTACCTGCATGCGGACCATCTATTTGGATGGGGCTTTTGCGATTTGATTGGCGAATGGCCGCTGTTGCCGGTAGAGCATCGCGCCGACGTGCAGCGGCTGCTGGGTGTGGTTTCCCTCGACGACGTAATGCGGGCTTACCGCGGCGCCGGTCTCGGAGAATCTCGCGCCGAACCGGTGGTAATCGTCCCCTGATGGCTCATCTTGGCCTCTGACCGCAAAGCGGGGCCGCATTGCCCGGAAATAATGCCATCCTGCCGGCAGCAGCTCACAACTCCGTTCCGCTCCCGGTGCGTCTAACTTTTTTTCTGCGGTTTCCTGCGATGCTCTCATTGCGAACGGTCATTGCGCGGTCCGCGGCCGAGCTGGATACCATAGCGCCGCTCTGGAACGAACTGCTTCGTCACCAGGAGCACACCATTTTCCAGCGCTTCTCCTGGAACCGTCTTGCAGCAGAGATGTTCTGCGACCGCATGACACCCCATGTCGTCTGCCTCGAAAGCGACTCAGGGGCGGCCATTATTCCCGCCGTAATCGCTCATTCCACCGGCCACGTCCAGTTCCTGGGGGAAGCTCTCTTCGATTACCGCGATGTCCTGCATGCCGGCGACGGGGCAATTCTGCGCCTCGCGTGGCAAAGGCTGGGCGAATGCGCCAGACCATTGCGGGTTGTCTCGCTACACGAGTCGGCGGCGAAGCACCGCTGGACCGGCCTGCCGCTGGTTCCGTTTGCCAGAGCTCCCCAGGTGGAACGCAGCGCCATCGACGAGGAAGCATTCCGCCTCGCCCACTCCCGGCTCGGCCGCCAGATGCGGCGTCTCCAGAGGCGGGGCGTTGCCCTGCGGCGTTTCACCGGCGCAAACTCGGACGTTCTTCGCCGGCTGTACGACTGCAAGCGGATGGATTTCGCAGCCGATACCGCCAACCTTTTCGTCGACCGGCGTCGTTGCGAGTTCATGGTTGCCGCAGCCGCACTGGAACACACGCGGTGCGACATTTTCACCCTGGAAGATGCGGACGCAAGGCTGATCGCCGGACTGGTAACCTTTCGCGACCGGGATGTGCGGCGCTTTTACACCATCTATTTCCACCCCGCATGGGCACGCTATTCGCCGGGCGTCGCTTTGCTATACGAAGTCACCGCCCAGTCACTGGGCCAGGGATTAAGCTGCGATTATCTGACCGGCGAATATCCCTATAAACTCCGGCTTGCGAATTCCTCCCGTCTGCTTTACAAGGTGGAACTCAGTGCGCCGCAGATGGCCGGCATCGCCGGCGCGGCAATGGATTCAAGCGCCGCATAGCTGCTGCTCACAGGCTCTTCAGAAACAGTCTTGCATCCTCGAGCTGCGGAAACAGCTTTTCCTCGGCCTGGAACTCCGGCCCATGCACACAGCGGCGGCTGCCCCGCAACTTCACGGGATACTTCAGGTGCAGCATCTCGTGATACACGATGTACTCGACGGCATAGCGCGGCACGCGCGGGTGGTCGAAGACGCGGCTGACCACGATGGTATTGTGGGCAGGATCGTAGTGGGCAAGGCTGTTGCGGGAATCCGTGCGGCTCCACGTCATCGTCGGCCTCGCCAGCAGACCATGAAAGAACTGGCGATTGAGGGCTTCGAAAACTTCCTCGAGGTCGTAAACCTGGCCGTGGGCGGATTCAATCCGTTTCCGTCCGCGCATCTGCCGAACCAGATGCGCCTTCGTTGTCATGTCGTGGCTGGAGACATACCTCCGATAACGCGTGGCGTGCAGCGGCTGGATCGGCTTGCGGTAGATCTTCGCCAGCAGGATGTGAGCAATCGCCTCGGTTACGTTGTCCGGCGCTCCTTCCAGCAGATCGGAAATGCGCACGTGAATTACGCCCTGCCGAAGGCGGATCGTGTTGTTGATGTTGGCGAAGGCGTAGAAGTCGACGCGGAACTCCGGCATCGGGGCCCGGGGACGGAGCTCACGGTAACTTCGCTGGAAGATGGATTGCACGTTCTGCCGCAAGATGAATATCAAACTAACATGCATGGCCGTCGCCGGACCCGCCTGCGGCTGGCTCTCACATTGCATGAGCAGGTACCAGGATTTCCATGTTATCGAATGCCGCGGACGGCTTGTCCCGTTTTCGGTGGCGTGGCCCTGTTCGACAGGCTGCGAGGGCGCCGTGGGAAGAGCCGGCGGCCCTGGATTTCAACCTCAGTCCGGACGCTCGGAGTAGACCTTCGTC
>Ga0335081_10018986_pt1 | contig 11117 bp, 11 predicted proteins | sample Lox_Sample_35_FD_206713 | JGI IMG/M metagenome (GOLD analysis project Ga0335081, IMG submission 206713) | Soil microbial communities from Loxahatchee National Wildlife Refuge, Florida, United States - Lox_Sample_3.5 | ecosystem: Environmental > Terrestrial > Soil > Wetlands | place: USA...
AATTTCACACTACCCCGTGCCTTTCCAGTAACCGGGTAACCCATTACCGAAAGGTCGTCAACCGCGGTAATCTCGGCTATGTCTCTGGTTCGGAGTAAGTTAGATCAGAAACACAATTTTGGTGAATCTGAGATTTTGAGTTGTGGAAAAGTGGTAAGTCTCGTACTATCAGCGCAGTCGCACGGACGGGTGGGGTTACCGCCCGCTGGCCCCCTGCGTGCACCCAAGTATTTATCCTCGGGGAGTGAAATCAGGAAGATGTCGAGAACGAGTCTACTTCGTCTTGTCTTTGCTGTCTGCGCATGTCTGCCGCTGGCGGGCGTGAGCTGGGCTGCGCATATCAACACGCACACGACTGCGAAATCGAAGTCAACCCAGAAGATCAGCGAGACCGCGCACACGCGCCGCCGCTACCACCATCTGGCGCACAGCCGCACAACGGCATCGCACGTCACTCGCGTGTCTGCCACCACCCGGCGCCGCCATTATTACGAGCGTTTCCACATGAGCTCGTTCGCAGAAGACATCGGGACCGGTGACATCACTGCAGGCGAAGACCCCGTCGTGCGCAAGGCTGCCATTGACGCGCTCGGCAACATGAATGGCACGGTCGTTGCCATTGAGCCCACCAGCGGCCGCATTCTCGCCATGGTGAATCAGAAGCTGGCTCTGTCGAGCGGCGCGCAGCCCTGTTCCACCATCAAGCTTTCGGTCGCACTCGCGGCTCTGAACGAGGGCCTCATCTCCAAAGAGACTCCGGTCGCCCTCGGGGCGCATTACCGCATGAATCTCACCACCGCGCTGGCGCACTCGAACAATGCTTACTTTGAAGCGCTCGGCCGCAAACTCGGTTTCGAAAAAGTCGCCTACTACGCGCATGAATACGGCCTGGGCGAACTCGCTGGATACGACATCTCCGGCGAGCAACTCGGCGAATATCCCGACGAAGCGATCCCGGCCCGGCTCGGCGGCGTTGGCAAGATGTGCTCCTTCGGCGAAGGCATTTCGATGACTCCGCTGCAACTTGGAGCCATGGTCTCTGCCATCGCCAATGGTGGAACTCTTTACTACCTGCAGCATCCCACGACGCCTGAGCAGGTTGCTGATTTCGAGCCCCGCGTGAAGCGCCAGCTCGATATCGCCCCGCTTATCCCCGAGCTCAATGACGGCATGGCCGGCGCAGTGCAGTACGGCACGGCGCGCAGCCTTCGCCTCAACTTCAACGAAGAAGAAATTCTCGGCAAGACCGGCACCTGCTCGCACCAAGGAACCCGCTACGGCTGGTTCGCCTCCTACGCCAACACCAGCGCCGGGCGCGTCGTCGTTGTGATCTTCCTGCAAGGGGGCCGTCCAACGTTCGGTCCGAAGGCTGCCGAAATCGCCGGACGGATGTACCGCAACATGTACGATCACAACTTCTTCGTCGCCACACACGGCCTGCCGTCGCCCTCGGCATCGGCCAGTCCGGTCGGCACGAACCCGTAACTGATTCCTTAAACTTTTCTCAGGCCAGGCGCAGCTTCGGCTGCGTCTTCGTTTTGTATTGCATACCGTCTAGGGCCTGCGCACATTCTTAGAAGCTTAAGCAAGACATTCCCGACATTTGCCGATGTTTACTGTGAAGTGATGACTCTGGGTGCGGTGTTACCCGGAAAATGCATCTCCCACCATGATTCAGGGAACGTCTGACTACCGGCTCGCCGCGCTTTCGCTTGCGCTCGCCCTGCTGCGCATCTACGCGGTCCTCGAAGTCGCCAGCTACCTAAGAAGGAAAAAGGGCTGCCGGCATTTTCCATGGTTGTTCTCCGGAGCGGTATTCAGCGGAGCCACGGCTCTTGCCATGCATTTTCCCGACATGCTCCTGTCGCCGGGGTTGCTCGGCGTCGCCGGTCTCGCGTGGTTATTGGCGCTGCTGATTTCCATCGTTCAATCTCTCATCGTCCTGATGATCATCAGCCGCAAAGAACTTACGGTTGGCAGCTGCGCAGCGTGGAGCCTCGTTGTGGGGAGCTCACGGTGTGCCATGCACTACGTTCTGCTGACATCCACCGCGACCATCGCGCAGTACAACTGGAACCTGGTTGCCTTCTCATTTCTGGTAGCCATCGGCCTCGCGTTCGCCACGTTGCGCCTTGGCATTTCGGTGCGCGAGGAACGGTTCGCCAGTCCGCGAAAACTGATCAACGCTCTTATTTTGGCCGTGGCGATTTCGCTGACACACACTGAAGAGTGGGCGGTTGTCTCCTCCAGGCTTGACCGCGTTTCCAGTTACAGCCCGGAATCATGGGGCATCGTCATCGCGGCTGTCACGATTCTCCTGCTCATGCTCTTGCTCACGGCCGGCGCCATCGCCGATCGCACGCGCATGCAGCGCGATCTCTACCAGCTCGCCGCGCGGACCGAATCCCGCTTCCAGACCCTGGCCGAGGCCATTCCGCAAGTTGTCTGGATCGCCGACGCCACCGGCAAAACGACCTATATCAACAGTCACTGGTACAAAATCACCGGAACGCCGGAAGGCGCTGGACTCGGCCTCAACTGGGCCGAATGCATTCATCCGGATGATCGCGCGCCCTGCCATCAAAAGTGGCTCATCTCCATGCGCACCGGAGAAGACTTTGAATTCGAATACCGCCTGCACGATGCCGCTACCGGATACCGCTGGTTCCTCGACCGCGCAATCCCGCACCGCGACGACCAAGGCGTCATCCAGGAGTGGTTCGGGACCTGCACCGATATTGATGATCAGATACGCCATCAACAGAATCTCGAGGAAGCGATTCGAGAGCGCACGGTCGCTCTCATGGAAGCGAATGCGCACCTCGAGAACGAAATGCGCGAACGGACCGCGGCCCAGGCCGAACTGAATCGGCAGAACGAACGTATGGTGCGCGAACTCACCAAGCGCACAAACCGCGTCACCACGTTGGCCAAGATGGCTGAATTGCTGCAGAGTTGCGTCGATCTCCAGGACGCTTTTTCCGTCATTGCCGGCATGGCCCCGAAAGTCTTCCCGGAATTTCGCGGCGCCGTGCTGCTGTTCAACTCTGGCCGCATTGTTCTCGAAGTTGCCGCATCCTGGAATGATTGCGAATTGCCGGCTCCTGTCTTCGGTCCGCAGGATTGCTGGGCCATCCGCACCGGGCACATGCACCTCGTCCGAGTCGGAGATCACACTGCCGAATGCCGCCACGCCGGATCTCTTCCCAACTCCTACGTCTGCATTCCTCTCATGTCTCAGGGTGAAGCGATCGGTATTCTGCACTTCCAATGCATCAGCACGGCCGACTTCACTGAAGCGGAACTGATGCTTTTCACCACCTTTGCCGAGCAGGTGGGTCTGTCGATCTCCAATCTGCGTCTCCGCGAGGCGCTGCGCAATCAGTCCATCCGCGACCCACTCACCGGCCTTTTCAACCGACGCTATCTGGAAGAAATGATGGAACGCGAAACCCGCCGCGCGGTCCGCGCTGAACATGGCCTCGGCGTCCTCATGCTCGACCTCGACCACTTCAAGAACTTCAACGATACCTATGGACACGATGCCGGCGACACCGTCCTTCGTGAGACCGCATCGTTCCTTGTGAAAAGCGTTCGAGCTGAAGACATCGTCTGCCGCTTCGGCGGCGAAGAGTTCGTTATCATCCTCCCGATGGCCGATCTTAAGGCCACGCATGCCCGCGCCGACCGCATTCGCTCAAAACTCCGCGAACTCACCGTTTTGCATCAGGGGCAATCTGTAGGAACCGTCTCCGTCTCTGTCGGTGTTGCGGCCCTGCCCGATCACGGCACAGCAGCAAAGACGCTTCTCGAGACCGCCGATGCTGCCCTCTACCGCGCTAAGCATGAAGGTCGCGACCGAGTGGTCGTTGCGGACCCTCCAGCAGCGCCTGATTCCCACTTCAACGCACTCGCAGCCGCGAAGTCGTAGCCGGGTGGCAGATAGGTGGGCAGGATAGTGTCAGGACGGAGATCGCTTGCTCTGAGCCGCGTCGAAGGGTCCGCCACGCCCCGCGGGGCGAGGCGTAACCCGCCATGGTTCGCCGCTAGAATTTCAGGCGACAGTCCACTACTATGCTGGCCCGGCGAACAGCAGCAGATTCCCATCCGGGTCTTTGACGATGAAATTCTTCGCGCCCCACGGCTGCTTTTTCAAAGTCTGGTGAAATGCAACCCCAGCAGACCGGAACTCAAGAAACAGCGTCTTGATCTCCTCCGCTGTAGCGACCGTCATCGATGCTGACAGCAACTCTTCACGATCCCGCACCGTCGAGTCGATTCCGGGTTTCTCGACGCACCGAAGACTGAGACGCGCCCGGTCGCGGCTCACTTGCGCATAGTAAGGAAGGTTGCCATAACTGAACACCAGTGAGAACCCCAACTTGTTACAGAAGAAGTCGCAGGATCGCTCGATATCGGCGACCAGGAGTTGTGGCTCTGCGCCTGTAAGCTTGGCTTTGGGTGGCGATGCTTTGGATGGTAACGGCTTCGCCGTGCGTGATGTGGTGGGAGATCCCGATTTCAGGGCCTGCCAATTGTCGAAGCCCTGCTGTCTTGCGACCATCTCCTGCGCATCGCTGAGCTTGAAACTCGCCGCCAGAATCTCGCCGTCGCGGACATTCCGGAAACGAGGCAGAACACGACGAATTTCGGCTGCGACGGGATAGTGTTGCTCGCGGTGCCATCGCAGAATTTGCTTGGCTTGTTTCTTGAGGTTCTCGAGATCGGGCATATAGGCCTCCACGATGAGATCGTGTAGGTGGGCATTGCCCTTCGGCGAGATGCAACCAGCCGATGCACCCTACATGCACCGCCCGCAGTATCGGCCAGCGTGTCCGCAGTTGTCAATCCGCCACAGATGCCGCGCCACGCGCCGTGTCCCCGAAACGCCGCCGCGCGCTATCATGCGAACGTCGCCCAGCGTAGCCAGCGCCGCCACCGATCAACGTTCCCGAAAGAATGGCAATATCCAATAGCAGAGAATGCACGGTTGATCTTCACACTCAAGACTGGTTGACCTTCTGCAGCATTACCTTGCAAGCTCACATCTAGCGTTGCCCGCCATTCCTGGCGTTCCCCGGACCTAGCTCTTTACGAGACTTTTAGCTGTAGGCGAACCCGCCGCGGTCGCCTGTTCCTTCCAGCGCTGCTCGTTCACTCCCATCACGAGCAACCACAAGCACAGCGAGATTTCCCCGAGTCCGCCGGGGTAATAGTTATAGGGAGAGATGGACTTCGCGAGCGATGGCGACAGAAATGTCAGCCACCCCACGCCAGCACAGACCATCAGCGCACCGAAGATTCGGGGCAGGAACGTCGACCTCAGAATCAGACAACCAATGAGCAGACAGTAGAAACCGAAAAATACCAGGCTATTGATGCGGTAGAGCGTGATATGAAACGGGCCCAACAATCCCGGCGCACATCCCACAAGGCTGAACGCTGCTGCAACGAGGGAGAGGACGCGATTGACCGGTTTGAACAAAATGTAGAAGAGAACCGTCACTGCCACGTAACTCGCGGTCGCCAGCAGTCCGGAGACCAAGGTCATCCGCGGTCCGGCGCTTCCGGAAAATGCCACCAGAGACGTCACCACGTTGACCGCATAGAAGCCGCCCGCAATTCTGGCCTGCGAGCGGGGCGAAGATTCCGCAATCCGTTTGTTGACGAGAGCCGTGGTCACAGTTTCTTTCTCCTTCCGCGTGCGATCCTCTCAAGAGTTGCGTGGCTTGAGAGATCACACTTGGGTGGCGAGGCTCGCCTGCTCCTTCCATCGCTGCTCGTTCACTCCCATTACGAGCAGCCACAGGCAGAGGGAGATTTCAGCTATGGCAGAAGCAGCCAGAACAGGGAAGAACCGTTCCGCAAACTGTGGAGCCAGGAAGTTCGCGTAGCTGTTGATCAAATAGCACAAGCCTTCAAATGCCAGCAGTACTCCAATCACTCGCGGAAAGAACGTCGAGCGAATGATGAGATATCCCGCCAGCAAGCAATCGAAACCAAAGAACGCCAGGCAAATGGCAAAGCCATGTTCGAACAACTTCAGTGACACATAGGCCGCAGACTGCAACTGTTCCGCGGAAAACGCGCTCAAATAACGCCCGCCGCCCAGCAGCACCAAGGGCGCGAAAAATGCCAGAAGACTGACGCTCTCGACTGCGTTTCCCGTGAGCCCCAGAAGGGCCTCAATCGCCGCCAGACTCTTGTTCACCACTTTGAACAGGTCGTAGAAGATGACAGTCACTGGTATTACGCAGGCGCAATAGAACGCCTCGACCGCGAAACCCCATCGATAAAGCGATTCATGCGCCATGATGTTGTGCGCTGTTGCCGCGGGGTCTCCCGCAACCACAAGCTTCCCGCGCACGAAGACTTCTGCAAAGATCCCCCCGACGATGATGATCAAATAGAAGAAGCCCGCGATTCTCGCCTTCAGGCGCGGAAAGACTTCTGCAATCTTTCCTGCAATAGCTGCCGTGCTCATATCCGTTCTTCCTTGCTATCGGAACTGCCATCCCGCGGACCGGAGAATCCGTACAGCAAGGCCGTCACGGTGAGATAGAGAAGCGCTGCCACGAGGTCGGCCGCGAACGCCAGCCTGCCATGAGCGAAGAGCAAGAACGCGCCCGTCGCAATCGAAAGCAAGTAGTAGCCAAGAACAACTCTGTTTCGAAGCCTCGGCGCAGCCAAGCGTTTTGTAGTCTCCGCCGTGCTCATACTCGTTACTCCTTCTGCAGAGGAGACCAAGGCCCCCCATTCGCCTCACAACGGTCCGCGCTGCCGTCGCATGCGGACCGCACCAGCCACGCACAGTGCGGTAAACAACAGCCCCGTCCACAGTCCCGGGTTGATCAGAAAATGAAACGGCATGAGTTGCGTCATCGGATCGGTCGGGAAATCCCGTACGAACACTGCCGTGGGATCTCCCGCGAGGCGATAGCCGACGAAGTCTACGAAGTGCGTCGTGCGGAACAGCAGCTTCTCAAGCGCCATGATCGCCACGACGGGCAGCGCCGCCCACAGAAACGCCGCACGCCGCGCCCAGCTTGAAACCAGCAGCATCCATCCGTAAAACGGCGCGTGCCAAAGCGCATGCACCGTCAGCAGGTGATAGAACAGCATTACCCACATCTGGAATGGCACCATCAAGTTCCACAGTTGTGTCACGCTCTGCCCGCTTCCCGCCAGCACCGCGCTGTTCACCACGAGCATGAGACACTGCAACACCACGGTTACGGCGAAAGTAAACAGCTGCACGAAGAAAATCGGGATCACGGCCTTTGCCAATACCGCCGTGCGGTCAGATACCGGCATCGACTTCCAGAACAGGATGCTGCGATCGCGCCGCTCGCCCTGTAGCGCGCTCAGAGAGTAATAGGCGGCAACGATCATCGCAATTACCATCAGCAATCCCGCCGCCATGTCATATGGTAGTGCGATCGCATCCATGTGATGACGCTGCGCGATGGGCTGCGCCATCTCGCGCATCTGTGCCGGGACGCGCCCCGCTGTAACCATGAACCCGATCAGAAACACTCCTGCTGCGGCCAGCGGAGCCAGGTAGAGCCAGCGGTTCTCCCAAAACTCGCGCCGCAGCGACCAATAGAACGGCCGCATCGAGCGCAAGACCACCGCCGCGATTCTCTCCGACCCGAGCGATGTTCCGTTGATGGCTTGCGTGTTCATCGCGTCTCTCCTTGCCCCCCGTGATTACCGATCACCGCCACAAACACATCGGCAATAGTCGGCGTGCGCACGTCGCCCAGCGCAACTAGTTGCTGCCGCTCAACTCGGTCGTAGAGAAAAATGGTGCGGCCCAGCGTCTGGCGCTCATGCATCGGTTTGAGTGCCCGTGCTGCCGCTACACGCTCCGGATTCACCATCACTTCCGCATAGCGCGACTCAAAATCTTCCATGCTGCAACTGAACACGATGCGCCCGCGGTCCATAAAAACAAGATCGGTCAGCACGTCCTGAATCTCGTCGATCTGATGCGTCGTCACCACAATCGTCCGCGTACGGTCGAAGTAATCATTCAACAGAGAATCGTAAAACTGCTTGCGATAAAGAATGTCCAGCCCCAGCGTCGGCTCATCGAGCACCAACAAGCGCGCGTCAATCGACATCACCAGCGCGAGATGCAGCTGCGTCACCATGCCCTTCGACAATTCCCGCACTTTGCTTGTCCGCTTGATGGTGGTCTTCGCCAGAAATCCTTCGGCCTTGTTGCGATCAAATCGCGGATGCACCCCTGCCATGTAGTCCAGCACCTGCGAAACCCTGATCCAGCGCGGCAACACGGCCACATCCCCCATAAACGACACATCGCACATCAGTCTCTCCCGCTCCGTCCACGGATCGCGTCCCAGTACTCGCAGATCTCCCTCATAGGTAGTGAGACCAAGAATCGCATTGAGTGCAGTCGTCTTTCCGGCGCCATTCGGCCCAATGATCCCGAGGATCCGCCCCTCCTCCACACGCAGATCGATACCGTCGAGTGCAACCGTCGCCCCAAACGCCTTTCGCAGACCGCGTGCTTCTATGCAAGCCATAGTGTCAGCACCCCAGGTACTCTTCAGTTTGTCTAGCGCCGGAGCGCGAACTCCGGGACGGCGTCATCCCGGAGGCCCGCGCTTTCACCAGCGGGCCGAGAGCCTGCCCTGAGCAAGTGAGCGTAGCGAGCGCGTCGAATGGGGATCTTGCGCGTATTCCCGTTGCGCTCCGCGCGAGATCCCTCACTCCGCCTGAAATACGGCTCCGCTCGGGATGACGCCGGCGAAGGAGAGTTGGATGACTAAAATCCACCGCGCTCTGGGATTCGTATGATGTTTGAAGGGACACGGCTTCAATCCGCGCTGCACAGTTGCGCAAAATGAATCGCGGCTTCAGCCGCTGAGATGCGATGCTCACGGCTTCTCCTCTTTGTTCTTTGCGTCGACGGTCGCCTTTCCCGCGTCCGACGATCCACCGCCATTCCGCAACAACTCCTCCGCCTTCAACCCCAGCCGCTGAATCGTCGCGTGAATCCGCGGCCACTCTTCCCCCAGGAACTTCTGCCGCTCCCCTTCGAGCAATAAATTGTGCGCGCCTGTATTAATGAACATGCCGAGCCCCCGCCTGCTTTCCACCAGCCCTTCATCCACCAGTTGCTGATAGCCCTTGAGAACCGTGAGCGGATTGACCCGATATTCCACAGCCACAGAACGCACCGAGGGAAGGGGATCGCCCTCCTTCAACACGCCCTCCAGAATCATCGCGACCACGCGGTCGCGAAGCTGGCGGTAAATCGGCTGACTGTCATTCCACTCACGGTCCATGTTTTCTGTCCCAACTCCACTGCGGCTCACCAATTGCTGAACGTCTTTTTCACCACGGAGACACGGAGGCACAGAGAAATGCTTTTACTGATTCTTCGCGAATGAATGCGGCGGCATTGCGTCGCAGCTACGACTTCCTTCAGTTTTTCTCTGTGCCTCTGTGTCTCCGTGGTGAATTCTCCTACTGCTTCACCCGCGTCAAATCCATGCGCGCGTGCATCGGCTTATCTCCTGGCATCAGGAAAGTCCAATCCTCGATATGGTGATTCGCATCGACGAAAGTGAATACCGCATGGTACATGTGCCCGTAGTCGTTGCCGCCCGAAAGATCCGCGAAATCAAACTCCACCTTCTTCCCGTCCACCGACGCCCGAGCCACCATGTGCGGCCGGTTGCCCGCGTCGCAATAATGGACCAGGTTCAGTTGGTCGTTATTCAGGTAAATCATGGTGACGGGATGGTCGTACTTTGTAGGATCCAGCGGCGTTCCTGGCGCCTGCATTTCATGGACAAGCGCATTCCCGCGGGAGGTGATGCGCATCGTAATGTGCGCTCGCGTCCCCTCGGGGACCATGTCGGATGGCGGATCAGCCGTCACCGCGGCCTCCCATTCCCCTGCGAGGGACTTCAGTTGGTCGAAGGATTTCTGTGCGCCGGACTGCCCAAACGCTGCAGCAGAGAGCAACATCAGCACAAATATGCGCGTTATGCGAATCGATTTCATGTTTATCTCCTAAATTCCTCTGATTTCTCCAGATCGGCCAGGAAGTGCGCGCGTTCACTTCCAGCCCATCACTACAGTGTTATACTTAACTATAACACTATATATCTTGTCAAGCCTTTTCGTAATGGGCGAAGAGATGGCGCAAGCTTGTGCGTCGTTGTTTTTGGTGAAAGCGTAGAGCACAATCTCAGGTGGGAGGACGGCGAGGAAATGCCGACATGGGTCGGAAAGTGATCTACTGGATAGCAACCGCTCTGCTCGCCTTGGAATTGGTGCTGGGCGGCGTTTGGGACGTCCTACGAGTACCGCAGGTTCACGTAGTCATTGACCGCTTAGGTTATCCCGCATACTTCCTCGTCATACTGGGTATCTGGAAGCTCCTTGGAGCGGTGGCAATCACCGTTCCGCGCTTTCCCCGGCTGAAGGAGTGGGCGTACGCTGGCGTGGTCTTCGATCTTACGGGCGCGCTCGTATCAAACGTTGTTTCCGGAATCACCGACGCGGGAACGCTTGCTTATCTGGTGCTGATGATGGGAGTCACGGCTGCATCCTGGGCTCTGCGGCCAGCAGGGCGCCGGAATTTCCAAGGCTGAGACGTAACTTCGAGGGGCGGTCCGATGAGTTGTGCAGCAAACGCAAATAAGCTGAAGAAACTCATCCTCGCCATCGCCTTGACCTCTTGGCCAACGTGGGTCGTCGCGCAGAGTTACTCGACTTCCTTCCCACTCACCGAGAATCCGATCTCAGAAAAAGGGAAATGGGTCGGAGGACAGTCGGCAAGCGGAAATCTTTGGGGCGATGTCCAGACTAGCGGCGGAATGGCCTACGGCGTCAGCGAACCAACGACCTATGGAGATCCCACAGCAATTCTGACTGGTTCCTGGGCGGCCGATCAACAAGCGCAGGTGACGGCGAAGATCGTCACGACGCCGACAGAATGCTGCCACGAGATCGAGGTACGGCTGCGCGTGACGATCAGCGCGAACAGAATTACAGGTTACGAGGTGTACTGCAGCGTTGTGCCCCAGAGTAAGTACTGCCACATAGCGCGATGGAGTGGGCCGAACGGTCTGTAT
>Ga0335081_10018987_pt1 | contig 11117 bp, 11 predicted proteins | sample Lox_Sample_35_FD_206713 | JGI IMG/M metagenome (GOLD analysis project Ga0335081, IMG submission 206713) | Soil microbial communities from Loxahatchee National Wildlife Refuge, Florida, United States - Lox_Sample_3.5 | ecosystem: Environmental > Terrestrial > Soil > Wetlands | place: USA...
CGAACCGGAATTTTGTGCTTAGAATTCGCCTCCTCTGCAGAATTCGTGGGCTGAATCTGTGAATTGGCTGCGCCCGATCGGCACTAACGCGCTTCCATTGACAAGCGGTGGAAACCGCGCGCTGCGGTTCGCGCCGCTCTCCTGCCTGGCCGCCACCTGCCCACAAGCTCCAGAGCACACAAGATCGAGCTCCTACCTAGACGTGCCCAACTCGTAATATTAGGCGCGTGTCACAGTCCGTGGAGTGAATCTGTGGTCTGCGGACCGCCGCGACCCGAGTACGCAGGTGTCCACGTCGCGCTTGTGATCCGGCAGGCAGTGTCATACGCCTTCGCCTGGATCGCCCACAGATGACCGAGACTGCGCGGGCACCCGAGCGCTTTGATCGCCCGGTCGCGCAGACCGGAGCCCGTCTAGGCGTGCGCAAAACGAGGTGAGCACCTCGATCATGTCGCCCACCAGATCGCCGGTGGCTTCACTGGAATCGAACACCACCAGCCGGCGCCCGTGCGCCGACAACGCCGCGTCCACCAGCTCGCTGTTCACCCGCCCCAATCCGATCTCGATGCTCCACACCACCGCGGCCAGATCGGCCGGCAGCCGCTGCACCTTGCGGCGCGCCCCGTTCGTCCCCAACCCGGCCTCGGCCTCGGCCTCGGCCTCGAGACGCACCACAGCTGAAGCACACTGCACCGCACACTCCGACAGCCGCGCCATCCGACGGTCCAGATCATCTCGCTGATCATGGCCGCCCACTCGCGCATGCACGCCCCACCACCGAGAGCCCGGCGACTGGCCCCCGACCGCTTCCGGGTTTGCCAACACTGCGCTGATTCACCCGCACCGGCGGCACGGAGAGTGATATCTCGTGAAACCAGCGCTACGGGCTCCATGGCTTTTCGTTTTCGCCCGGCTACGGAGGAAGCGGTTCCCCCTTGTCGTTCGCCCATTGTGATGATCGCATCCGAATCTAGCGCGTGCCAGACGAAGCACTAGGAGTTCCGACCGGCAAACTTCCGCCTCTAGAACAGCTTGGCAATCTTGGCAGCGGCATCGTCAAGGGCTGCAGTCGACGGCGAAGTGTTCACTACGCCATCCCAAAACAATTTCAACCTCGCTGGGCGCGGTTGCGGTTGTTCCAGCTCTTCCAGAAACTCATTGAACGCGACAGATGCGTCTGTGTTCCCCGACGAATCGATATAGTCCGCGGCTTCTCGTATCGCCGTCGCGACATCGTCTTTTTGCTCAAGGATGACGTGGTTCAACGCATTGAACAGCAACGATCGATTTACGGTCACCGCATCAGCGCCGATCTTTCGAACTTGTCATCTTCCACTGTCATGTCCTCGATGTTGACACCCGTGGGCTTCGGCCCACTGGAGCGGCCTTCTCTTGGATCTCGCCGCCAGCGCCTGGCGTTCGTGCAGTCCGGCTCTTCAGCGAGTTCCTTGATATCGGATGCACCTGCTTTTTGGCAATGGTTTTGGCGGTCGTTCGCGACGGTTGGTCCAGGAGCTCGACAACGATCCCCCCTCGCCGGCCGGCCCCTGTCCTTGTCGTCGCTGGCCGAGTGGTATTCCGACCGGGAGGCCCGCGATGGGGCAAAAGGCAACAGTGGAACTCGCTCTCGACCTGAAGGTCCAGCGCGGCTCGCCGAGTTCTGCGCGAGGTGCTCGACTATCGCGACTACTACACGGACACCAATCTGGCTGTGCTCGTTCCCGAAGAAGGGATCGCCTCACCGAGCACCGATGCTTACTGTCGTCAAAACTGTCGTCAAAGTCGCTACACCGCCCTGGGAGGACCATGAACGACACCGAAAGCGACGTCGTGGCGATCACGCAGCTGGTTAATCTCTACGGGCTGGCAGTCGACAGCCAGCGATGGGAACTGTTCGACCGGATCTTCACCCCTGACGTGGATGCCGACTATGGAGCGACTTCGCACTGGACCGATCGCGAACGGTTCAAGGGAGATTTCGCGGCGTTCCACGCTCCCTTCGATTCCACCCAGCACACGATGTCCACCCACGTGGTCCACGTCGACGGAGACCGGGCGTACAGCTTCTGCAACGGCGGTTGGCGCCTGGTGCGCAGGGCCGCCGACGGTGACCCCCACTGGGACGGTACCGGCTGGTATGACGACACCTTGCTACGCACCCCCGCCGGCTGGCGGATCAGTCGCCGGGTGTGCCGCATCACCTGGTGGACCGGTAATCCGCTCGTCAACGAGACGATCCCCGGGGTGAGGTTCGAACTGGCTACCACCGTGCTGCGGCGCGAAGCCGACGCCGGACGCGTCGGGATCCTCGCTACGGTCGGTTAAAGCAGTTGGCGTAGCGTCTCGATCAGCTTGATCCGCTCGGCCGGCGTAGCCGCGATGGGTGCCACGTTCAAGGTGGTTACCCCGGCCTCACGGAACGCCGCCACACGTTCCTTGACGAACTCGCGTGTGCCGATCAGGTTGACGTCCCGCACGAGTTCGTCGGGCACGACCGTGGCCGCGCCGTCCTTGTCGCCCGCCAGGTAGAGCTCTTGGATGCGGTCGGCTTGCGGGCCGTAACCGTACTTGGTGGCCAGGGCATGGTAGAAGTTCTTGCCCTTGGCTCCCATTCCCCCGATGTAAAGGGCCAGGTGCGGTTTGACGAATTCCCTTAGCGGCTCGACGTTTTCGCCGATGGCCAGCACCGGGCCCGCGTACACATCCAGCTCACCCAAGGCGGGGTCCCGCTTGGCCCGGCCTGCGGCAAGAGCCTTTCCCCACACGTCCTGTGCCTTCTCGGGCAGATAGAAGATCGGTTGCCAGCCCTCGGCGATCTCGGCCACCAGCTCGACATTCTTGGGTCCCAGCGCGGCCACCAGTATCGGGATGCGTTCCCGGACAGGTTTGTTGATGAGTTTCAGCGGTTTGCCAAGTCCGGTGCCCTGGTCGGCGGGCAGCGGGATCGTGTAATGCTTGCCCTGGTATTGCACGTATTCACGCCGCCACACCCGACGGCAGATGTCGATGACTTCACGAGTGCGGGCGATCGGGGCGTCGTAGGGTACACCGTGGAAGCCCTCGATGACCTGTGGACCGGAAGCGCCGAGGCCGAGCGTGAATCGGCCATCGGAGACGTAGTCCAGACCGGCCGCGGTCATCGCGGTCAGGGTGGGCGTTCGGGTGTACAGCTGCAGGATGCCCGAGGCAAGCTCAACCCGTTGGGTGCTGGCGGCCAGGTAGCCCAGTGCGCTCACCGCGTCGAACGAATACGCCTCCGGGACGAAGACAATGTCTAGCCCGGCGCGTTCGAGGCTGGCCACTTCGGCGGCCACCTCCTTGAACCCGCCCGCGTAGTTGATCCCCAGCCCAATCCGCATGCTCGCTACCCTTCCGGCCCCTACGCCGAGGTGAACTGATTGGCCAGTTCGAGCGCCTCTCGCCGGATCCGGTCGAACTGGGCGCCCATCGCCTCCGATAGCGCAGTCGCACCCGACAGCGGACGCACCATCACCATGAAGTCATCGATCAGACCGTTGTCGTTGAAGTGCAGAAAGTCGCATCCGTTGACCTTCTTTCCCGACACGGTCGCTTCGAAAACGAGCGCGTGATCGCGGCCGTTGCTGTCATGGATTTCACGGACGTAATGAAAGTCCTCGAAGACCCGCGACACACCGCGCAGGATCGCCGCGGTGATCGGTTTGCCGACATACGGCTTGAATGCCACCGGGCTGGTGAACACCACGTCGTCGGCGAGCATCGCCTGGATGGCCGACTCGTCGCGCTCCTCGACTGCCTTGCGGAAGGGGTGCTTAGAAGACACGGGGACACCTCGCATAGTCAATTTATTGAGTAAGTGCGATTGACGTTAGAGCGCGTGGCAATGTATGTCTATATGCGATTAATCACTTTGTTGACTAATCGCTTGTTGTACTATCGGCCGATGTCGCTGCGTGACGCGGTGTTGGCCGCGCTCCTAGAAACGGAGTCTTCCGGCTACGACCTGGCCAAAAGCTTCGACGCCTCGGTTGCCAACTTCTGGATGGCCACCCCGCAGCAGCTCTACCGCGAACTGGACCGGCTCGCCGAACAGGGCCTCATCCAGGCGCGCGTCGTTGAACAGGAACGGCGGCCCAACAAGCGCGTGTACTCGCTGACCGAGGCCGGCCACGAAGCGATCCACGAGTTCACTGCCAAGGCGCCGAAGCCGTGTGTGATCCGCGACGAACTGATGGTCAAGGTCGCGGCCGCAGATGCCGGTAACGCCTTGGCCGTCCGCGACTTCATCGCCGAACGACTGCAATGGGCGACCGCCAAATTGCAACGTTACGAACGGTTTCGGAACCGCCTGCTCGACGGTCGCACCGAAGAGGAATACCTGGCCCAGGCCGGACGAGTAGGCCCCTACTTGACGCTGCTACGCGGAATAGCGTTCGAAGAAGAAAACGTTCGATGGGCAGAGCGCGCGTTGGCGATCATCGAACGCCGCCTGCCGGCGCAAACGCCGTAGTTCTCGCGCGAATACCGCAGCATGGCATCCGGCCGGTCGTCCGGCGACCTTGGTGCAATCATGGCGGCATGAAGTTGGCCTTCGCGCTGCCGCACACCATCGAGCTGCCGGCCATCACGGCACGATGGGAATTCAATGTGACCGGCCCGCAGCAGGCGGCGATCAGCAGACGTGCCGAAGACCTCGGCTACGACATGATCTCGATCCCGGAGCATTTTGTGGTCCCGCACTCCCATCTGGAGTTATCGGGCCGGCACTACCTGCACTCGACGGTCGCGCAGGCATTCGTCGCCGGTGCGACGCAACGCATTCGGGTGAACTCGTCTGTGACGATCTTGCCGCTGCAGCACCCGATCGTGATGGCGAAGGCGTTGTCGACGGCCGACTGGATGAGCGGCGGCCGCGTCACCGTAACGTTCGGAGTGGGTTGGGACGCCGAAGAATTCAAGGCACTCGGGGTTCCGTTCCGCGAACGAGGCCGGATGGCCGATGAATATCTGGCCGCGATCGTCGAGTTGTGGACCAGCGAGTCCCCCAGATTCGAGGGTAAGTACGTTTCATTCGACAACATCGCGTTCGCACCGAAACCGGCTCAGCGACCGCATCTCCCGATTTGGATCGGCGGCGACGCCGATGCGGTGCTCGAGCGCGCGGCGAAGTACGGTTCGGGGTGGTGGCCATTCCTGACCAAGCCGCAGGAGCTTCCCGCCAAGATCGATTTCATCATGTCGCAGCCAACGTACGACGGCCGTTCGTTCGACGTGATGTATCCGCTGGGCATGGGCAGAGTCGGTGAGGGGCACGTCAGCATCGATGACCCTGAGCAGCGCAGCGGGATGAGTGCGCAGGAGATCGTCGACCGACTCAACGAGTACGCAGAAATGGGTGTGACGTTCACCAGCATCCCGACGCCCCGGGTGTCGGGAGTCGACGACTATCTGGAGTACGCCCAGTGGGTGATCGAGGAGATCAAGCCCCACCTCCCGTGAATCTGCGGGTCAACTGCCCGGATCGTCGCGCGATCACCCGAGCTCTGCCTCGATGTAGCTCACAGCGCCGCGAAAGGCCCTGATTGCCTCGTGATCCGGCAGCTCGAAGCCGTTGGCCGCATATGCCTGCTCTGTGGTGCATTGGGTGACCCGCCACCCCGCAGACGTCAAGTGGTCAGCGGCTTGACGGCGCGGACCGAGCCACACCAACTCGGCAACGTCGATGTCGAGTCCGTGCTTGCGCCACCCACTGCGCAAGGACCGAAAGCGCTCGTCGGTAAACACGCTCATGTCGGAGATATTCTCCGTGGCCAGCCTGCTGCCCGGCGCGCTGAGTGCGGTGATGTTGTCCAGGAGCCGGTCTTGGGCCGCCGGCGGCAGGTAGGGCAGTAGGCCCTCGGCGATCCACGCGGTGGGTACCGCGGTGTCGAAGTAGTTGTCGCGCAATGCGGTTGGCCAATCGTCACGCAAGTCGACGCCGACGGCGCGGCGCTCGCCGGTCGGTTCAGCGCCGAGTTGGGTCAGCGTGGTGCTCTTGAACGCAATAACCTCGGGCTGGTCCACCTCAAACACCACCACGCCCGCCGGCCAGGCCAACCGGTAAGCACGCACGTCGAGCCCGGCGGCCAAGATGACAGCTTGACGTATCCCGGCGGCGGTCGCGGTGAGGAAGAAATCGTCGAAAAACCTTGTGCGCACCGCGATCTGTTGGCGCCGCTGCTCCGGTGTGGTGGGCAGGTCCTCATTGTCGAGAGGGATTTCGCCGTCTAACATGCGCGTGAAGAAGGGGTGTCCGACCGCGCGCACCAATGGCTCGGCGAATCGATCGTCTAGCAGCGGATCCGGGCCGCGAGAAGCCAGCGCTCGGGAGGCCGCCACCATCGTTGCGGTCGCTCCCACGCTGGAGGCCAAGTCCCAGCTGTCGCCTTCGCTACGCGCCGAACTAGGTGATGACACTCGTTCCTCCCAATGATTACCCGGTCGAACCTACAAGCCTATCGGCTCTACGCTAAAGCGGTCAGCGCCGCAGGCGAACCACCGCTCACCCGAACTGAAGGGAAATCAGGTGTCTATTGCTCAACGCGAACGCGCCGCCCTCGTCGACACCCTGCGCGGCGTCGGGCCGGAAGCGCCCACCCTGTGCGAAGGCTGGAAAACCCGCGACCTGGCCGCCCACTTGATGATCCGGGAGTACCGCCTTGATGCTGCACCCGGCATCGTCATCCCCTTCCTCGCCGGCCACACCGCCAAGGTGCAAGACGAGGTGGCCCAACACACCGACTGGAACGAGTTGGTGGACAAGGTCGCATCGGGCCCGCCGGTCTACTCGCCACTCAAACTGCTCGACCCGATCGCCAATGTCGCCGAGATGTTCATCCACCACGAGGACGTTCGCCGCGCGCAGCCTGGGTGGCAGCCCCGTGAGCTCGAACCCGCGCTGACCGCCGTGCTGCGCCGCACCCTGCCGCTGATGGGCCGGATGACGCTGGCGAAGGTGCCCAGCCGGCTTGCGCTGCGAACCCCGGAGGGTAAAACGGTCTTGACCGCCGGCCACGGCCCCGCCGTCACAGTGACCGGCGCACCCGAGGAGTTGCTGCTGTTCGCCGTCGGACGCGAGGCCCGAGTCGAATTCAGCGGCGACGCGGCGGCAATAGAAGCCGTCCGGGACGCACCCAAGGGGCTTTAGCGGCTACTTGCCGGTGAGGTCGGCACCGCCGACCTCGGCGACAGCCCCATCACCCGGCGGCGGCACGGTAATCGTGTCGCCGTGCTGTTGCCGGCCGGCCACCTCGTCCTGCCCGCCCTCGGGAAGGTTCCGTTCGCCATTCCCGCCGCGGCGCGCCAACTTTTTCTTCGGTGTCTTGGCCGGCTCGGGCGCGGGTAATGCGGAGCCGTGACCGTTGACCGTCAATCCGGCGGCAGCGCTCACCGTCTCGATCGCCTTCTCGGTGTACACCCGGTAGCCGAAATTCGGTGAATAGCCATGGATCTCGGGAGTGTCGAGATCGCGCATGAACTGCAGTATGTCGCGGCTGAACACCTGACCGGGCACCAGGACCGGAAAACCCGGCGGATACGGCGTGACGTAGGTCGCCGACACGATGTCGGCTCCGGCGTCCCGCCGCTCGTCGATCTGCTCGCCGGTGAGGTATTCGCAATTGGTGTCGTCGTAGGACAGGTAGAAAGCCCGGCGGACGTCGCCTTCGGGCGTCGGCTCGCTTCCGCTGTGATCCATGAACGCGGGGTGGAAGCCACTGAAATCGGGCAGCGGCAAAGACATTTCGGTAAGCCGATACACGGCGCGCTCGAAGTGTTCGCGCTCACCAAGACTCATCTCGGAGATGTCCTGGTCGAGCTCGCGAGCGATGTTGACAAGGACTTCCACCAGAAAGGCGACCGAGCTGCGCGTGGTCCCGATATTGGTCATGAACAGCACGCTGTTGCGTGACGTCTTGTTGATCTGAATTCCGTAGCGGTCCATCAACTGCTGGCGTTTGAACGTGTCGCCGTCGTAACCGGTAGGCCCGATGAACAAGGTGATCCTCGAGGGATCGAGCACGAACTCGTCCTGATCCCAGGCAGCCATCATGTTGCGTAGCCCCGAACGAAGCGGTTGCGCGATGGCCGACGGCCGGAACCCCTCGGGGATTAGATCAGAAGTCCGAAGGCACCTCATGTACTTGCTGAGCAGGGGATGGTTGTCGATCGCGTCGCGCAGCTGCATCGCGTTCTCAATCTGCCGCTGCACCAATTCGACACCCTCCAGTGCCACCTGCCGGCGACCTAGATCCAGCGACGCGAGGATCTGGTAGTTGGGCGAGGTCGAAGTGTGCGCCATGTAGGCCTCGTGGAACGGCTCTGCGACCTTCTGGTCGAAGTCCTGGTCGTAGACGTGGATCATCGACCCCTGCCGCAGCGCGGTCAGCGTCTTGTGCGTCGACTGGGTCGCATACACCCGCACCCGCGCCCGTGCCGGGTCGGGGATCAGGCGACGGTCCAACAGGTCGTCATCGCTGGGTGGTTTGGCCGTGTCGGCGGCGAGGGAGTCCTGGTAGCGGCGCTTGTAGCCGTAGTCCTGCAGTCGCTCGCGCAACGACTGCGCCGACGCCATCGCGGTGCGAGTCCGATAGACCGGGTGGAAACGCGCGAACGCGAACCATGCCTCGTCCCACAGGAAGACCAGGTCGGGCTTGATGGCCAGGCACTCCTCCATGACACGCTGCACGTCGTAGACGACCCCGTCGAAGGTGCAGTTGGTCAGCGACATCATCTTGACCCGGTCGAGCTTGCCGGCGCGCTTGAGTGCCAATAGCTTTGACTTGATCTCGCGCAGCGGCACCGCGCCGTACATCGAGTAGTCGTTGAGCGGATAGGCCTCGAGATAGATGACATTCGCGCCGGCGAGCATCATCCCGTAGTGATGCGACTGGTGGCAGTTCCGATCCAGCAGCACGATGTCGCCGGGGGCCACCAACGCCTGCGTGACGATCTTGTTGGCGGTCGACGTTCCGTTGGTGACGAAGTAGGTGTGACGTGATCCGTAGGCTTGCGCCGCGAGCTGTTGGGCTTCGCGTAACGGACCGGTCGGTTCGAGCAGTGAGTCAAGGCCGCCGCACGTTGCCGACGTCTCGGCCATGAACACATCCAGGCCGTAAAACCCGACCATGTCCTTGATCCAGTGCGAGTTCACGATCGACTTGCCCTGTGAAATCGGCAGGGCGTGAAAGACACCCGTGGGCCGGTGACTGTACTGCTTGAGCGCGCTGAAGAACGGCGTGCGGTAGCGCGCCGCCACCCCCTGCAGGATCGTGAGGTGCAACTCGAGCATGCCCTCGCGGGCATGGAACACCCTGCGGAAGTACTGGCCCAGGCGCCCGGCGATGTCCTCCACCTCGATCTCGGTCATCAGGTAGAGATCGAGTTCGGGCCGCAGCTTCGCCAGGGAAACCGCGAGAATCTGCGCGCGTTCCTCGGGCGACTGGTGATCGTTCAACTCATCCGACACGCCGCTGTCGACGAACTCCGACAGAGCGGACAGGTCCCGCGTCGATTGGTGCGAGAAGCGGCGCCGAATCACCACCGCCTGCAGGTTGACGTTGAGCCGTGCCGCGATGAGGGCCTCGTCTCCGCTGGATACCACCACAAGCTCGAAGACGAATTCGTCGTCGGGGCGTCGCCATTTGCGCACCTCGTTGCGCAGCGCCGCTTCCTGGGCTTCGGTCATCTTTTCGACGACGAGCACCTCGAAGTAGGGGCGCTCGCCCTGCGTCGCCGGCTGGTGCTCGAGCTGGCGGGGATCGGACGGGAACATGTCCAGGTCGTCGGCGCCCGCGTTTTCGACGTCCCCGGAACGGTACGACTCGGTGCTCAGCGCCCGGTTGATCCGCACCACCGCCTGCGCGAACTTGTCATAGCTGCCGGCCGCGAAAAGTCTTTGAACTCGGGCGAATTGGGGTGAGCCGGGGTAGGCCCAGTAGGGCTCTAAGGTGCTCAGGCGCGCCAGTAGCTCCTGGCAGGCGCTCACATACTTCTCTTTCAACGCTCCTGTGGTGGTCGGACGCGTCAGCCTATCGGCGGCTTCCTCCAAGCGGCACCAGGAGTCACTGCGGACCTGCCACAGACTGTTGTAAGCACGCAGATGTTCGGTCATGGCAAGTCCTTCCGAGTCGCGGACGACTCCTCCGTCCCGGTGCGTCGCTCAAGATTCGCAGACCCAGTGCGCCCGTCGGTGGCCAGAAGGCAAACACTGCGCGTCCGTCGCGTGACCGCGCAAACGGACCGCTGGCGGGGTCCCGCCGAGCGACATATGTCAGCCGGGTTGACCCTTGCGCGAGTGTAGTCAAATGACTACACTTGGTACGAGCGGTGTAGTCGACTGACTACACCGCTCGTAATCACCACAGGAGGAAGAGATGAAAGCCAAGCGATCGATCCGGGTTGCGGCCGCCGGCGCACTAGCGTTCGCGGGACTGATGACCACCGGCGTCGGCGTCAGCAACGCCGCCACGCTGCAGACCGAGGCCAGTTATCCGAATCGCGCGGCCTGCATCGCAGCGGGGCCGGGCGTCAAGGCCACAACAGGCGGGGACTGGAACAATTTCTGGTGCGTCCCGGATCGCGTCGCCCCTGGGTCGTGGCGCCTGGTTCTCAGTAACTGAAGCGGGGTCAGTCCGGCGCGGTAGTTGTCACGTCAATTCCGAGCAGGTCCGCCAGCTGCGTCGCCGAGTTATGCCTCGGCCCGAGGCCATTCCGGACTGCTGCACGTGCTGCCCGTGCTAACGCGGCATTGAGTGGCGCGGTGATGCCGTGCTTGTGAGCGACCCGAACGATCTCGCCGTTCAGGAAATCGGTCTCCACGTTGCCGGTGTTGCGGCTCAACGATTGCCACGTCGAGTTGCTCCGGCCCGCATTCCATCCGGGCACCGGCCGTATGGTCGGCCCGTCTGCCAGCGCCGCCGTGGATATTTCGAACGAGATGCAGTCAATTCCCGCGTAGCGCAGCACATTCGAGCCTTCTGTGCGCACCGCGGCCACCACGCCGCTTGCGTCAACCGACTCGGCGGTCAGGGCACCCACGGCGTTGCCGAGGTTGCTCAGCAGTTTGTTGTACTTCCACGGAACGACGTCTTCGGGAGTAC
>Ga0335081_10018988_pt1 | contig 11117 bp, 13 predicted proteins | sample Lox_Sample_35_FD_206713 | JGI IMG/M metagenome (GOLD analysis project Ga0335081, IMG submission 206713) | Soil microbial communities from Loxahatchee National Wildlife Refuge, Florida, United States - Lox_Sample_3.5 | ecosystem: Environmental > Terrestrial > Soil > Wetlands | place: USA...
AACGCCGTCTCGCGAAAACACGATGACAGAACAGAACTACGAAATTGATATCGAAGCGGGACATGAGGACGAAGAAATGCAGGTGGATGACGAACCTGGGGTGAGGCAACGGGGACGGGGCTTTGGAGGGAGTGGTGGAGATTCCCAAGTAGGTGTGCGGCATGCAAACGCAACCAGCACGGGAATCCAAGGGCCGGCAACAGCCGTACGGTGTACGCCATCCTCCAATCATCCCTGAGTATATGGACAAGCCTGCTAATTATCCCACTAATAGCTATCGAAGGGTGGATTATTCTTGTGACAAATGTCCACGAAGAAGCATCAGAGGAACAGGTCAATGAGGCTTTCGCTGAATTTGGCGAAGTACAGCAAATCCACCTCAACTTGGACAGGCGGACGGGATATGTGAAGGTGGGTGACTGCACACTTCCATTCAACTATAGGTTGATACTGATTGACCCAGGGCTATGCTCTTATCGAATATGCCACGCTTGATGAAGCGAAGGCCGCAATTACAGGAGCAAGCAAAGTGGATATTTTGGGACAGTCTGTGACTGCGGATTTCGCGTTTATTCGTGGCCCGAATTTGAGAGGGAACCGGTTCAGCTCAGGCGGTGGAAGAGGTACGAATCGAAGACCCAGAAGCCAGAGTCCCGGAGCAAGAGATGATGGGGAACCCAGGAGTCTCGAATCAAGAATAGTATCATAACGAGGCTGGATATATCTTGTATGGAAGGAATGTGGTGAGAAAGGTCGGTCCGATGTATTAGGATCATGCATCGGATAGATATTGCGGGCTAATTACGGCACTCAACGAGTTCAGTAGGTTTTCGATTGAGCAGTATCTATATATATATATATATCCTGTAGCGCATGCTTTCTCTTTTCAATGCGTCGCTCACCTACACACCATGTCGTAGTTAACTTACAGGACCCTTCAATCTGACGCTCCTGTCTGACCTTGGAAGGAGCGCCACGAGATCGTCGCCATCACCGCCAAAATTTTCCCGAACGACAACAATAATTCCCCTCCGCTTCCACCTTCCTCCTCTCACCTCGCCGTGCTCTGGCAATGTCTCCCTTCCGAGACAGATGGCCTGGTCTCCTTACGACCGGTCTCATTGCCTTCAGCTCCGGCATTACGCTCTACCTCATCATCTCCGACACCGCCCGTCGTTCCGAAATTCGTCGCCGGAAAAATTTCCTCCAGGCCGTGCACCAACTCGATGAGGGAACCCGCGTTGAGGAACAGAAACTTGGGCCGCTTAGTGCATTGGAACGGGCTCGGCATCGGTGGGCAGTGCTACGCGTTGGGGGTCGATTTGTGAATCCTTTTGATGAGTATGTCCCCGTAACAGGAACCTTTGTCAGGTGGAAGCTAATCGGGGGGACAGATGGCGGGAGCAGGGTGCTTGGGAGTGGGTGATGTGGAAGGTGTTGACTTTGTTCAAAGTTAATTCCGCTGGTCTACCCCGAGATAGAAACGTATTTTTTTCCCCCAGAGGGAATAAAGTGGTTTTTGACGGGGTAGCTGTTGAAAGAGACAATACCCCTTTATCAACCTGATTTGGAGTTGCTTTTTGGAGATGAGCGCATTGGTGATGGGGCTCATTCGCCGTTGTCTGCCAGTTGGTCGGCCGTTGTTACCGACGACTCACCACAACAAATTCCTCCTGCCAGTAACAGGATGACATTCAGTAGTGTCCCATTTAAGGGTGTTTGATTGATTGGCGTAGCGTGGCTCGGACAGTCTTGTTCTTACATTCAAATTGCAAATTCACTTCACATCCTCACAGATCCAATTTTCGGGTACCACCTCAGCTATCTCCACGATAGTTAAAATTGGGTAGAGAATATCTAATATCTCCATTGCTGGGAGAAAAGAGACTTCGTCCTGCTCCACTTGCATTGTCCGATATCGTCAAACTCGATATTATCCTCGTTTCCCACAACCACTTTGATCATTTGGGTATCCATATGCACTAGATAAAGTTCACACTGGGATAGAAGATGAATCGGTACGACAAATAGGCAATTCCGCTCGCTGGTACGTTCCAATAGGAATGAAATCATGGTTTCATCGCCGAGGAATATTCAACCTCGTCGAAATGCAATGGTGGCAGGAATGCCCCATCCCATCCCACCCAGAATACCACGTCGTGGCAACACCCGCAATGGTACCCACCCTTTCATGCCTTCTTTTGAACCCTACTAATCGTTTGGGTAGCACTGGTCGGCACGACACCCCTTCCACACCAACACAACCCTCTGGAACAGTTACCTCCTAATCCACCGTCCCCACCCTACTGCCCCCGCCCACCCGCTCCTCTTCCACGCCGGAGATACAGGCTATGTCCCCACCCTCTACACCGATATATCCCGCATCTACGGTCGGGGTTGCGAACTGGCCCTCCTCCCCATCGGCTCCTATTCCCCGCGCTGGCATCTCCGGCAACAGCACTGTGACCCACAAGACGTTGTAAACATGCACCTTGAACTCGCTGCGAAAAGAACCGTCGGAGTCCATTATGCCACCTGGATTTTAAGCGATGAGAATTACCTCGCTCCACCGCGGGAACTTGGGGTTGCGGCGAGGGAAGCTGCGGTTACGAGTAGAGTGATTCCCGGGCAAATGGGGCGGACGATGGTTTTTCCCATTCGTTTTGAGGGGGAGTCGAGTGGGGATAGCTCGCCGACTGTGAGTGAAGTTGAAGTCAAGAGTTTAGAAGGAGAGAAGGCTTTGGGGTCTTCGGACCTGACTTTTAGGGAGATTAGAGGAGGGAAGAGTGTATTTTGGTGTTGAAAAGCGATGTGTTGGGGGGTTTGATACAGCGGGAATGTATTTTGGGGTTTGGGGTTGCCTCCAGTTGTTCCTAGATTTGTAACCTTTGAATTTTGTCTCTTGTGATTCAAGAGATAAGACGCTAAACAAACACAAGATGGTCACAGGGACTTTAGATTGCCTGTAATTTACGCTCAACTCAGTCGCGACTCTTACTTTCCAAACTCCGTCTTTCGAATGAATCATCCTCTTTGCGGCCCAGAATAGAGCCAAGACACAATGGCGATGAATCTAATTGGGGGCTTTCCGAAATTCGTTTACTACCCGCACTTCCTCCTCTAGCTTCGCCATCCACTCATTTCTCCCCATGTCACTGCTTTCTCACCTCATGGCGGTCGCCGCTGTCATGAATTTCAAAAGAGTCTCCAAGCGATCTATGAAAGACAAGGGGCATTAATCTGAGAGGCGGGGGTGGTGCGTAGTTGCGGGGCTTGCCATGAAGGGGGAAACACTCCTATGGCTGCCATATATAGGTGAATGATGATATATATTTCAGGGATATTAGAATGGATGAGATGGAAAAGATATTCCGTGATCGAAATGCGGAAATTCCAGCTATTTGACAACGTCATGACACATTGCTGCCGACAGAACTGTTTTACATAAATTAGCCTCAATTTGGACGGTCTTCCAGTCCGATCCTGATTCTCACGCAGAAAATGATGACGAACCCGCCCCTGAAGGCTATATTTCATCTATCGCCTTACTCGGTTGAGCTTGCATTAGGATTTTACCAAAAGGTAATTATGGATTCTTCTCCAATCCCAGTCGCTTCCGCAGACTTGTCAGCCTGACAGAACGTGCCACATCACAGAATGAGACCCCAAAGCAGCGCCCCCTGCCATCATCCATTCCATCCCTCCCGTCGGGATTTTGTTGATCTCAAATTGGCACTTTTTTCCCTCGGTTGCAATGACCATTCCTGACACCACTGTTAAAAAAAAGTCAGCTTTTTCGAAATTTTGATGCGCTCCAAGCCAAAAAATAGGATAGATCGGCCTAAATTATGTCTCATCTCAGCTCCCATTCTAGTCTATCTCGATTCATCCGCCTTACCTTCTCCTATTTTTCTCACGATGGAGGTATTCATCGTCAGACGGAGCAATATATTTCAATAGGAACATCGCGACACAGCCTCTGCACCGTGCTTGTTTACGACCGTGGGGTTTGGAACGATGCCGAAAGGAAGTTGGATGCCGAGAAGTGAGAAAGCCACAGATCTTTGAAAGCATTGAAGAAATTCTAGGTTTGGCTTGTCATGGAGTTGGCAACTGCAGTGCCAATTCGGACAAAATTGGTGGTCTGTGTTCGGAATTTCATCGCCGCGATGCGTGAATTACGGTTCGACCCATTCATTCGGACAATTCTGGAGAGTCTGTGCAACCCCGACCGGATTTATTATATGTAGGCTAACATTGTCAAGTTCCTGGAATCCAACACACACGATGGAATGTCGGGTCACTGTCTCCTATATCGTGACCCGGCGATGGCAGCTCGCACCATATCCGTATCCCTATGACTCTACACTTTGATTGTTCGTGTTCCTCCCTCTCGAGTATGAATGAATTCCCGCTTCCACCCTTTATCCTGGCCATAGAACAGGTTTCACCAGATCCGCCTGGGGACAGCGATGGAGCACTCTGCGTTACTGGACTCCTCAACCACATAGCTCAGCTTTCTCGCATTATTGGACCTTCGCAGTCACTGCAAATGCTAAAAGTGCACTGATCGCCCTTCGTGGCATCGTTAAAACGAAAACCAATAGTAGCCATTAATGGTCAAGCACGTCATGAGGTAAAGTAATACGTCCGACGTGCATCGGCGTGATATGTATAATAGCTGAAAATCATTGTTGGCTGGAATCAATAGCATGTCAGGATGATAAATGGAGACAAAGCAGAAGGCAGTTGCTGTGTTCCGTGTCGGGAAACGCCTTCTGTGCACGGACCGCTTTTTCTGACCTCAGCAGCCATACGTAAACATCACGGTTGCCAAGGAAATCATCATCATCATCAACCAAGTCCGCACGCCTCGTCGCTTCCCTTTGTCCGAGTGCGTGAGTCGATTATGCACACCCGACGCTCCTCCGCCCCGTCCATGCGCGTCCAAATCGCGCAGATTAACCACGCGCTCTACCCACCCCGGCCAATGCAGGAGGAAGACGCAATGTCTGTCACAACAAACCAGCCCGACGAGGAGCGCGAACTCTCACAGGAAATGGAGGCGGCCAAGTACGATATCGAAGAAGAGAATAATCGGCCAGATGACTTTAGTCCCCGGTTATGGCAGCTATTTAACCGTATTCAACGACGTGGGACAGAACCATTGTTCCCCGCCGACTGGCAGGTAACTTCCCCTCCCCGGCCAACTTTCATATTCATCCATCACATTTCTCCTTTCTGACGGTGATTTTTGTTTGTGGTAGCTGGATTTCATGACTATTCCGTCCCATTTGTTTTATGAACCCATGTCGGAATACCTTACTTCAAGACCCATCATTTCAAGTCTAGAAACGTTCAAAGGCTCCGAATTTCGAGGCAAACAAGCATTTGAAAAGCTCACACTCCTCGGCCAAACCGTCCGAAATAGAATCGAGCTAAATAAACAAACGGAAAATCTGCCACACCGACTCGCCCGTTTCCTCCCCGTTGAACCAATCATCCATGGCGATTGTGAGAAATTTGTCAAGTGGGCCGAAAAAGATGGCTCCGGCGGGAAAAGTACCTCTCCCACTTATCGTAATTCGATCATATTGACGTCAGATAACACCGATTTAAATACGTATTTGATTCTGGAATCCGCTCGACGGTTCAAAGCTGGTCCTCCCACAAAAGCAAGTCGACGAACCTCTTTACCCTCACGGACATCAGTTCATTTACCGGTCGCCTCTCAAACAACCGAAGCCGATTACTTGGCATGTGCAGATGTCATGGAAGAGAAGCTACGGACGCTAGCCTCTGCACATCACAACACTCTCCAACCACGAGGCCTGACAGAAGCAAAGGACTTTCCAACGGTGTTTGGACTGGCGATTTGCGGGCCTCGGCTTGCGATCGTCGCGTTAAGTGCCGCTGATCCGGCCAAGGGTGCCGTCCGAACGTTGGCGGTATGTGATTTCACGGAATCAGATCAGGATTTATGGAATGCGGTTGCCATTGCTATGGTTTGTCTTGCGGCGAGGGATGAGTCGAGGGAGTGTCGGCAAGGGGATTATGAAGAGCTTATACGGAAATTAATAGGGCGAATGGCGATTGCAGATATGGATGAAGATCTGTGATGAGAATGAAGGGGATTAGGGCGTCGTTCTTTACGTTCGTTTGATATCTCAATTTTTGGGAATGGGATTGGGGGATTGGACGGGATAGTCGCACACTTTATTTGTTACCTTGGTATAATCCAATGATTCTGACATGGGACGATCTCATCATCTTTTGCGCTTGTGATACCATAATAACACGAACTCTCGAAAGGAAATCCTTTACCGAAACCATCTGGATTACCAGACGGGGCTGGGCAGAGACATAGAAACGATGAACACCACCAACGAAAATTTGGACGACGGGGACGGGGATAATCTCGCCGCAGGAATCCAGTTCTCCGCAATTCAAAACAAGGCACAACCACCAGCGTCAAGTCAAAATCTCTGCGGGAACGATTTTCAGATTATACGTCGGACTCCTTTCTGATTACGTTGCTGGAATTGTATTTAACAAGTAATATGACAGGACCCGCGGGAGGAAACGAGATTTCAAGAGAAGGCAAGTTTGAGCAATGCAGGCCCTTGAAGGTTGTACACAATTTTGGAGTTTAAATAGGCGCTCACCTAAATTTGGGACCAATTTTTGATACAACTAGAAGCAATTTAATATGCGCAAACAACGACCTTCTAGCACTCCTTTTTTTATCTCCTGGCCTGGCGTTTACCAATAGTGCCATCCATCTCACGCGGCAACAATGAGCAAGAAAAAGAAATAAGTATCAGATGATATCAAAGAAAGAACCGGACGCCATCGCCCCCTTCCCAGCCTGAGCTCAGCAGAAACCAAAGATAGCAACTAAATAAAGAAGCCAACATAAATTGTCAAATAAATCCAAGGACAAAGAATGAAGAAAGCAATAGCAACCCAAAAGGAGGAAGAAAAATAAGGAAATGGAGAGGGAAAAGAGAGAGTTGTCATACGTTCGCAACGAGACCCGTGATACTCAAAAGGACAAATCCGTCCATTTGCTGACACGAAGCTTTCGATCGTTTTAGGATTTGCGATTTTGGAGCGGGTCTTGAGTGACCATATTTGTACGAAGCGGAAGAAACGCCAGAGAAGAGCGGCCCGGAGGAAGGCCTGAGGATTAAGGCGTTGACTCTGCTGATATCCACGCTCTTTGTTGTGCCTCGCGTCTCATTGTGCGCCCTAGCAAAACCGTGCATCCCAGCGAATGAAGCAACCTGCCTGGTGACGGTCCTGGAATGATTGGCTGCAAATGTGTGGAGACTCTTAACTCGAACGAACGCAGTTGGATAAGTATGAACAGAACAAGAGAGTCGGTAAAAGACCAATGAGATTGCGGGAAAACAGTTGAGATGAGATGCGCTGCCGATGTGTACATATGGGGCGCGTACAAGGCGAACGAACGGAAATGTTTTCGGTGCCGGCGGGGCAGCCGCAAAGCACCCCAGACATTTTGCAACATCAACAATGGAGCTGTCATACACGTCAACGTCAACGGGAAGTTTGTTTGTCGAGTAAATAAATTCTCGAAGACGTATTTAAACACCAAGATAAATGAATCGTTTCAGACTACGCCGACCCATGTGCTCCTTGCTCCAAGCGGACCTTGTAATTCCGTTGGAATTCGCACGTCACAGCGGTATCCTTGAAAACAAGCAAATCCCGATGAGGGTCGCGAGATGCCGTGAATGGCGTAGATTCACAGCAGGGTGATTTAATCGTGCACTTGCCGAGTGCGATCACGGCCTTTCTTTTTAGTCATCAACTCAGGGTAATTAACTCAGAAACTACACTCGCATCTAGAAACAATCGGAATGGAGCTGACGGAACTCAAGCGGAACGATATGGAGCGGCGAGAGAACTTTCAGGCTTTCTGTGCCTCGTACATTGACTCGTATCGGGAGTATCAATATTGCCGGCTGCAAATGAGAAGATGAAACTTCATATGGAGAAATTAATGACTTGAGGAATAGTATGACTCAAGTCAATCACATGAAGTTGGGGGCTTTTGAATTCGAGAATGATAATCTCCCGCGTGGCCATAATAGATGTTGAGAAGGATTAGAGATGACACAAAATGATAGTACAATAAATTACTGAAGTTTCTTTAAAACTTCGTCACATATCCTCTTGAGTCTCTCATTCTTTGTCTTCTGAACAACACCCTGCAGCTTCTTCGAGACTGCCATATCCAGAAATCTCTTCTTAATCTCATCTCCACCGGCATCAACCAAATTCTTCACACAAATGACCCCTCGAAATACACAGTCCTCATCCTCATCCCCGACCATTCGCCCAACACGTTCAATCCCCCTATCCACCTCCCCAACAGACTCACAGACCTCCCCAAAATCTGTCAACATCGCTAACGCACCCCCAGCGGCCCTCCTCGTTGCCAAATCCTCCACATCCGCCAACGCAAGCAATAAATGTAACCGTCCTACGGCCCCGGTGCTCTTGGACGGGAAAAACTTTTCCGCGCCGACCTGACAACAGACGAGGTTACACACCAATTCGGTGGCTGCACGAGCGAGGAGCCGGTTCTCGGTCAGGAGGAGAGATTCCGTTGTGCTCCAGGCTTTTTCGACGATTGCAGTGCGGGCGGTGTTTTCGGGGGCGGAGGCTAAGTTCGTGAGCGCAAGGAGAGATTCAAAGCGGGGTAGGTCATTGGGGAGGGATTCATTGGAGAGGAGGGCTGTTAGGGGTTGAATGGGTGCTGTTATGGGGGTTCTAGAGGAGAATATAAGTGTTGGATTGACGGAGATGAGGATTTTTCCCATTGCATGGGACAGTGTTGTTTCTGTGCCTGCATCGATGCCTTTTGCAAGAAGGCCAAGGATTAATTTGACGGCTCCTTGTTGTGCAAGGAGGCCTCTGTTCGTCGGGGCCGTGGCAACGGAAAGGAGGATTTGGGCAATTGCAGAAATACAGGCCGGGGAGGAATTGATTGAAATAGCTGATAGAGCGGGAAGAAGACCGGCAGCGAGCACAGCTTTACATCGGGAAGCGACATGGACATTGTCATCGAGTTTGTCCGGAGTAGAGACATTAGAATCTTTTGCGAACTTCCGAATCTCGTTGATTCGCGTTTCTTCCTCGGTAAGTGGCGGCCGATACGTCGTTACGTTGACAAGGATACTCAGACATCCGTAGAGAAGGGGGTGTTGGCGCCCCGGAGACTTGAGGATAGCAAGAATCGAAGGGATAAATATCGGGTCTCCCGCTAACTCCTCCTTGGTCCTGGCTGCCGTCGACGCGAACGCCAACCCTTCCACAGCCGATTGTATCGCAGCATCATTCTTCGCCAGATACGCATCATTGAAAATCTGGAGTAGATTAATCTCAGGTATTTTCAAATCCATTGATGCGGTCGCTAGCTTTGCCAAAACTAGAGCAGCCAGTGCTCTCGTCGCCGAATCCGTGCTTTGATTGCAGTCCTGGAGATATTCTGATGCGATCTCGGTGATTTTGGTACGACATTTTTTATCCGCCGTCGCTGAGGAGAGTAATTCCAATGTTGCCTTTGGGACGGCTTCATCGTCGGAATCAAGGGCATCTTGAACGACTTCTTCGATGAGGCCTTCTTGAAGGAATACGTCGGCGGCTACTCCCACGCAAATGGGGAATACCGCGGTCAGGACAGAACACGCGGCGATGCTTTCACCGGACGAACTCTCGGAAAGTCGTTTTGTTATGAAATCGGAGAGTTGGGTCTTGAGTGTTGTCAAGAGGGGGGAATTCGGCTCCTCTTGGGATACAAGGGTGGACAGCAGGACGACGGCTCGGGAGCGAATGGGTTGCGGGTTTTGTGAAGAGAGGAGTGGGAATATCAAGCTGAAGGGAAGTTGGTTGTCCTTTGGTTCGAGGGAGTGCTTCGAAGTTACAATTCGGAGGATGGCATCAAGTTGAGCGATCTTTGTCGTTTCGTTTTTTGTCGTTCCCAGTTGCTGTACTAGCTGAGTCGTGAAGGTCCTTGTAGCTTGTTTTTGTAGTGTATCGTCAGTCCAACTTTGTAATAAGATGTTTGTAAATGCCTCGATTCCCGTTGACCCAGTAGCCAGGAAGCCGGCAATATTCTTCTCCAAACCGCTCGATACGTTCGCAATCAGCCTTTTCGATACATCAGCAGAAGCATTCATCGACACCGACAGTAAAATATCCCCCAGAATACTCTTATCCATAGAACCCCGCTTTTCCAGCAGCTCTGAAAGCAAACCACCTTCAATGAACCGTAATGCAAATGATTGGTCCAAAAGAGCGTTTGCCAGCGCTTTCCCCGCTTCTCGATTTCCATCAATGAATTGCGGAAGTAATACATCGAAATCATCCGATTGACTCTTTACCGCTCTCCTCTGCAACATTTGTACGACCGCGGCGACATTTTGGTTTCCAGGGCTGATGTGGTGCGCTTCTTTGACGTCCAGGAGGGCGAGGTCAGCCCGTCCGCTTTCGGTGTTGAGCTTGGCGCGACGGAGCAAAAGTTCGACGCGGGCAGTGGCTGTAGTCGCTTTGGATAAGTCTTACTGTCAGGACTGTTCCCAAATAGGCACTGCAGTACCAATATTTAGCTGTTCCAAGGCATCTGTGACCCCTTGAAGAGAAGCCATGCCGATCGACCTGGGAAGATTTGACGACGAATTTTTGATACTGTTTTTTCGAAATCAAACCTCCGAAAAATGCCAAAAATAGTTTAAGCTTAAGCCTCCATCTAAGACTAGAATCATTGATATTAAGAGTTAAAAGAGCAGTGATACACATCTTCTGTCTGTAGATTCAACAGCAAAACGCCATGCCGCTATACACTGCGCTTTGTTTATATTTTGAAAATGACTGTCAGAGTTAGAGAGCCCCTTAAACCCCACGAGCAAAACTGAAACTTTCTCCTTGAGCCGGCTTTTCTTTGTTCTTAATTCTGACTTATAGGCGTGTACTGAGTCTTCATATATGTTATTTTAGCCTTTGTGCTCATAGTATATGGCATTGTTCTTACATGGTTGAGCTTAAACTGTGTTTGGCGGACGTTTTGATTTAGATAAGTACCCAAAGTT
>Ga0335081_10018989_pt1 | contig 11116 bp, 16 predicted proteins | sample Lox_Sample_35_FD_206713 | JGI IMG/M metagenome (GOLD analysis project Ga0335081, IMG submission 206713) | Soil microbial communities from Loxahatchee National Wildlife Refuge, Florida, United States - Lox_Sample_3.5 | ecosystem: Environmental > Terrestrial > Soil > Wetlands | place: USA...
CGTCAGATCAAACCGGGCCATCCAAACCTCCAGCCTTTGGAAGCTTGAATCACTGTTCGCTAAAAAACGGAATCCCCTTTATGGGTATGTGACCTAGCCCAGACTACCCCAAACCTAAAGGAGGCGCCGCTTTCGGTCGAAACCCAGCAATGGCTTGGCCGCGTAGCCGCTCTCATCGCTGCTACCGAAAACGTACCGGACATCGCAGAATTTCAGACTTACGTCTCATCGCTCAGTTACCCCGCAATGCAGGAGATCGCGGCCGGACAAGTTGTGTCGGTGTTACATCGCGCGCTCGCAAAGGCAGAACTCAACGCCCCGAGTGCCGTGCAGGGATCGTTTATTCCGGCGGGAAATCCGTTCGATGCGCTCGCGGCCGTCGCCAAGGTCTTGCGCAGCGCAACGCAAAGAACGCTGATCGTCGACCCCTACATGGACGAAAGAGCCTTAACTGATTTTGCGCTCCTCGCGCCAGAACTCGTTCAGTTAAACCTACTGTCAGACGAAGGTTCAGTGAAGCCCACACTTCGACCAGCAGCGGCACGCTGGATGGCACAGTACAGCCAGTCCCGCCCGCTGACGGTGAAATTAGCAAGCGCAAAGACATTGCATGACCGCCTGATTATCATCGACGATAAGCGCGCTTTTGTCCTAACACAATCGCTGAACGCTTTTGCTGCGCGATCACCGGCAACTATCGTTCGCGTCGACGACGAAACGGCAGCCTTGAAGATCAGGGCCTACCAAGACATCTGGACGGCTGCGAAACCTTTGTGATCCGGCCGCGCGTAACCGCTCGTTTGGCTAGACCCATCCCGACCACACAGTAACCTTGCCCCCTGTCCCTGTAGCGTTGTGAGTTCCCGCCATGCCATCCGCCGCCAGCCTTGTCCCGTCATTCGACGTCGCCGTCTCGTCGTCAGCGACCTCTTGACCGGCCAGTACAACAACCCAGTACGCGTAATCGCCTTCAACACTGTCGAGGCGTGGGCGCGGGACGTGAGCGAGGATGTCACCCGCGAGGTGGCCCGGCGCGCGGTCGAGGAAGGCCGCTCGCTCGACGCCGGCGCCCGCCGGTTCGCCGCTCGGTACGTCGAGGAGCGAGCGCTCCCGGCCAAGACTGACGCTTGATCCACATCAATCCGGATTGATGCGGCCGCTGCTAGCGTCAATTTCGGCCCCTCCCGGGAGCCCGGGGGGCCTTGGCCATCGCGGAGCCCCCCTCCGTCGTGTGCGGCCTCGGCCGCTTCCCCTTTTCGCCCGACAACACGCGACTTCGCCTCGGCCTCGGCATCTTCCATCTTGCGCTTGTTGAGGCCCATGGCAGGATTGTCCGCGCGAATACTCTCAGCGGTCAAGGCGCTAACGTAGCCACATCGGGGGGCCGATGGATGATCGTGTTGAGGCATTTTTAGCGGACGTGTTAGCGCTCGAAGGTGAAGAGCCGGACGCGGTCCGCGCAGGGGTCCGTGTTGCTCTCGGGGATACGGAAACAAAATTTCGGGCAAGAGAGGATAATCGACGCATGAGGGACAAAGCGGCTCAGGTTTGCCATTCGCTTTGCCGCTCACGCGTCCTTGAGGAAATACGCCGACGCAAGGGAATGACAACGGCCGAGCATTTGAAGCTAGTGCTGGCAGCTATCGATCACCCGGGACATTTCCCGCCGCAAAACACCACGACTAAATGAGGCGCGGCGGATCGCGGCCAATATCGCCAAGCTGCCGAACCTACTGAAACCCGAATGAGCCGCTGCGCGCCGACTGATCGGCCGCGCGGGTTCCGAGCCTCACCTTAATGTCAAGAACCGGAAGTCGCCAACTGAGGCGGCGTGTGCGTGTCGGAGCGACAATGAGTGCTGCGCGATAGGAGCACACCACGAGCGTTGGCTGCTCTTACACGCGTTGTTCATGACCGCCAAAGTGCTGACCGTAATGAGCACAAAGACGCTGAGCACAATCAAAAAGGGGTGTTTCATGCGGACCATCGCCCTCGCAGGAAGTGGGGTCCCCCGACACTGGCAATTTTCGTGTGTCAAACTGAACCCACGATGAACGGCCGGGTGCCGCGAGCCGGAACAAGGTTGAGGACGATAGCGCCCGTCCCGGCTAGAAGCAGATGGGGACCAACTGCGACTGCGGTCCGCTCGGCGTGAGCACCACCCGGCCCAGAAATGCGCAACTCGGATCGAACGCCTTATATTCATGTAGATGGCCGAACGGGCCAGACGGCACGAACATGCCGCCGTAATAGGCTCCAGCGTATAACACGGGAACCATCCCATACCGGGGGCTGAAGTAGCCGCCGGCCGAACACTCGACCGGCACTACGGTGACGCTCGCGGCGACCGACAGCGCCGCAAGCCACATCGGTCACTCACGCAACATGACCGTCTCCCAGTGAGCGCTTGCCGCTCTCGAACGGCGGCTTAGCGTCCCCAGGAAGACGCTAGCACCAGCATTCCAGCTGTGAACTCTAAAATCGCGAGGTGGTTAAAGCACGAGAGTCAGCATTCGGCGGCGGCCACGCGCTTAAAGCATTTTCGATGTCCGTTATCTTCGCGCATGACCGCGTCCATGAATACGATCCAGAGCCGGCGATTGTACAATATGGCCTCGGCTAGATCAGCTTGCTTGTCGCTCCAAGAATCCTGAACAGCCTGCAGTTTTGCCGCAGCCTTCAGCAGCAAATCAAGCCTCTAGATCCCGAGGGCTTGCCGATTCCTTTGCCACTTTGGCGTAAACGCTTACGGCTTTGTGCGGGTTGAATGGGCTCATTGCGATGCTCCGCTTCGCGCTTCCTTTCGCGCAATGGCTAAAAAATCGCGGTTAACGATTTGCTAGAAGCCTCCAGCTTTGGGGTTGGCTTAAGCGATCCAAGTCCGGAATTTTCCGCGTAAATACAAATATTTATCGGCTCGCAAAAATTTTTGGCACTCACCTCTTGAAAGTGCCAAATCGCAAACCAAATCGATGCACCGAAAACGGGCGAGGAAGCGTCGACCGTCATCTCGCCCGCCCGGCAAACTGTGGGGAGCGAACATGATCACAGCGTTTTCCGACCCATTCGATGCTTTGTTCAACCTGCAGCGCGCGCTCGAAGGCCGCCTAACCAGCGGCTGGCTACACGATCTGACCACCAGCCAAGGCCCGTTTCCCCCGATCAATGTGTTTCAGCAGGGCGAGGACGCGCTGGCAATTATTGAGTTGGCGGGCGTCGATAAAGGTAGCCTTCAGATCGAGGCCAAGGAAAACACCGTTCGTATCGCTGGCAAAAAGGCCGGGGTCTATCCCGAAGGGGTGAGTGTTCACCGGCGCGAGCGCACATTCGGAGCGTTCGATCGAACGCTGTCGCTGCCGATTGCGCTTGATCCCGATCGCATCAAGGCGGAGTACCGCGACGGCATCCTGGCGCTCTATCTGCCACGGGCCGAACGCGACAAGCCACGTGCCATCAAGATCAGCTGAACCTTCCGACCCGCTTGGACCTACGGAGCAAGTGTCATGGCTTCTACTGAACAAGAGCTGCAGGTGCAGAAAAAACGCGAAATCGAAAGCAAGGAAGAAGGGACAATCCCGGCTCGACTGTTCGTGCCGGTCGCCGACATTTACGAAGCGGAGGACGCCCTATCGGTCATTCTGGAAATGCCTGGCGTGCAAAAGAGTGACGTTGTTGTCAACGTCGAAGACGGGGTTTTGACAGTGCAGGGTCAAATCGACGTAACCAAATACAAAGGGCTGCAACCGCTCTATACGGAATACAATATCGGTCACTACGCGCGCAGTTTCCGGTTATCGAGCAAGATCGATCAGACTAAGATCGGTGCCGAAATGAAAGACGGCGTGCTGGCATTGCGACTGCCCAAAGTCGAAGAAGCCAGGCCGCGCACAATCAAAATCAACTGAAACCCCATGTCTCAATAAGCTGTCGTAAAGGGAGAAGGGATATGAACGACAGAATCGATGACACCTTTAATCTCGATGATCTGCTGCATCCCGCTCATGCTTTCACCCACCCTAGTGAAGTCGTCAACGATCCCGACCTGACGGTCAATGAAAAGCGCGCCATCCTGGCATCGTGGGCGTCGGATGCCTGCGCCGCGGAGGCCGCGCCCGACCTACGCGTCGGGCCCCAGGGATCGCCGGTCCGTTTCGACGACATCATGGAAGCTCTGCGGATGCTCGACAAGCAAGTTCACGGCGACAAGTATCGCCGCATGCTTCGGCGCAAGCGCATTCTCCAACGAAAGGGCGCTCGCGGTCCGGCAGATAGCGGAGCGCCTTTACAGTGAACACATCGCGGCTGGCGCGGGGTCTGCTATGGGCGTGCTCTTGGTGAAGTGTCCCACGACAGGAAAGAATTTCTCGATTGGCGTTTATACTGATCGAGAGGCTGGCCTAAATGCCATCGTGACCGCTTCAATCTGCCCACATTGTGGAGCAGAGCACGCTTGGCGGCTTGAAGAGGCGCGCTACGTCGACGCCATTCCACCCGACCGTGGGTTAGAAAACACAGACACCAGTCTTGACGGGAAGGCCGCTGAATAGTCCCCGTTTACGCACGTGGCAGAATTTTTGATATTGAGCGCGCATGGGCCAGCCGATCGATGAGGCAAGATCAGAAATCGAGGCTGCTCAATCAGCGCTCGATGCTGCACTTCGTGCCTGGGATGAAAGCGTCGCCGAGCTGTGGCGCACGTCGCTGACTCTTACGCAAGCACAGAAGCGAGTGACGCGTGCACACGAGTTGTTGCGGAGCGTCTTGGATGCAGACGAACATGGGCTGGCGAGGTGCGCCAAGGATCATGAGAAATAGCCAAGAGATGGAGCTATGAAAAACGGCGCGCCGCGAGAGGATGAGGGCTTCGACATCATCGTTAACGGCGTGAACCGGTGGTTCGCGGATCTTGAAATCAGCGCTATTGCGAGCGCGGGCTTTCACAAGGCAAACTACCCCGACGACACGGTGCAGATACGCACGCGCGCAGACGGAACTTCGCGCACCGTGCTAGGACACGCGCGGTTGGAGTAAGACGAACGGGGTAGCGGCAACCCCCCCGGGGGTGCTCTGAAGGCGTCTACACTCGGCGTTTGCACGATGCCGCTCGCCCGCGCGTTAGCCGAGTTAAAGCCGGGCGACCTGCCCATCGAGGCCGCCACGAAATTCGAGCTCATTATCAATCTCGAGCCAACAAAAAACTCGGCCACGATGTTCCCCCGACCTTGCTTGCCCGTGCCGATGAAGTTGCGGCATTTCGCTACACCACATATGTCGCTTCACACTAGCGACAGACCTTCACCCAGACGCAGATCTTCTTGAAGTCCTGCCAGTGGCATTGTTGCTCCATGCGGCAGTTCTTGCCGGCGTCCTGCGCCGCAAAACTTGGCGCGGCGGCAAGGGCGCACAGCGCCAGCAAGGTCGCGCCGCCAACAAGAATCCATCTGCGCATTGTCTTCTCCATTTTCAGATGACGAGAAAGTGCCTCGACGATAGCTTTTCGCACCCTGCATTGTCGTCATCGGCAAGCCGACAGCGGAATTCCGATGGAGGCCTTGCGGCCGCCCTGGAGGCAGCCATCCTTCCAGGTGCCGGTTACGGTTTCGCCGCCGGCGGTAAGGCTGCCGATTCCGTTCGGTTTGCCGTCGCGGAATTCTCCCTCATAATGCAGTTTTTGCAATGTCAGAACGCCCCGCCCGTTCGGTTCGCCATCGACCAGAGTTCCCTCGTAACGGCCGCCAGGCCAGGTCTGAACGCCGTTGCCCGACTGCCGCCCGGCGCGCCACTCGCCCTCATCGGCCTCAAACTCAGCCGCGCCCCTCACCCATTTTACCGTGCCCGAGCCTTCGGCACGGCCATTGACGCAGGCTCCCGACCAGGTCGCCGATTCATCGAGCTGCGGATTGGGATTCCAGACCTGGCAGCCGCCCTCGGCCGCAACCCACGCACCGGCGTGGGCGGCCGACGCGACGACGGCCGCGGTCATCGCAACCGCCGCTGCCGCCATACGCCGCCGGAATTTTTGCCCGCCGGGCATCCGTCGCCCCTCCCGCTTAATGCGGCAACAGCGGCACGACGATGCTGGTGAGCAGTTCGTCGCGCACGTCGATCATACGGTCGCGCACCTTGCCATCGGAGTCGATGATCCAGGTGATCGGCACGCCGTCGGGCGGCCCGAAACCGTCAACGCTGATGCCCTTCAATAGCGCCACCGGATAGGCGAGCGTCGCCATCACCTTGCGGACCTTTTTCAGATCGGCGTCGCGGTCGACGCTGATACCGATCATTTCCAGGTTCTGCCGGTGATAGCGGCGATAGAAGGCGTCGAGCTTGGGCATGTCCTTGCGGCAGGGCGCGCACCAGGTCGCCCAGTAGTTCACCAGGACCACTTTGCCGCGCAGCGCGGCAAGATCGAAGGTCTCACCGTCGAGCACCTTGACGACAAGCTCCGGCGCCGGCTTGTCGATGGCGGGCGCGGCGAAGGCGAAGCCGGAGACCGTCATCGCCAGCACGCAGCAAAGCACCGGTATCGAACGCGATTGCGCAAAGCCCACGCGCTGCACCTCTCCGGCTTTCCGGCCGCTCGGCTGCGGCCTTCATTGCTGATGTGAGCGGCTCGAGGCCGATGCCCCGCATCGAGCCGCACAGCGGTTAGAAGTTATAGCTCACGATGGCCTTGACCAGATACGGCGCAATGAGCTGCCCCTCCGTCCCGCCGTTGTTGGCGGCGTTGACGCGGTAATAGACCGGAATCTCAACGTCGAAGTAGGTCTTGAGCACTCGGTTATTGGCCTCGTCCAGAACCTTGGTGAACTCGATGCCGGGCGAGAGCATGACGCGGTCAAAGCCACTATTGAACGGATCGGCCGCGGGGCCGCTGTCGTGATCCCGGTGCGAGATGATGACCTGCGCCAGGGGCGTGATCTTGTCGAAGCCGAGCACGTTGTACAGGTTATTGTAGATAACGCCGGCGGCGCCGTCGATCTGCGGAGCCGGCTTGTAGAGTTCATCCAGGCCGGTGTCCGGATCGATGGCCGACCGGTAGAAGAACGGTATCTGGGCGCGGATCTGCATGAAGTACTGCCAGGCATTGTCGCCGGTGATCGGGCCGCGATGGAAGCCGCCGAGAATAAGATCGGTCGAGCCCGATCCAATCTGATTGTCCCGGTCGAAGCCCGGCGTGGTGTAGGGGCCTGTCGGCAGCTTGATGCCGAATATGACGCCGGTTGACATATCGTTGAAGAAGCCGGTGTACATGCCCATGACTTCCATGTCGCCGATATCCCGGGCATTGAAGGTCTGAATCGCGCCGGGAAACGGGTCGTCGGTTTGGGTCGTGAACGCGCGGTTTGCCATTGGCGCCCGCACCATCACGCCCCACTGCCGATTGAACATGTACTCGAAGCCGACCGCATACCACTGTGTGTTGAGCCTCTTGTCGGTGTTGATGGACGCGGGAGCCTTGTGATCGCCAACCCAGTTCTGGTTCTGGTCGGAGCTCCAAAACTCGAAAAAAACGCGGCCGCCGTGGTCCTGCTCCTGCGGCGTATTGAGTCCGCCGACGTCGAATACGCTGCAGCCACAGGCGCAGGCGAGCGCGGCGCTGCCGCCCAGGCCAAACAACGGCACGGCCGAGAGCAGGGTCGGAACGAGAAGCGTGATGGCCACGGCAGTGACCAGTCCGCGCGGACGGCGGCGCGCCGGCGAAGGCACGGTTAAACTGTGACGAGACATGATGGTGGCTCCGATCGGGTTGGCACGCCGCGGCTCAGCCGGACGACGGCGGGCAGGCAGGCGAGCGATGAAGGTTGCGAGCGCTGAGGAATCGAACATAATGCCCTCCTCCGCTCAGAACTTGACGTTGACGCCGGCACGACCGACCTGAACCGTGAGGTCCGCCGAGCCGTGCAGCGCGTTGAGTCCTCCGGCTGCATCCGTGATCGCTCCGGATGCGCTGGTCGTGCCGAACTTCGCGAACAGGTATTCGAGCCTGAACGTCACATGATCGGCCAGCCCGTATTCCCAGCCGGCGCCGGCGACCCATCCGACCAACGATTTGTTGGCGGTGGCGCCGCCGATGCCCGGCAACGTGCCGCCGTTCAGCGCGTCGACGTAGCTTTCGGCGTAGTGGACCCTGGTGAATGCCACGCCGCCGGTGATGTAGGTGAAGTTGCGATCGACCCCGATGCCAAAACGCGGCCTGACGGTCGCCAGGTAATCGGTCTTGAGCGATTGCCCGATCACGAACGGATCGCCGGTGCTCGGCAGCACATTGGTGTTGTTGGAAAAAAACACGTTGGTGTGGAAGTAGTCGAAGTCGCCTTCCAGCCCGAACACCAGCGTTCCGATCTGCAAGTTGCAGCCCGCCTGACCGCCGGCCAGATAGCTCGACGCGTTGGTCGATCCGGTTCCGTCGTTGGCGACCTCCGCAGCATCGTCGGGCGTCGGCAAATGCGTGCCGAGCGGATCGACCGCAGTCGTGAAGTTCGACCCGGCCGCACCGCCGCCGCCATTGAGACCGACATAGCAGCCGGTCCACTGATACGCCGGTGCTGCTGCCGGCGCCTTCATCGGCATCGGCATGTCGGCTGCACGCGCGAACGTCAAAGTCGACGCCAGCGCCAATGTTGACGCGAAGAGTTGGACGGTCAGAGGCGATTGGCCGGTACCCGGCCGCGCCCGATCGCATGAACTACGCATGATGGTCCCCCGAGGATGACAAGTGCATAGGTGCGTGCACGGTTCGCGCTTTGGATTGGCCGTTGCCCGCCACATGGCAGTGCGTGGCGCTTGCGGCTTTTCAGAATGAAAGCTGAAAGGGCCTAGCCATTAGGCCCGCATTTTCGAGCGGCGCAGGACCGCCCAGGCTAGAGCGCGGTGGGAGGTCCGCGCGGCCAAGCGTTCCGATTGATCTGGAGCGCAACCAATTCCGGAGCGACGAGGGGCCACGCCGCAACGCTGACCGCGATTGCGTCGCGGTAGGGTGCAGCGGGCGGAGCAGAGTTCACATAGACGATGCCGGCCGTGCAAAATATGCAATGACTGCCGCTCGCCGGGGCTTTTGGCGCCTCCGGCAACGTCGGGCTGGCGACGCCGTGGCTGCACAGTTCAAAGCCGGCCCAAGCCGTATCGAGTGTCGAAGCAACAGCGGGCCGGCTCGCATCGAATGCGAAGATAAAGCCCTGCAGTGCAAGCGCGTAAGCGAGCGCGCAACTGAGAACGCGCCGCCAGCCAATGTGCCAATAGGCTCGCATGATGCGCACCGTCCCCGTGCCGCAAAAATACGCGCCACGACCACGCGAACCAATGCTTATTTATACGAATGAGCGCTATTTGCTTTGGTGTGACTTATTTGCATCAACAACAGAGGACAAGCACCCTCGGTGGTGGCGCGGAGTGTACGCCGCCGTCTAAGAATGCCTGCCCGTCGATCAGGACGACGGCGTCGTCGTTCCCAGCAGATTCCTCAGCTTGGCGAGCGCCGCGGCATCGTTTTCCTGATACGCGATCGTGCTGACGAATTTCCTGTTTGCCGCCATCAAATAGATGATGGAGGAATGATCCATCACATAACTGCCGTCTTGGGTCGGGATTTTCTTGTAGTAGACGCGGTATTCCTTGGCGATCGTAGCGACCTGTTCCGGCGTGCCGGTGAAGCCACGGATGTGCTTGTCGAAGGACGACAGATAGGTGTGCATGAGCTGCGGCGTATCGCGCTCCGGATCGATGCTGACAAACACGTAATTGAGCTTGTCGGCATCGGGACCGAGCTTTGCGATCCAACGCGACAGGTCCAAAAGCGTGGTTGGGCAGATTTCCGGGCAGTAGGTGTAGCCGAAATAGATCGCGGACGGCTTGCCCGCGAGCGCGGCTTCAGTGACCGGAACACCGGCATCATCAATCAACGTGAATGGCCCGCCGATCTGAGTGGCAGGCGCACCGCGATTTTGTTCGACCCTACTAATCCCGGCAAAGATGGCGACCGCGGCCACGGCAAAGCCGCAGACCCCGGCCATCGTCATCAGAACGACGTGCCGCGCCGGCATCACTTCATCTCCATGTGGCCCATTGCCCCGCCATGGTTGTCGTGCATATTGCTCATATCGCCGCCGTTATCGGATTTCGTCATGGCTTGTACCGGAACCGTGACCGAAATATTTCCCGCTTTCTCAAACATGAGAGTGAGCGGAAGCGTTTCGCCGGCCTTGAGGGGTTTCTTCAATCCGATCAACATGACGTGATAACTGCCGGGTTTGAGCTTGACCGACCCGTCGGCCGGGATCGCCAGGCCGCCGGCAACCTCGCGTATTTGCATGACGCCGTTGACAACCGTCGTTTCGTGGATTTGCAGCTTGTCGGCAACGTCCGACGACGCTCCGACCAGACGATCGGCGGCATGGCTTTTGTTGTCGACGTTCATGTCGACGGCCCCGGTCTGAGCGCCTGCAGGCGTGGCCCGCGCATAGGGTCGTTCCACGGCGATGGACGGTCCTGTTTGCTGGGTGGAGGCGGGCGAAGCGGCGGCGATCAGCACCGCCAGAACGATGAAGCTTTTCGACAGATAGCGCATGATGTTCTCCATTGGCGCATGAGTGACGGCTCCACGAAGTGGAGCCGGGATTTCAGCGTCAGACGGAGAACGCGGGAGGAGCGCGGGGGTCGCCGTACCTGTGGCGGAACTGAGGGACGAACTTCCCGCTGCTGAGGGGCTGCAAAATCGCAGCAATCAGTAAGCCGGCGTAGGCCGGAAATGCTGGAGCTTCGCCGGCGGTGGCGACATGACCGGCGCTCTGCGCAGCGACGAAGCAAAACGGACACTGCGGCACCCGACCGGGCTTGTGCTCATCACCGTGCGTAGGCGCGCCCATGGTTTGGCTGGAAGAAAATCCACAGAGGACAAAGCCGGGCTGGTCAGGTGCCGCGCCCGCCGACACGCCGAGCCCGACGCTTGCCATCATCGCCTGGATGGCGACCGAATACACAAGGCAAGCGGCCAGAAGGCCGCCTTGCGATTGCGTCCGTACAAATTGTCGCAGGCGTCTCATCAAAATCAAGAATAGCACAGAGTCGACGCTGCCGGCGACAAATCGCTTGTGGAATAGAAGACACAAGTCGGTGT
>Ga0335081_10018991_pt1 | contig 11116 bp, 11 predicted proteins | sample Lox_Sample_35_FD_206713 | JGI IMG/M metagenome (GOLD analysis project Ga0335081, IMG submission 206713) | Soil microbial communities from Loxahatchee National Wildlife Refuge, Florida, United States - Lox_Sample_3.5 | ecosystem: Environmental > Terrestrial > Soil > Wetlands | place: USA...
GTCGGGCGCTGGCAAAGGCTGGCATCGATCCGCCCGCCATGCTAGCCGGTCCGGCGGGATTGCTTATGGCTTTTGCGAGGCTTTGATGATCGAGGCAGTGATCTGGGATTTTGGCGGCGTGCTCACGACCTCGCCGTTCGAGGCGTTTGCGCGGTTCGAACGCGAGCGCGCCCTGCCCATCGACATCATCCGCCGTACCAACGCCGCCAATCATCTGGAGAATGCCTGGGCGAAATTCGAGCGTGCCGAGATCGACATCGAGACTTTCGACCGACTGTTTACGGAAGAATCCTCCTCTCTCGGCGCCGCGGTCCGAGGCAAGGACGTACTACCGCTCCTGTCCGGAGATCTGCGGCCTGAGATGGTCGAAGCGCTCAAGCGCATCAAGACAAGGCACAGGACTGGCTGCATCACCAACAATCTGCCCGCCAACGCGATTGGCAGTGCGAGCGGCCGCACTCTGTATGTCGCCGAGGTGATGGCGCTGTTCGATCATATCATCGAGTCCGCCAAGATCGGCCTGCGCAAACCCGATCCGCGCATCTACGAAATGATGACCGATGCGCTCGGCGTCGACCCGAAGAACTGCGTCTATCTCGACGATCTTGGACTCAACCTGAAACCGGCCCGCGACATGGGCATGACCACAATCAAGGTCGTGAGCGCAGCCCAGGCGATCGCCGAACTCGAAACTGCGACGGGAATGAAGCTCGGCTAGCTACTCCGCTGCGGCGGCGATCCGTTCGGGAAACGCGGCGGACAATGCGGCGCAATCGGCCTTCAGCACGCCGCGCTCGGTTATAAGCCCGGTCACGAGCCGCGCCGGCGTGACATCGAACGCATAGTTCGCAACGGGCGAGCCCTCGGGTACGACCCTGACCGTTTCGATCCGCCCATCCGCGGTGCGGCCGGTCATGGTCGCGACCTCGTCTGCGCCGCGCTGCTCGATCGGGACCTGGCATCCGTCGACGATGCTGAAATCGATGGTCGGCGACGGCAGCGCCACATAGAACGGCACGCCGTTGTCGTGCGCAGCGAGCGCCTTGAGGTAAGTTCCGATCTTGTTGCAGACGTCGCCATTGGCGGCGACGCGGTCGGTGCCAACGATGACGAGATCGACCATGCCATGTTGCATCAGATGACCGCCGGTATTGTCAGGAACCACGGTGTGCCGTACGCCGTGATGACCGAGTTCCCAGGCAGTGAGCGACGCACCCTGATTGCGCGGACGCGTTTCGTCGACCCACACATGGATCGGGAGACCGCGATCGTGCGCAAGATAGATCGGCGCAGTCGCGGTGCCCCAGTCGACCGTCGCAAGCCAGCCGGCATTGCAATGGGTCAGCACATTAACGGGCTCACCCGGCTTCTTCTTCCCCGCAATCGCCTCGATCAACGGGAGCCCGTGACGGGCCATGCCCTGGTTGATGGCGATGTCCTCCTCGGCAATCTCGCGGGCACGCGCATAAGCTGCCTCCGCCCGCGCCGAATGCGCCAGCGGTCGAATCGCGGCGCGCATCTCCTCCAGCGCCCATTTGAGATTGACTGCGGTCGGCCGTGTCGCGATCAGCATTTTGCAGGCCCGGTCGATCCCGGCGTCGGACGTATCGTCGTGCATGGCGAGCGCCATGCCGTAGGCAGCGGTCGCGCCGATCAGCGGCGCCCCGCGCACCAGCATCGAGCGGATGGCGTCGGCTGCCTCGGCACAATTGGTCAGCCGGACCACGACGAATTGATGTGGCAGCTTGCGCTGGTCGATCGCGCCGACCGACCAGCCGTCCGGCTCGAGCCAGATCGTGCGAAAATGTTTGCCGTCAACCTTCATGACTTCACCATACGCGACGTCTGATCTTTATCCGCGCAGCACGCGCCCCGCCACAGCGTCAAGCTTCTTTAGAAGTTCCGGGTCGCGGGCTTCCGGGGCGGTGATCAATGCCGCATCGAGCGCGCGGTCCGAGCCGATCGGGCACGGCTCGTGCTCCCTCGGGAAAATCCGCGCGAGCCGCGCGACCAGCGCCTTGGCCTTGTCGGCGTTGGAGGTCAGCACCCGAATGATGTCCTGCACCGTGACGGCATCGTGGTCGGGATGCCAGCAATCGAAATCGGTCACCATCGCAACCGTGGCGTAGCAGATTTCTGCCTCGCGCGCGAGTTTAGCTTCGGGCATGTTGGTCATGCCGATCACGGAATAGCCGAGCGCCTTGTAGGTCATGCTTTCGGCATAGCTCGAGAATTGTGGGCCTTCCATGCAGATATAGGTGCCGCTGCGCGCGATCGCGATACCTTCTTCCTCCGCCGCTGCCGCGAGGTGAATGCGAAGCCGTGGCGAGACCGGATGGGCCATCGACACATGCGCCACGCAGCCCTTGCCGAAGAAGGAGGACTCGCGCTTGTGGGTGCGGTCGACGAATTGGTCGACCAGCACGAAGGTCCCAGGCGGCAACTCCTCCTTGAACGAGCCGCAGGCCGAGAGCGATATCAGATCGGTGACGCCGGCGCGCTTCAGCGCATCGATATTGGCGCGGTAATTGATGTCGGATGGCGACAGCCGGTGGCCTTTGTCGTGTCGAGGCAGGAACACGATCGGCAGCCCCGCAATGGTGCCATTGCGCACGGGCGCGGACGGCTCGCCCCACGGGCTTTTGATAGCTTCCTCGCGCGCATCTTCCAATCCCGGCAAATCATAGATGCCGGATCCGCCGATTATCCCAAGCACAGCTTTGGTCATGCTCACTCCCGTCAGTGGAGACGAGCTATGCCAGTTTTAGCGCAGATTTGGAATGCCATGAAAATGGCAGATTGCGGTCATCTGGCGCCCTCGCGCAAGACCCGGCATGGAGGTCGACGTCAGGCCGCCTGCCGTAATTGGCTCGCGACCAATCGCTCCAGCGTTTCGACCGACTGGAAATTTTCCGGCGTGATCTGGTCCTGGGGAATCGCGAAGTCGAACTCGGCTTCAACGCCGAGCATCAGATTGACCATGTCCATCGAGGTCAGACCGATATCGACGAGCTTCGCATCTGGCTCCACATCGGCTGTAATCTCATTCTGCTCGAGGATCGCCTTGACGAGCGAGGCGATACGATCGCGGATCTCAGAACTAAAACCTTGCATTGTCCAAACCTTCCCACACGCGACCTTAACGTCCTCATCGTTGAAAAACCATGTCGCACCTTTGGCATAAATGCCGCTTCTTTTTTTAACGCTAACGCGTTGTGCGAAGAACGCACCCTTCGAAACACAAACAGTTAACCGTCCATTTTGAAACGAACTCATTTACCCTGAATTTCATCGACGCATTTGAATTAAATCCATACGCTTGAGGTTCAATCGGAAACCGTCGAACAATCGATGTGACATGAACGCGCTCGCGCAACTGCTCGCTATCGATCAAAATCCGGAGGTCGCGTCGGTCATGAACGTCCAGGAAACCAGCTTTCGTGTCCCCAACGGCTTGACGCTCGAACACGGTGCATCTTTCCGGGAGCGCGTTGCTGCCGTGGCTGCCATCGCCGCCGCGGACGCCGAGGCGGTCGATCGGGATGCACGCTTTCCGAAGGCCGCAATCGACGCTGCGCGCGAGCGCAAGCTTCTGGGCGCGCAAATCTCCGTCGAATTCGGCGGCTTCGGCGCCTCGATCTTCGACCTCGCCGACATGTGCTACGCGCTCGGCCGCGCGTGCTCCTCCGCAGCGATGATCTTTGCCATGCATCAGACCAAGGTAGCCTGCCTGGTCCGGCACGGCACCGGCAGCCGGTATCACGAAGCGCTGATGCGGCGGGTGGCCTCCGAGCAATTGCTGCTGGCCTCCTCGACGACGGAAGGACAGAACGGCGGCAACATCCGCTCCAGTGCCGCCGCGGTCGAACGCAACGACGCCGAGATCTCCCTGGTACGCAACGCGACCGTCATTTCCTACGGCGCCGAGGCCGACGGCATTGTCACCGTCGCACGGCGTGCCGGTGACGCTGCATCTTCCGACCAGGTGCTGGTTGCCTTCACCAAGGACAATTACACGCTTGAACGCTGCCAGAGCTGGGAGACGCTCGGAATGCGCGGCACCTGCAGCGCAGGCTTCGAGCTCAAGGCAGTCGCCTCCGCCGAGCAGATTTTCCCGGAAGCCTACGAGAAGATCCATGCCCAGACCATGACCCCGGTTGCGCATCTGTGCTGGTCGTCCGTCTGGGCCGGCATCGCGGCAGCCGCCGTCGATCGCGCACAAAGCTTCATTCGCAAGGCCGCACGGGGATCCGGCGGTCACATGCCGCCCGGAGCAGCTCACTTCACCGCGGCAAAAATGTCGCTCGCAAAACTGCGCGCCATCATCACCGCCAATCTCGATGCCTATGCCAACCACGAATACGACGAGCGCGCACTCACCTCACTCGACTTCCAATCCTCGATCAACCTGCTCAAGGTCGAAGCCTCCGAACTTACCGTGCAGACGGTGATGAGCGCAATGCGCGCTTGCGGCCTTTCCGGCTACCGCACCGACGGAGAGTTCAGCGTGGGTCGGCTGCTCCGCGACGCGCTCTCTTCACCCTTGATGATCAACAACGAGCGGATCCTGAACAATATCGCCACGTCGAGCCTGATGAGCCGCGTGCCCACCTCCCTGCGCGATTGAGCCAACACGAGAAAGACCAGCAATGAACGTCCCCATTCGAACTGATTCGCCTGAGCTTGCGCCGAAGGCAACCGATCAGGACACCGATCCCTTGGATCATCTTGCCGATATCCTGTTTCACAGCATGGGGAACGACGGCGTCTATGCGCGCACCGCACTCTATGAGGACGTCGTGGAGCGGCTTGCCGCGCTGATCACCCGGCATCGTGAGCCGGGCACCGAGGTAATGCGCTTCCCGCCCGTCATGAACCGGGCACAACTCGAAAAGTCCGGATATCTGAAGAGCTTTCCAAACCTGCTCGGCTGCGTTTGCGGCCTGCACGGCACCGAGCGCGAGATCAACGCCGCCGTTAGCCGCTTCGATGCGGGGGGCGACTGGACCACTTCACTCTCGCCGGCAGACCTCGTGCTGTCGCCGGCGGCCTGCTATCCCGTCTATCCGATTGCCGCGAGCCGCGGCCTGCTGCCGCCGGGCGGCCTGCGCTTCGATGTCGCGGCGGATTGCTTCCGCCGCGAACCGTCGCGTCACCTCGACCGGCTGCAATCGTTCCGTATGCGCGAGTATGTCTGTATCGGCACACCCGACGACGTCTCGGCTTTCCGAGAGCGCTGGATGGGTCGCGCGCAATCAATCGCGCGCGACCTCAGCCTCGCCTTCCGCGTCGATCAGGCGAGCGATCCGTTCTTCGGCCGGGTTGGCCAGATGAAGGCGGTGAGCCAGAAGCAACAGTCGCTGAAATTCGAGCTGCTGATTCCGCTCCGCTCCGAAGAGCAGCCCACGGCCTGCATGAGCTTTAACTATCACCGCGACCATTTTGGTACGACGTGGGGCATCGCCGACGCGAACGGCGAGCCAGCCCACACCGGCTGCGTCGCGTTTGGGATGGATCGGCTTGCGGTTGCCATGTTCCACACCCACGGCACGCAGCCGGCCGCGTGGCCGCGAAAGGTCCGTGAGATGCTTGGCCTGGCGCAACACGCAATGGCGGGCGGTCCGATTACGGGCTGACGACGTGCCGTGACCCAGCTCAAACCCCTGATCCGCTGTCGCGAGATTTTCGCGTCGGACATCGATGCCATCGCCGACCTGTTGACGCGCGGCTTTGTCACGCGCCCGCGCGACTATTGGATGCAGGGCCTTCGCCGTCAGGCGGCACGCGAGGTGCCACACGGTTATCCGCGCTTCGGCTATATGCTCGATCACGATGGCGCACCTGTTGGCGTGTTGCTGCTCTTGTACAGCGCGCGAAGCGACGGCGGCGAGGCAGCGATCTATTGCAATCTTTCGAGCTGGTATGTCGAGCCGGCGTTTCGCAACTACGCACCGATGCTGACCAGCGTTGCCCAACGCCTCAAGGAAGTAACCTATTTCAATATCAGCCCGGCTCACTGGACCTGGCCGATCATCGAAGCACAGGGCTTTCGCAACTATTGCCAGGGGTTGTTCTTCTCGCTTCCCGCGCTGTCGCCTGCCACCGCGGGCATGACCATCGAGATCGTCACGCCCGATACGACAAGGATTGAAGGGCTCGCGGCCGGCGAAGTCGAGCTCTTGCGGCGGCACGCGGCCCACGGCGCTCTCAGCCTGGTCTGCCACGCGGCCGGGCGCGTCTCTCCGTTTGTGCTGATGCCCATGCGCATCCGTCGCGGCTGGATCGCGCCGCCGGCCATGCAATTGATATATTGCCGGGAGATGGCCGAATTTGTTGCTTGCGCCGGCGCGATCGGACGCTCGTTGTTGCGGCGGGGCAAAATTTCCGTGATTGTCGATGCGAATGGCGTGATCGAAGGCTTGCACGGCATCTACACCGAAAGGCGCGGGCGCAAATATTTCAAGGGCCCGAACCGGCCGCGTCTGGGCGACCTCAGCGACACCGAGCTCGTGATCTACGGGCCATAAGCTACGCCGCCAACCTGATAGCGTGCGCAAAATCCCAATAAAGTTTTCGCGCCCTGGTGTAGAACGGCCCCATCGCCAGCTGTCGGTCGTCAATACGTATCACCGGCGCAACCTTGGCGAAATTGCCGGTCGAGAAGATCTCGTCGGCATTGACAAAATCGGCGTAGCTCAAGGTGGCCTCGATTACGGTGACGCCGTCGCCGCGGAGCAGGTCGATCACCCGTTGCCGGGTAATGCCGTTGAGGAACGTGCCGTTCGGCGCCGGCGTGTAGACGACGCCGTCCTTGGCCATGAAGACGTTGGAATTGCCGAACTCGGCAACATTCCCCGGAAAATCAAGCATCAGGCAATTGTTGAAGCCGCGCGAGGCCGCCTCGATCAACGCGCGCGAATTGTTGGGATAGAGGCAGGCCGCCTTGGCGTCGACCGGTGCGCACTCCATAGTCGGCCGCCGGAATGGTGACAGCGTGATCGCGTTGCCTGTCGGTTGCGGCATCGGCGCCTCATAGATGCACAGGCACCAATTGGTGGTGTCGGGGTCGAACAGCACGCCGCCGCCAGAGCCATGCTGCGCCCAGTACATCGGCCGTATATAGAGCTCGGCCCGCGGCGCAAAACGCGCGATGCCCTCTCGTGCGAGACCGAACCAGGTGTCGAGGTCGACGACCGGCTTCAGCTTGAAATTGATTGCCGACTGATTGATGCGGGCGCAGTGACGATCGAGATCGGGCGCGGTGCCCTCGAAGGCGCGTGCGCCGTCGAACACGGTCGAGCCGAGCCATGCCGCATGGGTGCGCGGGCCCATGATCGGCGCGTTGCCTTCGTGCCAATCGCCCTCGAAAAACGTCCAGGTCCGCGAGTAGCTGATGGGTTTCGTCTGCGCCATGATTACCGTCCTTGCCACACCGATATTGATCCATTCACCTTTGCGCCACCACCATGATACGATGCCTTGGTTAACCGGAGCCGCCATGCCGCTCGATCCCCTCGCCAAGCGATTTCTCGCCATGATGGCCGCGGCCGCCGCAGCCGATCGGGGAAGGCCGAGTGTGAGCGAGCGTCGCCGGTCGCTTGCTAAGCTGATGCAATTCGCGAAGGCCGAGGCGCCATCAGTCACCGCCATGGACGGCACCCTGCCTGGCCCCGCCGGCGATCTCGGCTACCGTCTCTACGCACCGGCAGGCAGCGCGGAAGCGCCCGCGCCGGGCTTTGTGTTCTTCCACGGCGGCGGCATGGTCGCAGGTTCCATCGAAACCCACGATCGCATCGCGGCAGCCCTGAGCGAGGCGACCGCCTGCCGGCTGATCTCCATCGAATACCGGCTTGCGCCGGAACATAAATTCCCGGCGGCAATCGCGGACGCGATCGCGGCAACCGAATTTGTTGCGCAAAACGCGGCCTCGTTCGGCATCGATGCGACACGGCTTGTGGTGGGCGGCGATTCTGCGGGCGCAACGCTCGCCGCGGTGGTTTGCCAGCATGCGCAGCACAGCGGCGGACCCGCGATCCTCGCGCAATGCCTGATTTGCCCGGTGCTCGACTTCGAGGAAGTATCGCCTTCACGAGACACGTTTGCAGAGGATCGATTGATCGGCAGGACGATGCTGGAGGCCGATCTCGCAGACTACCTGCCCGCCGGAACCGATCCGGCGGATGTCAGGATCTCGCCGCTACGCGCGCTGAACCTTGCAGGTTTGCCGACCGCCATCATACACACCGCCGAGTTCGATCCGATGCGGGATGAAGGCAACGCCTATGCGCGCAAATTGCTGGCGGCCGGCGTCACCGTCGAGCACGTGTGTCATGATGGGATGGTCCACAATTTTCACGCCCTCGGCGCCGTGCTGCCACAGGGGCGACTGGTTCTCGCGCAAATCGGCGAACAGGTGCGTCGCCTGATTGCAATCGAGTGACTAAAATTTTAGGCAATTAACGGCGTTTCATTAGGGTTATTTCGTCAATCTTTGCGCGATTTATTGTTAGCTTCATCGCTCACCTCTAACACAGCTTTCGGCGCAACACGCATCAGGGAACCTGCGATGCGCCCAGGCGGAGGTGGACGATGCGCAACGAAACAATCGCAATTCACGCGGGCTACGAGCCTGATCCGACCACCAAATCCGTCGCCGTTCCGATCTATCAGACAGTCGCCTACGCCTTCGACAGCGCCGATCATGGCGCGGCCCTTTTTAATCTGGAGACCGACGGTTTTCGTTACAGCCGGATTGCCAACCCGACGACATCTGTGCTCGAGAAGCGCGTCGCCGAACTCGAAGGCGGCGTCGGGGCGCTTGCGGTCGCAACCGGCCAGGCCGCCCTTCACTTCGCTTTTGTCAACGTCGCCGATGGCGGCGGCAATATCGTGTCCGTTCCCCAGCTCTACGGCACGACGCATACGCTTCTCGGTCACGTCTTGCCGCGCCAGGGCATCGTCGGACGCTTCGCCGAAAGCGATCAGCCCGACGCGATCGAGAAACTGATCGATGAGAGCACCAAGGCGGTTTTTGCCGAGACGATCGGCAATCCCGCCGGCAATGTCTGTGACATCGAGGCGCTCGCAAAGGTTGCGCACCGCCACGGCGTACCCTTGATCGTGGACAACACGGTTGCAACGCCGATCCTGCTAAAACCCTTTGACTACGGCGCCGACATCGCCGTGCATTCGCTGACCAAGTTCCTGGGCGGCCACGGCACGACGCTCGGCGGCGCCATCGTCGACAGCGGACGCTTCCCATGGGCGAAGCATACGAGCCGCTTCCCTGCGTTCAACAATCCAGATGCGTCCTACCACGGCCTGATCTACGCCGAACGCTTCGGGCCAAACGCCTATATCGAGCGCGCGCGCAGCATCTATCAGCGCACCATGGGTTCGGTGCTATCCCCGTTCAACGCATTCATGCTGTTGCAGGGCATTGAGACCGTGGCGCTTCGCATCGAGCGCCACGTCGAGAACGCGCGCAAGGTCGCGGAATTCCTACGCAACGATCCTCGCGTTGCCTGGGTCAACTATGCCGGCTTCCCCGACAGCCCCTATTACGCGCTGGTTCAGAAGTATTTCGGCGGCAAAGCCTCCTCGCTCTTCACCTTCGGCATCAAGGGCGGTCACGAAGCAGGCAAGGCATTTTACGACTCGCTGAGGTTGATTACGCGCCTGGTCAATATCGGCGACGCCAAGTCGCTCGCCTGCCATCCCGCCTCGACCACACATCGCCAGATGTCGGCTGAGCAGCAGCGCATGGCCGGCATCCTCCCGGAGACGATCCGCCTTTCGATCGGCATCGAGCATGTGTCGGACATCATCGAGGATATCGACCATGCGTTGGCACAGGCTTGCCCGCGGTCGGGACGGCTAGAGGCCGCGGAATAGCCGGCAAGCAAGTCATGACGCTCCTGTTCGACAAAGGTCCGTCGATCGCAAGTCCGGCGCTCGCGCCCGGAGAGGACGATTTCGATCGGAGCGCTCGGGACGAACTCACGATCGCGCTCGTCAACAACATGCCCGACAGCGCGTTGAAGGCGACTGAGCGGCAATTCTTGCGGCTGGTGGAGACCGCGGCCGGCACCGCCGTGGTCCGGCTTCACTGCTTTTCGCTGCCGTCGGTCAAGCGTTCGTCGCAAGCGCAAGCACATATCGAACGGGGCTATACCGATATCGGCGAGCTCTCGCGGCTATCCATCGACGGCTTGATCGTGACCGGCGCCGAGCCAAATGCCAAGGTGCTGTCGAACGAACCCTTTTGGCGGGACCTGTCTGAGTTGATCGACTGGGCCAAGACAAACACGCGTTCGGCGATCTGGTCGTGCCTCGCCGCGCATGCGGCGGTCCTGCATCTCGACGGCATCGAACGACGCCGACTTGGGAGCAAATGTTCCGGGAACTATGACTGCGTCAGGTCGGCCGAGCATTGGCTGACCCAAGGTCTCCCTTCGCCGTTCAAGGTCGCGCATTCGCGTTTCAATGCGCTTGGCGAGGACAACCTCGCGAGCCGCGGTTACCAGATCCTGACCCGCTCCGAGCGCGCCGGCGTCGACATCTTTGCGCGCAAGTTCGACAGCCAGTTCATCTTCTTCCAGGGTCATCCCGAATACGACCCGCTCTCGCTGCAGCGGGAATACATGCGCGACCTCGCGCGCTTTCTCGCCCGCGAGCGCGACGACTATCCCTCCCTCCCCGCCAGCTATTTCGATCCGCCGACCGAAACACGGCTCGCAAGCTTCAGGGAACGCGCGCTCGTCTCGCGCGCGCCGACGCTTGCCTCAGAGCTGCCGGGCCTGACGCTGCGGTCCGACGTCGCGGCAGGCCTTGCCGCAAAAATCATCTTCAGGAACTGGATCGGCTTTCTCACGAACGATACCAGGGCTGTCCAACCTGTCTCACATCAAAAGTGACATCATGCGATCCGTCTGGCCATCGTTCAAAGCGCGCGTCAGCAATCGTCTCGCCCGGCATTTTCATGCAGCGCCGCTTCGGCTTTGCCGCTCCGGCCCAATGGTTAGTTTCACCTTCGACGATGTTCCGGAAAGTGCGGCGAGTTTCGGTGCACCGATGCTCGAGGAATATGGTGGCCGCGCGACCTTCTATATTTCCG
>Ga0335081_10018994_pt1 | contig 11115 bp, 21 predicted proteins | sample Lox_Sample_35_FD_206713 | JGI IMG/M metagenome (GOLD analysis project Ga0335081, IMG submission 206713) | Soil microbial communities from Loxahatchee National Wildlife Refuge, Florida, United States - Lox_Sample_3.5 | ecosystem: Environmental > Terrestrial > Soil > Wetlands | place: USA...
CTTCTGTCCAAGTACAATTTTCCCGGCGACAAGATTCCGATCATCAAAGGATCGGCGCTGATGGCCTTGGAAGACAAGAATCCGGAGCTCGGCAAGGACGCCATCATGGCGCTGATGAAGGCGGTGGACGAATACATTCCGCAGCCGGAGCGTCCGAAGGATCAGCCGTTCCTGATGCCGGTCGAGGACGTGTTTTCGATCTCGGGCCGCGGCACCGTTTGCACCGGCCGTATCGAGCGCGGCGTCATCAAAGTCGGCGAGGAAGTCGAGATCGTCGGCATCAAGCCGACGCAGAAGACGGTCGTCACCGGCGTCGAAATGTTCCGCAAGCTGCTCGATCAGGGCGAGGCCGGCGACAACGTCGGCTGTCTCCTCCGCGGCACCAAGCGCGAAGAAGTCGAGCGCGGCCAGGTTCTGTGCAAGCCGGGCTCGGTGAAGCCGCATACCAAGTTCAAGGCCGAGGCCTACATCCTCACCAAAGAGGAAGGCGGTCGCCATACGCCGTTCTTCACCAACTATCGGCCGCAGTTCTACTTCCGCACCACCGACGTGACCGGCGTGGTCACGTTGCCGGAAGGCACCGAGATGGTCATGCCCGGCGACAATATCGCCATGGAAGTGACGCTGATCGTGCCGATCGCCATGGAAGAGAAGCTGCGGTTCGCCATTCGCGAGGGCGGCCGAACCGTCGGCGCCGGCGTGGTGGCGAGCATCATCGAGTAATCGGACGGCAGATTACAGACGACAGAGGACGGAACTGTGATGGAAGACTGACTTCAGAGCGATTGCGCTGACGGCGCATGACATCCGTCAGTCCTCTGTCGTCCGTCCTCCGTTGTCGGAGACAATCATGAACGGCCAGAACATACGCATCAGGCTCAAGGCGTTCGATCATCGCATCCTTGATGCGTCGACGCGCGAGATCGTCAACACGGCCAAGCGCACCGGTGCGCAAGTCCGGGGTCCGATCCCGCTGCCGACCAAGATCGAAAAATTCACGGTCAACCGCTCGCCGCATGTCGACAAGAAAAGCCGCGAGCAATTCGAAATGCGCACCCACAAGCGTCTGCTCGACATCGTCGATCCGACGCCGCAGACGGTCGATGCATTGATGAAGCTCGATCTCGCCGCCGGCGTCGACGTCGAGATCAAGCTGTAGGGCGTGGAGACAGAGACGATGCGTTCCGGGGTCCTCGCGCAAAAAGTCGGTATGACGCGGCTGTTCACCGAAACCGGCGAACATGTGCCGGTCACGGTGCTGCGCCTGGCCAATTGCCAGGTCGTCGGTCATCGCACGAAGGAGAAGAACGGCTATGTCGCGCTGCAGCTCGGCGCCGGTATGCGCAAGGTGCAGTCGACCACCAAAGCCGACCGCGGCCATTTTGCCGTCGCCAAAGTCGAGCCCAAACGCGAGCTCGCGGAATTCCGCGTCGATGCCGATGCGCTCATTCCGGTCGGCGCCGAGATCACGGCCGATCACTTCGTCGTCGGTCAATATGTCGACGTGACCGGCACCTCGACCGGCAAGGGCTGGGCCGGCGCAATGAAGCGCTGGAATTTTGCCGGGTTGCGCGCTTCGCATGGTGTCTCGATCTCACATCGCTCGATTGGCGGCACCGGCGGCCGGCAGGATCCCGGCAAGACCTTCAAGAACAAGAAGATGTCGGGTCATCTCGGCGTCGAGCGGGTGACGACGCTCAATCTCAAGGTTCGCCAAACCGATGTGGAGCGCGGTTTGATCCTGGTCGAAGGCGCCGTGCCCGGCGTCAAGGGCGGCTGGATCATGGTTCGCGACGCGGTGAAGAAGGCGCTTCCGGCCGGCGTGCCGAAGCCCGGCAAATTCAAGCTCAGCGAAGCCGAGCCGGGTGCGCCAGCCGCTCCGGCGGCGGAAGAAAAGAAGGGCGAGTGACATGGAACTCGACGTCACCACCCTCGACGGCAAGAAGGCTGGGTCGGTCACACTGTCCGACGCCATCTTTGGCCTCGAGCCGCGCGCCGACCTCATCCACCGCTGTGTCGTGTGGCAATTGGCCAAGCGGCAGCGCGGCACTCACGAAGTGAAAAACCGCGCCGACATCATGCGCACGGGCAAAAAGATGTATCGGCAAAAGGGCACCGGTTCGGCACGTCACGGTTCGGCGCGCGTCAACCTGTTTCGCGGCGGCGGCCGCTCGTTCGGCCCGCATACGCGCAGCCACGCCGTCGGCCTGCCGAAAAAGGTGCGCGCGTTGGCGCTCAAACACGCGCTTTCGGCCAAGGCCAAGGACGGCGGCATCCTCGTCATCGACGCATTGTCGGTGAAGGAAGCCAAGACCAAGGCGCTACGCGGCTGCTTCGACAAGCTCGGCCTCTCCAACGCGCTGTTCATCGACGGCGCGGAACTCGCGGCCGACGTGCGCACCGCAGCGCGCAACATCCCCAATATCGACGTGCTGCCGGTCGCCGGCATCAATGTCTATGACGTCATGCGGCGGCATAAGCTCGTTTTGACCCGCGCCGCCGTCGATGCCTTGGAGGCGCGATTCAAATGAGCACCAACGATCCGCGCCATTACGACATTATCGTCGCGCCGCTCATCACCGAGAAGGCGACCAACGCGTCCGAATTCAACAAGGTCGTGTTCAAGGTGGCCATGAATGCCACCAAGCCGCAGATCAAGGAAGCGGTCGAGAGGCTGTTCGACGTCAAGGTCAAGAGCGTCAATACGCTGCGCCGTCGCGGCAAGTGGAAGGTTTTCAAGGGCCGCGTCGGTCGCACCTCGGACACCAAACGGGCGATCGTGACCCTCGAAGAGGGTCAAAAGATCGACGTCACGACCGGGCTGTGAGGAGCGCGCGATGGCATTGAAGACCTACAATCCGGTCACGGCGGGCCAGCGGCAGCTCGTTCTGATCGACCGTGCCGGTCTGCATGCGGGCAAGCCGGTCAAGGCCCTGACCGAAGGGAAAAACTCGACCGGCGGTCGCAACAATAACGGTCATATTACCTCGCGCTATCGCGGCGGCGGGCACAAGCAATCCTACCGCACCATCGATTTCAAGCGTCGCAAGTTCGAGGTGCCGGCGAAGGTCGAGCGGCTCGAATACGACCCAAACCGCACCGGTTTCATTGCGCTGGTCAAATATGACGATGGCGAGCTCGCCTATATTCTGGCGCCGCAACGGCTGGCGGTTGGAGACACTATCGTCTCCGGCGAGCACGTCGACGTGAAGCCCGGCAATGCCATGCCGATCGCCAATATCCCGGTCGGCACTATCGTGCACAATATCGAGCTGAAGATCGGCAAGGGCGGCCAAATCGCGCGCTCCGCCGGCACGTATGCCCAGATCGTCGGCCGCGACGGCGAATATGTGATCGTCCGGCTGAATTCCACCGAGCAGCGGCTGGTGCATGGGCGCTGTCTCGCGACGGTCGGCGCGGTGTCAAACCCTGACAATATGAACGTCTCGATCGGCAAGGCCGGACGAAATCGCTGGATGGGCTGGCGCGGCCATGTGCGCGGCGAAACCATGAACCCGGTCGATCATCCGCTCGGTGGGCGCACGCGCGGTGGTCGGCACCCGGTGACGCCGTGGGGCAAGCCGACCAAAGGAATGAAGACGCGCAAGAACAAGGCAACGACCAAGTTCATCATGATGAGCCGCCACGCGCGCAAGAAGCAGAAGTAGGAGCGATTATGACGCGTTCGGTCTGGAAGGGTCCGTTTGTCGACGGTTATCTGCTGAAAAAGGCGGATGCCGCGCGCTCGTCCGGACGTCACGAGATGATCCGCATCTGGTCGCGGCGTTCGACGATCCTGCCGCAATTCGTCGGGCTGACGTTCGGCGTCTACAACGGCCAGAAGCACATCCCGGTGATCGTCACCGAGGAAATGGTCGGGCATAAATTCGGCGAGTTCGCGCCGACCCGTTCGTTCTATGGTCATTCGTCGGACCGAAAGGCCAAGCGCGCCGGCGGCGAGGGCGGTGCAGCCGCCGCTCCGGGTGCGGCGCCGGCTCCGGCTGCAGCGCCGGCGGGCGGCGCGTCGTGAGGTCTGGAGAGTATCGATGAGCAAAAAGAAGCGCGAGCGCGCTCTCCCCGACAACGAGGCCAAGGCCGTGGCGCGGATGCTGCGGATCAGCCCGCAGAAGCTGAACCTTCTTGCTCAGCTCATTCGCGGCAAGAAGGTTTCGACGGCGCTCGCCGACCTCGAATTCTCGCGCAAGCGCATTGCCCGCGACGTGCGCAAGTGCCTGGAGTCGGCGATCGCCAATGCGGAGAACAATCACGACCTCGACGTTGACGATCTGGTTGTCGCCGAGGCTCACGTCGGCAAGGCCATTGTGCTCAAGCGGCACTCGCCGCGCGCTCGCGGCCGTATCGGCGCGATTTTCAAGCCGTTCGCAAATCTCACCATCGTGGTGCGCGAAGTCGAAGCGCAGCAGGCATAACGGAAGCAGCGAGGAAAATACCATGGGTCAGAAGGTCAATCCCCTCGGGCTTCGTCTGGGCATCAACCGCACCTGGGATTCGCGCTGGTATGCCGGCAAGGCGAGCTATGGCGAGCTGCTGCACGAAGACATGGAAATCCGCAAGGCGCTGATGGGCGAGCTCAAGCAGGCGGCGGTGTCCAAGATCGTGATCGAGCGGCCGCACAAAAAATGCCGAGTCACCATCCATTCGGCGCGACCCGGCGTCGTGATCGGCAAGAAGGGCGCCGATATCGAGAAATTGCGCAGGAAAGTCGCCGAGCTCACCGACAGCGATGTCGTGATCAACATCGTTGAAATTCGCAAGCCTGAGCTTGACGCGCAGCTCGTTGCCGAATCCATCGCACAACAGCTTGAGCGGCGCGTCGCGTTCCGGCGCGCAATGAAGCGCGCGGTGCAGTCTGCGATGCGGCTCGGTGCCGGCGGTATCCGAATCAATTGCTCGGGTCGGCTCGGCGGCGCCGAGATCGCGCGCATGGAGTGGTATCGCGAGGGCCGCGTGCCGCTGCATACGCTGCGCGCCGACGTCGATTACGGCGTGGCGACCGCATTCACCACCTACGGCACTTGCGGCGTGAAGGTGTGGATCTTCAAAGGCGAGATCATGGAGCACGATCCGATGGCGCAGGACAAGCGGATGGCCGAAGGCGATGCCGGCCGGCCGCGGCGCGACGCGGCGTGATTGGGGCAAAAGGACTAGAGGCGTAAGTCATGCTGCAACCGATGCGAACGAAGTTTCGCAAGGCGCACAAGGGCCGCATTCACGGCGTGGCGTCGAGTGCCGTGGACTTGGCGTTCGGCCAGTACGGCCTCAAGGCGCTTGAACCCGAGCGTGTGACCGCGCGCCAGATCGAAGCGGCGCGCCGGGCGCTGACGCGCCATATGAAGCGCTCGGGCCGCGTCTGGATCCGGCTGTTTCCGGATGTCCCGGTATCGAAGAAGCCGCTCGAAGTGCGCATGGGGTCGGGCAAGGGCGCTCCGGAATTGTGGGTCGCGCGCGTCAAGCCAGGCCGGATTCTTTTCGAGATCGACGGCGTGACCATCGACGTCGCCAAGGAGGCGCTGGCCTTGGCCGCCGCCAAATTGCCGATCAAGACCCGCTTCGTCGAACGGATCAGCGAGTAGCAGTGCCATGAAAGCTGCCGATATCAGGGCGATGACGATCGATCAGATCGACGATGAGGTGCTCAAGCTCAAGAAAGAGCGCTTCAATTTGCGCTTCCAGCGCGCCAGCGGACAGTTGGAAAATACCGCCCGCGTGCGCGAGGTACGACGCGATATCGCCCGACTAAAGACCGTCGCGCGCGGTAAACGCGCCGCGGCCAAGAGCTAAGAGGAACGACATGCCGAAGCGAACGCTCCAAGGCGTCGTGGTGAGCGACAAACAGGCGAAAACGCTGGTGGTGCGGGTCGAGCGCCGCTTTACCCATCCGTTGTTCAAGAAGACGGTTCGCCGTTCGAAGAAATATTACGCGCACGACGAGAACAACGAGTTCAAAGTCGGCGACATGGTGTGGATCGAAGAGCACCGGCCTATTTCCAAGCTGAAACGCTGGGCAGTGGTGCGGGGCGAGAAAAAGAAGGCGTCGTAACCGTGATGCGACCGGAATACGAAGAGTGGGGTAACCCATGATCCAGATGCAAACCAATCTCGACGTGGCGGACAATTCCGGCGCGCGCCGCGTCATGTGCATCAAGGTGCTGGGCGGCTCCAAGCGCAAATACGCCACCATCGGCGACGTCATCGTCGTCTCGGTGAAGGAGGCGATCCCGCGCGGCCGTGTCAAAAAGGGCGACGTGATGAAGGCGGTGATCGTGCGCATCTCCAAGGACATCAAGCGCGCCGACGGTTCGGTCATTCGCTTCGACCGCAATGCGGCGGTGCTGATCACCCCGCAAATGGAGCCGGTCGGCACCCGCATCTTCGGTCCGGTGCCGCGTGAGCTGCGGGCGAAAAATCACATGAAGATCATCTCGCTAGCGCCCGAGGTGCTGTGATGGCGGCTAAGATCAAAAAGGGCGACAATGTCATCGTCATCGCCGGCCGCGACAAGGGCCGTACCGGCGAGGTCATTGAAATGCACCGCGATGAAGGACGCGTGCTGGTGCGCGGCATCAATATCGTCAAACGGCACCAGCGGCAGAGCGCCTCGCAAGAGGGCGGCATCATTTCCAAGGAAGCGCCGGTTCATCTGTCGAACGTGGCGCTTGCCGATCCCAAGGACGGCAAGCCCACGCGCGTCGGGTTCAAGGTCGTCGGCAAAGGCGATGACCGTAAGAAAGTGCGCGTCGCCAAGCGTTCGGGAGTCGAGATCGATGGCTGATACGGACGAGAAACAGGCAAAAAGGTCCGACAAGGCCCAGCGGCCGCCGACGCCCGAGCAAGCCGCGAGGGCTGAGAAGGACGACAAGAAGGCGGCCAAGCAGGCGCGCGCCGATAAGGCCGCTGCCGAGGGTAAGGGCGGTGGCAAGCCGGCGGCTCCGCGCGAGCCCGAGCCGCGTGTTCCGGCGCGGCTGAAAGTGCAGTTCGAAGAGGCGATCCGCAGCAAGCTCGCCGATCAGTTCGGCTATAAGAACCGTTTCCAGGTGCCGACGCTCGACAAGATTGTCATCAATATGGGCATCGGCGAGGGCGTGGCCGACAAGAAAAAGGTCGACAGCGCTGCCGCCGATCTCGCCCTGATCTCCGGGCAGAAGGCGGTGGTGACCAAAGCGCGCAAGTCCATCGCCACCTACAAGGTTCGGGCCGGGCAAGCGATCGGCTGCAAGGTGACGCTGCGCAAGGCTCGCATGTACGAGTTCCTCGACCGGCTCATCAATATTGCGCTGCCGCGGGTCCGCGACTTCCGCGGGCTCAATCCGAAGAGCTTCGACGGGCGTGGCAATTATTCGCTGGGCATCAAAGAGCATATCGTATTCCCGGAAATCGACTACGACAAAACCACCGATGTCTGGGGCATGGACATCACCGTGTGCACGACGGCGCGCAATGACGACGAGGCGCGTGCGCTGTTGACGGCATTCAATTTTCCGTTCCGGCAGTGAGTTTGAAGCCTCAAACGCGGAGCGGCTTGGAGAACGAAATGGCGAAGAAGAGTTCGATCGAGAAGAACAACCGGCGCCGCCGGATGACGAAGAAGTATTCGGGCCGGCGGGCGCGCCTGAAAGCGATCGCCCAGGACAAGTCGAAACCGGTGGAGGAGAGATTCGCCGCGACGCTGAAGCTGGCCGAACTGCCGCGCAATTCGTCCGCCACGCGCATTCGCAACCGCTGCGAATTGACGGGCCGGCCGCGCGGCTTCTACCGCAAGCATAAACTGTCGCGCATCGCGTTGCGGGAGCTCGGTTCCAAGGGGCTGATCCCGGGCCTGGTGAAGTCGAGCTGGTAAGGAGGATCGCACGATGTCCATGAACGATCCACTCGGCGATCTGCTGTCGCGCATTCGCAATGCGCAGATGCGCAACAAATCGAAGGTGAGCTCGCCGAATTCGCGGCTGCGCGAAAACGTGCTCGAAGTGCTCAAGACCGAAGGCTATATCCGCGGTTATGCGGTGGTCGAGAAGGACGGGCGCTCGGAGATCGAGATCGAGCTGAAATATTTCGACGGCGAGCCGGTAATTCGCGAGATCGAACGCGTGTCGAAGCCCGGACGCCGGGTCTATACGTCGGTCAAGAACATGCCCCGCATCAACAATGGGCTGGGCGTGACGATCGTCTCGACTCCGAAAGGCGTGATGGCCGATCACGACGCCCGCGACGCCAATGTCGGCGGCGAAATCCTCTGTAAGGTGTTCTAATGTCACGTATCGGCAAGAGAGCCGTCGCGGTGCCCTCGGGCGTTACCGCCAATGTCGAAGGCCAGACCGTAAAGGTCAAAGGGCCGAAAGGCGCGCTTTCGGTGGCGCTGCACGACGATGTCGAAGTCAAGCTCGATGGCGGCCAGATCAAGATTGCGCCACGCGCCGAAACCAAGCGGGCGCGCTCGCAGTGGGGCACCTCGCGCACGCTGGTTGCCAATCTCATTTCCGGGGTAACCAAGGGCTTCGAGGAGCGTCTGGAAATCAACGGTGTCGGTTATCGCGCGGCGGTCCAGGGCAAGAATCTGCAGATTGCGCTCGGCTACAGCCACGACATCGTCTATCCGATCCCAGAGGGCATCACGATCGCCACTCCGCGGCCGGTCGAAATCGTCATCAGCGGCAGCGACCGCCAGAAGGTTGGACAGGTCGCCGCCGAGATCCGCGAATACCGGCCGCCCGAGCCGTACAAGGGCAAGGGCATCAAATATGTCGACGAACGCATCTTCCGCAAGGAAGGCAAGAAGAAGTAAGGCAGGCGGGCGATGACCAAGCTCAGCGACAGGATCGTGCGGCGACAGGGCCGCGTGCGCGGCACCTTGCGGCGAGCCGCGGGCGACCGTAAGCGACTGACCGTGTACCGCTCGTCCAAGCACATCTACGCGCAGGTGATCGACGATGACGCCGGCGTCACGCTCGCCTCGGCGTCCTCGATCGAAAAGACCGCCCGCGACGGCTTGAAGACCGGCGCCAATGTCGATGCGGCGAAGGCGGTGGGCAAGCTCATCGCCGAGCGCGCTCAACAGAAGGGTATCAAAGACGTCGTGTTCGATCGCGGCGCCTATCTCTATCACGGCAGGGTCAAGGCCCTGGCCGAGGCGGCCCGCGAGGGCGGATTGAATTTCTAGATCAAACGAGTGAGAGCGATAAAGGCGCACAACTATGGCACGTGAACCCCGCGAGCGGAGAAACGAAGAGCGCGACAGCGAGTTCGTCGACAAGCTCGTGCATATCAACCGTGTGGCCAAGGTGGTCAAGGGCGGCCGTCGGTTCGGCTTTGCCGCCCTGGTCGTGGTCGGCGATCAGAAGGGCAGAGTCGGCTTCGGGCACGGCAAGGCACGCGAAGTTCCGGAGGCGATCCGTAAGGCGACGGACGCGGCAAAGCGGGCGCTGACGCGGGTACCGTTGCGTGAGGGCCGCACGCTGCATCATGACGTTTCGGGTCGTCATGGCGCCGGCAAGGTCTATCTGCGCGCTGCTCCTCCCGGAACCGGTATCATTGCCGGCGGTCCGATGCGCGCGGTGTTCGAGACCTTGGGCATGCAGGACGTCGTGGCGAAGTCGATCGGCACGTCCAATCCCTACAACGTCGTGCGCGCCACTTTCGATGCGCTCAAGCGTCAGGACTCGCCGCGTTCGGTTGCTGCCCGGCGCAATGTCAAAGTCTCTGCGCTGCAAGCGCGCCGGCGCGATGTCGATGCCGAGGCCACGGCCGAGTAACTACGGAGCGGGTGATGAACGCCGACAAGAACGCAGGCAAAACCGTCAAGGTCAGGCAGATCGGGAGCCCGATGCGGCGAACCCACACGCAGCGGGAAACCTTGGTCGGGCTGAAGCTCAACAAGATCGGCCGCGTTGCCGAGCTCGCCGATACGCCGCAGACCCGAGGCATGATCAAAAAAGTCGCTCATCTCGTCGAAGTACTGGAGAAGTAGCCGATGCAGCTGCATGACCTCGCCGGCCGTCCCGGCGCCCGCAAGACGCGCAAGCGCATCGGTCGCGGAATCGGTTCCGGCACTGGCAAGACCGGCGGCCGTGGCGGCAAGGGCCAGACCGCGCGCTCCGGCGTGCGCATCAAGGGCTTTGAGGGCGGTCAGATGCCGTTGCATCGCCGCCTGCCCAAACGGGGTTTCAAGAACACGAAATTCGCCAAGAAACTCAACGAGGTAAACCTCGGACGCATTCAGGCGGCAATCGATGCCGGCAGCCTCGACGCCGCCGCAACGGTCGACGCGGCGGCGCTGGTCAAAGCAGGACTCCTGCGCCGGGCGAAGGACGGCGTGCGGCTTCTCGGCGACGGCGAACTCAAGGCGAAAATCACGCTGGCCGTCTATGGCGCCTCGAAATCGGCGGTCGCGGCAGTGGAAAAGGCCGGCGGGACAGTCGAGATCCTGGCGCCTAAGTCGGAGGCGAGCGAACAGGCGGCCTGACGCCTATATAGGCCGGGACGGATACGGAGCACCTGATGGTCTCTGCGGCAGAACAACTCGCAGCCAATCTCAACTTCTCGGCGCTCGCCAAGGCCGAAGAGCTGAAGAAGCGTATCTGGTTTACGCTCGGCGCGCTGTTGGTTTATCGGCTGGGCACCTATATCCCGCTGCCCGGCATTGACCCGAACGCCTGGGACCAGATTTTTCAGTCCCAGCAGGGCGGCATTCTCGGCATGTTCAACATGTTCGCCGGCGGCGGTATCCACCGCATGGCGATCTTCGCTCTGAACATCATGCCCTACATTTCCGCGTCGATTATCATTCAATTGATGACGACGGTTTCGCCCACTCTTGAGCAGCTCAAGAAGGAAGGCGAGGCGGGACGCAAGATGATCAACCAGTACACGCGATATCTCACCGTGGTACTGGCGGCATTTCAGGCTTACGGCATCTCGGTCGGTCTCGAGGGCGCCGCGCATGTGGTGAGCGCTCCCGGTCTGTTCTTCCGTATTTCCACGGTGATCACCCTCACCGGGGGCACCATCTTCCTGATGTGGCTCGGCGAGCAGATCACCCAACGCGGCATCGGCAACGGCACCTCGCTCATCATCATGTCGGGCATCGTCGCGCAGTTGCCG
>Ga0335081_10018995_pt1 | contig 11114 bp, 11 predicted proteins | sample Lox_Sample_35_FD_206713 | JGI IMG/M metagenome (GOLD analysis project Ga0335081, IMG submission 206713) | Soil microbial communities from Loxahatchee National Wildlife Refuge, Florida, United States - Lox_Sample_3.5 | ecosystem: Environmental > Terrestrial > Soil > Wetlands | place: USA...
TCCGGAGTTGGCGCCCTCCTTTGGTCTGGAAAAGGCAGTAGGGGCCCTTGTTACCAATGTAGTTCCCGACGGGCCTGCCGCAAAGGCCGGGATGAAACAAGGTGACGTAATTATCTTTTTTGATGGAAAAGCAGTAAAGACTTCTACAGATCTTCCTTGGATCGTTGCCGAGACTCCCGTGGGAAAGATTGTCGATGTAAAAGTAATGAGGCAGGGCAAGGAGGTTGACCTCAAGGTAAAAGTGGAAGAGATGACGGAGCAGAGGGTCGCCTCACAGATGGGAGAACCGAACCAGCGCTTCGGCCTTACCGTCGATAATATTAAACCGGAATGGGCGAGGCAATTCAAACTAACCGTACACTCAGGCGTTGTCATTACCGATGTCGCGCAGAACAGTCCCGCCGATGACGCGGGACTCCAGGCCGGAGATGTGATCCGGCAGGTGAATAAAAAGCCTGTGAGGAATTTAGGAGATTACAGGAAGGCTATGTTACAGGCAGGAGGAAAGGCAGTACTCTTCCTGGTTAATCGAGGCAATCAGACGTTCTATGTCTCAATCAGGGTGTCGTAAATCTCCGATGTGTTTTAGCAAGACAAGACACGGTCAAGAGTACTGGCTATTCATAATTTTAAGAACAGCAAAATTTAGAAAAAGAAGGAGGAAGAGAAATGAGAACGCAGAAATTCTTTGTGATGCTGTCGATGCTCATCATAATATTAGCTTTCATACTGCCCGCAGGATGTGCAAAGACGGCAGCCGTGAAAGAGGAACCACAGGCGACTGCCCAAGCCACTGAATTAGAGAAAGAGAAGGCTAGGGAAAAGGCCATGGAAGAACAACTAGCACAGGAAAAGGCAAAAGAGCAGGCAATGGCAAAAGAAGAGGCGAAGGAAAAAGCTGCTAAGAAAGCGGAAGTGAAAGAGGAAGCCTCACAATTTGATGACATCCATTTTGCCTTTGACCGTTCTGACCTGAGACCCGATGCAAGAGAGATTCTGGATATGCATGCAAAATGGCTTAAGGAGCATCCCAAATATGGTGTGCGCATTGAAGGGAACTGTGATGAACGCGGTACGGTTGAATACAACCTTGCTCTGGGGAACAGACGGGCAAATAGTGCCATGAAATACCTTGTTGATCTTGGCGTTGACAAAAAGAGAATCAGCACCATCAGTTATGGGAAGGAGCGACCTCTTGATCCGGGGCACGATGAAGAAGCTTGGGCGAAGAACAGGCGGGATCATTTCGTTGTAACTGAAAAGAAATAGGAATCGGTAGCCAACTGACGAAAAATCCACAGCTATTTGAAGGTTGCAGGGGTCGAACTGAAAGCTACACACCGATTGGAAAACGGAGACTATTGAATCCTCTAACTGCTTCAAGCACGGAAGCTGCCGGCTTGAGAAGAAATGATCAGTGGTTCATGCCTATACAAAAAGGAGGTTCCCATGGATATGGGCAAGAGAAGAAGTGTAGAGAGCATAAGGATTATTTTCATTCTCTTAAGCTTATCTTTCACAGGGTTAGCATTGGCCATTGATGGGGATGTGGCTTTGCTAAACCAGGCAAGACAAATTTTTGGCCCTTTGCAAAAGGCCATGGTATCGGAGAAAAACCCCGTCACTCCTGAAAAAATTACTCTGGGGAAAATGCTTTTTTATGAAACTAGGATTTCCATAGACGGAACGGTAAGCTGCGTGAGATGCCATCCAATCGGGTTTTACGCTGCTGATGGGTTAAAGAAATCTATTGGGAATAATTGCAAGCTCAATCCCAGAAATGCCCCTACGATTTTCAATGCAGCAGACCAGATTTCAGAGCATTGGATAGGAAACCGGACGGACGTTGAAGACCAAGCAAAACAGGCGGTGATCGGGCCGCCCTCTTTTGGGATGCCGTCTTATGAGGCAGTAGAGCACAACCTCAAACGAATAAAGGGGTATGCACCATTGTTCGTAAAGGCCTTTCCTGGGCAAAAGGACCCCGTTAACGTTGATAACTTTGCAAAGGCAATTGGAGCTTTTGAACGGACACTTGTCACTCCTTCTCGCTTCGATGCTTTTGTGAAAGGGGATCAGGACGCGCTCACCGACCCTGAAAAAAGAGGCCTCAAAGGGTTCATCGAAACCGGTTGCATCACCTGCCATTCAAGTGCATACTTGGGAGGTCAGATGTATCAGAAGTTTGGTCTGTTTGAGCCCTACTGGCAGTATACGAAGAGCAAAGATATAGACGAAGGAAGATATGTGGTTACAAAAAATATAAGCGACAGGTACGTGTTCAAAGTCCCCGTGTTAAGAAATGTGGGAATGACGCCCCCATATTTTCACGACGGGTCTGTCGATCGCTTGTATGACGCTATCTGGATCATGGGGAAAATACAGCTGGCAAAGAGTCTAACGGACCAACAGGTTGAGGAAGTCATTAGTTTCTTAAAGTCCTTGAGCGGAGAAATACCTAAAGACGCCCTAAAGGTGCCGCTGTTACCGTCAAATGAATAGGATATAGGAACTGATTGAGAAATTAGATGGGTGACTTGCGATCTTCTATCTCTCCACAAAGAAAGTGTAGTTTGGGGGGGGTGTCAGTGGCCTTTTTTGAAGCTTTATCCTATTCTTTCTTCCTCGGGCTGCTTCACGGGATCCTGCCTGATGAGCATACATGGCCTATCACATTCAGTTACGCCATTGGAGGTGCAAGCGGTAAGGAGGGTATGAAGGCCGGTCTCTATTTTTCTGCAGCCTTCACTTTACAGCGTATGCTGATATCGGAACTTGCTTACTTCGCACTTGCCCCTTTTCTTATCTCGCATTTGTTCGAAGGAATTGTCTATACGGTTGTCGGTTTTGTTATGTCTATTGCTGGGTTTGTCGTGCTGCGCAAAAATCGTTACCCTCATTTTCATATTTTTGGCGACATAGACAGACCGAAGAACTTAGATAGCTTAGTAAGGCAAGAAACTGTCTTCAGGGCATCAGTAACAGCGCCTCCGGTCCGATGGACGGTCATTCATGGATTCATTGCCGGTTTTGGTTTCGGGGGATTTTCTCTTTTTATTAATACAGTTGCTGTTATGGACATGCCAGGACCATGGCTGGGATTTTTGCCCGGTCTCCTTTTCGGGCTGGGAACGATGATCACCCTGGTAATTATCAGTGCGGTATTTGGATCTCTGTTGCGGCTCGCTCCTTCATTGACGTCAGAAGAAATCAAGAAGATTGGCGCCTTTACAGGCGGGAGGACTCTTTTCTTAGGGGGGATCCTTTTCGGTGTTGCAGGACTTCTCATTGTGACAGGCATGGGAAATTATATACCTGCTGTCAGAGGACAAATTGTTTTCGTCCTGTTCATGGTTATTGTTGCTATCCCGGCTTTTGCCTACTCATGGAAGGAAGTGACAGCATTAAGAAAAAGCGATAAATGAAAGCGTGAACCATCTTGAAGTCAATTAGCTGAGTAAAAATTAGGTTGGCAAAGGAGTACCATCATGAGACGCCTTAATTTGGAGATCAACGTTTATAGACATGTTAAAGCGATGCAGAAAATAAGCGACTGCCAAATATCGGGACTTTTTTGCAAGATAGCTTGTGGGGCTTTTATCCTCCTGTTCTTGCAAGCTTGCACACCGGCCCTTTATCACGTCAATTTGAAATATGAACCGTCGGATAAATTTCTGAAGTTAGAGAAAACTAGACCGGATTTTCTTGTCACAGTTGCCGTGTTTAACGATATCCGAAAGGTAGATGACAGGCTGCTCCTGGGGAAGGTTACAACTGTGGAGGGCGATCTGATTCCAATTCTCCCTAGCTCTAATAAAGTGCCCGAGGCAGTGACCGCAAGTATCAGGGACTATCTTTTCAAGTCGGGCTATAAAATCTCAAATCACATACCGGTTTGGGACTTAAAGGAAGAAAAAATCAGCCAGAATTGGGGGAGAATATTGATTGGCGGCAATATCGACGACCTCCAGATTATGTGCAAGGAGTCTTTTCCAGTGAAAACCTATCAGGCCAAAATCAAGCTGACTTTTGTCTTGGCCAATGTTCCGGATAAGAGAATATTTTATCGCTCAAGCGTGGAAAGCAGCAGTTCCCTGAAAGATATTTCCTTTTCTGAAGAACTGTTAGAAAAGCAGATAAATGGGGTACTCTCAGATGCCCTTGAAAGAATGTTTAACGATTCTAAAATGAAAAGACAAATTGAAGATGAATCAAAAAATAATAAGTAACATCATGTGGATATTGAAGTAAACATTTGATAAACAAGACGACGCAGAATGTGAGGGGGTGCATTATGAAAAAGGCTATTTTAGTTATTTCACTGGCATTGGCTGTGGCATTAACTATTTGCCCGGTAACAGTGCAGAGTCAGCCCGCCAGTTTTAGAGGAGGCCAAGGCTACGGCATGGGTCCAGGAATGATGGGTTGGTACGGTTATGGCTATGGCATAGGTCCAGGGATGATGGATGGATGGGGATGGGTCTATGTTCCTTCAAAACTGCCTGCTCCCAAGAACACGGAATGGGTCCAAAAACTCAGAGAAATCCTTGTACAGGAGAAACAATCATTGGCACAATACGAGGCGGATCAGGAAAAATTCAATGCCTTTATGCCTTACGTGATGGTTATCCCCCAGGAAGAGAATCACATATACTGGCTAGACCAATTGTTTTCAGCTTATGGTTTACCTTCTGACGGCAAAGTCTCCCCTGTTGTCCCGTCAGGATCATTGACTGAGGCCTATCAATTTGCGGTGAAACTGGAAGCCGATTTATTGCCCCGATATGAATGGCTGGTGAGAAATGCGGAAGATCGAGATTCGGCACAGGCATTGAACACGATTCTCATTCAGAGTCGACACCATTTGGTAATGTTTGAACACGCCATGAGGATGGGTCATGGTTACGGGTTCAGCCGGGGAATGGGAATAATGGGCGGTTATGGTCCAGGCTACGGTATGGGACCTGGAATAATGGGGCCCGGATATGGTGGTTACGGCATGAGCCCGAGGGCCATGTGGGGAGGCTATGGCCCTAAGTATGGGACGCCTGCAAAACCTCTTGAGAAAAAAGATGCGAAGGCGGCAGCGGAGGATTATCTGAAAGCCAGCGGGAATCCGAATCTGAAAGTGGGGAGCATAAAGGATGCTGGAAACGCCTTCGAGGTCGAGATTGTGACAAAAAATAACTCTCTGGTCGATAAGGTCCTTGTGGACAAGAATACGGGATGGATAAGGCCGGGATATCGAGAATAAGCAGGTATCCACTGGCAGGATAAGGACGAAAAAGAAGAAGATGGAATGAAAGATGAAATTTTGCATGGGTAAGGTGTAATCTTCTAGTACAGATGGATATCAAGGATGCTCGGGCAGCAAAAAATTAACCATGAAAATGGGCAAGGTTGATTGAGCGCGTTCAGGTGCTTCCGGACAACAAACATCAGCAGAGTAAATTAAACTATCGTTTTAATGAACTGGAAATGCCATCTTCCGCTTGGGCTCGCTATCGCCGCTTGCGCGGGCCCGGCGTTACATCTCTTGTATAACAGGAATTTCTTTTCAGAGACTTTGCTGAAAATCTTCGGTTGAAGATATCTCGAGAATATGCAAGATTTCAAGCAGTAATAAATAAAATGAGGATTAAGATTTTCACCTGTATTCGAGGCAAATTGGTGCCGTGATTATTGCAGAATTATGCAGTTTCATTTTTGTAGGAGCCGTCATTGCGGGATTTATCGGATCCATCACCGGACTGGGCGGCGGCGTTGTTCTTGTGCCCTTCCTTGCCCTGGGACTTGGTATTGATATGCACTATGCGATTGGCGCGTCATTGGTCTCGGTAATTGCCACTTCTTCGGGAGCAGCCGTGGCCTATATCCGTGAAGGCTACTCGAACATCCGTGCAGGGATGTTTCTGGAAGTGGCTACTGTGTTTGGGGCAACGTTCGGTGCTTTTTTGACCACGCGGGTAACAACAGGGGCAATCGCCATTGTCTTCGGGGTGGTATTGTTATTTTCACTCATACCGTTCCGATCCAGCAACATGAAAAAGGAGGGACGGATAGATCCATTAGCAACACGACTGAGGTTTGACGCCAGTTATCCCACGGCAATTGGTATGCGGGAGTATCACGTACGTCGTGTGCCCCTCGGTTTCCTGATCATGGCTGTTGCCGGATCGCTCTCTGGATTACTCGGTATCGGTTCTGGCGCGACGAAAGTGCTAGCTATGGATCGCGTAATGGGGTTCCCATTTAAAGTATCGACCACGACCAGCAACTTTATGATCGGGGTGACTGCTGCGGCCAGTGCCGGGATCTACTTGAATCGGGGCTATATTGATCCAGGCCTGGCCATGCCGACGATGTTAGGCGTTCTCGTCGGAGCATTGCTCGGGACGCGGGTATTGATCGGTGCAGAAACGCGGATATTGCGATGGGTCTTTAGCATCGCGATCCTAGCCCTCGGGGTGGAGATGATCTTTAACGGGTTAACAGGGAAACTGTAATATGCAACTGACGCAAAGCTACTGGACCGATGAACGCATCGAACTAGTAATCAGCCTGCTGCTTCGCATCGGGGTTGTTGGAGCCTCGGCGATTGTCCTGATGGGGGGCGTCTTGTATCTCTTCCAGTATGGCTTGACAATTCCTAATTACCAGGTCTTTCACGGTGAGCCTCTCAGTTTGTGCACAGTGAACGGCATTCTTACGACTGCGCTCGCCTTTGAGAGTTCTGGTATCATTCAGCTCGGGTTGCTGCTGCTTATTCTGACGCCGATTGCCAGGGTAGTTTTTTCTGTGGCAGCTTTCGGAATTCAACGTGACCGGCCCTATGTAAGCGTAACCCTCATCGTCCTCATTGTGCTCCTTTATAACCTGCTGCAGGGATGAACAATCCTCGGCTCAATAAATCTTTGTACAAATTGATATGTAGGGTCTGCTTAAAGGGGCTCCTAAAAATGATTCTATGATAGTTTTTACAAATGTCAAAAAGAGCAGCTTTTGGAGATAATTTAATGACTTCTAATCTAGTCCCCAGCTGGTCTGAGGCTTTCTGGTAGGTGCTCTTCAACGCCGGTTACCTCCTTGTTGTTTTTTCGATTTTGTCCTTCTACGCTACATTACAATCCATATCGTTATCGCTGAAAATGAAAGGCAGAGCCGTTTGACCCTGCCTTTTTGCTGAAAGTGAATAATTAGTTTACTCTTTACTCACATTCCCACGATCCTTACCAGTCTTTCTTAAGTACTTGTCTGTCGAAACCATTAAGCGCCTTACTGGTTCGGAATATTCATACACATTCGCACGGTGTCTCTTAAATTTCTTTCAGGCAACGGCGGCAGATGAAAAACTTTTTTACAACGGTGAGTACTTCCTATGTTGCGACGGTTCAGGCTCCCGCTCCTAAGTTTTTGTTAACTGCATCGTCGTCATTTCTTGCGTCAACCTTTAGTACTCGACTGCAAGGGGCGGGACATGAAAATGCATACAACATGGGACTCATTCCTTAAGATAGTTGAAATGTGGTTTTCGGATAAGGACCTTATTGTGTCTTTCTATAATCACTATTAAAAAATATGTTCAGGGAAGATAGGATTAAAGACTCATTCTCCTTCAAAGGCAACGACTCCGATTTACCGTTAAAATACTTTGCTATGCTTGACTTGAGAGCTTCCACTTCATTCAGGGTTCTCAAACCTGTATTTACATCCGCATCATTTTCTCTCATAGTGTCCTCCCATTCGCCTCTCTTGATTTGTTTATAATATGAAAGAATATTCAAAAAGACACAATCGGCGGGATTCTGATTCTTAACTTCCAAATACCCTACGTGATGTGAGATGAGTGTTAAAGCACGATGTAAACATCATGGCCTATAATTCTTATATTCGGTACTATTCATAACTACATGACTATTGGGTGTTATCCGGGATATTTTCTTTATAAAGCTAGAAAAGCCCAAAGCGATTAGGGTGGCGAAATCGGCTTCGGGCTTTCCTGGAAAACTTCTCTCCAGAAGGAGGAAGCATGAGATTATAATCCCTTAGAAAGGGATATCAATTGTTTTGAATAGGATGAAATTCTATCCGTAGTCAACTCAATGTCATCATAGGATCCTTTATCTGAGAAACCTATTACTGCAAATCGCTTAAGGAATCCTTTATAACCTGCGCTGCATAATGAGTAGATGTTTAAAACCAGCTAAAATCCGGTGGGCCATGGGTCGCCAGTCCTTTACTCTAATTGCTTTACTTCCCGTGGGAAGCAGCACTCCCAGGTAGGCATACCGTCTTCTTCATTACGAAGTTTCATGGTCCAATCACCCTTGCTTATTTCCGTGGCAATAATAGAACTACCAACCTTCTTGCCCCTTACTTCAACCTTGTCTCCCGCTTTGAATTTCAGTTTCTGATTGTTCATGAACCACTTGGGCCCCATATACACAGTATAATTTTGCCCCTGGTCTGTCACAAATATCATCTGCAGAGCACTTTTCGTACCGGCCATATTTTCAACCTTCTTCACCTTGCCCGATTCCACCACTATGGCCTCATTCCCCGTAATTGCTGTATGGAGCGGACCCGGGACGCCCATGGTCCACGCACCTGTATCAACCGTAGACCCAGGCGATTCCGATGTTTGGGCAAATGACATCGGCGCAAACACAAGAGCAGCCACAACTACTATAATCCCAATTGCTGTTTTTCTCATATTCTCCTCCTTATGATTTTTTATTGTGTCGACCTACCCGTATGATTTGTGATCATTACACAAGTATATTGATGTGGATGCTATCGGGGTATCCCTGATTTTATGCTTCTATTTACCTGATAGGAAAGAGACAATCGAAATCTGACAAATGGTGTTGTTTCCATGCGGGGGAAAGATAGTCTGGATGATAACTCCGACCAGAAGAATGATTCGTGTGATCGCAATTTCATGGCGTGTGATGCCTCTTATCTCCTCAGCCGGTGCCACTCTCGTGTTATACCTTCCAGTCCATATGTAACGGTACCCACATAAATTACAAGAACTGCTGTGATGAATAATTGCATTTGATTGTTGCCGCTAGGTGCCTTTCCCGACGTTATTGAAAAATCAGGAACCGTCTTTTGTTGCATCTTTCCTATATTATTTTTTCTAACTCAGCCCATCCGTACAACATTTCATGTGAAGAAATGAACAAAAGTCACACCATTATTTTCCCCGCATAATTATTCGCATAAGAATTTCATGGGTATCTTTTCAGAATCCTCACTCCATCATCTTACTTACATGGACTAAGGAATTTCGAACGTTAAAATAAGGTAATGCATGATGGAAGCCCGACGGTAGATTCTATATAAGTCATTCAAGAGAGGATACATATGATTGAAGATGCGCCGGATATCTTAATCGTAGATGACAACAAATATGACGCCGAGTTCGTACTTGAAGCGCTTAACAAGCATAAACTGACTAAGGTCAAAGTCCTTCAAGATGGCAGTGAAGCCTTGGATTATCTTTTTGCAACTGGGGGATACTCAGATAGAGACACACGTAAGCAGCCGAAGGTGATTGTTCTTGACTTGAAGTTGCCAAAAGTTAATGGCGTTGAGGTTCTTCGGATGATCAGGTCTGATGAGATTACAAAAAGAGTACCTGTAGTGGTCTTCACATCTTCAAATGAAGATGTGGACAGGATAGAGTGTTACAGGTTAGGAGCAAATAGCTATATAGTGAAACCTGCTGATTATGACAGCTTTGTCAAGGCTATAGCTGAAATAGTTTTCTATTGGATGTCACACAGCTTGCCTCCCAGTGAGACACCCCATTGAATTATATCTGTAAAAGTTATGGTCTAAATCACCATTTTTTATTTGGGTTCATTTTGGGTCGTTTTTTCACGGTGTCAGAAACAACTTTTTGTCTTCTGATTCTGTGTATGTCGTAGAATTGAAAACCCTCTCCATGAAGGTACATCCGTAAAACTCATCGCCAAAGAAAGAGCCGGCTCTAAAACCTTCAAACATCTAAAGCCCCATAACCACTAAGATATTCACTTCAATTTTGGTGCCGAAGCCGGGATTTGAACCCGGACAGGCCTAATGCCCACTAGACCCTGAACCTAGCGCGTCTACCAGTTCCGCCACTTCGGCACGCTGTTTGTAATGGCAGGCGTTATGTTGGTTGTCTACAATGATAGTCGGACTATTGTCAAGGAAAATTGGACTTGAAATTAGCCATATTAATGCTATGTTAGCATGGAATTAAGAAAGGGTGGATAAGGAAAGCCAAAAGATGAAAGTCATCAAAAGTTTGGAAAAAATGCCCGGTGAATTTAGGGATGCTTTCGCAACGATAGGGAATTTCGACGGAGTCCACTTGGGCCACATACCGATTCTTAAGAAACTTATAGAGGAGGCCCACAGGGGAAAGAGTTGTGCTGTGGTGATCACCTTTGAGCCTCACCCGAAAAAGATTCTTCACCCGGATATAAGGCCATTCTATCTGCTCACCTCTCTTGAAGAGAAGATCAAGCTTTTTGAAGATATCGGCGTTGATGCATTAATACTCATCCCATTCGACCTCAATTTTTCCAAGATGACGGCCGAGTCGTTTGTCTGTGATATCCTCTGGGATAAACTTCACATCAGAAAGATATTCATCGGCCATGATTACAGCTTCGGAAAAAGCAAGATGGGGAACAAGGTATTTCTCGTGGAATTTGGAAAAAAACTTGGATTTGAGGTAGACATCATTGATGCCGTCAAACTCGATGGCGAAACCATCAGCAGCACTCGTGTTAGACATTTGATTCTCGCAGGTGATGTGAAGACGGCTGCGCGGCTTCTGGGAAGACCTTACAATGTGAGCGGTATTGTTGTTCCGGGAAAAAGGCGGGGCAGCATTCTCGGAATTCCCACGGCTAACATAAAGCCCGAAAAGGAATTAATCCCTGCCCAGGGCGTCTATGCCGTTATTTCGCATCTGGCTGAAGGCCGCTACAGAGGTGTCTTGAATATAGGCTTCAATCCCACCTTTTCTGATGCTGACCTTTCTGTTGAAGCTTACTTACTTGATTTCGACGGAGATATCTACGGGAAAAAAATAAATATCCTTTTTATAGATA
>Ga0335081_10018996_pt1 | contig 11114 bp, 6 predicted proteins | sample Lox_Sample_35_FD_206713 | JGI IMG/M metagenome (GOLD analysis project Ga0335081, IMG submission 206713) | Soil microbial communities from Loxahatchee National Wildlife Refuge, Florida, United States - Lox_Sample_3.5 | ecosystem: Environmental > Terrestrial > Soil > Wetlands | place: USA: Florida...
GCCGCCCGCCGCCGCCTCGGGCGAGGCGTTGAGGATCGAGGGCGAGCCCGAGGTGCCGGACTGGCGGCCGTCGCCGATGCAGGGCAGGGAGGTGATGCCCTGCTTGATCAGCGCCGCCGGCGGCTGCATGTTCACCACCTCGGCGGAGCCCGGATAGCCGATTGGCCCGACGCCGCGGATCACGAGGATCGTGCGCGCGTCGATGCCGAGCGCCGCGTCGTCGATGCGGGCGTGATAGTCCTCCGGCCCGTCGAACACGACGGCGGGTCCCTCGAACGCCATCGGATCCTTCGGGTCGGACAGATAGCGCTGGTAGAACTCGTCCGAGATCACGCTCATCTTCATGATCGCCGAGTCGAACAGGTTGCCGGTCAGCACCTTGAAGCCGGCGTCCTTGACCAGCGGCGTGTCGTAGGTGCGGATCACGTCGCGGTGGGTCGCGCGCGCATCGCGCACGTTCTCGCCCATGGTCTTGCCGTTGATGGTGAGCGCATCCTCGTGGATGCGCCCCTTGCGCTGCAGCTCGTACATCACGGCCGGCAGGCCGCCGGCGCGGAAATAGTCCTCGCCGAGATATTGTCCGGCCGGCTGCATGTTGACGATGAGCGGCACGTCGTAGCCGATCGTCTCCCACTCCCGGATGGCGAGCGCGACGCCGACGTGGCGTGCGATCGCGTTGATGTGGATCGGCGCGTTGGTCGAGCCGCCGATCGCCGAGCAGGCGACGATCGCGTTCTCGAACGCCTTGCGGGTGAGAATGTCGGAAGGCTTCAGGTCCTCGCGCACGATCTCGACCGCCCGCACGCCGGTCGCATAGGCCATCTGGCCGCGCTCGCGATAGGGCGCGGGAATTGCGGCGCAGCCCGGCAGCGACATGCCGAGCGCCTCGGCGAGCGCGTTCATGGTCGAGGCGGTGCCCATGGTGTTGCAGTGGCCGATCGACGGCGCGCTCGCGGCGGCGATCGCCAAGAACTCCTCGGCATCGATGCGGCCGGCGGCGAGATCCTGCCGCGCGTGCCAGATCGCGGTGCCGGAGCCGGCCCGCTCGCCCTTCCACCAGCCGTTGAGCATCGGGCCGCCCGAGAGCACGATCGCGGGCGTGTTCACGGTCGCGGCCGCCATGATGCAGGCCGGCGTGGTCTTGTCGCAGCCGGTCATCAGCACGACGCCGTCGAGCGGATAGCCGTACAGCACCTCGACCAGGCTCAGATAGGCGAGATTGCGGTCGAGCGCCGCAGTCGGGCGCTTGCCGGTCTCCTGGATCGGATGGCAGGGAAACTCGAGCGCGACGCCGCCGGCGGTGCGGATGCCTTCGCGCACCCGGTGGGCGAGCTCGAGGTGATGGCGATTGCACGGCGACAGATCCGAGCCGGTCTGCGCGATGCCGATGATCGGCTTGCCGGAGCGCAGCTCGTCGGGCGTCAAGCCGAAGTTGAGATAGCGCTCGAGGTAGAGCGCCGTCATGCCCGGATTGTCCGGATTGTCGAACCAGAGTTTTGAGCGCAACGCGTGCTCGCGGGGCTTGTCTGCCATGCGAATCTCCCGGGAATCAGCGTCGGTTGGGCGAACAGGGGACCGATTGTAGAACGATTATAATGCCGCCGGGGTCCATTCGGGCCATGACGTGACGTCAGACCGCCGCCGCCATGCCGGAGTACCTGCCCGGGTGAGACGGTCGGTCGCATTAATCGCGGCGACATTTGACTTGGATCAAGGTCATTCGCGCGATAACGGCTATAGTTATAATCAATCTGCGGCATTGAAGTTCCTCCCATGCACGCCGCAGATTCTGAGCCTCGGTCCGGCGGCGGACCGGGGCTCTTTTTTGTGCGCATGATATGTGCGCCATGCGCGAGATGTGCGCAGGTCCCGACGTCGTGACGCACGCAAAACGGATCCCCGCGATCTCTTTCCTCGCTCAATTCACCGCTGCAGCCGATACCCTGCAGGGGAGGATGAGACTCAACCGAACCGTGCGCCGACAAATTTTTGTCCGGCACGTTCGCCACCGGTATTCAGCACTGGAAGCGCGGTCTGGTTCTACCGCGGGCGTGCGCGGCGGGCCGCAATTTGGCTACGTTTCGGCGCATGCTACCTCTGCGGGTGACGCCGATCAGGGACGACTGCCGAACTGACATCACATTGAGCGACAAGCGCTGACGAAGCGTCCTCCGCGCGGTTCCTGAAAATCATCGAGCAAGCCGCCACACGGCGGCAGCAACCGGGAGGAAAGCCATGCGTCGTGGTCGCGCGTTGTTGTCGAGCTCATCCCTCAGGGCATTGATCTATGCGGCAGGCGCGCTCGCCTGCACGGTCCCGTTCGCCGCCGAGGCGGCGAACGTCGTCAATCCGGAGTGTCAGGTCGAAAACGCCGCGTTCAATCCCGGCAACGGCCAGGACATCGTCGTGCCGCCGGGCTTCAAGGTCTCGCGCTTCGCGTCGGGGCTCAACTTTCCGACCGGCCTCGCGTTTCGCCGCAAGGGCGCGTCGTTCGAGGTCTACGTTCTCGAGTCCGGCCATGGGCTGCCGAGCCGGTGCAACGACCAGAGCGCGTTCGGCACTGGCGATTTCGATCCGAAGAATCCGTTCACGCCCGACATCCTCGTCTACGACGCCCATGGCGACCTGATCCGCGGCCCGCTGGCCAAGCCGACCCTCAACGACGGCTTCCAGCCCGAGGGCCCCGCGGTCGACATCGCGTTCGAGTACGGCTTCGACGGCGGCCGCCTTTTTGCGACCGACTCGAACCAGGCGACGCACGCGCACAATGGGCAGAACAACAGTTCGCGCATCGTGACGGTCGATCCGGTCACCGGCCATGTCACGCCGTTCATCACCAACCTGCCGACCGGCGATCACCCCTCCGAGCAGCTCGCGTTCAAGAACGGCTGGATCTACTGGTCGCAGGGCTCGACCACCAACAGCGGGGTGGTGGGCCTCGACAACGGCGGCGGGCAGAACCAGTCGGACATTCCCTGCCAGGACATCGTGCTGAGCCGGAACGTGTTCGACTCGGGCGTGGCGATGACGAGCGGCTATTCGCCGTTCGGCGTGCAGCGTCCCGGCGCGACCGTGCCGGCGTTCGACACCGCCTCGCATCGCGGCGTGTGCGACGGCGCCATCCTGGCGGCGCGCCTCGACGTGTCGAATCCGGCCGGCACGATCCGCCCATTCTCGTGGGGTTATCGCAACGGCTATGCGATCCGCTTCGCGCCCGATGACCACGTGCTCAAGGGCCGCATGCTGGTGGGCGAGGACGGCGCCGACGAGCGCGGCGCGCGGCCGTCCAACAATGCGCCCGACGCGATCCATATCGCGCAGGCGAACCCGGACGGCAGCCCCGACTACCATGGGTGGCCGGATCGCTACGGCTTCCTCAACGCCAACCAGCACACCTATGACCCGGTCGGAGGTCCGGGCGACGACCTCTGCGTCGTCGACACGAGCAATTCGCCGAGCAACTGCAGCCCGGGGAGCCTCGCAAAGATCCTCGCCGAGGACGTTCCGGTGCACAACGTGCTCGACCATCCGCCGCAGGCGATCACCGCGCCGATCGCGCTCGAGGCGCCCGACTCCTCGTTCACCGCCATCGACTTCGTGCCGAAATCCTTCGTCCGCGGTCCGGTCAATCCGGGTGCGGCGCTCTATGCGCTCGAGGGCGATTTCGGCTTCTCGGTGTCGAACTCGGCGGCCGACGAGGTCGGTCACGAGATCAAGCTCATCAACTTCCCCGACGCCGACGACCCGCTCGTTCTCCAAATTACGCGGTTTGCCAAGAACACCAACGGCGATCAGGCCTTCATCGACGGCAGCCGCGGGTTCAATCGCCCGACCAACCTCCGCTTCGGCCCCGACGGCTGCGCCTGGGTCGCCGACTACGGCGCCGTGCGCGACAACGGCCAAGGCGGCATCGATACCAAGTTCAAGGATCCGGCCGATGCGCCGCTGGTGCAGATCCCGGGCACTGGCGTGATCTGGCGGATCTGCCCGCAATGATGCGGTGAGCGCCGGCGCTTGCCGAACCGATCGGGGGCGGCCTCGGCCGCTCCCGATTTTCTTCATGCGAGCCGCCGGATCGGTCGGCGTCCATGTGCATGACATCGACGATTGGTAGTAGCGGATTCTTCCGCCGACGATTTTTCACGTTCGCCGCGTTGCTTGCGCATCCCGCACGGTACTGGCGTGCAGAAAGGTGAGGCCTGCTGTTTGATCTGCGTCAACGATCGCGCTGGTCGCGTGACCTACGTCTTGCGACTCACCAATGGCTCCCGCCAGCAGGTGACGCATGAAGGACGTTCAAGATCCGGCACGCCGAAAATTTCTCACCACCACGGGGGCCGCGGCCGGCGCTGCCGTGAGCGCGCTTGCCTTGCCCCGAGGCGCCGAAGCTTCGGGACCCGCGCCGCTTCCGAACAAGTGGGATGCGACGGCCGATGTTCTCGTCGTCGGCACGGGGTTTGCGGGTCTCGCCGCCGCGATCGAGGCGCGCAATGCGAGCGCGGAGGTCCTGGTCATCGACAAGATGCCGGTGCCGGGCGGAAATTCCGCGATCAATGGCGGCGATTTCTGCGCGGCGGGCACGCCGATGCAAAAATCACTGGGGATCGACGATTCGCCCGAGCTCATGGCCAAGGACATGCTGCGCGCCGGGCTTTATCTCAACTATCCCGAGCTCGCCCGGACCGTCGCCGAGCAGTCGGCAGCCGCATTGGAGTGGGCGCAGAAGATCGGTGCGCAGTTCGATCGCGTCAACTACCAGGGCGGTCACTCGGTCAAACGCGCACACCAGCTCGTCGAGCGATCCGGCTCCGGGCTCGTCAGCAAGCAGCTCGAGAAGGCGCGCGCGCTCGGCGCGAAGATCGAATTTCGCACCAAGGTCAGCCGCCTGGTCGTGACCAAGGACGGGCGCATCGCCGGGGTCGAGACGCGGCGGAATTACCGGTTTCCCAACGACAGCTCGGGCGAGGTCGCCTTCATCAAGGCGCGCAGGGGCGTCGTGCTCGCGTCCGGCGGGTTCTCGCAGAACATCGCGCTGCGCCAGATGTTCGATCCGCGGCTCACCGCCGACTTCACCTCCACCAATCACCCCGGCGCGACCGGAGAAGCAACCGTCGCCGCCTGCATGGCGGGCGCGCTGAGCACCCAGATGGACTGGATTCAGCTGGGCCCCTGGACCAGCCCCGACGAAAAGGGATTCGGCTACATCCCGCAGTTCGTCGAGCGGGTGGTCGGCTATGGCGTGATGGTCGATCCGGCGACCGGCAAACGGTTCTTCAAGGAGACGGGCAACCGCAAGGAACGCGCCGACGCGATCATCCTGCTCGGCCATCCTGCGGTCATCCTGGCCGACACGACCAACACCATGAACATGGTCGATCCGGGCCAGCTCAAGGGCGCGCTCGACAACGGATCGCTCCGCAAGTTCGACACCCTGGAGGATCTCGCCAAGGCCTACGACATGCCGGTCGGGCCTTTCGTCGAGCAGGTCAAGCGCTGGAACGGCTTCGTCGAGAAGAAGAAGGATCCCGAGCTCGACTGCATGATCTTCAAGGATGCCGCTCCGAATGTGAAGCCGCCGTACTACGCCGCCCGGCTCTGGCCGCGCGTGCACTTCACGATGGGAGGCCTCGCCATCAACAAGGACGCACGGGTCGTCGGCCTCGACCTCAAGCCGATGGCAGGCCTCTATGCGGCCGGCGAAGCCGCCGGCGGCATCCATGGAGCGGTGCGGCTGGGCGGCTGCTCGATGCCCGCATGCGTCATTTTCGGACGCATCGCCGGCCAGAACGCCGGCAAGGAAAAGCCTTGGGGCTGAGCGCCGCGCGATGACCGCCCGCATTCGCTCGCAACCCGGGCCGGCGCGCGTGGCGCTGTCGCTCGCGCTGGCCGCTCTCGTCTTCGCGGTCGCCGCGCCCGCGCAAAATGCGGGACGCGCGAAACTGTCGTCGGCCGCGAAGGCGACCGACTGCAAGGCCTGTCACGCCGGCAAGACTCCGTTGCCGCAACAGCACCCCAACATCGCCGGCAAGTCGCTCGGCGATTGTGCCGCGTGCCACGCGCCCGGCACGGACCGCGCCTTGCGCGGTCGCATGCCGCTGTTTCACGCCCACCTGCTCGCCGGGCTGACATGTGCGTCCTGCCATGCCGATGCAAAAAAGCCGAAGCTGGTGGAGGCCGACCGTTGCATGGGCTGCCATGACCCCGAGAAGGTCGCGGCCAAGACGGCGGCCATGAAGCCGACCAATCCGCACAACTCGCGGCACTATGGCGTCAAGGCCGACTGCAATCTCTGCCATCATCAGCACGAGAAGTCGGAAAACTACTGCGCGCAGTGCCACAACAATTTCGATTTCAAGGTTCCCTGACGCGCCGCCGCGCGGTCCGCGGCGTTGCCCCGGCAGTCGCCGAGGCGGGCCTCACGCCATCGTCAGCACGATCTTGCCGAAATGCGCGTTCGACCGCATCACGGCGAGCGCGTCGGCGGCCTCCTCGAGCGGAAAGCTCTTCTCGATCGGCATCGTGAGCTTGCCGGCCTCGACCGCGGGCCACAGATCGGCGCGCATCAGCCGCACGATCTCGCGCACCTCCTCGGGACTGCGGGTGCGGAACGTCACGCCGATATAGTCGATGCGCTTCATCGCATGCAGGTCGAAGTCGAACTCGCCCTTCATGCCGCCGAGTCGGCCGACATTGACGATGCGCCCGAGGATTTTTGCGGCCGCGAGGTTCTGGTTGGCGACGCTCGCCGACACCTGGTCGACGATCAGGTCGACGCCCTTGCCGCCGGTCGCCTGCTTCACCTGATCGGGCCAGCCCGGATCGCTCGAGTCGAGCGCAAGGTCGCAGCCGAACTCCTTGAGGCGGGCGCGGCGCGCCGGGTTGGTCGACGTGCCCATGACGAGCGCGGCGCCCATCACCTTGCCGATCTGCATCCCTATCAGGCCGACGCCCGAGCTCGCGCCCTGGATCAGCAGCGTCTCGCCGCGCTTGAGCCGGCCCGCGGTGACGACCGCATTGTGCATGGTCTGCAGCGCGACCGGGAAGCAGGCGGCCTGGGCGAACGTCATATTGTTGGCCGGGATGCGGTGCAGCCGCCCCGCATCGGTCACGACATATTCGGCGTAGCCGCCCGCCGCCGATCCCATCACGCGGTCGCCCGGCTTGAAGCCGGTGACGTCGCCGCCGACCGCCTCCACCTCGCCGGCGCATTCGAGGCCGAGCCGGGCGCCGACCCCGCCGACCGCGCCGTGCTGGTGGCCGAGGCTGACCAGAAGGTCGGCGCGGTTGAGGCTCGATGCGTGCACGCGGACCAGCACCTCGTTCGGCCTTGGCTCGGGTTTCGGCAGCTCGCGGATTTCGACGCCGTGCTCGCCGACGACTGCAGCTTTCATGTGGAGAGCTCCGAGGCAGGAAGGATTTGCGGCGAACCGCCATGGGCTGAGGCCGAGTGTACACGATCCCGCGGCGGCGCGGGCAGAGGGTTAACCGGAGGTTTCGCCGAAGCGGACGATTGCAACATTTGATGTGGTTCAAGGCGGATGCGCGCAAACCGGCGCAAGCTCGCGCGCTTTGGGCGGGCGTGTGGACTGCGGACGGTGCGGGCAGGCGAGGGCGGCGTGGACGCCGGCGCGGCCGGGCGTCCTCCGCCTGGGAGACAAGGAAACATGACCCGTCGCTTCGCTCATCTCGCGTGCCTCGCGCTCGCGTTTGCGGTCCCGCTGCTGCCGGGCGGGCTTGCCGCCGAGCCGATCAGGCTCAAGCTCTCGTTCTTCACCTCGGACCGCTCGGTCGCCTACCAGGCGGCGATTAAGCCGTTCGTCGACGCCGTCAATGCGGAAGGCAAGGACGTCGTGCAGATCGACGTCTATCTCAGCGGCGCGCTCGGCCGGGTGCAGAGCGAGCTGCCGCAGCAGGTGCTCGCCGGCGGCGCCGACATCGCCTTCATCGTCCCGGGGCAGAACGCGGAGCGCTTTCGCGACAATCCGGCGATCGAGCTGCCGGGCCTGTTTGCCGACGTGGCCGAGGCGACGCGCGCCTATACGCGGCTGATCGCCGTCGATGCGCTCACGGGCTACCAGGATTTCTTCGTCATCGGCGCGTTTGCGACCGAGCCGGAGACGATCAACACGCGCAAGCCGCTCGCCGCGCTCGCCGACCTCAAGGGGCAGCGGATCCGCACCAACAACCTGCCCGAGGCGATGGCGCTGGCGAAGCTCGGCGCCCTGCCGGCGGTGCTCGCCTTCAACGAGACCAGCCCGGCGATCAGCGTCGGCACGATCGACGGCGCAACCGTGCCGCCGGCCCAGCTGTTCGACGTCGGTATCGGCCGGCTGGTGAGCAACCATTATCTGCTGCCGACCAGCGTCGCGCCGCTCGCCTTGATGATGAACCGCCGCGTGTTCGACGGGCTTCCCGAGGAGGCGCGGCGGATCATCCGCAAGTACAGCGGCGAATGGGCGGCGGCGCGGTTCATCGAGGTCTATCGGCGCGCCAACGCCGAGACCCTGGCGCAGATCAGGGCGGATGCGCGGCGCAACGTGGTCGTGCCGACGCGGGCCGACGCCGAGGCGGCCGGCCGCGTCTTCAAGTCCGTCGCCCGCGATTGGGTCGACGGCGATACGTATCGGCGCGGGTTGCTCCGAACGGTCGAGAAGGAGCTCGCGCAGATCCGCGCCAAGGAGTGAGACGGTCATGCGGTCCACCGCCGACATCACGCTGCGCCGCTGGGCGCTCGCCCTGGTCGCGCTGTTCGGGCTGTTGGTCGGGGGCACCTGGACGACCGTCAAGGTCACGACGAGCTACCTTCTGGAGCAGGACGCCGCCAACGAGGCGCGCGATTGGGCGGAGTTCCTCGCCGCGAACGTCGCCGACCTGGAGCAGATCGCCGACGGCGAGCAGCCGGTTGCCGCCAGCATGCGGTTCTTCGAGATCGCGCGGAAATCGGGTCAGGTCTTCCGCTACGTCATCTTCAACCGCGACGGCTACTCGCAGCTCGTCTCCGATCGCACGACGATCGCGCCGGTCGATCTCTCCGAATTCAGCCCGCAGGCCGCGCAGGCGATCAGGACGGAAAACCCGCTCGTCGCCTTTCGCAAGGCGGAGTCGCCGGACCTGCCGGCCTATTTTGCGGAGGCCTATGTTCCGGTCCGTGTCGGCAACCGCCCGGTCGCGGTGGTCGCCGCCTATGTGGCGCAGACCGACGCGCGCAGCCTGTTCTATCGCGCGTTCGTCGCCGCCGCCGCCGCCCTGTGCGGCTTGACCGCCCTGTCGTTCGGCGTGCCGGCGATCGCCTGGCTGCGGCAGACGCGCGAGAAGCAGCGCGCCGACCGCCGGATCCGCTACCTCGCCCACCACGATTCGCTCACCGGACTGATGAACCGCGCGCATTTCATCGAGCGGCTGGAATGCGCGCTCGAGCAGGGCGCTGCCGACGGCCGCGGCATCGCGCTGCATTTCGTCGATATCGACAGGTTCAAGAGCGTCAACGATACGCTCGGGCACGACGGCGGAGACGCGGTGCTCAAGACGCTGGCCGCGCGCCTGCGCGCGGCGAGCCGGGCGGACGATCTGGTGGCGCGGCTCGGCGGCGACGAGTTCGTCGTGGCGCAGACCGGGGTGCTCGACCAGGAGCAGGCCGAAGCGTTCGCGCGGCGCCTGCGCAGCGTGGTGATCGCTCCGATGCGCTTCCACGAGCACGAGATCGTCGCGACGGTGAGCATCGGCACCGCGGTGTCGCCCATGCACGGAAACGCGTCCGAGCGTCTGCTCAAGAGCGCCGACCTCGCGGTCTATGACGCGAAATCGAGCGGGCGCAACTGCATCCGCACCTTCTCGCCCGAGATGGACGTCGCCATGCAGGCGCGCCTTGCGCTCGAACGGACGATCCGCGAGGCGACGGAGCACGACAAATTCAGCGTGTGCTATCAGCCGATCTTCGAGCTGCGCGACCGGCGTCTCGCGAGCTTCGAGGCGCTGCTGCGCCTGCGCGATGCGTACGGAGCCGACATCCCGCCGGCCGTCTTCATCCCGGTCGCTGAGGAGATGCACCTGATCGGGCGGATCGGCGTCTTTGTGCTGCGCGAGGCATGCCGGGCGGCGGCCGCCTGGCCGGCCCCGATGAAGGTCGCGGTCAACCTCTCGCCGGCGCAGTTCGAGGCGGGCGGCGTCAGCGAGGCGGTGGCGGCGGCGCTGCGCGAGTCCGGGCTCGCGCCGGGGCGGCTCGAGCTCGAGATCACCGAGGCGCTGCTCTTTGCCAACGACCAGCGCAACATGTCCGAGCTTCTCCGGCTCAAGGCGCTGGGCGTCGCCGTCGTGATGGACGATTTCGGCACCGGCTATTCGAGCCTGGGCAATCTGTGGATGTTCCCGTTCGACAAGATCAAGATCGACCGCAGTTTTACCCAAGGCCTCGGCGGCCGCGATCCGAAGGTCGAGACCGTGGTTAAGACCATCATCGCGCTCGGGCGCGAGCTCGGCATGCCGGTGACGGTCGAGGGCGTCGAGACCGCCGACCAGCTGCGTTTCCTCGAATCGGTCGAGGCGCAGCAGGTCCAGGGCTTCCTGTTCGGGCGGCCGATGCCGCCGGCCGACGCCGCACTCGCGATCCTCGACGATCTTCGCCGGCAGGGCGATCGGCCCGACCGGCCCGAGCCGGGCCGGCTGCCGCTCCAGCTGGTGACCTGAAGTCAGCGCAATTCTGTGTCGTCAGCGATGGGCTGCATGCTCCGCCGAGCGGGCTGCCGGCGCCGCTATGGATGACGCCGCACCCGGCGGGCGATAAGGCCGGCGGGAGGATGCGCGGCGGTGCGCGGGAGCGGTGCGCCGGTGCCGACATAAGGCGACAACAGAACCTCGATGCCCCGACGATTGCAGGCGTCAGCCATTCCGGTGATGCCGGCGAAGGTCTTGGTCGTCGCGTCGAAGCCGATGCACAGGAGACGATAGATGAGCCGCTTGGAGGTGGCCGCGTCGAGGTCGAAGTAGCCGCCGTGCACGTCGGGCGGCTGACCGCGAAGGTAGTTGAGCAGCAGAAGGATGTGCCGGAATGGGCTGACGGTTTTCAGCCGATTGCTCGCACCCGTTCCGCGGTCGACCAGGCTCAGGATGCGCCGGCC
>Ga0335081_10018997_pt1 | contig 11113 bp, 11 predicted proteins | sample Lox_Sample_35_FD_206713 | JGI IMG/M metagenome (GOLD analysis project Ga0335081, IMG submission 206713) | Soil microbial communities from Loxahatchee National Wildlife Refuge, Florida, United States - Lox_Sample_3.5 | ecosystem: Environmental > Terrestrial > Soil > Wetlands | place: USA...
GCCAAGCCGCCGCAGCGCGCGAGGGCGCGACGCTAGTGCCTGCGGCGGCGCCCCACCTGCCGCGCCAAACGCTGATCGATGCCCACGGCGGCGGCGGCTTCCGCTTCGCCGGCCTGTCGCACCGCGGCTCGCTCTTGTGCCTGCCGGACGGCATCTGGGCCTGGCCGGTCGTCACGCCCGCTGCGGTGACGGAGGCGGCGCTGGCGCAGGTCTTCGCTCAAGGCGAAAGCCTCGATTTCTTCATCCTGGGCACCGGTGCCGTGCCATGGACCGTACCGGAGGCGTTGCGGCTCCGCTTTCGCGACGCCCAGGTTTCGGTCGACGCCATGACCACGGGGCCGGCGGTGCGGACCTACAACGTCATGCTGATGGAGCGCCGCCGCGTCGGCGCCGGCCTGATCGCGATCGACTGAGGCTGCTAAACTCGAAAGCATGCAGGACGCGTTCGCCTATTGCGCCGCGCTGGTCCGAACGGCCGACCGTGACCGCTTTCTCAGCGCACTGTTCGCGCCGGCCGAACACCGCGCTGCGCTCCATGCGCTTTACGCCTTCAACGTCGAAGTGGCGCGGGTGCGCGACGCGGCGCGCGAGCCGCTGCCGGGCGAAATTCGGCTGCAGTGGTGGAACGACGTTCTCGGCGGTGAGCAGGCCGAAGAGGCCAGCGCCAATCCGGCCGCGGCGGCCCTTCTGGCGACGATCGCGCGCCACGAGCTTCCAGTCGCCAGGCTGAAAGCCTTGGTCGAGGCACGGCGCTTCGATCTTTACGATGAGCCGATGGCGCGGCTTGGCGATCTGGAAACCTATGCCCGGCAGACCTCCTCGACGCTGGTAGCGCTTGCCGCGCAAATCCTTGGCGCAGCGCAGGGGGCGGAGGCGATCGCCGATTCCGCCGGCGTCGCCTACGCCATTGCCGGCCTGCTGCGCGCCTTCCCGCTGCACGCGTCGCGGCGCCAGCTCTATGTCCCGCGCGAAGTGCTCGAGCGTCATGGAGCCGAGCCCCACGACATTTATGCCGGACGACCCTCAGACAACCTGCGCGCGGCGTTTGCAGAGCTTGCAGGCATTGCCCGCGGTCATCTGCACTCAGCGAACGAGGCTATTGCCTTGCTGCCGCCGGCAGCCTTGCCCGCGTTCCTTCCGGTCGCGCTGGTGCGGCCATCGCTCGACCGCCTGGCGGGCCGCGATCCGTTCGCGCCTGCGGAGCTGTCGCCATGGCGGCGGCAATGGCTGATCTGGCGGGCAGCGCGCGATCCGGCGCGCATCGCCGGGTGACCGTCAGAACGCGAAGCGGTCGCGCAGATTGCGGCGCTCCGAAACGATCCGCCCGACGATGGCGCGCTCGGCATCGTTCTTGATCAGCGGCGCGATCAGGTCGAGCTGGTTGAGGGCGACCAGCTCCAAAATCTCGCTGCGCACTTCCCCTTTAGGATTGCGCGGCAGAACGTCGACGACTTGCAGATGCTCGGGGCCTTTGCTGCCCAGAAAGTCGATGAGCTCGCGGTCGGTGGCTTTGCCCTCGACAAAGGCATAGAGGCCGGTGCCGGTGCGGCGATCGGGAAACGGCACCACCGCGACGTCGCTGACCTGCGGATGGGTGCGCAGCCGCGCCGCGATCTCGGGCGCCTCGCGAGTAAAGCGCAAGCCGCGGCCCTCGCGATCGGTGACGTTGAGGCCGCGGGTGATGGCGTAATAGAGCTTCTTGCCAGTCGCCATCCAGGCACGGGTGATGAAACTCTTGCGCGCCAGTACGCGGCGCTCGGCCGACGTCAGCGCCTCGGGCGCATAGCGGCCCTTGTGTTTGAGGAGATGACGCAAATCCTCGTAGCGGGCGATGCGGAACAGAAGGCTGCGGCGCCGGAACCGGGAGGCGAGCTGAAAATCGGTGAGATAGGCACGGCCATTGGCGTAGAGCCAGTTTTGCTCCTTGGCGAGATCGTTATGGCTGACGCCGGCGCGATGGAGCGTTCGTAACGCCGTTTTGGCCGAGCGGAAATAGGCGGCATCGCCATAAGGTTTGGCGATGTGCAGCGGCACGCCGTCGATCCATCCCCGAATGAGCGCGTGGCGGCCGGCAAACAACAGCAGCGGCGCAATGCCGAGCTTTCCGGCAATCGCCAGCGCCCAGCGCTCGCGCCAGAACAGCAAATAGGCCAGGCCGCGGCTCCACCACGGCACCTGATCGAGACGGCGCAGCACGGCCTCGACCTCGCCGTCGGCGGTCTGGAAGCGGCCGCGTTCGATGGTCGAAAACACATCGCGCTTGAGCACGACGCCGTCGCGCCAGCGTCCGCCAAGCTCGTCCGGTGCTTCGTCTGCCGCCATGCTCAAGCGTTTAGCAGAAAGGCGCTCACTCGGCAGCATGCGGTAGCGCGGCGCCGCTCCAGTCGTGGAGGTCGGCAAGGGCGCGGGCGCAAAGCGCCTGCTTCCTTGCGTTCCGCACCGCGCCGCCGAGCGGAGGAAACAGGCCGAAATTGACGTTCATGGGCTGGAAAGAGCGCGGGCCTTTGTCGATGGTCTCGATGTGGCCGCCAGTGATGTGGCCGAGCAAAGCGCCGTGGGCGGTGGTTGGCGGCGGCAGCGCCAGCGTCTCGCTGAGGCGCTCCGCCGTGGCAAAGCGGCCGGCCAGGAGCCCGATCGCCGCCGACTCGACGTAACCCTCGCAGCCGGTGATCTGGCCGGCAAAGCGCAGCCGCGGCTCGGCCTTGAGCCGCAGCGTCGTGTCGAGCAGCTTTGGCGAATTGAGGAAGGTGTTGCGGTGCAAGCCGCCGAGCCGGGCAAACTTGGCGTTGGCGAGGCCGGGAATGGTGCGAAAGATGCGCGCCTGTTCGCCGTGCTTCAGCTTGGTCTGAAATCCCACCATGTTGAACAAGGTGCCGAGCTTGTTGTCCTGCCGCAGCTGAACCACGGCGTAAGGCTTTCGCCCTGGCTGGCGCGGGTCGGTGAGGCCGAACGGCTTCATCGGACCGTGCCGCAAGGTTTCGCGGCCGCGCTCGGCCATCACTTCGATCGGCAGGCAGCCGTCGAAATAGGGCGTGGCTTCCTCGAAATCCCGGAACGCGATCTTGTCGCCGGCAAGGAGCGCATCGACGAACGCGTCGTATTGCGCCCGCGTCAGCGGGCAGTTGATGTAGTCGGCGCCGGTGCCGGCCGGGCCTGACTTGTCGTAGCGCGACTGAAACCAAGCGACGTCGAAATCGATCGAGTCGCGGTGCACGATCGGCGCGATAGCATCGAAGAAGGCGAGCGCGTCTTCGCCGGTCAGCGCGCGCAGCGCATCGGTCAACGCCGGCGACGAGAGCGGCCCGGTAGCGATGATGACGTTGTCCCAGTCGGGCGGCGGCGCGGCGATTTCCTCGCGGCGAATCTCGATCAAGGGCTCGGCTTCGAGCGCCGCCGTGATGGCGGCGGCAAAGTCGTCGCGGTCGACGGCAAGCGCGCCGCCGGCCGGCAACCGGTGTGCATCGGCGGTGTGCATAATGAGCGAGCCGAGCCGACGCATCTCGGCGTGCAGCAGGCCGATGGCGCTTGCCTCGGCGTCATCGGAACGGAACGAATTCGAGCAGACGAGCTCGGCGAATTGACCGGTCTTATGCGCCGCCGTCGCGCGAACCGGCCGCATCTCGTGCAGCACCACCGGCACGCCGCGGCGCGCGACCTGCCAGGCGGCCTCGGAACCGGCGAGGCCGCCGCCGACGATGTGGATTGGTCGGATTGTGCTCGTCATGTCCGCAAAATAGGCGCGCTGCGCTTCCGCCACAATCCGAGCCGGAATTTTGCGGCGGGGGGACGAAGGCGTGCCCAGGCGGTGTTAGTACCGGGGCTGGCGGGGCGGGGAAAGTCCGCATGTTGGAAACCAAGTCCGAAGTCAGAGAAATCGCCGCCACGCGCGGCTTTGACGTGGAAATTTTGTCCGTCGCCACGGCAAATCCGGCGTTTTCCTTAAGTCAAACCGAAGCGGCCAAGCGGGCGCGGAAGATTTTTCCGCATCTCAAAGGTCTGTGGCCGCTTTACGACAATACCGGCATCGAGTGCCGTTACAATTGTCAGCCGATCGAGTGGTATCTCGAACCCCATGGCTGGGAAGAGCGCACCGCCATTTTCCAAAAGCACGCGATCGATCTGTTGACGGATGTGACGTTGAACGCGACCGCTGCCGCTGGCGTCGATCTCGGCGCCATCGATATCCTGGTCACCAATACCATCACCGGGCTCGCGATACCGAGCCTGGACGCCAAGCTGGTGAATCGACTCAAGCTCAAGCCGACCGTGGAGCGGCTGCCGATCTTCGGTCTTGGTTGCGGCGGCGGCGTTGCCGGGCTCGCCCGCGCGACGCGTCTCGCCCAGGCAACCGAAGGTGCCCATGTGCTGTTCCTGACGGTCGACCTGTGCAGCTTGTGCATGCGGGTCAACGATCCGAGCCCGGCAATGTTCGTTTCGACCGCGCTGTTCGGCGACGGCGCCGCCGGCGTGCTGTTGCGCAACTCCATGGACGGCGCGGGCGGTGGCCCGCGCAATCTTGCCGTCGGCGAATGGTGCTGGCCGCAGACCGAGCACATCATGGGCTGGGACATCAAGGACGACGGCTTTGGCGTCGTGCTCAGTCCCGAACTGCCGGCGCTGTTGCGCCGCGCGCTGGCGCCAGCACTCCACGATTTTCTCGACCGCCACGGCTTTCGGCTTTCCGATTTCAACGGCTTTTTGTTTCATCCCGGCGGCCGCAAGCTGATCGAGACCATGCAGGAGGTGCTTGGGCTAAGCCGCGAACAATTCGAGCATTCATGGGAGGTGCTGCGCCGCTACGGCAACATGTCGTCGGCGACCGCCTTGTTCGTGCTGGAGCGCGCGATGAAAGCCGGCGCGCGCGGTCCGCATCTGCTGGCTGCGTTCGGCCCGGGCTTCTCCGCCTATTTTATCGCAGTCGATCTGTGATGCTCTTTAGCGGCGGCGCAATCCTGCTTGGCTTTGTCACCGCCCAGCGGCTTATCGAGTTGTGGTGGGCCAGGCAAAACGAGGCGCGACTGTTGGCGACCGGCGGCATCGAACATGGCGCGTCGCACTTTCCGCTGATGGTGCTGGTTCATACCGCTTGGCTGATCGGACTTTGGTTCATCGCCGCGCACCGGCCGGTCGAGCCGTTGTTCCTCGCGCTGTTCCTGCTGCTCCAGATCGCCCGCCTGTGGGTACTATTGACGCTCGGCCGGCGCTGGACCATCCGCATCGTCACCGTGCCCGGCGAGCGTTTGATGGCGCGCGGGCCGTACCGGCTGCTGCGGCATCCCAACTACGCCGTGGTCTGCGGCGAAGTTGCCGTCGTGCCGCTGGCGCTGGGCCTGCCGATCTACGCGCTCGTGTTCTCGATCCTCAATGCCGCGGTGCTGGCGGTCCGCATTCCCGCCGAGAACGCCGCGTTGCGCACCGCAGGTTAGTCCGCGCAAGGCCGCGGTTGGCGGGCCGGCGGGCCTCTGGTATAGGCCACGCCAGCCGTTGCATAATTTGCGCGGCTTTGAGGCTCACATGGCAGTCGATGCAGATACGGTCCGCCGCGTTGCCCACTTGGCGCGAATCGCGGTCGCCGAGAATGAGGTGGCTGGCTTGCAGGGCGAGCTCAACGCCATCCTGGCCTTCGTCGAACGGCTCGCCGAGGTCGATGTCGGCGGCATCGAGCCGATGACCTCGGTGACGCCCATGGCGATGAAGATGCGCGAGGACAAGGTGACCGATGGCGGCATTGCCGACGCCGTCATCAAGAACGCGCCGGCCCATGAAAATCACTTTTTCCTCGTGCCGAAGGTGGTGGAATAACCATGTGCCTCGCCTGCGAACAAGACGCCATCTGGCTCGCCTATCTCGAGAGCAAGGGCTTGCTGAACCCCGACGATCCGGAAGCGGTCGAGAAGCTGTTTGCCGGGTTCCCGGTGCAGCCGCTGCCCGTGCAGGCCGATTGGGACCAGCCGACGCCGGAGGCGCCCGATACGGCCGCAAAGCCCGCGGTGAAAAATCCATTTTCGTGTGACGATCCGACCAACGGATGACTGAGCTTACCGCGCTGACGTTGGCGCAGGCGCGTGACGGCCTGCGCGACAAAAAATTTTCCGCAACCGAACTTGCCGAGGCGCATCTTGACGCAATGGCGCGCGCCCGCGCGCTCAATGCTTTCGTCAAGGAAACGCCGGAGCGGGCCCGCACGATGGCGGCCGCCTCGGACGCGCGGCTGGCAAAAGGCGGGGGCGGCCCGCTCGAAGGGCTGCCACTCGGCATCAAGGATTTGTTCTGCACCAGCGACGTGCGCACCACGGCGTGCTCGCACATTCTGGAAAGCTTCGTGCCGCCCTACGAATCGACCGTCACCTCCAACCTGTGGCGCGACGGCGCGGTGCTGCTCGGCAAGCTCAATTGCGACGAGTTCGCCATGGGCTCATCGAACGAGACTTCGTATTTCGGCCCGGTGGTGTCGCCGTGGCGCCGGCGCGGCGCGGACGTAAAGCTCGTGCCCGGCGGCTCCTCGGGCGGCTCGGCGGCCGCGGTGGCGGCGAAGCTTTGCGTCGGCGCCACCGGCACCGATACCGGCGGCTCAATCCGCCAGCCGGCGGCGTTCTGCGGCATCGTCGGATTGAAGCCGACCTATGGCCGCTGCTCGCGCTGGGGCATCGTGGCGTTCGCGTCCTCGCTCGATCAGGCCGGGCCGTTCGCCCGCACCGTGCGCGATTGCGCGATCCTGCTGCGCTCGATGGCCGGAGCGGACCCGAAGGATACGACCTGTGTCGACCGGCCGGTGCCCGACTACGAGACGGCGGTCGGTTCATCGGTGAAGGGCAAGCGTATCGGCATTCCCAAGGAATACCGGGTGCCGGGCATGGCGGCGGAAATCGAGGCGCTCTGGCAGCAGGGCGTGCAGTGGCTGAAGGATGCCGGCGCCGAGACCGTCGACATATCGCTGCCGCATACCAAATACGCGCTGCCGGCCTATTACATCGTCGCGCCGGCGGAAGCCTCGTCCAACCTCGCCCGCTACGACGGCGTGCGCTACGGGCTGCGCGAAGGCGGCCGCGACGTCATCGACATGTACGAACGCACGCGCCGCGCGGGCTTCGGCAAGGAAGTGCGCCGCCGCATCATGATCGGCACCTATGTGCTGTCCGCGGGCTACTACGATGCCTATTACCTGCAAGCGCAGAAGGTGCGCACGCTGATCAAGCGCGATTTCGAGACATGCTTCTCCGACGGCATCGACGCCGTGCTGACGCCGACCGCGCCATCGGCCGCCTTCGGCATTGGCGAAAAGGGCCGCGCCAACCCGATCGAGATGTATCTCAACGACGTGTTCACGGTGACGGTGAACATGGCCGGTCTGCCCGGCATTTCGGTGCCGAGCGGCCTCGACGCCCAGGGCCTGCCGCTCGGCTTGCAGTTGATCGGCCGTCCCTTCGAGGAGGAGACGCTATTTTCCCTCGGCGCGGTCATCGAGAAAGCGGCCGGAAGTTTCACGGCCGAGCCGTGGTGGCGCTAAGCCAATGACGCCCGCGGCATTCAAGCGCAGCCTGTCGGAAAAGAAGCCGCCATCCAGTCTGCCACCGGCGCTGATCGCGCTGTGGTGGGCCGGCCGCAATGCCTGGGACAAGGCCCATGACATCGTCATGAACGAGGACGGCGCGGACTGCGCCTGGGTTCATGCCTATCTGCACCGGCTCGAAGGCGACCGCGACAATGCGCGTTACTGGTATCGGCAGGCGCGCCGCGAGGCGGCAACGGGCGATCTTGCCGCGGAGTGGGCGGCAATCGTCGCCGCGCTCTTGAAGGCGAAACGGTCTTAGGCCCGTTGCGCCAGCGGCAACGTTTCGCTGCGCTGGCGCGGCAGTGCGTCGGGATGTTCGCGTGACAGGAACACGATCAGCTTTTCCCGCAGCTCGGCGCAAAGATCGGAGGCGTTCGCTTGCGGAGCCGGCGGTCACCAGAATGCGCACCTCGATCCCCTGGAAGCTGGTATTGGTGACCTGGACGTTTGCGACCCTGCCGCGCGCCACTTGCGACTGCGCCACGAGCTCCGCGGCCTTGTCGCGAATGTGGTCGAGCGGCGCCGCATAGTCGAGATGGAGCATCACGCTGCCGATGATGTCCGCTGCGTGCCGCGTCCAGTTGTAGAACGGCTTCTCGATGAAATAGCTGAGCGGCACGATCAGCCGGCGCAAATCCCACAGCCGGATCACCACATAGGTCGAGGTGATCTCCTCGATCCAGCCGTACTCGCTCTCTACGGTGACGGCGTCCTCGATGCGGATCGGCTGCGTCATCGCAAGCTGAATGCCGGCAAACAGATTGCTTAGTACGGGCCGTGCCGCGAAGCCGGCAATAATGCCGGCGACGCCCGCGGAGGCAAACAGGCTGACGCCGTATTGGCGCACTGCGTCGAACGTCATCAGCGCGAAGCCGAGGGTGAGCAGGACGATTACGGTGTCGAGCACGCGCAGCAGCACGCGGACCTGGGTGACGTGCTTGCGCGCCAACAGATTGTCCTCGGCGTCGAGGCGGAACCGTCGCAGGTAGAGTGCGGCGCCGATTTCGAGCGCGGTACTGGCGACCCAGCCGATCAGGCCGATGGTCGCCAGCAGCAGGCCCTCCGCCAGCAACGCCTTCGTTTCATGATCGAGCGGGGTCGTCGGCAGCGCGATGGCGAGCGCCAGCAGCAACAGGCCGAGCCGCGTCGGATTCCTGGTGGCGCCGAGAATGGAGACGAGATAGGGCCGCCGGCCGCGCAAGAGCCGCCCTGCCGCCGCAAGCACCGCCGCATGGACCAGCCAAGCGACGATGACCGCGATAACCAGAAGGATCGCGGAAACCACCCAAGGAGGCGCGAACGACAGCGCGTTCCTGAGCACGCGGAACTGCGGCCGGATAATTTCCGTGAGGTCATGCCACACGGCGCGAAATATACCGTGAAACGCAGAGAAATTGGCGGGGTTCGGCGGCTTCCACCCTGGACACTGGGACCGCGGGATGGCATCAAGCGGCGACCTCAAACCTATCGCCTTGTCGGACACCGATCTGCGATGAAGAGCTTCCTGCTGCGCTTTTTCACTTGGTGGAACAGCCAAACCTTCGGCACCCAATTGTGGACGAAGCTCTACGGCGAATTCGTCGGCGACGACGAGTTCGGCAACCGTTACTACCGGACCAAGGGCGGCAAAATCGATCCGGCGCTCGGCCTCGAGCGGCGCTGGGTGATCTATAGCGGCGTTGCCGAGGCATCCAGCGTGCCGCCGAGCTGGCATGGCTGGCTGCATCACATCGTCGATGTTCCGCCAACACAGGACAAGACTGCGCCACACAGTTGGGAAAAACCGCACCGGCCGAACCTGACCGGCACCCCGGCCGCCTATCGCCCGAGCGGCTCGACCTTGGCGCAAGGCCGCCGGCCCAAAGCAACAGGGGATTACAAAGCCTGGTCGCCAGGAAATCGGTAGTCAGGCATCAGGAATCAGCGATCAGGGGCCTGATCCCTGACAACCGAACCCCGATCCCTGGTTTTGCCGCATTCGAAATGTTAACCGGGCGGACGATTGGCGCGCTTAAGCCCGAGCGCACAGCAAAAGCTCGAGGTTTTTAGCCGAAGGTTTCATGGCCCGCATCGCCGCTATCTTGCTGGTAATCGGCGGCAGCCTTGCCGCGGGGCCGGCGCTAGCGCAGTTCAATATCTTCGGTAATGCGCCGCCGCGGCCGCCCGTCGACGTTCCGGGTGGGGGTGGGGGTGGCACAGTTCCGGCACAGCCGCCACCACCGTTCCCGGCCCAAAACGCGCCGCCGCCGACAGCGGGCCCGCCGCCGTCCGACATCCAGACGCAGCCGCTCGCGCCACCGCCGGGGGCGGTGGCGGCGCCGCCGTCCGCCCAGCGTGCCCGTGTAACGCCGCCAAATGCGCCCGGCGCGACGCCGGCACCGGCACCGGCCAATCCGCCGCCACCGCAACCGGCGGACACTGCGCCGCAATCCGACGACACCGTCGTCACCGAGACGCCGACACAGCATATTCCCAACGGCCGGGCGGTGTTCGCCGGTCTCGACAAGATCACCGGCCGCATCATTTCGTTCGATGCCGGGATCAACGAAACCGTGCAGTTCGGTGCGCTGCAGGTCACGGCGCGAGCATGCTACACGCGGCCGCCGACGGAAGCGACCAATACCGATGCCTTTGTCGAGGTCGACGAGGTCACGCTGAAGGGCGAGATCAAGCGCATCTTCACCGGCTGGATGTTTGCATCAAGCCCGGGCCTGCACGCCGTCGAGCACCCGATCTACGACGTCTGGCTGACCAATTGCGCCTCGCCGGAAGGCCCCCTGGCGGCGCAAGCAGCCGCACCGCCTCCCGCGGCCGCGCCCGCACCGCCGACGCAACGGGCGCGCCAAGCCGGACCGCCCCCGCGGCGGCCGGCCGCACCGGCTGCGCGCGCCGCCCCCGCCGCTCCGCCGCTGACCAACGACTGAGCCGATTATCCGCTCGCGAGTTGCGCCAGCACGCTCGTGCCGGCCACCGGCCGGTCGAGCGCGAGCGCGCCGAAATTGCCTTCGCCGACCAGCGCGGCATCGAGCAATTTGTGGTAGGCCGGCCGCGCCACTTCGACGGCGCCGAACCGGCGCAAATGGTCGGTGACGAATTGGGTGTCAAGCAGGCGATAGCCGCCCGCCCGCAACCGCGCGACCAAATGCACCAGCGCGACTTTGGACGCATCGCGGGCGCGGTGGAACATGCTCTCGCCGAAGAACGCGCGCCCGAGACTGACGCCATAGAGCCCGCCGACCAGCGTTTCGCCGTCATAAACCTCGACCGTGTGGCAATCGCCGCGCTCGTAAAGTTTGCGATAGAGCGTGTGAATGCGGGTGTTGATCCAGGTCCGGGCCCGTCCCGGCGACGGCTCGGCGCAGCCGTCGATGATGGCGTCGAAATCGCGATCGACCACGACGGTGAAGCGGTCCGACCGCACGGTGCGCGCCAAGCGGTCCGGCACGTGGAACCGGTCGAGCGGAATGATGCCGCGCCGTTCCGGCTCGATCCAGTACAGCGCCGGATCGTCGGCGCTCTCCGCCATGGGAAAGATGCCGCAGGCATAGGCCTTGAGCAGCA
>Ga0335081_10018998_pt1 | contig 11113 bp, 12 predicted proteins | sample Lox_Sample_35_FD_206713 | JGI IMG/M metagenome (GOLD analysis project Ga0335081, IMG submission 206713) | Soil microbial communities from Loxahatchee National Wildlife Refuge, Florida, United States - Lox_Sample_3.5 | ecosystem: Environmental > Terrestrial > Soil > Wetlands | place: USA...
CTCGCGATGTCCGGGATCCGGCTGGTGATCGACGAGTTCCGCACGGACGTCACGAAGACGCTCAAGAGCGGGGAACGCGGCCGGCTGCGGATCGACTACGGCGACCCGCACAAGCCCGGTGAGGCAGACAAGTGGATGTGGAAGTTCATCGATGGCGCGAAGTCCGCCGGCGAGCTCTACGGCCGCGCGCCGTGGTGATCGCCGCCGAGCAGTACGCCTCGCGGCTGGTCGTCCCGACCAGCCAGCGCACCCACCCAACCCAGTGGGCATCGCACAAGAACCTCGCGGCCAAGGCGCTGCGAAAGTTGGCCGGACCGCACCTGCCAGCATCGCTCAAGCAACTCGAGCAGGCAATCGCCCGCGCCCATCGCGAGCACGACACCGCTGTGCAACAGCACGCCGCCGATCGCGCAGCGGAGCAGCGCTCCGAACAGACAGGAACGGCCGGCGAGGAACACGTCGACGTCGGCGAGGAACCCGTCAATGATGGTGAGGACGACGCCGTCGACGACGGACTCGAGCTCGCCCTAGACGATTAGCAACCAGGCTGCGGCCGTCCGAGCGCACCGTGCCCGGGCGGCCGCAGCAGACCTTCCACGGCGTTGCCGGTCGCGGGCGCTTGCCGAGGTCCGCAGTTCCACGAGCCCGGATCTCGCCGAGGGAGCGGGCCTACCCCTTCCCATTGTCGCGCGCACGCGCGCGTGAGGGTCGCGATCGGCTCCGCACCCGGCGGAGCCCGCACCGAGAGGAGTCCGGCCGTGCCCGGAACGAGAAAGCACCAGTTGACCGACGAGGAGCGCGCTGAGCGCCGCCGCGCCGACCGCGAATACACCCGCCAAGCCGTCGAGCAGCTCCGAAGCTCCGAAGGCTGGCAGCGCTGGCTCCGAACCCGGCGTCACTTCCACGCGTACAGCTTCGGCAACCAGCTGCTGATCGCGATGGCCCGGCCGACCGCGACCAGAGTCGCCGGGTTCCGCGCCTGGCTCAAGCTCGGATACTTCGTGCAGCGCGGCGAGCGCGCGATCAAGGTGTGGGCGCCCTGCCCGCCCAGCCGCAAGCAGCTCGAGCGCTGGCGGCAAGACGGCGGCGATCCGGACCAGCGCCCGCGGACCTACTTCCGCCTGGCGCCGGTTTTCGCCCAGGACCAGGTCGCGCCGCTCCCGCCGCCGGCGGAGCCGGCGCCGCTTGAGCTTCCGATCCACGACGTCGCCGGCGACGAGCTCGCGCCGATCATCCCCAAGCTCGACGCGCTCGCACACGAGCTTGGCTGCCCCGTCGAGGAGGAGCCGATGAGCGGCGGCTGCCACGGCTACTACGAGATCGTCAGCGGCCGAATCGCGATCGACGCGAGCCTGTCGGCCAACGGCAAGGTCAAGACCCGCTGCCACGAGCTCGCGCACGCGCTGATCCGCCGCGAGCCCCAAGACGGTGACGCGGAGCTAGAGCGGGCGAGCGAGGAGCTCGTGGTCGAATCGGTCGCGTTCACCTGCGTCGGCGCGCTGGGGATCAAGACCGACGGCTACTCGATGCCCTACCTGGCGTCATGGGCCGAGCAATCCGACCTCTCGGTGCTCGAGCACACCGCCGCGCTAATCGACCGGCTGGCCTCCCGGATCGAGGATGCCGTGCTCGAGCCACCCCCCGGGCAGTCCAAAGACAACGCATCAAAGGTGCTGTAGGACCGACCCGTCCTCAGGGCGGGGGAGCGGGCCAGCCCCCGGAACGCCTGCCACGCCCCGCGCCTGCCGTCAAGCCGATGAGAGCCCCACCGGCCTGCGGCCGGCGGTACGACGAGAGTCCGGACCATCGGCTTGACCGCCCGCACCGCGCGAGGGCTGGCTGGGGCATGCCCACCAACCCCACCACGAGGAGGCCTCGATGACCAGCACCCCCAAGTGGGTCGATCGGCCCACCCGCCGGCAGCTCGCGTACCTGCGATCGCTCGCCACCCGGACCGGCCAGACATTCGCCTACCCGCACACCCGCGGCCAAGCCAGCCGCGAGATCCAACGACTCAAGCAGACGCAAGCGAGCACGCGCACCCAGCGGTCGATCGAGCGCAAGAGCAACGGGAGCATCAACAAGACGTTGGTCACGCTCACGCAGATCCTCGATAGTGCGGTCGAGCGGGGCCTTCTGGACTCGAACCCGGCCCGCGGCAAGCGGCGCCGGCTGAAAACCCTCAAGCCGGTTCGCCGGCAGCTCGAAGCAGACGACCTGAAGGAGCTGCTCGCCGTCGCCGGCGAGATGGACCGGACCCTCTACCGGGGTCACCGGATTGGTCGGCGGCCGATGATCGCGGCGATGGCGAAGTCCGGGCTGCGCGTCACGGCGATGTGCAAGCTGCGGTGGCGCGACGTCGATGTGCACCACGAGCGGCTGGTGATCGACGAGGCGAAGACCGACGCGGGCAACCGCCAGGTCGACCTGAGTCTCGACGTCATGGAGGAGCTGATGGCGTGGCGCGCCGAGCGCCAACCGGCCTCACCCGACGAGTACGTGTTCCCGACCGCGAGCGGCCGACCGCGTGACAAGGACAACGTCTCCCGTCGCGTGCTCGGGCCGACCGTAAGGCGTGCGAACAAGCTCCGGGCAGAGCGGCACCTCCCGCCGCTGCCCAAGGTGACGGCGCACGCTCTGCGGCGCACGTACATCAGCCTCATGATCGAGGCCGGCGCTCCGCTGCCCTACGTCATGAGCCAGGTCGGGCACGCTGACTCGCGCACGACGCTCGAGATCTACGCCCAGGTGCAGAAGCGGCTCCGCCGCAAGCAGGTGCACCGAGCGTTCGACGACCTGCTCGCGAGCGCATGCAGCGCCGAAGCGATCGAGGTTCCGACCGACGTCAGCGACAAGATGTCGCAGTTGACTGACGATCGGGCCATCGGCGACGCCGCAACCGGCTCGTCGGGAGGCTCGGCTGGTCCGCGTGGTCCACGCTCTGGTCCACGTGAGTAATTAACACCCACCCGAGGATGACCCACAGCCAACTCAGCCACAAGAAAAGGCCCGCAAATGAGGACCTTTTCGGGATGGAGCCAACGGGATTCGAACCCGTGACCTCCTGCGTGCAAAGCAGGCGCTCTCCCAACTGAGCTATGGCCCCGATTCCGGAGCGAGTCTACGGACTCAGCCGTCGAAGTCGAAATCCCGCGGTGGCCGCTGCTCGAACCACAGGCGGTCGTGGTCGGGCGCGTCCTGCAGGAACTCTGGAGTGCTCTCGAGGACGTCGTCGGATCCGTCTTCCTCCTCAAGCTCGTATTCCTCGGTCTCCTGCTCCAGGTGAGAAGGAACGGCCGGCGGCGGAGGATCCGCCGGATGCGGCGCGGGGCTCGGCTCGGCTTCGGGAGCAGGGGCAATGTCGGCAGGATGTGGCGGAGGGGGTGGTTCAGCCTGGGCATCGAACGGCTCCGCCGACGGAGGCTCGGGGGGCTCGTAGTGTTCCGTGGGTTCGTACGGAGGCAGTTCGTGGTCCTCGAGCGCTGGTTCGAGCTCATGATCGACGTCCTCCTGGAACGGCTCCCACTCCTCCTCCGGGGCGACCGGAACCGGCCCTTCCTGGTCGAGGGGCGCATCTGCCGGCGTCAAGTCGTCAGCGGCGGTCTCTGGGCCGCGCCGGACTGGTCCTAGCGCCTCGTGTTCAGCGCGTTCGATCTCCGTGGGGTCCGCTCCGCGGCGGCGTTTGAGATCGAGGTGCTCGCGGATCGCGTCGTCGAGTAAACCCATCTGCTTAAGCCTACCCGGCCCCGGACGCGTCCGCCGCTCGAGCGCGAGCGCTGATCGTCCGGTTCTTCCCGCTGCGCTTCGCCTCGTAGAGTGCCCCGTCGGCATCGGCGATCAGCGCATCCTTGTCGCCGTCGGTCGATGCGGCGACGCCCAGGCTGGCCGTGATCCGCAACACGCCTTGCCCGTCGGTTCTGGCTACGCGCAGTTCATCGACGGCGGTCCGGATACGTTCGGCGATCGCGTGGGCGCCCTCGAGATCGGTGTGAGGCAGGATCAGGGACAACTCTTCGCCACCGTAGCGCGCGGGGGAGTCGGCGTCGCGGGAATTGTCTTGCATCACGCGCACCACATGCCGGAGGACCGCATCGCCCTGTTGATGTCCATAGGTGTCGTTGACGGCCTTAAAGTCGTCGATGTCGAGCATGATCAGACCGATCGGGTGGTGGTAGCGACGCACCTGCTCGATCTCGGCATTGAGCAGCTCCTGGAAGCGGCCATGATTCGACAGGCCGGTGAGCTCGTCCGTGACCGCCTGGCGACGCACCTGATAGTGGAGCTCGATGTTCTCGAGGGCAAGCGCCGCCTCCGTTCCGAGTGACCGGAGCACCTCGAGGTCATCGCCGTTGAACGGTCGTCCGCGTCGCGCGACCGTGATCACGCCGTGCGCACGCTCGTGAGACTCGAGTGGCCCCAGCGCGACCGCGGCCACGCTCACTGCGGCTGTGGTGCGCCTCCGCTACTCCGCGGTTCTTCAGCGCGGTCCGCTCCGCTTCCCGGACAACATCCTCGAGGCCGGACAGCGAGCCTTCGCGGCAGGTCTCCGCGAGCGGCTCCTGGTCGCTCGTACGGACACTCAGCCGTCCCCCGCTCGCCTGCACCGCATCGACCGCAGTCTTCAGCGCGAGCTCGAGCAGTGCGAGACGATCGAGACTCGAGGCGAATGTGTGGCCGATGCGACGGATCGCCTCTCGCAGTCGCACTCGTTCTTGAGACAGCTCGTCGAGTCGGTGGGACAGCTCGGCGGACATGCTGTTGAACTCAACCGCGAGGGCTGCGAACTCGTCGTGGCCCTCGACTGTGATGGGAGAGGAAAAGTCGCCGCTTCCGAGCCGACGCGCGGCCTCGAGAAAGCCGCTCAGCCGCCCCTGGAGGGCACGCGAAGCAAGTATTGAGAAACCGAACGCAAGCACGAGGAACGCGACGATCAACACCGCCGCGACCGTTCGGCTGCCGCCAAGCGATGCCGACGTGACGGACAGGGCCGAGAGCACCGTGACTCTTACCGGCGCGTCGCCGAAGCCGGCGAACGTCTGGCCGACGGCGCGGTATTCATTGCCATGGACGGTGACGTTCCCGTTCGCCGGCAGCGAGGGATCGCTCGGCAGCGACGCGGTCGACGCGAGCGTTCTGTTTCCCTGGCGCACCACGACTGCGACACCGGGCGAACTCAGTTCGCGCGTGAACTGGGAAGCGGTCAGCTCAGACACCTTCACGGTCATCGTGCGCCCGCTCGTGGCGTGTCTCAGGACTGCCGATCCCGGCGCGATCGCGGTGCGGTCACCGACGACTGCGAGCGTCATCGACCTCTTGCTGAGTGTCGCGCGGGCCAATCCCGCATGCGTTGCCAGTGCGGCGAACCGCACCGATATGGCGTTGCCACCGAGTGAACCGATGTCATGGGCGAGCGCCTCGGCATCGGCACGACCTGCCGCTGCTTCGCTCTGGTAGACGCTAGCCGCCGCCGAGGCCAGGGCAGCAGCGCGCGCGTCCGCCTTGCCCTGCTCGCTGTCGTCAATCAGACGGAACATGAGGACCCCGATCGCCACCATCGGGACGACGACAATCACGACGAAGAAAATGGTGAGGCGCGCGCGAAAGCTCATCGGGATGCCCGTCCGCCGCTGAGGCTACCCGTGATTCGGGTCGATTTCGCCGGCTCCTCCAAGCTCCGAAAGCCCTGCGCCGGCGAGAGCGCCCCCATCGTTCGGGGCTACACTGTCCCGCAACCGCGCGGCATTTGCCGCCGCCCGGGGCTATAGCTCAGTTGGGAGAGCGCCTGGATCGCACCCAGGAGGTCGCCGGTTCGAGTCCGGCTAGCTCCATCTCCAAAAGGTCCTGCGAGGCGGGACCTTTTTGTTCGGTCGGAAACAGGGAACCAGCGCGGCGGACGCCGACGCGGGTACCGAACGGGTACGTGGGAAATCGCCGATGGATCCGTTGCGGGCCAACCGATCCTCAGCGTCTTCGAGCTTGAGCCACGACGCCACGGGTGTCAGTCGTTTGAGCCGAACGGAGACCTATACGAATCGCGCGCCGCGTCAACCGGCGGCTCGCGTGGTGCTTACGCCCGAGCTTTTTGCTCGGCCAAGACCTGTGTTCGCGGCTAGGCTGATTGAGCTTCGAGGCAAACCAATACCTCCGCGACGACCGCCGGGCCACGTCAATAGATAAGCAGAGCCTTCATCCCGGACAGGACTACGCCTACCGAGCGAAACCACGCGCGTGGGAAAAGGCGGAGGACCGGCCAGTGCGCGCGACGTTGATTGAGAGCTTGCCCGGCGGTAGACATCGCCTGCGATTGGGGAGCGGCGATGAGATCGAGGCGCGCTCGTCGCAGCTCGTGACTCGATGGAACCAGGATGAAATCGATGGGCTCCTGCGCCGGGAGGATCGGAGCCGAGCTTTCCTCGCGGAGACGTCGCGAGACGAGGTTTGGCCGAGGCGGTGACGCTAGTGCTGACAACATTCAGCAAAGACGCACACGCGTACTCCGATCGTGCCTGGATTCCCGCCGCCGATTCCGAGCCAATTCGCGAGATCGCCGAGATTCAGGACGCGCTGCAGGACCTGAGTCCAGTCTCTTATCGAGACGAAGACGAGGACGCCGTGTGGCTCCCGCTTCCTGTAGCGGGCCAGCTTGCCAGGCGCATTGCTGAACGCAACCCGGATGCGGTCGTCGCGGCGGTTGAGGCGAGCCTAAAGGACCTTATGTCGCGGGGCTATCTAGCCATCGCCCCCAAGTACAAGCCCGGCTGGGACATGGCCGTCCGATGGGCAGGTCGGACGCCGGTGACTCTGCCCGAGCCCGAGGCAAGCCCCGTGGACGCCTACAAACGGCTATGGGAGAGGCTTCGCGGCATGGGAGTAGCCACAACCAGACGCGAGCAGCACGCGTGGAGGGTGCAAGAGGAGATGCTCTTGGAACTTGGACCGCTACTCGGCGGCGCCACCCGCTACTCGGGGCGCCTGACGCTGCGAGCCGTCTCAGATGGTTACGTCCGGGTGGCTCTCGAGACCGGCTACCGCTCGCCAGCGATGACTCCGGAAGAGATCCGGAGCCTGGCGCTATCGCTCAGCCGCCCCCAGCAGGCCGTGTTGGGGGAGCTACGAGACGTCGGGCCCACCGGCGCCCCGTCCGGAGCACTTGCAGCCCACCGGCGCACTGTTGAGAGCTTGGTCAGCTGGGGGTTGGCCGAGCGGATTGACGTCGAGGCCGACGACGAGCCGACGAGAGACCAGCTCAGGTTGACGGATGCCGGCTGGCGGGTGCCTCAGCACCTCGGTCCACGATCGGCATAGTGATGTCGTTCAGCCGGGTCTTAGTCGCTCGCGGCACACCGTGACGCCCGCACGAGATCCGCACTAAAGACGTCTGCGTCCATCACGATCCGCGCCCGCGACGGGGTCGTGGTCACAGGTCGACGGCGGCGAGATACGCGGCGCCCTCTTCCTCGGTGAGGTCCTCGATCACCATCTCATCGCGCGGAGGCAGCGGACGGGCGCGGCGCAGCAACTCGTCGACCGGCAGCTCGAGATGCTCATCACGCTTGTCCGGGGCTCGTGTCGACAGGCTTTCAATATAGACCGCGCGTCGGCAAATCGGACATCGAGACGCCAGGCTGCTTGCTGATCGCCCACGCAGTTCTGCTCGTCACGAATCCGAGTCCCGCCTAGCCGCCGATCCGCGGGCCTCGACAGCGAGCCGCGCGTTGGCGATCGCCACTTCGGCCTCGATCCGGGGCGTGTCCTCAAGTTCGTCAATGACGTGCCCGTAGCGGGTCAACGTCAAGCGTGTGTCGTGACCGAGCTGACGCGCGACGTAGATGACACTCCGTCCCTCGTGGAGCAGCAGCGATGCGAAGCTGTGGCGCAAGTCGTACGGACGGGCATGGACCAGACCGGCGGCCTGCACGCCCCGATTGAATGCCCGCCGACGCCATGACTGGTACGCGGCCTGCGTCCAGACCTGGCCTTCCTTGCCGGGGAACACGAGCTCGGAATCACCCGGCCGGCCAGCGGCCACGTGCCACAACCGCAAATCGCAGCGAGCGACGCGAGCAGTCGGACCGTGCGGTGCTGGCGGGTCTTCGTGTCCGATTCCTCGCCGAGCGAAATCGCCCGCTGGATAAGCAGGGTCTGCTCGCGAACATCTCCCCACCGAAGACCAAGCGCTTCACCAGGACGAAGACTCGCATAGGCGAGGACGGAGATGAGCGTCGCGTCGCGCGCGTCCAGCCCTACGCGCATCGCCTCGATCGTGCCGGGCGAAAGTGGCTGCACCTCCTCCCGCCGAGGTGCCCTGGCCTTCTTTACGCGGCGGGCAGGATTCGCCGAGACGTGCCCACCCACGCATGCGTGCTCCAAGATCGACCCGAGGAGATCCATCGCATGCCGAACCGCAACGGGACCAGCCCCCGACCCCAACCGGTCGGCCTGCCACATCCCGATCACCTCCGGCGTGATCTCACGCAGCGGCGATCGAGCCGAGGTACGGACGCAGGTGATAGTCGTAGAGGCTGGCGTGGTGAAGCCGGGTCTTCGCTGCAAGTGTGGCCGCATGAGAAGCAGCCCACGTGCCGGTGACATACTCGCCGAGAGTCTCAGCCCCGGCATCAAGCGCTGCGAGGCTCCCGGCCCGGCGCTGCCGTCGGACCTCCGCGTCGAAGTCCCGGGCGTCGCGCCGCGTGCTGAACGTCCGCGCTCGGTTCCTGCCGTGCTGCCGCCAGCGCGCACGCCAGACGACCTCGCCACCAGCTCGTTTCACCTTCTCGACACTCATCGCGAGCCACCCCACAGCCCGGGGCGCGCCGCGTGGCTTTCTCCGCAGAGAACTGAACGCAGCGAGGGACCTGCCGCCTTCGGAGCGGGTGCGAGCGAAGCAGGACGCCGGCGAGCCGTCGCACGGTGCGCGTCCGGCGCAGCCGCCCACGCGCTCACAGCCTCAGCCGAGATGATCCAACGAGACCCGCGCTTAACGGCCCGTAACTCGTGCCGCGCTATCGCGCATCGGACCGCCTTGGCCGACCGACATGCCAAGTTCCGCAGCGAGCGACGCCACCGTGTAGGCGGAATGTGTGCTCGGGCCCGGTCCCGTAGCCCCTCCTGGAGATGAGGAAGCAGGCGCCGAGCGAAGCCGGCCAAGTCTTGATCGCTCAGTCCTTCGAGCACCAGGGACGCTAACGTCTGCGCCGCGGTGGCAACAGCGAGGGGCCGCTCGGCCGAGTCGCTGGCCACCGCTAGGCCCGCGCCTGTCGCGTGGGAAGAAGTCGACGATATGGGAGACGCGGCTATCACCGGAGCCAGCGCCGCCGTGGAGTAAGCTTGCATTGTCGAGACCTCCTCAACAGGTCTTGGCCAGACCCCGGGGTGTTGGTAGCACCGCCGGGGTCACCTTTGAATCACCGTCGGTGCGAAGAGTACACCACGAGTCGGACGGTATGTGCCACTGTCATACTGCTAGCTCAGTGTCATTTCTCCGCGTGCCGCGTGCCCCTACCCATGGGCATGTGTCATGACATAGCTCGCCAATCGGCTGCGTCAACCGAGCAGATAATGAATTGTCATGGTCATGGATAGTTCCCTAGACACTTCTTACCAGCATCGGCCTGGTTGCTGGTTCGTCACGCTGTACGACTTGACGCCACTGGCGGCCGACGTTCAGAAGGTCGGGGCTTTGTTGATTGAGCGAGTCCCGCTGACCTGCCCAGCATCGACGCCCGATCCGGTGACGGCCTGGATGGCCGTCGCTGGATCGGGCGTAAGCCCGCGGCAGGCGACGCTGGAAGCGCCGGTTCTCCCCGCGAATCGGCGCAAGCGTCGCCAACCCCCTGGCCGGACGAGGGACTCGATGCCGCTCTCGGAGGCCGGCACGTTGTCCCGCCAGCGGGCTTCGGTCGCCCGCGGCGTGCCCACTCGTGTGATGCGATACGCCAACCTCGTTCGTGCAGCCCGGTGCGTCGTCGTCTAATACGCGTTCCTGCAGCGCTCCATACCGCCACTCCTCCTCACCGGCGCAGGTCCGGTTCGCGGCACCGGCCGGCTCTGCCGATCGCTCCACGCCGTCCGGGCCGTGCGATGCGCCCGACTGCATCCGTGGCAAAGATGGCATGAGCGGTGCGGCGTGTTGGCGTGCCGAAGGTGGCCGACCCTTCGCGTCGAACGACATACGTTGAAGGCGCGCGCGGGTGCAAGCCGCGCGGCCGGGTCATTCGAATAGGAAGGGCCGGCCGTGACGCACGGTAGTTCGTGGGTCGGGCTGAACGCTGCCCAGCGCGTGATGATTCGACGCGAGGAGAGGTGAGGTATGACGGTCGTGATGGGGCTGGATCAGCATCGGGCGCAGATCACCGCGGAGTGGATCGATACCGAGACGGGCGAGATCTCGCGCGCGCGGGTCGCGCCCGCGCATCGCGAGGCAGTGAGGAGGTTCCTGTCGCGCTTTCGCGGTCGGGAACTCGAGGTCGCGCTGGAGGCGACGACGGGCTGGCGGTTCGTGGTCGAGGAGCTGCGCCGGATCGGAGCGACGGTGCATCTCGCCGAGCCGGCGGAGACAAGCGCGCTGCGCGGCCCCAAGAGACGAGCGAAGACCGATCGAGCCGACGCTCGACATCTGCGCGAGTTGCTGATGCTCGGGAAACTGCCGGAGTGCTGGATCGCGCCCGATCATCTGCTCGATCTCCGGACCCGCGTGCGCCTGCGCCACACGCTCGTTGACGATCGCGGCGAGTGGCAGCAGCGGATCCGGGCGGTGCTCTACCACCACGGGATCGCGCACCGCGCAGAGCTCGATCTGATGCGCTCGGCCGGGCGCGAGTGGCTGGCCCAGGTCGCGCTGCCCGTCACGGCGCGCGAGCAGATCACGGTCGCGCTCGAGGTAATCGACGCGCTCGACGCGAAGTTGCCGCCGATCGACCGCGAGCTGCGTGCCTACGCCCGCCGGCAGACCGGCTGCCAGGCGCTGATCGACGCCTATTACGGGATCGGGCCGCTGACCGCGGTCACGATCGTGGCCGAGCTCGGCGATGTCAGGCGGTTCGACTCCTCGCGTCAGGTGGTCCGGTATGGCGGCCTGGAAGTGCTGGCATCAAACTGCACCTCGTGTAGCGGT